>OBUV01000118.1_pt1 | contig 38803 bp, 42 predicted proteins | sample 1475971 | NCBI WGS metagenome assembly OBUV01 (sample SAMEA2579962, study PRJEB22360) | human gut metagenome | biome: human gut; feature: human-associated habitat; material: faeces | place: Denmark | collected 2008/2010
TATGTGAAAGGACATTAGGGAGACCTATGAGTACGAAAGACGGAAAAGGAATTAAACTACTGGCAGCCATCGGGCTGATCATCACGACCATCATCTGGGGAAGCGCATTCGTTGTCATGAAAAATTCGGTGGACATCATATCCCCCACCTACTTGTTGGCACTTCGTTTTACGATCGCGGCTATCGCGCTGATCCTGGTATTCTGGAGAAAGGTGATGAAGATCAACAAATCAGATTTACTCTGCGGCGGACTGCTGGGTGTGTTTCTCTTTGTCAGCTATTTCTTTCAGACGTATGGATTAAAATATACGACAGCCAGCAAAAACGCGTTTATCACAACATTGTATGTGATCCTCGTTCCCTTTCTCCACTGGCTCTTTAACCATAAAAAGCCGAAGAGAAATAATATAATCGCTGCCTGCATCGCGGTCGTGGGCCTGGCTCTTTTGTCTCTGGAGGGGGATTTATCCATCAACATCGGAGACCTGCTGACACTGATCTGCGGTTTCTTCTATGCGGTACATATTGTATTTATCGACCGCTATACGGAAGACCATGATCCGGTCAAAATGACGGTTCTGCAAATGGTCGTGGCTGCGGTTTTAAGCTGGATTATCGCGCCGGTTCTGGAGGGGCCGTTTGACGGCAGGGTGATTGATAACTCCATGATAATCAGTCTTTTGTATCTGGGAATTTTCAGCACGATGATCGGATTTCTTCTCCAGAATGTGGGACAGAAATACTTAACGCCGAACACCTCATCGATTCTCTTGTCATTTGAATCGGTATTCGGTCTTATCTTTTCCGTGATCTTCCTGGGCGATCCGCTGACGATCCGGCTCATGGCCGGCTGCGCATTGATGTTTGCAGCGGTGATTCTCTCTGAATACAGGAAAAAAACGACGCCATCAATAAAACCAGGAAAAGGAGATGTGAGTAATGAACAGCGCAATTGTAATCAATGAAGAACGTTGTATCGGATGCGGACTCTGTGTACAGGACTGTCCGGGAAACGCCATCGTATTAAGGGATCATAAGGCCGCTGCAGAAAGGCCCTGTATCACCTGCGGCCACTGTGTGGCAGTCTGTCCCTCCGGGGCGGTTTCCATATCGGATTATGACATGGCCGGAGTGGAAGCATATCAGGAGGATTCCTTTACCGTAGCTCCCGGAAATTTTCTTCATGCAGTGAAATTCCGCAGAAGCATCCGCAGCTACAAGGATATGCCTGTCAGCCGGGACGTGCTGGAACGGATCATGGAGGCGGGCCGTTATACCGCCACGGCAAAGAATGCGCAGGCCTGTACCTTTGTCGCAGTGCAGACGCGTTTCCAGGAGTTTAAGGAACTGTTCTGGTCAGAATTTCCGTACATTCTGGAGGCCCTGAAGGAAACGAAGCCGGAATACGTGCGTGCCTTTACGAGGTTTTATGAGAAATGGAAGAAGGATCCGAAGGCTGATACCTTTTTCTTCAACGCGCCATGCCTGCTGATTACGGCGGCAGATAACCCGCTGGACGGAGGCCTGGCAGCTGCCAACATGGAAAATATGGCCGTAGCGGAAGGCGCCGGCGTATTGTACAGCGGTTATCTCCAGAGAACGATCAGCGTGAGTCCGAAGCTGATGGAATGGCTGGGGCTGGACGGACGGCCCCTGGCCTGCTGTATGCTTCTTGGGTACCCCGCTGTAAAATACCAGAGGACGGCGCCAAGAAAAAAAGGTGATATCCGTTTTCTATAAAGGCCGCAGAGCCCCTGTTACTGATGGAGAAACCATTGGAAACAGGAGCCCTGCGTTTTTTTGATAATAAACTGTCAGAATTTTGGACGATACATTGACAAGAGAGAGAATTTGATGTGTGCTAAGTGAAATTTACATAAATCAAGTGAGTGGGGAACTGCAGAAGCTGGCGATTGCCAGAGCGCTGTACCACTATTTACATATCACACCGTCTTTCCAGCTGCAAATTCTGCAGGCGGATTATCTTTCTGGAAGACGGAAATCATGAGGAGCTGATACGCTTAAACGGAAAGTACGCGGAGATGTTTCAGATGCAGGCAAGCCAGTATACAGGATAAAAAAGAAGTGCTTAAAATGACAAACTGCTTTATAGAAGCGGAAGAGGCAATGAAAAGGTGTTGATCTAACTCTTTTTTCACTGCCTTTTCTTTTACTTACTTTTGCCAGGAATGTAATGCTTTCATATAAAGTTTTTATGCGATTTTGATTTTGAGCTGCTCCATCTCTTTTTTGAGTTCCTGAATCATCTGCAGGAAAAGAGCGTTGTTTTCATGATCCAGTTTTACCGTCCGATAATACTGTGTCAACTCATCCATATTTCTTTTGAGTTGTTCCATCTTCGTTTCAAGGTTCTCCTGTACTCTGTCAACCTCACTTAATACAAGATTTTCAGACCTGCCGATCTCGGCCTTTATAGTATCCCTGAGAAGATTCTCTGACCGTCCGATTTCTTCTTTCATAATGTCCCTGATTGCCTGCAAATCACTGTGTTCTAACATATGATTACCTCCTGATATGGATTACCTGTATCACGATACCATCTTCAGCCAAGGCTAGTATATCATTGTTTATATAAAGAAACAAGCAATTTTATCATAAGTTCAGCCCGGATAACCAGGACATTCTTTATACAGCCTGTACTTCCTTTGCTTTACAGACATCGATCCATGCCCTTGCCTGTGAATATTTGAAGAGCTCCTCACAGGTAAGTTCAATCGCAGAGCTGGCGCTCCCTGCCGCCGGAAACACGGAGGGGAACCGCTGCATGGAAATATCCAGATAAGTGGTGACGTGTTCCGGATTGGCAAACGGGCAGACACCGCCCACCTCGTGGCCTGTCAGCATGGCTACTTCCTCGGCCCCCAGCATACGGGCCTTAAAACCGAACTGCTTCTTAAACTTGGCATTATCGATCTTCATGTCCCCGGCTGTGACAATCAGGATACAGCCGTTCGTTTCATCTCCATGAAAAGAAAGGGTTTTGGCGATGCGCGCAGGTTCTACGGACAGCGCTTTGGCCGCTAATTCTACTGTGGCACTGGACACCGGAAACTCCTGCACGTCACAGTCTCTGCCATAATCCCTTAAATATTCTTTTACTTTTGCAATAGACATAATTAGACTCCTTCACTTTAACGTAATAAAATAGAAATAGAATTGTTTATAATTGTATCATTGATATTCCGGTTTTTCAATGGTATAATAGACGGGTTATGAATAGAAATCAGTGGGGATATACATGTCAAAATCTTTATACATTGCAGAAAAACCAAGTGTAGCACAGGAATTTGCCAATGCGCTTAAGATAAACGGAAGGCGCAGCGATGGTTATATTGAATCGGAACAGGCAATTGTCACATGGTGCGTCGGCCATTTAGTTACCATGAGCTATCCGGAATGCTACGATCCAAAATACAAGAGATGGAGTCTCGAGACTCTGCCTTTTTTACCAAAAGAATTTAAATATGAAGTGATTCCCAGCGTGGAAAAACAGTTTAAAATCGTGAGCGGTCTGCTGAACCGGCCGGATGTGGATACCATATATGTCTGCACCGACTCGGGGCGCGAGGGAGAGTATATATACCGTCTGGTGGCCCAGATGGCGGATGTGAAGGATAAAGCCCAGAAGCGGGTGTGGATCGACTCCCAGACAGAGGAAGAGATTCTAAGAGGAATCAGGGAGGCAAAAGATGAGAAGGAATACGATAATCTTTCCGCTTCCGCCTATTTAAGGGCAAAAGAAGATTATCTGATGGGAATTAATTTCTCCCGTCTGCTTACACTAAAGTATGGGCAGAATATTTCGAACTATTTAAGAACCGGGAAGAATACGGTGATTTCTGTGGGGCGGGTGATGACCTGTGTCATGGGCATGGCAGTACGGCGGGAGCGGGAGATCAGAGACTTTGTGAAGACCCCTTTTTACCGGGTGATCGGTACTTTTTCTCCTCAGGACATGGATTTTGACGGAGAGTGGAGAAGCGCTCCCGGGTCTAAATATTTTGAATCCCCGTATCTCTATAAGGAGAATGGATTTAAAGAGAGAAAGACGGCGGAAGCCCTCATCGAGTCGCTATCCGCGGTTCAGCCCATGAATGCGGTGCTGCAGGCTATTGAGAAGAAGAAAGAGACGAAGAATCCTCCGCTTCTTTATAATCTGGCGGAACTTCAGAATGACTGTTCCAAGATGTTTAAGATCAGTCCGGATGAGACCTTAAAGGTAGTTCAGGAACTGTATGAAAAGAAGCTTGTGACGTATCCGAGAACGGATGCCAGAGTCCTTTCCACCGCGGTGGCGAAGGAGATCTACAAAAATATCGGAGGGTTGAAAAATTTCGAGCCTCTGGCCGGATTTGCAGCAGAAGCGCTGGAGTCCGGTTCCTTTAAAGGGATTGCAAAGACGCGGTACGTGAATGATAAACAGATTACGGACCATTATGCTGTCATACCGACCGGACAGGGCATGGGGGCTTTGAGGAGCTTATCGCCGCTGTCCGCAAAGGTTTACGAGGTAATTGCCAGAAGATTTTTAAGTATCTTTTATCCTCCGGCCATCTATCAGAAATATGCGCTGGAACTGGTGATTGACAAGGAACATTTTTTCACCAATTTCCGTGTTATGCTGGAAGCGGGGTACTTAAAGGTGGCAGACGTTCCGGGAAGCAGAAAAAAGACGGATACCAAAGGGAAAGACGGACAGGCGGAGAACGCCTCCGGGGATTCAGATGAGGGAAACACGGATTCTGCACAGAAGAACATGGATAACCCGGAATTCATCGCCATGCTGGGGACTCTGAAGAAGGGAGCCGTAATCCCGCTTAAGAGCCTGGCGATCAAGGAAGGTGAGACATCACCGCCCAAACGTTACACTTCGGGTTCCATGATTCTGGCCATGGAGAATGCAGGCCAGCTGATCGAGGACGACGAGCTGCGGGCTCAGATTAAGGGCAGCGGTATCGGAACCAGTGCTACCCGTGCTGAGATTCTAAAGAAGCTGTTCAATATAAAATACCTGGCCCTGAACCAGAAAACCCAGGTGATCACCCCAACGCTTCTGGGAGAGATGATCTACGACGTGGTAAACGCCTCCATCCGCCAGCTTCTCAATCCGGAACTGACGGCCAGTTGGGAAAAGGGGCTGACTTATGTGGCGGAGGGAAGTATCACCTCCGACGAATACATGCAGAAACTTGAGAATTTTGTCGCCGGACGAACAGCCAATGTATTGCGGCTGAACAATCAATACGGCCTTCGGGGCGCCTTTGATGCGGCGGCGGCTAATTATAAAAAAACAAAATAGGAGAATTAAGAACATGAAAAAAGAAGACATGATAATCAGGGATTTATTTGATACCAGCCACACCATTGCAAAACTGTTATTTGAAAGAAACACGTATCCTTGGGAAATCCTTCCGAAGATCGGCGAGTATATCACCTCCCTTGGAGAACTGCTCCCGGAAGACGAATACAACCGTATGGGCAAATCCATCTGGATTCACAAATCCGTCAAGATGCCGCCGACTGCATGTCTGGCTGACAATGTCATCATCTGCAAGGGCGCATCGATCCGCCACTGCGCATTTATCCGCGGCAACGTTATTGTTGGCGAAGGCGCTGTAGTTGGAAACTCCTGTGAGTTAAAGAATGTAATCCTGTTTGACGGCGTTCAGGTGCCGCATTACAATTACGTCGGTGATTCTATCCTGGGATATAAGGCGCATATGGGAGCCGGTTCCATCACCTCCAATGTGAAGTCCGATAAGACTCTGGTCAAGGTTCACGCAGAGGATGGAGATATCGAGACCGGATTAAAGAAATTCGGGGCAATCCTGGGTGATTTTGTAGAAGTCGGCTGCGGCTCCGTTTTAAATCCGGGAACCGTAATCGGACCGAAATCCAATATCTATCCGCTTTCCAGCGTAAGAGGCTGTGTTGACGGCGGCTGCATCTACAAGAAGCAGGGTGAAGTTGTAGAAAAGCGCGAAGCAGAGTAAGAGTACAGGGGTACAAAACGATATGTCAGAAAAAACACATACTGCGGGGAAGAACGGAAAGTTCGGCTCGCGGCTTGGATTTATACTGGCCTCCGTAGGCTCTGCAGTCGGTATGGGGAACATCTGGATGTTCCCCTATCGCGTAGGGCAGTACGGAGGCGCAGCTTTTTTAATTGTTTATTTTGGTTTTATCCTTTTATTTGGTCTGGTAGGGCTGTCGGGTGAATTTGCATTTGGAAGACTGACAGGAACCGGGCCGATCGGTTCCTATGGCTATGCATTAAAAACCCGGGGCAAAAAAGGCGGAGCACTACTCGGAGCCATCCCCCTGATCGGATCACTGGGGATTGCGATCGGCTATGCCATTATCGTTGGCTGGGTGCTTCGATACTTATTCGGCTCTCTGTCGGGAGTCATGATGGGGATGGAGGCAGAGGTCTATTTTTCACAGGCGACCGGCCATTTTGGCAGTGTTCCCTGGCATTTTATGGTTGTTGCCATCACCATGGCGGTGTTAGTGGGCGGTGTCCTGAAGGGCATAGAAAAGGTCAACCGTATTATGATGCCTGCATTTTTTATCCTGTTTATCATCATTGCGGTGAGGGTCTTCTTTCTGGACGGCGCCTTTGCCGGTTATGAGTATCTGCTGATCCCGCGCTGGGAGCTGCTGTTAAAGCCGGAGACGTGGGTGATGGCTATGGGACAGGCATTCTTTTCCCTGTCGATTACAGGCTCGGGTATGATTATTTACGGCAGCTATTTAGACAAAAAGGAAGACATTCCGAAGGCAGCCATGACGACCGCGCTCCTTGATACGGTGGCGGCTCTGCTTGCGGGCTTTGCCATCATTCCCGCAGTGTTTGCATTTCAGATGGATCCGGCCAGCGGTCCGCCTCTCATGTTTATCACACTTCCAAAGGTTTTCGCACAGATACCGGCGGGGAGATGGGTGGCTGTGCTGTTCTTTCTTTCTGTTCTGTTTGCCGGAATCACCTCCCTTGTCAACATGTTCGAGGTGTGCGCGGAGGCAGTTCAGACTCATCTGCATTTCAGCCGGAAGAAAGCAGTCTTTATGGTGGGAAGTCTCGTGTTCCTGGTTGGACTTTTCATAGAATATGAGCCGTATATGGGCACCTGGATGGATATGATAACGATTTATGTTGTGCCGTTTGGAGCGGTGCTCTGCGCGATCATGATCTACTGGGTCCTGGGGATAAACAGGATTGGAGAGGAACTGAATACCGGCCGGAAAAAGCCGGTTGGAAAGCTGTTTTGCTTTACGGCGAAATATGTTTATGTGGGGCTTGCCGTTCTGGTGTTTATTATGAGTATTGTATACAAAGGAATTGGCTGATCGCATAAAGCTGACAAAAAAGATTACAATAAAAAAGATGTGCTCCGCAGATTTCACGATCCGCAGAGCACATCTTTTTGCTATATCAGCACCGGTTTATTTCGTACCGAAAATCCTGTCTCCGGCATCGCCAAGACCCGGGCAGATGTAGGCGTTCTCATTTAACTGACGATCGAGATGGCCGACATAGATCTGAATGTCCGGATGTGCCTTATGAAGCCGTTCCAGACCTTCCGGAGCAGCGATAATCGCCATAAACTTAATGTTCTTTCCGCCGTGCTCTTTGATGAAATCCACGGCCGCAACAGCGGAACCGCCGGTAGCCAGCATGGGATCTGTTACTACAATGGTTCTCTGTTCAATGGGGTTCGGAAGCTTGCAGTAGTACTCATGAGGCTCATGGGTGACTTCGTCACGATAGAGACCGATATGTCCGACCTTGGCAGACGGAACAAGTGCAAGGATTCCGTTGACCATACCGAGTCCGGCACGAAGGATCGGAACAACGGCGAGCTTCTTTCCTGCAATCATGGGAGTCATGCATGTTTCAATCGGAGTTTCGACCTCGACCTCCTTTAAAGGGAGATCTCTTAAGGCTTCATAGCCCATAAGCATGGCGATCTCTTCGATCAGTGCGCGGAACTCATTGGTTCCGGTTCTCTTATCCCTCAGGATAGAAATTTTGTGCTGGATTAACGGGTGGCTGAAGACAGTTACATTTTCAATTGGAAATTCCATGGTATAGTAATCCTTTCTTTAGTTTTTTACAGTATCAGCTGTCTGCGGCAGTATGATATTCATAAGGACTCCGATGACTACGGCGATGAAAAGGCCGGAGATGTTAAGCGTAATGGAGCCAGCGTGGATATTGAGTCCGCCCAGCTGCGCAAAACCGAGGCCAAAGACGAGAATCAGTCCGACGATGGTTAAGTTGCGGCTGTGAGTGAAATCAAGATCTGATTCCGCCAGAGAGCGGATTCCGACTGCGGCGATCATACCGAACAGCATAACTTCCACACCGCCTTTAACCGGGCCGGGAATGGTCTGAAGAATTGCGCCAACCTTTCCGAAAAGGCCGAGTATGATCGCGAAGATGGCGGTCACACGGAGGAGACGGGGATTGTAATTTTTCGTCGTAGCTAAAACACCGGTATTCTCAGAATAGGTGGTGTTGGCAGGTCCGCCGACGAATCCGGCAAATAAGGTTGCGAGTCCGTCGCCCATCAGGGTTCTGTGGAGACCCGGATCCTTTAAGAAATCTTTTCCGACTACCGTACCGTTCGTGGTGACATCGCCGATGTGTTCCATAAAGGTGACGCAGGCGATCGGTGCAATGGAGAGAATAGCGCCCAGCTCGAATTTCGGAAGAGACATAAAGGGAACTCCATTCATATCCTTTGTCACAAACGGGATATTAATCCATGCTGCGGACGTAATGGCGGAATAATCCATATGGAAGACTCCGACTGCGCCCAGAATAATACACAGAATGTATCCTGCAGCGATTCCGATTAAGATCGGGACCAGTTTGAAAAAACCGTGTGCGAAAATGGAACAGAGAATTACCACAAAGAGCGTAAACAGGGCGATGCCCAGGTTTAAAGCGATCTCGGAGGTAAGGCCGTCCGCCAGGCTTAATCCGCCGGTCGCATCACCGATCGCGGTACTGGCCAGGTTAATACCGATGACCACAATTACGGGTCCTGTGACAACCGGAGGAAATACCTTTTTGATCTTGTCCGCCCCGATTAAAAAAGCAATCAGCGCAAACAGCAGATAGATCAGACCGGCAAAAATAATTCCACCCTGTGCTAAAGGAATGTTTTCTGCAACCACGGCACCTTCCGGTCGAATGATGGCGCTTAACGCAGCCAGAAATGCGAAGGAAGAACCGAGAAAAACAGGAACCTTAAACTTAGTACAGCAGTGGAATATTAAGGTACCCACACCTGCGGAAAACAGTGCGAGCGATGGATTAAGACCGGTCAGCAAAGGAACCAGAACCGTTGCGCCAAACATGGCAAACAGGTGTTGGATGCTGAGCAGATAGTCTCGTGTTGTCAGTTGCGTTTTTTCACTCATTTTGCTACCCCATTTCATATCTTTGTATTTTTCCGTACTATTTTATCAAATATGGGGTTAAATAGCAACTATTTTCACTATTTTGTGTCAGGTGTGTACTTTATCAGCGCAAAATCACCGAGAGCATGAGGTACTGGTATGGAAACATAGATGGTACCCTGATCCTCGTAGCTGAAAACTTCCGGGAATTTTACGGCTTCGTCGGAACCCTTGGAGGTGGTTTTCGGCTCTTTCCATGGGAAATCTGCACGGCGGAACATTTCGGTATACGTCTCGATATCCGTGTCGTTCTTAATCTTCATCAGTTCTTTTTCCAGTGTGGCATCCGCGTCAGCAAACTGGCAGTCAGCAGACAGCACATATCCGGCCAGTGTGTAAGGATCCGCATAGTCCGTGAGTCCCATGTCTTCTCCGAGCGCGGTGTCGATGGTATTCGTATAGAAGAGACTGACTGGATGGGCACCGCCGTCCGGCATGTAGGAGCCTGTGTAAACAGCAGTCAGGCGTCTCCGGTCCGCAGATACGACCCGGCATTTTACGGTGAGAGAATCCTTGCTTTCGTCCACGCCATATGCCTTGATAAATTCCAAAGCGTGTTCATTTAACAGTTTGTTGACTGTTTCCTGCACAGCGGCCTTGCTCAAATTGGAGACAACCGGATATTCGATGGAAATATTACCGGTGGTGTAGGTATGAATGGACGTAGAGACACTGGCAGAATTGTCCGCCTTCTTAGAATCATCCTTTTCGGATTCGCCATCCGCCGCCTTTGCCGTCTCTTTGTCTGAGCCTTCCGTCTCTTTAGTCTCGGCGGCTGTCGTAGTGGGAGACATGGTTTCCGTCGCCGCGGTCGTGTGGGTGCTTGTCAAATCGGTCTTGTCCTGATTCTTTTTTCCGCAGCCGGCAAGGGAAAGGGCACAGAGGAGTGAAAGAGTGAGAATAACAGTATATCGCTTCATAAAAAGCCTCCTTTATCATTTGAATTCGATAGAGATAGTATACCATAATGGAGGAAAAATGTATTGCAGAATTGCTTACGATTTTGTGTAGATAGATTCCTGAGAAAATTAGTGCCTTGAATTTCACGGCAGTCAGACAGGCTTTATATTCCCGATCCGGAAACATGCAGCCTGTTTATTACCGGCAGTCTGTCACTGGTCTATATAGTGTTCCTGCTCTTATTTATTTTTCATTGCTTTGATCAGCAATAAGAGTGCAGATTTTTCGGATTGAGTCAGTCCGGATAAATCGAGACTGTCTTTGTGTTCCACACTCAAGAGGTAATCCGTGGATACTTTGAAAATTTGTGCAATGTGAATTAATACATCATAGGAGGGCAGACGCAGCCCTGTTTCGTAGGCACTGATCACTGATTTAGTGAGTCCTAATTTCTGGGACAATTGGGCTTGGGTCATATTTTCCTGTAAGCGTAGAGTTTTTAAGGTGTTTCCAAAGTCAACCATATCAATTCTCCTTTTTCAGTAGTTTACTACATATGGTATGTTTATATGGTTGATTAAATATTCGTATAGTTGACCTGAATCCATAAAAGCTGTATACTTTTTATACAAGAAGCAGGACGGGAGAAGATAAAGGACAATGGAGGGGAATGTATAACGTGATGAAGAAGCATATTTATAATTTAGAATTTACCGAAGAAGAATTGCAGATGATCTATCTGGTTTTCAGCAGGCTGGAAACAAAATGTTTTGCAAAATGGCGGGCTCTGTGGCCAGATGACGGCGAACGGGCAAGCTCAGACTGTACGAAGCAATGGTTAATTCTGGGAAAGGTAGAGCGTATAAAGGATCGTGTGGCTAAGCCGTTAGGCTTAAGCTTCAGAAAAGAGTGATGGAACTGTACCGCAGTAAAATGAAAAAGGAATCTGCCATATGGATAGATTCCTTTTTCATGCCGTCAGCAATAGAATCCTGGCTGGCTTTTTGAATGTGCTTTTGGCTGCTTATGTCAGTGACTGACGATTGGAGATATCACGATTTTTCCCTCCCGGTCGAGCAGAGGGGTTAATCCCCCTGCATTGCCGCCGCAGTGAAACACATAATTCACACCGGTCTCTTTATCTACCCAAATTTCCGTTACATTGAGCGTTCCCTGTGCGTATACTTTCTCAAATCTGTCCTTACCCATGTTCCAATCCTCCACTAAATTCTGATCTGTCATGATCTGCATGTTATCCCTGTCCAGGCTGCCCCCCTCAGAATATCAGGATAATATTCCATGTATCATCGGAGCAAACACCCCTTTCAAAATAAAAAGCCCTTTTGCTGCATTCCAACAGCTGTTTCAGGAAAAATATGATCTGATATTTTTATGATCATTCGCTATGTCCTTCCGCAAAAGTAAAGAAAAGAAAGAAAAAATCATAACTCAGTGGTATAATACAGTTGTCGCGAAAAACATTAAAAAGTATGGAGCGCAGGTGTTTTCATTTGTTATTCAACTATAACGGAATAATAGAATTAAAATGGGGAGAGAAAAATGAATATTGAACTTGTTAAATTAACTCATGAATATAAGGATCAGCTATTTGACATGCTTGAAGAATGGAAGAACGATATTATAGAAAATCACACCAATATATCCCCATGGAGAATATGGGCAAATGATTTTCATGATTTTGATGATTATGTGAAAAGTATTAACGCAACAGAAGAGCTTAACAACGATTGGGTTCCTGATACAACTTTATTTTGTCTTGACAGAGACAGAAATATTTTTGTTGGCGCTGTCAGTATTCGCCACTATTTAAATGATAAACTACTTAAAACGGGTGGTCACATAGGCGATGGAATCAGACCCGGTGAAAGAAGAAAAGGTTATGCGACGGCAATGATTGCTTTGGCATTAGAAGAGTGTAAAAAGCTTGGCATCACCAGAGTATTGATGTGCTGCGATAAAAATAACATTGGTTCGGCGAAATCAATCATTAAAAATGGAGGAGTATTAGAAAATGAGATTGAAGAAGACGGCCATATTGAGCAGCACTATTGGATTCAGTTATAGCGCTGATTCAATTTTTAAAAAAAGAAAAGGACTGAAAACCTGATTCGGTATCAGGTTTCCAGCCCAGTTCCCTGCCAAGGGTGTAATGCCGGCTGCGGGACTTGAACCCGCACGGTGTTGCCACCAATGGATTTTGAGTCCACCTCGTCTGCCATTCCGACAAGCCGGCGTAACAATCACAGCGTTGATTATTTTATCACAGGATTTTCCATTTGGCAAGTGTTTTTTATGATTATTAAATTGAAAAGAGAGGAAATATATTGTATGATAGATAGAGATTTGTGGAAGGAGGTGTCCGGAGGTGACATGCAAAGAAGCGGAAAGCCTTGTAATGCCTTATATTAAGAATGAACTGACTGATGAAGAACTCTTTGAATTCCTGGAGCATATTGAACATTGCCCGGAATGCAGGGAAGAACTGGAGATATATTTTACCGTGGATGTGGGAATCCGGCAGTTAGACTCCGAGACGGGCAATTATAATATCAAGGGAGCGCTCGAGACAGCGATCGAACAGTCCAGGGAAAGACTGGAAGCGGTTCGTATGGTAAAGATCATGCGCTATGCGGTATCCACACTCAGTGTTATGGCATTAATTATTACGGTTCTTCTGCAGTGCAGAATCTGGCTGCAGGCGGGACTGATCTGACAGGAGAGAATATGGACAAAGAGAAATTAGTATTAATAGACGGACACAGCATCATGAGCCGGGCATTCTACGGAGTGCCGGAGCTGACTAATTCAGAGGGACTTCATACGAACGCCGTATACGGTTTTTTAAACATCATGTTTAAGATACTGGAAGAAGAGCAGGCAGACCACGTGGCGGTGGCATTTGATTTAAAGGAACCGACGTTCCGCCATCAGATGTTTGAACAGTATAAGGGAACGCGAAAGCCCATGCCGGAGGAACTTCATGAGCAGGTAGATTTGATGAAAGAAGTTCTCGGAGCCATGGAGGTTCCGATCCTTACGATGGTCGGCTTCGAGGCCGATGATATTCTGGGCACCGTGGCGAAGGAGAGACAGGCAAAGGGCGTGGAGGTCGTCGTGGTATCGGGCGACCGGGATCTTCTGCAGCTGGCTGACGAGCACATTAAGATACGGATTCCTAAAACCAGCAGGGGCGGAACGGAGATTAAGGACTACTATCCGGAGGATGTGAAGAATGAGTACCATGTAACTCCGAAGGAATTTATCGATATGAAGGCACTGATGGGAGATTCTTCCGATAACATTCCGGGAGTGCCGTCTATTGGCGAGAAGACGGCCGCTGCCATTATAGAGGCGTACGGCAGTATTGAGAATGCTTACGCCCATATTGAGGAGATTAAACCGCCGAGGGCGAAGAAGTCTCTGGAAGAGAATTACAGCCTCGCGCAGTTGAGTAAGGAACTGGCAGCGATTAATACAAACTGCGGAATTGAGTTTTCTTATGACGATGCAAAAACGGACAGCTTATATACACCGGCTGCCTACCAGTATATGAAGCGTCTGGAATTCAAATCGCTCCTTTCCCGTTTTTCGGATACGCCGGTGGAAAGTCCGTCGGCTGAGGCGCATTTTCGGATGGTAACTGATTTTGGGGAAGCGGAAGCCGTCTTTGCCTCCTGCAGGAAAGGGGCTAAGATCGGACTGGAGCTGGTGATCGAGGATCACGAGCTTACCGCCATGGCGCTCTGTACAGGGGAGGAAGCCACGTACTGTTTCGTCCCCCAGGGATTTATGCGCGCGGAATATCTGGTGGAAAAGGCGAGAGATTTGTGCAGAACGTGCGAACGGGTATCGGTGCTGAAACTGAAGCCTCTGCTTCCATTTTTAAAAGCAGAATCAGACAGCCCGCTGTTTGACGCGGGTGTGGCAGGCTATCTCTTAAATCCGCTTAAGGATACGTACGATTACGATGATCTGGCCCGCGATTATCTCGGACTGACAGTACCGTCCAGAGCCGGCTTAATCGGTAAGCAGTCGGTAAAAATGGCTCTGGAGACCGATGAGAAGAAGGCATTTACGTGTGTCTGCTATATGGGGTATATCGCATTTATGAGTGCGGACCGTCTGACGGAGGAACTGAAGAGGACAGAGATGTACAGCCTCTTTACCGATATTGAGATGCCGCTGATCTACAGCCTTTTCCACATGGAGCAGGTGGGAATCAAGGCGGAGCGAGTGAGGCTGAAAGAGTACGGAGACCGCCTGAAGGTACAGATTGCCGTACTGGAACAGAAGATTTATGAGGAGACGGGGGAAACGTTTAATATCAATTCTCCCAAACAGCTGGGCGAAGTTCTGTTTGACCATATGAAACTTCCCAACGGGAAAAAGACGAAGTCCGGGTATTCTACGGCGGCCGACGTGCTGGACAAACTGGCTCCCGATTATCCGGTAGTGCAGATGATTCTGGATTACCGTCAGCTCACCAAGCTGAATTCCACCTATGCAGAAGGCCTGGCCGTCTATATCGGGCCGGATGAGAGAATACACGGGACTTTTAACCAGACCATCACGGCTACGGGAAGAATCAGCAGTACGGAGCCAAATCTTCAGAATATACCGGTTCGTATGGAACTGGGACGTGAGATTCGCAAGATTTTCGTTCCGGAGGATGGGTACGTCTTCATCGATGCCGACTATTCCCAGATCGAGCTTCGCGTTCTGGCGCATATGTCAGGAGATGAGCGCCTGATCGGAGCTTACCGCCACGCGGAAGATATTCATGCCATCACGGCTTCCGAGGTCTTCCATACACCGCTTGACGAGGTGACGCCGCTGCAGCGAAGAAACGCCAAGGCGGTTAACTTCGGAATCGTATACGGAATCAGTTCCTTTGGCTTGAGCGAGGGCTTAAGCATCTCCAGAAAAGAGGCGACGGAATATATCAATAAATATTTTGAGACGTATCCGGGTGTGAAGGAATTTCTGGACAGACTTGTGGCGGATGCCAAGGAGACCGGTTATGCGGTGAGCATGTTTGGCAGAAGACGTCCTGTGCCGGAACTGAAATCAGCCAATTTCATGCAGCGTTCCTTCGGCGAGCGCGTGGCCATGAACTCCCCGATCCAGGGAACAGCGGCCGACATCATGAAGATTGCAATGATACGCGTAGACCGGGCGCTGAAGGCGAAAGGCCTTAAGTCACGCATTGTTTTGCAGGTTCATGATGAACTTCTGATCGAGACGCGAAAGGATGAAGTGGAGGCAGTAAAGGCGCTTCTGGTAGATGAGATGAAGCATGCCGCGGATTTATCCGTGTCCCTGGAAGTGGAAGCCAATGTCGGGGATTCCTGGTTTGATGCCAAATAATAGAAAGACAGCACGAGACAGAGAAGGGGACGAAACGTGAGAGTAATAGGACTGACAGGCGGAGTCGGCGCCGGGAAGAGCCGGATTCTCGATATTCTGAAAACTGAGTACGGGGCAGAAATCATCGTTGCAGATCAGGTGGCGCATGAGCTGATGGAACCAGGGCAGGGGAGCTACCGGGAGGTGGTCCGCGCCCTGGGCACCAGCTTTTTAAATCCGGATGGAACCATTGACCGGCAGCTGTTATCCGCGCTAATTTTTCATGACCGGAACGCACTGGAGACGATGAACGGAATCATTCATCCGATGGTATGGAAAACGATCAAAGATAAAATTTCTTCTTCACAAGCGGACTTAATTGTGGTAGAATCTGCAATTATGGGCAGGGAACAGGATGACATCTACGATGAAATGTGGTATGTTTATACATCGGAAGAGAATCGCATCAGACGCCTGAATGAAAATAGGGGTTACAGCAGAGAGCGTTCCTTAAGCATCATGAAGAATCAGCTTTCGGATGAAGAATTCCGGGAGCTGGCGGACCGGGTGATCGATAACAACGGTACCGTGGAAGATGTGAAAGCCGGGCTGGAAGCCATATTGAAAGATAAAGGACGGGAAACATGAGACTGGTAAGTATAGCGAGCGGAAGCAGTGGAAACTGCATCTATGTTGGTTCGGATCATTCCCATATTCTGGTGGATGCCGGTATCAGCAATAAGAGGATTGAGCAGGGATTAAATGAAATCGGGTTAAAGGGCAGTGAACTCGACGGAATCGTCATCACACACGAGCATTCTGATCATACAAAGGGACTGGGCGTTCTGGCGAGAAAGTATGGCGTTCCTCTCTACGGGACAAAGGAGACGCTTGACGAGGTGTCAAAACAGAAGTACCTGGGAGAATATCCCAGAGAGCTGTACCATCCGATCAGTCCGGATGTAGACTTTTTTATAGGAGATCTGGAGGTAAAGCCATTTTCCATTGATCACGATGCGGCGAACCCGGTGGCATACCGGATTCAGCATGACCACAAGTCTGTGGCGGTGGCGACGGATATGGGACATTATGACCAGTACATAATCGATCATCTCCAGGGGCTTGATGCGCTTTTGCTGGAATCAAACCATGATGTCAATATGCTTCAGGCAGGGCCTTACCCCTACTATTTAAAACGGCGTATTTTAGGGGATCACGGCCATCTGTCCAATGAGAATGCCGGACGGCTTTTGTGCTGCATCCTGCACGATAATTTAAAACGGATTCTGCTTGGCCATCTGAGCAAGGAAAATAATTATGAAGAACTGGCTTATGAGACCGTAAAGCTGGAGATTACAGACGGAGATAATCCATTTAAGGCGTCCGATTTTTCGATCGCAGTTGCGGGAAGAGACAGGATGTCGGAAATTATCACTATATAAGACGAGGAGAAAAAGCAGCATGAAGAAAACCATTATCACAGTAGTTGGAAAAGACACCGTAGGGATCATTGCAAAGATTTGCACTTATCTGGCGAACAACCGGGTAAACATCCTGGATATTTCACAGACCATCGTGCAGGATTTCTTTAATATGATGATGATTGTCGACACAAACGACGCAACAAAGCCTTTTGGAGAGCTTGCCGATGAACTGGAACAGATCGGAGACGAGATCGGTGTTAAGGTAAAATGCCAGCGCGAGGATATTTTTACAAAAATGCACCGTATTTAACCAGATGACAAGATAAGCATAAGAAAAAGGATGGTTCCCCGATATGTTGAATATGTTTGAAGTAAATGAAACGAATAAAATGATTGAGCAGGAGAAGCTGGATGTCAGAACGATTACCCTTGGCATCAGCCTTTTAGACTGCAGCGACAGCAATTTAGACGCGGTCAATGAGAAAATCTATAACAAGATCACCAACACGGCTAAGAATCTCGTCGCAGTCGGCAGAGAGATCGAGCGCGATTTCGGCATTCCGATTGTGAATAAGCGAATTTCCGTTACCCCGATTGCGATGGTAGGCGCGGCCGCCTGCAAGAGCCCGGAGGATTACGTGACGATTGCACAGACGCTCGACCGGGCCGCTCACGAGGTTGGCGTAAACTTTATCGGGGGGTATTCCGCGCTGGTAAGCAAGGGTATGACCGACGCGGATGAAAGACTGATCCGTTCCATTCCGCAGGCGCTTGCCGTTACAGAGCGCGTATGCAGTTCTGTCAACGTGGGATCCACAAAGACAGGCATCAACATGGATGCCGTAAAGCTGATGGGGGAGATCGTGCTGGCGACGGCTGAGGCCACGAAGGAGTCCGATTCCCTGGGCTGCGCCAAGCTGGTTGTATTCTGCAACGCACCTGACGACAATCCTTTTATGGCGGGCGCATTCCACGGAGTGACGGAGGCGGAGTCAATCATCAACGTAGGCGTCAGCGGACCAGGCGTTGTAAAGACCGCCATCGAAACGGCGAGAGGAAAGGATTTTGAGGTTCTCTGTGAGACGATCAAGAAGACGGCGTTTAAGATCACGAGAGTCGGACAGCTGGTTGCCCAGGAAGCTTCCAAACGCCTGAATATTCCGTTTGGCATCATCGACCTGTCTCTGGCCCCGACTCCGGCTATCGGCGACAGCGTTGCTGAGATCCTGGAAGAGATCGGCTTAGATCGCGTAGGCGCGCCGGGAACGACAGCGGCTCTTGCCATGCTCAACGATCAGGTGAAGAAGGGCGGAGTTATGGCTTCCTCCTATGTAGGCGGCTTAAGCGGCGCGTTTATTCCGGTAAGCGAGGATCAGGGAATGATAGATGCAGTGTCCATGGGAGCCCTGACGCTGGAAAAACTGGAGGCGATGACCTGTGTCTGCTCTGTGGGACTGGACATGATTGCGATCCCCGGTGATACGCCAGCGACGACGATTGCAGGTATTATCGCGGATGAGGCGGCTATCGGCATGATTAACCAGAAGACGACTGCCGTCAGACTCATTCCGGTTATCGGAAAGACGATTGGAGACACGGTGGAATTCGGCGGACTGCTGGGCTATGCTCCTGTTATGCCGGTCAATCCTTATTCCTGTGAGAAGTTTGTGACCCGCGGCGGAAGAATCCCGGCTCCGATCCACAGCTTTAAAAATTAAGATCAGAACAACAAAGAGAATGAACACAGGCCCAGATGAACGAGTTACCATCTGGGCCGTATTTGACAGAGAAGAGAATGAACGGGAGGAAGACCGGATGAAACTGTATCTGATTCGCCATGGGCGCCAGTGCAGCCAGCTGTGCAATGTAAATGTAGATTTGGCCGAGGAAGGCTTCCGGCAGGCAGAGCTTCTGGGGAAGCGCCTGGCGGGAGAGAAGATTGAGGCTGTTTATTCCAGCCATTTACTGAGAGCGGTTCAGACTGCGGAGACGGCGAACCGCTACTGGAATGCGGAACATATCATTAAGGAGGAACTGCGCGAGATATCCTTTGGAGAGATGGAAGGAATGTGCGACGAGGACATCGCCGTGAAATTCGCCGCATTTAAGAAGGAGCAGGAAACGATGGAGACCGATTTGCCGTATCCTGGAGGAGAGTGCGCGGGAGATGTCATCCGGCGGGCGATGCCGGTATTCCTTGAGATGGCTGAGAGCGGTTACCAGAAGATCGCGGTGGTCACCCACGGAGGCGTAATCAGAAGCATGCTCTCCGCATTTTTAGGAATGGAGCCGGCCAGATACCGGATCCTGGGTAAGACACTGGAAAACTGCAGCATCACAGAGGTGGTATATCAGCCGGACAATCAATGCTTTACAGTAGAACGGTTTAACGATTACGCACATTTGGAGCCGTATCCGGAGCTTTTAAGGAGCAGCTGGGTATCTGCGGAGAACTAAAGGACAGGGGAATTTGAATGGAGCAGAGCGGTATGGATCGGGAAAAAAGAGAAGAAATTAAAATACTTTTTGAGGACTTTCTGGATGAAGGCCTGATCAGGATAATTTTGAGCAATCCGGTCCTTAAGGAGGGAGCAGGACCGGGCAAAGTGCTGAAGGTCCGGGTGCGCCCGGTTATGCTGAAGGGCGGAATGGTTTTTCAGGCGGAAGAACTGACGGAAAAGCAGGCGTTTCACAGAAATCTGACGAAAGAGGAAGGGGTGCCTTACTTACTCGGACTGCTTGAGGGCGGTTTTAAGCAGGCGGAGGCGGAATCTGTCAAAGGACAGGCCCGTGTGATGGTGGGAAAGAAAGGGACCGTCACGGTCAAAGTTAAGAAAAATCAGCAGAAAATAGTGGCTGCTCCCAATGTGGCATCCCATAACAGGCAGAAACGCTACATCCTGGAGGAAGGAAAACCGGTTGCGTTCCTGGAGGATTTAGGCGTCATGACCGCGGATGGGAAGGTAATCCGTTCCCGCTACGACAAATTCCGGCAGATCAACCGGTTCCTGGAATTCATCGAAGACATTCTTCCGAGACTGGATAAGAGCAGGGAAAATGTTATTATTGATTTCGGCTGCGGAAAATCCTATCTGACCTTTGCCATGTATTATTATCTTCATGAGCTGAGGGGCTATGAGGTGCGCATTATCGGTCTGGATTTGAAGCAGGACGTGATTGATCGCTGCAACCGTCTCAGCGAGGCGTACGGCTTTGACAAGCTGAAGTTTTATCACGGCGATATTGCCTCCTACGACGGCGTGGATCATGTGGACATGGTCGTGACGCTCCATGCCTGTGACACAGCTACGGATTACGCCCTGGAAAAAGCGGTCAAATGGGATGCTTCCGTGATTCTCTCCGTCCCCTGCTGTCAGCATGAACTCAATAAGCAGATGGATAACGAACTGCTGCGTCCGGTGTTCCAGTACGGACTGATCAAGGAACGTATGGCGGCCTTATACACCGATGCCCTCCGGGCGGAGATCCTGGAAAACAGGGGGTACCGGACTCAGATCCTGGAGTTTATCGATATGGAGCACACTCCGAAGAATATACTGATCCGTGCAGTGAAACAGGGAGGCCCCAAAGATAACCGGAAGGAGATCGAGGATATCCTGCAGTTCCTGGGGACAGAGCAGACGCTGGCCAGGCTGCTGCTGGAAGATCAGGGCATTTAAGATTAGGGCATTTGAACAAAAACAGGGCTGGAATTACGGAAATCTGAATGGCATTTTCTCTTTGACTGTGGTATGATAGAGAAAATTACAGGAAGGAGTAAAATTATGCCATTTATTAATTCCAGGGTAAATGTGCCGCTTACGGACGGCGAAAAGGAAACGCTGAAGGGTAAGCTGGGACAGGCAATATCACTGATTCCGGGGAAATCAGAAAGCTGGCTGATGGTTGGCTTTGAGGACAATTATTCTCTTTATTTTAAGGGGAAGAACGATACGAAACTGGCTTATGTGGAGGTGAAGATTTTCGGCGGTACTACGGATGAAGCTTACGATAAGCTTACGGCCAGACTGTGTCAGATCTATGAGGAGGTGCTGGGGATTCCTCAGGATAAGATTTATATCAAATACGAGGAAGTGGAACACTGGGGCTGGAACGGCGCTAATTTCTAGTATCATCAGGAAAGTGGGCATATTCCCACTGACATGAGTCAGACATGGAGGAAAAACCTATGGAATTGTGGGATGTTTACGACGAAAACAGGAAACTGACCGGTAAGAAACATGAGCGGGGCGTGCCGCTGGGACCAGGGGAGTACCATATCATAGCCGATGTCTGGACCGTGAACCAGAGATCGGAGATCCTGCTCACCAGAAGGCACCCGGATAAGCCGTACGGCCTTTTGTGGGAGTGCACCGGAGGATCTGTGCTGACGGGGGAAAACAGCGTGGAAGGGGCGCTCCGTGAGCTCTCAGAGGAGGTTGGAATCCACGCGTCAAAAGAAGAGCTTCACCTGATCCACTCCATTTGTTTAAAGGAGCGGTTTGTGGATACGTACATTACCCGCCAGAAGGTGAACCTGGAAGATTTAAAGCTTCAGGCGGAGGAAGTGGTGGATGCGAAGTTTGTCGTGTTTGATGAGCTGATGGAGATGTGGCGTCAGGGAATCGTGGTTCCGAAATCCAGATTTCTGCTCTATAAAGATAAGATAGAGAGTTTTATCCGGCCGTCATGACTTCATGACGACCGAATGTGTATATTCATTTTTCAGACGAGTATGATATTTTCCGGAAACGACGGCCTGGTAGAGGTGAGAACAGAACAGATCCTTCTGAAACATCTCCCACGCCGTTCCTTCCAGGAGACTGCCGGCGTCGGCCGTTTTTGTGATGAGAGGGATCGTCCCTCTTTTTTTGATATCTGAAAGGACAGCCGATGCCTTGCGGTTAAAGCCAAGCACACGGGCGTAAGGCGCATAATCTGCGGCGCGGGCGGCCATGATCTCCTGATCCGTGATGCCCAGCAGAAGATGAAGAAGGGCACGGCTGATTCTCGTATAGGTGTACTGCCGCGTCTTTAACGCGCTTATCCTGTCTTCAAAAGTAGTGAAGGAGAGAAGGTCCTTCCTGATTCTGGCGGCCAGATCTGATGAGACATCGAGATACTGGTCAAAGGGGACCGATGCCGCCGTCATACGTAACAACCCGGCATTCAATAACGTTGAGAAATCGTTGGAAAAGACCGGGAAAGCCGTTTCCAGAAAATCCCCGGCAAAGGACGGCATTCCCTGGAGAACAGAATCCGGAAATCCATGGCAGCCGTTTGATTCCCATGCCTCCATCGCTTTGCGTATCGCAGAGGCGGAACAGAAGCCGCCGGTAAATCCGGTATCGTGGTATCCGCTTCCCTGACGCCGGACGGTGATGGGACGGATGGGGCTTTTTCGTCTTACGACAGCCTTGGCGTATTCGATTCCCAGTATATTGTTGGGCGAATTGAGAAGTGCTTCATCAAAATCACCGGTTAAGGAGAGCGCATGAGCCCGTGCCTGGGGCCAGGTGAAGCCCATTTTCAGATGTTCCTTCAGCGCAGCCGTATAAAGTTCCGGTTCTGAGGCCAGAATAGAAGCAGCACGGGAAATTTCTTCCATATCACCGCATTCACTTCCGAAACAGACGGAACCGACAACGCCCAGGCGGTCCAGAAGTGCAATCCCGCAGGCCGCAAAGTCTTCCGCGCTGCTGGTGGCGAAGATGGCCGGCATCTCCAGGACTAAATCGGCGCCGGCCTCTAAGGCCATGGCTGTTCTTGTGTATTTGTCATAGATCGCCGGGGCGCCCCTCTGGACAAAATCGCCGCTCATGACGGCAATACAGTAATCGGCGCCGGCCAGTTCTTTTGCTTTTTTTATATGCCAGGCATGTCCTTTGTGGAGCGGATTGTATTCTGCTATGATGCCGACAATGTAAGCATTTTCATTTTTGGTCATAAATAACGTCCTTTTTTTGCAGTTTTCCACTCTATTATGCTATTGTTTCATAAAAAATGCAAATTATTTCGAGACAGCACTTGAAAATTTTAATCAAAGCACATAGAATAGAATCAGAATTGTAATATTCATTCATATTATTAAAAAGAACAGGAGAGAATACAGGTATGAAATTCTTGGTAGAAACTTCAGCGCGTCATGTGCATTTAACTCAGGAGCATCTTGAGATTTTATTTGGTAAGGGATATGAACTCACAAGAAAGAAAGATTTATCCCAGCCGGGACAGTATGCATGTGAAGAGAGAGTTACCATTGTAGGCTCCAAAAAGGAATTAGCAGGAGTATCCATACTGGGACCGGTCAGAAAAGCGACTCAGGTAGAGCTTTCCTTAACAGATGCGCGTGCGATTGGCGTAGCTGCACCGATCAGAGAATCCGGAGACGTGGCGGGAAGCGGAGCATGTAAGATCGTCGGACCATGTGGAGAGATTGAGATCACAGAGGGCGTAATCGCTGCAAAGCGTCATATCCATGCTACCAGCGCAGACGCGGAGGCACTGGGCGTAAAGAACGGTGAGATCGTTTCCGTTAAGGTTGATACAGACGGAAGAAGCCTTGTATTCGGCGATGTAGTGGTTCGCGTAAGCGACAGCTATGCGCTGGCGATGCATATCGACACGGATGAATCCAATGCCGCTGCCTGTGGCAGAGAGCAGTACGGCGAAATTGTAAAATAATAAAAGGAGAAATACTGTAAAATGAAGATTTTAGTTATCAACTGTGGAAGTTCTTCCTTAAAATATCAGTTAATTGATATGGAGAACGAAGAGGTTTTAGCAAAAGGATTGTGTGAACGAATCGGTATTGAGGGTTCCAATTTATCCCACAAGGCAGCAGGAAAAGAAGAACTGGAAGTTAAGAAAGAGATGCCGAATCACACGGTAGCGATCAAGATGGTCATGGATGCTCTGGTAGATCCGGAATACGGCGTGATCAAGGATACCAGCGAAATCTCAGCAGTGGGACACCGCGTTCTGCACGCAGGAACGGTCTACAGTGACTCCATCGTCGTTGATGAGGACGTAAAGAAAGTAATCCGCGACTGCTTCGACTTAGGACCGCTTCACAATCCGGCAAACTTAATGGGAATTGAAGCGTGTGAGGAAGCAATGCCGGGAACACCGAACGTAGCCGTATTTGATACTGCATTCGGCATGAAGATGCCGGAGAAGGCAAGCTTATATGCGATTCCTTATGAGTATTATGAGAAATACAGCATCCGCCGTTACGGCTTCCACGGGACAAGCCACAGCTACGTATCCAAAGAAGCAATCAAGTACTGTGAGTTAGATCCTGAGAAGGCAAAAGTTATCGTCTGCCACCTGGGAAACGGCGCCAGCGTATCCGCTTCCATCGGCGGCAAGTGTGTTGACACCAGCATGGGATTAACACCGTTGGAAGGCCTCATCATGGGTACCAGAAGCGGTGATATCGATCCTGCGGTAGTACAGTTTATCTGTAATAAAGAAGGCAAGGATGTCAACGAAGTGCTGAATATCCTGAATAAGAAATCCGGTATTCTCGGAATGTCCGGCGGCGTATCCAGCGATTTCAGAGACGTTCAGAAGGCACAGGGGGAAGGCAACCACAAAGCGGATGTTGCAATCCAGGCATTCATCTACCGTGTGGCCAAATATATCGGTGCTTACGTAGCCGCCATGAACGGCGTTGACGCTATCGTCTTCACGGCCGGCGTTGGTGAGAATGACAAACCGATCAGAGGCGCTGTATGCGAATATTTAGGATATCTCGGAATTGAGATTGATCCGGAGATCAACAAGGCAAGAGGCAAGAGAGTGACCATTTCCACTCCGGAATCCAAGGTTAAAGTATGTGTAATCCCGACCAACGAGGAGCTGTCCATCGCCAGAGAAACCTTAGCTCTTGTGAAATAACTGGTTGTGTAATATTGGAAATATTTTGTTGACAAATGATGCGCGCCTGTGTATAATAGCATAGGTGCGTATTAATGGAGATTAATATGCTTATTAATTTGTCAGAGTTGTTTACCCTGGAAGGGAAAGAGAAAACTTATACACCTGATATTGAAATGGACATCTATCATGGTCCTGGCGGCGATTATGAGATTGTCTCCAAGGAACCGGTGGTTCTGCGAATTATGAATCTGGGCAACAGGAAACTGGAAGCGGAAGGGAAGGCTATGCTTACTCTGAGAATTCCGTGTGACCGCTGCCTCGATCCGGTGGAGGTACCGTTGGAATTTGATATAGTCCGTACCCTGGATTTGAATGAATCTGAGGAGGAGCGTGTAGAAGAGCTCGATGAACAACCGTATTTAAAAGGTTATAATCTGGATGTAGACCAGTTGGTTTGTGATGAACTCATACTGAATCTGCCTATGAAGGTTCTCTGCAGTGAAAGCTGTAAGGGGATTTGTAATAGATGTGGAACAAATCTCAATCATGAGACTTGCGACTGCGACAAAAGGTCCATGGACCCCAGAATGGCAGTCATCCAGGATATTTTTAAACAGTTTAAGGAGGTGTAACCATGTCTATCTGTCCAAAGAACAAATCTTCTAAAGCTAGAAGAGATAAACGTAGAGCAAACTGGAAGATGAGTGCTCCGAACTTAGTTAAGTGCAGCAAGTGCGGCGAACTTATGATGCCTCACAGAGTTTGCAAGGCTTGCGGTTCTTATAACAAGAGAGAAATCGTCAGCGTTGACTAATCTCGGTAAGTACCACAAAACGGCCCTGAAAGCCGCATAAAATCAAGGTTCTTCATTTTTGGAGGAACCTTGTTTTTTTGCTTTTTTCGACAGTTGGACTGCGTCTTAAGCAATGAATGGGGAAATAATGGGGAAATAGTTCCAGCTGCTTCAGTCCGATTTCGCTGATAGACTGCTAAAAAGATAAGATTTAGCAGCAATAGCTAATTTTTTCTATAAGTGCCTGCAAAGGCGCATGAATGCTTCACATGTGGAGTACCTGACAAGGCAGTGCAAGCAGCTCTTGATGTTTTTGCAGAGGTAAAAAAGTAGCAAGCAGTATTTCGGGTGTACCGCGAAATACTGCTTTTCACTTTTGAAAACAACTATAGCGTAGGATACCTTAATAGAATAAAGCGTAGCTAAACCAATCCGAAAGTGAAAATTCAACGCTTCTTTTTCTTCCTGTTTTTCCAGACAACTGCCAGAATATCTTTGAGAACAAGAAAAGAGTCCAGCTCGTCATATCCGTAATTCTTTTCCAAATCGCTTAGTAATTTACACAGCTCTGAAGCATAATAAGATACTTCAACTTCGCTTTGATATTGGATAAGTATTGGATATTTTTTACTCCATACATTTGTCCAGTCAATTTTGTTGGATATCTCGTCGCTCGTTCTCTCGATGACTTCTTGTATCTCCCATATATCGACGTCAAATTCAATCAGTTCATCTAATGTTAAACCATACAAAACTGCAAGTTTTTTTGACTGCTGGATATCAGGTAAAGTTTCATCTGTTTCCCACTTTGAAATGGTTTGTCTGCTTACCCCTAATTTTTCAGCGACCACTTCCTGTGATAATCCTTTGCCCTTTCTTGCATTAAATAAATTATTTCCTAAACTCATGACCTATCCTCCTCTATGTTTTGGTAGTTTTAATTTTACTGTTTTTATTTGAGAAGTTCTACCAATATCATAGTACAGTTTTGCGCGTTTTATTAACAGTTTCAAATTGATCAAGTACGTCTTCTCCGTCAAAATCAAACAAACACAACTTAACTATTCCCATTCTAATATCAGCGTGTGGGAAAGTCAAACAGCTCATTTCGTATCATAACTTTATGTTACTTTATAGTTTTTTGGTCATCTGGACCCCAATCGGTCACCACTTTATCGTTTTACATATGGGTTCATTCTACAAGAAGCCCAGTAACCATACGCTCTCCAGTTTATAGAGAAGCTGTAATCGGCGGGGAAAATAACTGCTTTTTATGAACAACATGAATATCCCAGACATTAAAAAAGCCAGCAATGATTCGCTGGCGTTTTGCTTTAATGAAAGAAAATCAAGAAGTTTTTAATCATTGGAAGGACATCGTTCGTTATTATATATATAGGCCGACAGGGGAAGGAGTTGGAAGCGTGCTAAGTGACGACGAATTAGTGGAACAGATACAGGATGGAGATGAAAATGCGGCGGAAGAACTGATAAAACGCTATTATACATCTATTTTGCGTTATTGTAAGTGGCATTGCTCCAACCTGGAGAGGGCGGAAGATCTCACACAGGAAACATTCCTTAAGCTGTTTAAAAACATTTATAGATATAAAGGAAAGAAAAAATTCAAGGCCTACTTATATACCATTGCGAACCATTTGTGTATTGATGAGAGCCGAAAGCTCCAGGCCTATTCCTTAGAAGACGATGAAACAATCTTGAATGAATGTGAGGAAATTCTCCGGGTTGAGGATCGGGAAGAGATAAAATATCTTTTAAATGCGTTATCGTTGGAACAAAGGGAAACCGTGATTCTGCGTTTTGGAGAACAGCTCAGCTTTGAGGAAATTGCAAAGGTTATGGGATGTAATATGAGAACCGCGCAAAGCCGGGTTCGGAACGCATTAAAAGCGATGAGAAAGGAGCAGCAAGATGGAAGATAAAGTTTTGAAAGCTCATTTGCAGCATGCTTTAAGGCAGGAAGTACAGCCGGAAAGATTAGAAGAAACAATCAATTCCTGTATCGAGGTTATGCGTAAGCAGAAATTTACGGCAGAAGCAAGGACGGGGTTTTTTGGCTATCTGTCAGACGTATTTCGATTTGAGGGGATTCCGATACTGGGACTGCAGGCAATAACGTTACTTCTTGTATGCCTGGCAATTTCCAATCTGTCGGATATCCCAAAATATATTCCCCTCTTTATCCCGTTATTTGTTTTGGCTATTATGCCGGTAATCTTTAAAAGCCAATATTATGGAATGAGTGAGATGGAAGCAGTAACGAGAGCATCCGGCGCTCAGATCATGCTGGCGAAGCTGATCCTGTCCGGGGCAGCCAACCTAGTATGCATCACGATACTTTTATTTATGGAGACTTATCAGCAGAATTCCTGCAAAGGAATCGGACAAATGATTCTATACTGCCTGGTTCCCTATCTGGTGTGTATGGTTGGCCTGCTGCGCGTCATCCGCATGCGAAAGAAAGAGGGCTTACCGGTTTGTGTATTTATCATGCTCGGTTCCTGTGTCTTCTGGGGCTTGTCGGCCAATGCACTGCCATGGTTATACGAGGCGACGGCAACCGGTTTGTGGCTTATCATGTTTGTGGTTTTTTCTGCATTCTTTCTCCAGGAAATCCGCTATATTGCAGCTATAAGAAAGGAAGGGAAGATGTATGGAATTATCGCTTGACCGTTTAACAAAACAGTATGGCAGGAAAATAGCGGTTGATTGTGTCAGCACAGTGTTAAAGCCTGGGGTATATGGCCTTTTGGGAGCGAACGGCGCAGGCAAGACTACCTTACTCCGCATGCTGTGCGCTGTTTTAGAACCGACCTCCGGGGAGGTGCTGTTTAATGAAACAGAAGTGGTTTCCATGGGTGCTGATTACCGGAATATCATAGGTTATCTGCCGCAGGATTTCGGATATTATCCGGGTTACACCGCGATGGAATTTTTGATGTATATTGCGGCGCTCAAGGGGATACCAAAGCGCATGGCTAAGAGGCGTGCGGCGGAGCTTTTGGAGGTGGTCGGCTTGAGCCAGGAGGCAGGAAAGAAAATCAAAACTTTTTCAGGCGGCATGAAGCAGCGGGTTGGGATTGCACAGGCATTACTCAATAACCCGAAAATTGTGATTTTGGATGAGCCGACGGCCGGGCTGGACCCGAAGGAGCGCGTCCGATTCCGCAATCTGCTTTCCGATTATGCAGAAGATAAAATCGTAATCCTTTCGACCCATATCGTGTCAGACATCGAAGCAATTGCAGATGAAGTGCTGCTGATAAAGAAAGGAAGATTTGTAATGCAGGGAACCGTTCCGGAACTGACCCGCAGAGCTGACGGTAAAGTGTGGGAACTTTCTGTTTCCCAGGAAGAGGCCAGGAGATGGCAGGAAAAAGCAACCGTGGCTAATTTACGGCATGAAGAAAACAGAATCGTGCTGCGTATTGTTTCCGACGATCGGCCTGGCGACAATGCCGTACCATGCGAAGCAGCATTAGAAGATATTTACCTGTATTATTTTCAGACGGAGGAGGGGGATCGGTAATATGAATTTATTTTTGTTGGAGCATAAGAAATTGTGGCGGAAAAGACTGACGAAAATCAGCGTACTGCTGTGTTTTGTTTATGTCGTGGTTTTTGGCGGAATACTTTCCTTCCAATGGTTCAGCTTTGGAAGCTCCGGTGATCATACAAGCGCTTTCGGCAACAATTTTGATGGATACGCGGTGGTAAAAGGCAGCCAGGAATATGCACGTTCCTTTGGAGGGGAACTGACCGATGAAACACTGCAGGAGTTAGTGCGGGATTACCAGAGGATGGATGCCGCCGGCATGGAGAAGGAACTGGAACATACAGACTGGCACATTGTCAACAACTGGCTGGGGATGCTGTATCCGGAGCTTAAGGATCCAAACAGCTATAAAATCATGATGAGCTATGTGAATCCTGATAAACTGGCAGATTTTTATGAAAGGCGGCAGCGTGTAATCAGCGAGTTCCTGGAAGTGAACGGTCAGACAGGCACAGAAAGAGAGTATCTCTTACAGATGGAACAGGAAGTGGGAAAACCTCTGCGTTATGAATGGACGGAAGGCTGGTCCGTGCTTCTTGGAAGCATGCTTGCTGATATCGGGATGGTGATGGCGCTGTTTCTTGCAATTGTTTTGTCGTCCCTGTTTTCAGGAGAATGGTCCGATCGCACAAGCGCATTGGTATTAACAACTCCAAATGGCTGGCAAAGGCTCGCTCTTGCCAAAGTTTTTACCGGCGTCGCATTTACCGTGGAACTGTTTGCACTTCTTGCAGCAGGGAATCTGGTAACACAGATATTCTACATGGGAACTTCTGGATGGGATATGCCGATTCAAACAATTAAGCTGATTGCCATTGCCCCTGTCAATATGCTGCAGGCAGAAATTTATGAATACGCATTTGCACTTCTTGGAGCAATCGGGTACGCGGGGGTTGTGATGTTTTTATCAGCTGCGGTGAGAAGCAATGTACTTTCCCTGCTGCTAAGTCTGGCGGCCGTTTATGGCCCGATGATGATTGCAGGCTACCTTCCGTTTGGGGCGCAGAAAGCACTCGATTTATTGCCACTCGTGGGAAGCTCCGCCGATATTTTCAGGACCAATACATTTTGTGTGTTTGGCAAACTCATCTGGTCTCCCTATTTGCTGATTACGGTTCCTGTGATGATTGGCGTTTTATGTATGCCGTTTGCTGTCCGAAAATGGTCGAAAAGGATGAAGGTTTAACAATGGCATGGCGGAGATAGCGGTCAGATGACAAGTGGATAAAAAGTCCGGTCTATCATCTGGAATTGAAACCGGATTCGTGAAGGGCGGAGTGAATGGGCTTTGTGCGATTCATGCCGGGCAGCTTATCGGGGAACTTAAGAAACTGATTTGTACCATATCATACAAGAAAAGTACATCGAAATGTGATAGTATGACCAGGAGAGGCCAGCCCCGGCGGTTCAGACGGCAGCGAATACGTGAACATGCCCCCTGATGGCTTCCATGCTGATGAAAATGGGGTTTTTACAGAAATGACATTCTTGAAAATAAAGTAGATGAGGAGATTAACTGTATGAAAAAAGGAAAATCTGTTTTTTCCCTGATTTGGCCGATTGCGCTTATCATCATTGCGCTCTATTTATTCCTGTTGTTCAAAGGAGGAAAGGCTTTTGATTTTGGGAGAGTAGAGTACAAAGAGACGACAGCAACATGTGAAAGTGTCGGACATGAGATCACGAGAAGTCAGATTGACCGTTCCATGGAAGGCAGGCCGAATGATAAGGACCAATATTACATCATCTACAATTATTCCTATGAGGTAGATAGTATCACCTACCATGCATCGGACCGGAATCACCGGGAATTTCAGGACTATCAGAGCTACCAAAGGGATATAGAGGAATCCCAGGAATGGATTGGCACCACGAAAACGGTTTATTATCATCCGGAAGATCCTTCGGAGTATTCGTTTTCCTCTAAAAATTTTAAAGAGTCTGTTTCCGAAACAAACTGGGTTGTGGGCGTTATCGTTGTTTTGTGTTCGGTGATATTACTGCCCTGGATTATATTTATGGGCGTTATACGTTCCGTTTTGAGAAAAAGAGCAGATAGATTTAGAAAATAGACTTGTGCTTTATAAAAATTGGATTTTTGATGTGATTCCAGACAAATACATCTACACTTATCACGGCCACCATTGAAAGGATAAGAAAGCTTCATGAAAAAAATGATAGTAACAAAACAAATTAGGCGATGGAAGAGGTTAGACAGAATGGTTTTCCTTGTTCCGCCGCTTATAAGCGTGAAAACATTTCCATAAAGATGGAAGACACAAAATTTGATTTTTACCAGTGGGATAAGAAACGTGGAAGGGCAATCATGGTATAGCTGAAATCGCTTTTTGATAACTTATTCCCCATTCACATAGCTTCTTTAAGACTGGCTTAATGTTTTCGTGGTAATTGTACCTAATAATCTTTGCAGCTCATTGAAACGGACTGGCCCTTTGGAAAGGAGCCACAGGATCCGGAGTGTCCATTTTCCGCTTAATATATTTAAGCCCACATCCATGGGACATTGTTCTGGAACTTCCATTGTTTTTGCCATTGTAAGACCTCCTCTGGTTTAAGTATCAAAAATGATACTACATATCAAAATAGTGCGTTCTTGTGCCTTTTTAGTGGGAATGATACTCTGATTATAGCAGAAAACCTGCTGGAAAGGAATGATTGAGATATGATTATTGATAGTCATGAGCATATGATGCTCCCCACAGAAATGCAGCTACAGATGATGGACGCAGCCGGAATTGATAAAACAATCCTATTCTGCACGGCGCCGCATCCGGAAAAAGCCTCTTCACTGAATGCGCTTGAAACAGAAATGGATGAGCTTTATAAAGTTTTATCCGGATCCAACAGTATAGAAGCAAATATCATTCGGCAACAGAAAAATATATCCGAGCTTATTTCCATTATCAGAAAGCATCCGGACCGTTTTGGGGGATTCGGGTCGGTACCGTTAGGAATGTCTTTCAATGAAACACAGGACTGGATAACGGACTATATCATCTCCAATTCATTGCTGGGCATCGGAGAATTCACACCGGGAAATGAGCAGCAGATTTTACAATTAGATACCGTATTTCAGGCCATTGAAGCTACTGAAATCTGTCCTGTGTGGGTGCATACATTCTCCCCTGTCACATTGGAAGGGATAAAACTGTTGATGGATTTGTGCGAACGATATCCTCAAGTTCCTGTTATCTTTGGACATTTAGGCGGGACAAATTGGATTGAGGTTATAAAGTTCGCAAAAGCACATAAGAATGCGTACTTAGATTTATCTGCAGCATTTGCATCGATAGCTACCAGAATGGCATTGATTGAACTGCCTCAAAGATGCCTGTTTAGTTCCGATGCGCCATATGGAGATCCATATCTTTGCCGGGAATTGGTTGAGTTTGTCAGCCCATCAAAGGAAATCGCTGATATGGCTTTAGGTGATAATATTAAGGAACTTCTTCATCTATGAGATTCTAAATAAGTATAATGAAAAACTCCTAAGTGATAGACAAAAGAATCTGTGATTAAATAATCCATTAAAATACCAGGTCGTTTTGCGGAATCAATTTCTACCATATCATACAAGAAAAGCCTCCCAAACTGTGATAGTATGGATATGGACGGCTAGACCTGGAATCACATTCACAAGCTTTTTGCCCGATAAATAATAGCTCGGGCCCTGGCTATTTGTTGCATTTGCGGTTACGTTTTTTCCTGCCAGTGCCGAATCGTTCCTGAACTGCCATCATGAGCATGATGACTTTAAAGAATCTGTTTCCGGCGTTATGCAGCCCGCGTTGAGAAAAAAGTAGATAATATAGAAAAGAGGGGGTTCCGCATTCGTCGGATGCGTTTATTATAGAAAGTAGACAGAAAGGGGAACAATAAATGAAGCGAAGCAATAAGAGACAGTACGCAAGGCTCTGTTCAATGGCGCTGTCAGCTGTGATGCTCTGCGTTTCGATACCGATGACTGCTTTTACAGCCCATGCTGAATCCGATAGTAATCATGTCCATGATGAAAGTTGTTATAGGAAGAAATTGCATTGCCTTCATGAGCATGATGACAGCTGCTATGAGGGGGATGAGACCGCAACCAGCAGCAATATGAAAAAACTGGTTTGTGACCATGAGCATGGTGAAGGCTGTTATGAAGTGGTTTTGGACTGTGGGTACAGGCAGGAGGAAAATAGCAGCGAAGGCGCGGAGGGGGATGGAAACGCCGGAGCAGATAAGAATGGCGGTCTTGCAAGCGTGGCATCCCCGGCAGCAGCAGCGCGGGCATTGACGTTGACAGGAGTAGAAAGGCTGGTTGCGGATATCAATACCTGGGCAGCTGGCAACGGTATTGTGGCAGAAGTGGACGAGTACAGCGGTGACGTGATCGTGACAGGAAAAACTACCACCGAGGCATCGGATAAACTCGAACTGGAAATTCCGGAAAATGTGACTGTAGAGTGGCGGGCGGTTTTAACGAGCAGTGCGGAACCTGTGATTGGGATCGTTGAGGAATCTGGCACGGATTCTGTATTTTCCGTGACAGACGGCGAGATTATTTCCACTTCTAATAAGAACCATACCGGTTCCAGTTACAATACTATAGATAATGCAGCCATTTATAACGCCGCTGCTAATACCAGCATCCTTGTATCGGGCGGCAGCATCAGAGGTGGCGGCGGGGATCGCAGTACCGGTATCTATAATTTTGGGGAGGGCCTTGTATCGATCCAGGGAGGCAGGATCAGCGGAGGCACAGGAACAAAGAACTATGGCATATTCAACTCTTTTAGCGGCATAACCGAAGTATCGGAAGGCATTGTCAGCGGAGGCGGCGGCGAAGAAAGCTACGGCATTCAAGGAAGCGGCGAAATCAGAGTATCAGGAGGCAGCATCAGTGGAGGCACTGGTTCTGTCGAAAACGTTGGTATCGTGTTTAAAAACAGTACCAATAGTGTAATATCGGGTGGCAATATCAGCGGCGGCAATGGTGCCAATACCTGTGGTATACTCAACGACTCTCCCAACAGCTTGCTTGTATCAGGCGGAACGATTGATGGCGGTAAAGGCACCTCCATCAGCGTAGGCATCGTCAACGAGGAAAACAGCAGTATCACTGTTAAAGGTGGCTCCATCAATGCTGATGGTAAGAAGAAGGTCTGCATCATGAATGAAGGCGGAACTGTCGTGGTGTCTGGAAGCAAGATAGTAAACACCGGCGGTTACGCGATGATTGACAACTCCTCATCAAGCAGGATCCAGATTGGCGGCAGCGCCGTGATTTTCGGTAAAGACCTGGACAGTACAGGCGGCGCAATTAAAACAGCGGGTACACAGCCTGTTCCGGGCGGCACTGCCGCCATCATCACATGGGCCGGAGACAAGACGACGTACCTCAAAGGCTCCGCGGCAGATCTTGACGTATCTCCCGCCGCAGTCAAGGCAGAGTGGGGTACACAGAACGGTCAGGGAGGCGTTTTCTACGACGTGAGCGGAATAAACAATGGCTTCATCACGTTGCCCGGAGTGACGGTAAAAGCTGCTCCTGCAATCATCACCGAGACCCTGCCGGACGGCACGATCGGCGTGGCCTACAGCCAGACACTGGCGGCTGACGGCAGCGCGGGGGCCACGTGGTCTTTAGAGAGCGGAGGCAGCCTGCCTGTGGGACTGTCACTGGACGGCAGCGGTAAGATCAGCGGTATCCCTACGAAGGCGGGAACCAGCCATTTTACGGTCAGGGCCTCCAACGACATAGGCAGCGATACGAAAGCAATGTCAATCACCATAGCGGCCGGCTTGTCTTCCATCGCCGTGACAACCGGGCCGGCCAAAACCACTTATACGGCGGGCCAAAGCTTTGACAGCAGCGGTATGGTGGTGACGGCAGCATATTCTGATGGTTCCACCCGTGTGGTGACGGGCTATACAGTAATCCCGTCCGGCGCATTGACTGAGGCTGATTCCAGAGTGACGGTCACCTACACTGAGGGCGGTATTGCTAAGACGGCTACATTGGCGATCACAGTCAAAGCCGCCGGTACGAACCACACGATCATCTACGATGCGAATGGCGGCAGTGTGACACCTGCCACTGGAATAACCGACACGGACGGGCGGCTGGGAAGCCTGCCGACTCCAGTCCGCGGCGGCAGCTATCAGTTTGACGGCTGGTTTACGGCCGCCAGTGGCGGTATTAAAATAACAACTACAATCGTATTCACGGAAAACTGTACTATTTACGCCCATTGGACTTACATTGGCGGAGGTTCCGGCAGCGGTGGCGGGTCTGGCGGCGGAGGAGGGTCCGGCAGCGGTCATGGTTTCGCAGGCGGAAACAGCAGCCCCAAGGAAAGCCTGCCGAAGAATTATACAGGTGGGACTAAAAATATAGACGGTGTCATAGTCCCCAGCTATGTGGAAAAGGTTGTCTGGGTCATGACGGATGACGGCAGATGGAGACTGCGCAGGGCAGATGGCAGTGATTATGTGAATACATGGGTAGCTGCTTATAATCCATATGCAGACTTGAGCGCCGGTCAGCAGGCGTTTGACTGGTTTGTGTTTGATGTGGACGGTTATATGGTGACGGGGTGGTATACGGACAGCCAAGGCGGCTCTTATTATCTGAATCCGGTGTCAGACAATACCAAGGGCCGTATGATGACAGGCTGGGTCCTCATTGATGGCAGCTATTATTACTTTAATGAAGAGCCGGACGGCACAAGAGGAAGATTGTTCCGAAACACCAAGACCCCGGACGGACGCTATGTAGATGAAAATGGAGTGTGGGACGGGAAAGAAAAGTAAAATTTGCCGCATGTTATCCTTCTCACTATAAAAATGAACGTGACTGACGGACACAATCCCGTGTGTTCCCCAGTCGCGTTTTCTTTTTCCCTGTATTCTGGAGCTGCACCATTTCCAGCACTTCATCAATGCGGAAGGCCGGCAGGCCCAACGCAAGCGTTCTTGCCTTCAGGTTTTCACAAGCTCCGTTTGGGCCGAGCAGCCCATAGACGGAATTCCCTTTAATATGAAGCGATACATTGTTCACGGCCATCTGGTTTTTGAAACTTTTGCAGAGATCTGCGGTTTCTAAAATCATATCCATCTTATAAAATCCTTTCTTGTGGTTGATAGCAATAGGATACAGAGCAGGTTTGAAGATTCCATGAAGATTTGAACTCCATCCATACTTATGACCACACACCAGTCCCGGCTATTACCAGAACGCATTAACTGTTGGCTATGGGATTTAGTTACCATTTAGTAAAATATACTAGGCAGGCCATAGAGGATGCTAAAAAAGCGATGGAAGAGGTTAAAAAGCAAATGACTCTTGGGAAGGAACATTATACTGGCGACCAGCAGGTTATCAGCAGGCTTGAGTAGAACTTAAGTGAACTGGCGCCAATGCAGGAAGTTGTTTTGGATATGGTAGCCAAATTTGTCTACTGATAGTAGATTTACAACTGAAATATAGCTTGCTATAATCAATTCATAAGAAATAAGCGAAAGGAGAAACGCCATGACTACCATGAATACTTCCAAATTATGTCAGAAACAGCAAAAAGAACGCGCTTGCAGGCAGCGTATTGTTGTGATGCCATTAAGAATGGGTGAAAGAGGATGGAAGTCGTATGCGATTCCCTGATGCCGTTGGTGAATTCGATTCAGTCAAGGCCGCCTATTCGTAATGGATAGGCGGTTTTTTTGTGCATAACTTCTGGATTCGAAGCACAGTATGCACCGTACCATGCGGCGTGGGGACAGACTGCAAATCTGTCTTAAGCTGGTTCGATTCCAGCACGGTGTGCTTTCTGCAGGTGTAGCCAAGTGGTATGGCAACCGGCTTTTAACCGGTATATCGCAGGTTCAAGTCCTGTCACCTGTATTTCAAGGTCCCATAGTCAAGCGGCTAAGACGCCGGCCCTTCACGCCGGAAACAAGGGTTCGATTCCCTTTGGGATCATATGAGACTTTAGTCGAAACGTTATGATGGGATGGTTTAATTCCCTCAGACGCCAGTATTGCGGATTAGCTCAGTTGGAAGCAGCGGCCGGCTCTGAACCGGCAGATCAAAGGTTCGAATCCTTTATCCGCAGTTAGAGGGATGTAGTGTAGCGGCAGCACACAGAGCTTTGACCTCTGACTGGAGCAGTTCAAATCTGCCCATCCCTGTTTACTCCTGCACGTGTAGCTCAGTGGACAGAGTACATCGCTACGAACGATGGCTGCCGCAGGTTCGAATCCTGCCACGCGCATTTGAAAAATTATTATCTATAGGAAAATAGTATCTTGCAGAAGCACTCAGGATATAGTATGATGTCGATAAGCAAAAATGGGAAAGAAGGATAAGGAGATGTTAAGGATGGATTCTCGAAAATGCCAGAAACAGCAAGAAGAACGCGCTCGTAAACAGCGCTTTGTTTTATTGCCGTTATGGTATGGGAGAGGTATCTGACACATCGCTAAAAGTTTTTGCGTCCTCCATCCACCAGCCATGCGGCAGGTGGATTTTTTTTATGAGGAGGATACGGTAATGAGTTACCCCGTAATTGATCCGGTCGCAACCGGTGCGAGAATTAACACATACAGAATAGACAGAGGATTCAGCGTTGCGAGCCTAAGAGAGTATTTTGGCCTTTCAACGACCAACGCAATCTACAAGTGGCTGCGGGGGGATTCCCTTCCTACGTTAGATAATTTTCTTGCGTTAAGTGTTCTGTTTAATGTTTCTATGAACGATTTGATTGTATATCACTAAGAAGCTGACTCACCATCAGCTCCTTATTTGATGAAAATATAAATAAATAATTTCTTATCATCGTTTATGCTGTACCATAATTTGTCTGTAACCAAAATATAGATATTTGAGAGGAGATTTAAGATAATGCACACAAACTGCGTTTCATTTTATGCCGCGTTCCGGGAGAAGACGAAGTGGTTGCGAAACCCCATCCGGTTTCAATCGCAGAACGTCTGTTGGAAATTGAACGGAACGCAAAAAAGGAACACATAACGGAACTGGAACAGATGATGGATAAGTTCATGATGCAGCATAAGAAAGAAATTGTGCGGCATGTTTTTGCCGACTACAGTGAAGACTTTAAAGAATTGGCAAAAGAATTCGATAAGCTGAAGAAGGAGTTAGAGATTATGGAAATGGATTTGCCTGACGCTGGTGCTACCGCTGAAAAATCCGAAATTAAGCCTGCAAATAAAAAGTCAATAGGAAAATGAAAAATTTTCAAAATTTATTGTTGATTGAATTTCAGGTACAACAAATAGACCACCGTTATCCGCTGGTCTGAAAGGATGTGGTATCCCTTATTCTGGAAGAGACATAAGATATTC
>OBUV01000120.1_pt1 | contig 38469 bp, 30 predicted proteins | sample 1475971 | NCBI WGS metagenome assembly OBUV01 (sample SAMEA2579962, study PRJEB22360) | human gut metagenome | biome: human gut; feature: human-associated habitat; material: faeces | place: Denmark | collected 2008/2010
GCGTTACCAGGGACAGTACCTCGACAGGGAAACGGGGCTGCACTACAATCTGCACAGGTACTATGATCCGGATGTCGGGCGGTTCATAGTAACGGATCCGATAGGGCTGGCGGGTGGGATAAATCTCTATGCCTATGCGCCGAATCCAGTAAACCACATTGATCCTCTTGGGCTATCTTGTGGAAAGGTTGGTAACGTTGAATATCGTAATTTTGAGCGTTCTCCGGGAATGTTTTCTCGGTTATTAAAGAATAAACGTGACTTTGATTATGTTGCCAGATATAACATTTCAAGATATAAAGCCACATTGAGAAAAAATAATTCGGATGGTTTTGGTAATATTAGCCATTATTTCGATGGTGTAGATGCAAAAGGAAATAAAGTCGTTATTGAGGTGGCAAATACAGGACATAAATCTTCAAGTGGTGGTTTTGAGCCTCCACACATTAAAATTCAAATAAAAAACGCTGATAACAAGGTGATACATAATGCCAAATATTTTTTGGAAGATGATATATATAGAATTACAGGTAAATAAATGAAAAATATTAGAGAATTAAATAATGCAGAATTCTCCGCGATTATTAACAATGCTTTACCATTCTTACATATTAATCCTATAAGCGAAGCTGTTTGTATTCATGCAGAAGCTTATAAAAGTGGTGTTGATGTTAACTATATCCGTTGCAACGTTGACTGGGAGGGGTTTTCTTCTTTAACTGAAGCGTTAGAAACGTTATACTATGAATTATTTAAAGGTGGTATTCCATCAGGAGAATTGTTGTTTTTTTACCCGTTTAATAGAACAAAGAAAGGGAATTATGGTGTCATCTTAAAATCATCTCAGCTATTAGATTTTTTAATAAAAGAGCATTTGAAGATTTATCCTGAATGTTTTAATGTAGAAATGTGTAGCTTCGGTTTTTATTTTATAGATCACGAAATATTTTACGGCATGGAGCATCCTGATTTTTTATATAGTTTCTGTGTAAGATAATTAATAAAGTGAGGAGTATATTTCTCTTTCTTAATCGCCGGGAAAGGCAGATTAAATCTGGACTGACCCCATAAAGTTGGACAGTTCATGTTAAGCGGCTTTCAGGGTCTGGGTTCGGTATTCTACCGGACTCAGGCCTTTTAATTTCAGGCTGATCCGCTCGTTGTTATAATAATGGATATAGTCCTCTATCGCCTTCCTCAGTTCATTCAGATCGCTGAACCTGTTCAGATAAAAACACTCCGATTTCAGTGTGCCGAAGAAGTTCTCCATCACTGCGTTATCCAGGCAGTTCCCCTTGCGCGACATGCTTTGTGTTATTCCATGAGCCTTTAACTTTGCCTGATAGCCTGCCATTCGATATTGCCAGCCCTGATCCGTGTGCAGCAACGGTGCATCCTCCGGTCCGAGAACTGAGAATGCATCGTGCAGCATCGTATTCACCATCTCCATCACCGGCCTTTCCGACAGGCTGTAGGAGATAATTTCCCGCCAGGGAAAGATCACGTAACGCTGCTTTTTTGCACTAAATAATTCGCACTAAATGTTCAATAATTGAGATATTCCTTATTACCTAAAGCTGTTTTTCATTGCTTATACATGATCAAATACTCCTTACATAATTAAGGAGAACAAAATGGAACTTAAAAAATTGATGGAACATATTTCTATTATCCCCGATTACAGACAAGCCTGGAAAGTGGAACATAAATTATCTGATATTCTACTGTTGACTATTTGTGCCGTTATTTCTGGTGCAGAAGGTTGGGAAGATATAGAGGATTTCGGGGAAACACATCTCGATTTTTTGAAGCAATATGGTGAATTTGAAAATGGTATTCCTGTTCACGATACTATTGCCAGAGTTGTATCCTGTATCAGTCCTGCAAAATTTCATGAGTGCTTTATTAACTGGATGCGTGACTGCCATTCTTCAGATGATAAAGACGTCATCGCAATTGATGGAAAAACGCTCCGGCACTCTTATGACAAGAGTCGCCGCAAGGGAGCGATTCATGTCATTAGTGCGTTCTCAACAATGCACAGTCTGGTCATCGGACAGATCAAGACGGATGAGAAATCTAATGAGATTACAGCTATCCCAGAACTTCTTAACATGCTGGATATTAAAGGAAAAATCATCACAACTGATGCGATGGGGTGCCAGAAAGATATTGCAGAGAAGATACAAAAACAGGGAGGTGATTATTTATTCGCTGTAAAAGGAAACCAGGGGTGGCTTAATAAAGCCTTTGAGGAAAAATTTCCACTGAAAGAATTAAATAATCCAGAGCATGACAGTTACGCAATTAGTGAAAAGAGTCACGGCAGAGAAGAAATCCGTCTTCATATTGTTTGCGATGTCCCTGATGAACTTATTGATTTCACGTTTGAATGGAAAGGGCTGAAGAAATTATGCGTGGCAGTCTCCTTTCGGTCAATAATAGCAGAACAAAAGAAAGAGCCAGAAATGACGGTCAGATATTATATCAGTTCTGCTGATTTAACCGCAGAGAAGTTCGCCACAGCGATCCGAAATCACTGGCACGTGGAGAATAAGCTGCACTGGCGTCTGGACGTGGTAATGAATGAAGACGACTGCAAAATAAGAAGAGGAAATGCAGCAGAATTATTTTCAGGGATACGGCACATCGCTATTAATATTTTGACGAATGATAAGGTATTCAAGGCAGGGTTAAGACGTAAGATGCGAAAAGCAGCCATGGACAGAAACTATCTGGCGTCAGTCCTTGCGGGGAGCGGGCTTTCGTAATCTTGCCCTGTCTTGGAGGATGGAAATAATGAAATTAGGGAGCAGAGTATTAATTGATTTTTACAAAGTAAAAACAATGGATGATTTTTACGATCAACTATCTGAAAAGTTAGGCTTTCCTGAATATTTTGGTAGAAACGGCGATGCCCTGATCGATTGCCTGTTTAGCTTACGCTATCCACAGGATGAAATGACATCTATACATGTAAATAGTGAGGAATATTTACTGTTAGAATTAAGAGGATTTTCTTCCGTTGAACAAAAAATAAGAGATACTTTGGTTACGAGTATTGAGTTTGTTAGTAAAAAATGTAAAGAGAAAGGGCAAGCTCCTTCTATTGTTTTATTATTAAATTAATCGGATAGCATTAATTAGAATCCGGGAAGGAATTAAATCTTCCCTGCTTTTATTTTTACGCTTCTTTCAATACACCGGATATCCCGACTTTCATTCCTTTAACTACCTGTTTAACCTGATAAAGTTCCTTCCGTAGCTCCTCTACTTCGTTGTGCTCCGCAATCAGGATCAGACATCAGGGAAAGATCACGTAACGCTGTTTTTTTGTACTAAATAATTCGCACTAAATGTTCAATAATTAAAATATTCCTTATTACCTAAAGCTATTTTTCATTGCTTATACATGATCAAATACTCCTTACATAATTTAAAAAATTGATGGAACATATTTCTATTATCCCCGATTACAGACAAGCCTGGAAAGTGGAACATAAATTATCTGATATTCTACTGTTGACTATTTGTGCCGTTATTTCTGGTGCAGAAGGTTGGGAAGGGAAACGCATCTCGATTTTTTGAAGCAATATGGTGAATTTGAAAATGGTATTCCTGTTCACGATACTATTGCCAGAGTTGTATCCTGTATCAGTCCTGCAAAATTTCATGAGTGCTTTATTAACTGGATGCGTGACTGCCATTCTTCAGATGATAAAGACGTCATCGCAATTGATGGAAAAACGCTCCGGCACTCTTATGACAAGAGTCGCCGCAAGGGAGCGATTCATGTCATTAGTGCGTTCTCAACAATGCACAGTCTGGTCATCGGACAGATCAAGACGGATGAGAAATCTAATGAGATTACAGCTATCCCAGAACTTCTTAACATGCTGGATATTAAAGGAAAAATCATCACAACTGATGCGATGGGGTGCCAGAAAGATATTGCAGAGAAGATACAAAAACAGGGAGGTGATTATTTATTCGCTGTAAAAGGAAACCAAGGGCGGCTAAATACAGCCTTTGAGGAAAAGGGAGCGTAATCTGACTTGTCTCCCAAAGCTTACAAAGCCCACCGGTTCCGCCCGCTTTCTTTCGCCCGGTACAGCGCAGCATCGGCATCTGCAACTATTTGTTCAGTCGTTTTGGCGGGAGCAGAACAGGTGATCCCCTGGCTAACCGTAACAAACGCACTTACAGAAGATGCCTGATGGGCAATCGCTGCCAGTTTAAGTTCTTGCTTAATTCTGGCTGCTATCTTTTCGGCTTCCTGCAAGCAGGCATTAAAAAGAATAATGGCAAACTCTTCGCCACCATAACGAGCGACTATATCTTCGGGCTGGCGAATTGCGCGTTGCAGTACATCGGCAACTTGTATCAAACAACGATCGCCCGCCGGGTGTCCGTAAGTGTCGTTGTAGCGTTTAAAAAAATCGACATCCAGCATAATTAGGGCAAATGAGGCCTCTTGTTCTACTGCATCACCTAAAATACTATCCAGCGCCCGTCGGTTTGCCACTCCCGTTAAGGGATCGCGATGAGCCAATGCGTCGAGGCGATTAATTAGCAGGTTGTTGTATCTGTTTTGTTGCCATGCTTCTTCAAACCAACGTAATAAAATAAAACGTCCACCATAGAGAGCGAGAGAAAAAAGGCACCAGATAACAACGAAATGAATATTTAAATGATGATTGAGCATAAGACTGGCTAACGGAATGGTAAACCATAATGGAATGATAAATGCGAGTAGTGATGGAGTATGAAAATACAATGCAACAATGGCGCTAAGCATTAATAATACACATAGCGGATAAGCAAAAGGTAGCGTCCAGTGTGCAATAAAATAAAAGCAACACCATGACCATAACAGGCTTAGAACGAACAATAACCGCTGAATATACAGTACGTTTTTGCGGGGGGTGACCAATAAAAAGCCACTGATCAGCAGAATGCCAAATGATGAAATATCAATAGTATGTACAAGGTTTTCCTCATTAAACCATGAAGTCATATCCTCATTGAATAAAATGCTTCGCAGCAAAATCATCGATGAAAAACCGATGTTAATCAAGGCAAACCACGGCAGGCTAATCGACATTCCACGAATAACCATATCCTGTCGTTTTTTCCACGAATAATGAGAGTGTTTTCTTTTATCAAAAATCATTTCTTATAACCAGAAAAGGGCAGGAAGCCTGCCCAATTTATGCTGAACTTATGGCGTCACAATATTGAACCAGAATTCAAAATTATCCATATAGCCTAACATTTCGTTGAGTTTCTCTGCATTGCCACTGATTTTGACTTCGCCTTTATCTATCGCTTCTTTCAATGTCTCTTCCTTCAGAACGATTTTATTCAAGACATCGCGGGAGAGAGTGATTGTCGCGTCAGCATCAGATGCTTGCGTACCTGCAGTGTGATTGAGCACACCATTTTCAAGCTCTACTTTATAAGTGCCGCCATCTTCACCGAAATCAAAATTCAATACAGCTTTAGCGTCTGCTGCTTTCTCGCCATTAATGTGCACCGCAAGATAATCAAAGAACATTTCCGGCGTCATTGCGCGTACAGTGTCAGGGCTGGCAGTATTTGGCGTTGGCAGTTTTTGCACGCCGTTACGTAATTCCTGTGCGCCAGTAAGATAGAAATTACGCCACGGCCCGGATTCTGCCTGGTAGCCTAACTGTTCAAGCGCATCGGCTTCCAGATTTCTCGCAGCCTGGTTATTTGGATCGGCAAATACCACCTTGCTGACAACCTGGGCAACCCAGCGGAAATTACCCTGGTCATAATCCTGTTTGGCTTTTTGTAAAATGGCATCAGCACCGCCCATATATTCGACAAATTTCTTCGCAGCGTCTTCTGGCGGCAATTCATCAAGCGTTGCCGGGTTACCATCAAACCAACCGAGATAAAGCACATAAGTTGCTTTCACATCATGACTCACCGAACCGTAATACCCGCGATTCGCCCAGGTGTTAGCAAGCGAGGAGGGTAATTTAAAGTTTGCGGCGATCTCATCGCGGGTCTGCCCCTGATTCGCCATGCGCAGCGTTTGATCGTTGATGTAACGATACAAATCGCGCTGGGTTTTTAGCAGTTTAACGACGTTGTCATTGCCCCAGGTTGGCCAGTGATGCTGAGCGAGAATTATCTCCGCTTTATCACCCCACAAATTGAGTGCCTCGTTGATGTATTTGGACCAGGGAAGAGGTTGACGAATTTTGGCACCACGCAGTGAATAGGTGTTGTGGAGGGTGTGCGTGACATCTTCTGCAGTTTCGATCAGTTTCTTTTCTTCGATAAACCACAACATTTCAGAAGGTGCTTCGGAACCGGGCGCCATCAGAAAATCGTAGGTCAACCCATCGATCGTCTCTTTTTGCCCGGTTTTGGTGATGTAGTTGGTAGGGGCAATCAATGTAACTGTTCCTGCTGACGTTGTTGTTCCCAGCCCGGCTCCAACCTGGCCTTTAGCGTCAGGTTTCAATAAGTTGCCGTACATATAACTGGCTCGTCGGCTCATCACATTGCCAGCCATAATATTTTCTGAAACGGCCTCCTCTAAAAAACCGGCTGGTGCATAAATTTTTGTTTTACCTGATTTAACGTCAGCTTCATCAACCACGCCGCGAACGCCGCCGTAGTGATCGACATGGCTGTGCGTGTAGATAACTGCCACTACCGGTTTTTGACCACGATTTTTGTAATAAAGATCCATACCCACTTTGGCTGTTTCTGCAGAAACCAGTGGGTCAACGACGGTAATACCTTCTTTACCTTCGATGATGGTCATATTTGATAAATCGAGATTGCGAATTTGATAGACGCCGTCGGTTACTTCAAATAAACCACTGATATTTATCAGTTGCGCCTGACGCCATAAACTTGGGTTAACCGTATCAGGTGCTTTATCGCCTTCTTTTATAAAAGTATATTGCTGTGGATTCCAGATGACGTTCCCTTGTTCACCCTTAATCACCTCCTGAGGTATGGGGGCAATGAATCCTTTATGAGCATCAGTGAAATCGGTGTTATCGGAAAAGGGTAATTGACTATAAAGCGCATTATTCGCTTGTTGGGTGGCTGAGGTGGCCTCTTTTGGTGCTTCCGCGGCAATGAGAGGAAGTGAACTGGTGGTGAATAATCCCATGACTAGCAGACTTTTAGCAATATGATTAAGCTGCATCGCAAGTGTCTCCAGAAAGACTTTATAAAAGAAAGGATATTCCGAGCGAAAATTCTTAGTGAGGGCAAGAATAACTATAATTGGCATTAATAAATCAGCAAGCTGGATGTCGTGAATTTTCTTAATATGATAAGAAATAAAGAATAGATTCTGTATATTACAAGGCAGGTGTTTATTATTGTGGAAGCTAATAGTATATATGCGTTATTAAAATGGCGACGTAAATATCGCTATCTCTTTGCACATCATTTCGCATCAAAGAACACATGACGTTTTCGGCTTGTGCTAATTTTGCTGGCAGTCTTTAAAAAGGAGCATAACAATGCCACATATTGATATTAAGTGTTTTCCCCGTGAACTGGACGAGCAACAAAAAGCGGAACTGGCCGCGGAGATTACCGACGTCATTATTCGCCATCTGAACAGTAAAGAGAGTTCGATCAGCATCGCACTACAGCAGATCCAACCGGAAGCATGGCAAGCTGTCTGGGACAGCGAAATCGCGCCCCAGATGGCGACATTGATCAAAAAACCGGGTTACAGCATGTAGCGCGCTATCCTGCCGTGACGCGTTTACCGCTGGTAACGAAAGTGCCAGCGCCTAAATGGTGAAGGGTGTTGAGTTTATCATCATCAAATTGCCAGCGACCTTCGACAAATACCCGCGCGTCTGCCGCTGCCGACACAACTTCGCCAAATAAAGTATCGTATTTTTCTTGCGCAGAAGTCGCGGGCAGCAGGCGGCATTCCATCCACGCCAGACATTTCTCTTCGACCAACGGTAAACCCAGCACCGGACCTTTCACGACAGGAATGCCGTAACAGTTAAACTTATCTTCATCGCGCCCTGAAACGCTACCTACCGCCCAGGTCCAGTTAGTTGCCGCTACGCCGGGGATCACAATGCCAAACATGCCGCTACGTTCTATCAACTCCCGTGACCAGGTGGATTTATCCACCACAATTGCCACCCGCGGCGGCTCAAATTCTACAGGCATCGACCAGGCTGCGGCCATTACGTTTCGTAACTGGGACAGTTTATCGTGACTGGTAATCAAAATAGTCGGGCCGTGGTTTAACAGACGGCTGGCATGATGCAACTCGACGGGAATAAATCGGCTCACGGTATCGCCTCGCTATGAAGGGGGTTTTAAAAGCGTAGCTCGTAACGCAATAAGCAACGAAATTAACGGGATTGGCGATTTACGAACGTGATGGATGTCCACGAACGCACAAAATAGCCGGTGCTACGTCTAATCCAGGTTATAAGTTGATAAAACCACTTAGGGAAACGCCTGATGACGCCCATTCTGAATCACTATTTTGCCCGCATTAACTGGTCGGGAGCCGCTGCGGTCAACATCGACACGCTGCGCGCATTACACCTGAAACACAATTGCACCATTCCGTTTGAAAACCTCGACGTCTTGCTGCCGAGGGAAATGCAGTTGGATGATCAATCGCTGGAAGATAAGCTGGTCATCGCCCGTCGTGGTGGTTACTGCTTTGAGCAGAATGGCGTGTTTGAGCGGGTGTTACGCGAGTTAGGTTTCAACGTTCGTAGTCTGTTAGGACGCGTGGTGTTATCTAATCCACCATCGTTGCCGCCGCGCACGCACCGTTTGCTGTTGGTGGAGCTGGAAGATGAACGCTGGATTGCCGATGTCGGTTTTGGTGGGCAGACGTTAACCGCGCCGATTCGTTTAGTGCCTGACATCGTGCAAGCCACGCCGCACGGAGAGTATCGCCTGCGACAGGAAAATGACGACTGGATTTTGCAGTTTAATCATCATCAGCACTGGCAGTCGATGTACCGTTTTGATCTCTGTGAACAGCAGCAAAGCGATTATGTGATGGGCAACTTCTGGTCGGCGCACTGGCCGCAATCGCATTTTCGCCATCATTTGCTGATGTGCCGTCATTTGCCAGATGGCGGCAAGCTGACGTTGACCAATTTTCATTTTACCCGTTATGAGAATGGTCACGTAGCAGAGCAGCAGAATTTGCCAGATGTAGCGTCGTTATATGCCGTGATGCAGGAGCAGTTTGGTCTGGGCGTGGATGATGCAAAACATGGTTTCACTGAGGATGAGCTGGCGCAGGTGATGGCAGCATTTGATACGCATCCGGAGGCAGGTAAATAGTTTGTGTCAGAGTGCCGGATGCGGCGTAAACGTCTTATCCGGCCTACATTAGCCAACAGATTCAATAAATTATGATGCGGTTGTAGGCCTGATAAGCGAAGCACATCAGGCAATTTGTTTTTCTGCCATTTATGGCAACGGTTTTAAAGATCAATTGCCCACTCGGCATGAAATAAAATCACCGCCGTACCAGAAATAGTCACTTTCTCCGGCTGGTTATCACGAATTGTCACCGTCACATCAATCACTCCATCACGACCCAATGCGCGCCCCTGATGGCCTTTAACACGCAATACATTGCCATCGTGGGGTAACACGTTGTGATGCACCAGCCATGCGCCCATCGGGCCGTTGGCATTGCCGGTAACCGGATCTTCCACAATGCCAATTGCAGGTGAGAACATGCGGCCATCGGTTTCATTTTTACCAGGGCGGATCTGGAAGGGGAAAAAACCATTACAGCCAATCTGTTTACTGATGGCAGTCAGCGCAGCAAGATCTGGTGAAAGGGCATCGATATCCACTTCCGGCTTCAACGGGATCATCACTTTTGAGTGTCCGGTAGTCGCCACCTGGATCGGCAAACCGGGCAGAATGTCGTCTTCAGTGAGATGAAGCGCGTTGATAATCGCCGCACGTGTTTCGCCTTCCAGCGGTGGCTCAAAGCCAGGGGAACCTTGTTCCAGCGAAATACGATAATCATCGTTATGTTTTTCGATAGTCACGCGGTGCTTTCCCGCCAGTGACGTTTGCCAGACGGTGCAATTCCCCAAACCTGATACCTTCGAACGCACATAGTGCGCCGCCACGGTCGCGTGACCGCAAATCGGCACTTCAACCGTTGGCGTAAAGTAGCGAATGCGCACATCGCTGTCGTCGCTGTGCAGCAGAAAAGCGGTTTCAGAATGGCCTAATTCGCGGGCGATAAGCTGCATTTGCGCTTCGCTGAGATCATCGGCAGGGAAAACAACACCGGCAGAATTGCCGCGAAACGGTTGAGAGGTAAAAGCATCGACGTGGTAAACCTGCGGTTTCATTAACGTTCTCCTGTGGCTGGAGAACTAGCATAGCCTGCAAGTGGCCGGAGAGCGAAGGGCTAATCCGGCCAACGTGAGAATCAACGCCGCGAGCGCACAATCTGATACCGACGGGTAAAGTACTCAAACGGCGCACTCCACACATGCACCAGTCGGGTGAACGGGAAGAGCAGGAAGATGGTCATTCCTAACACCAGATGAACGCGGAAGATATAAGCCACACCATCAAGATGCGTCGATGCACCGCCCTGGAAAGTGACGATGCTTTGCGCCCAGCCCACCAGCTTCATCATTTCGCTGCCGTCCGGATGTTGTGCTGAAAAGGGAATGGTGGTTAACCCCAGAATGCACTGAATTAACAAAATGGCGAGGATCAGGATATCCGCACCAGAAGACGTCGCCCTGATACGCGGATTCGTTAAACGGCGTACCAGCAACCCCGCTCCGCCAATCAGTGTCAGCACACCGCAAATACCACCGAGGATCATCGCCATCTGCTGTTTTACCGCCACTGGCAGAAACCATGCGTACATCCAGTGTGGCGTTAGCATGCCAAACAAATGGCCGAAGAAGATCCCCAGAATGCCGATATGGAACAAGTTCGACCACAGCACCATTCCACGTTTATCCAACATCTGGCTGGAGGAGGCACGCCAGGTGTACTGTCCGTAATCGTAGCGCAGCCAGCTTCCGAGGATAAAAACCGTGCCACACAAGTACGGGTAGATATCGTAAAAAAAGACGTTCAGATACTGAATCATTTCCCACCTCCCGCACTGATGTCGACATACTGCGGTGCGACATCCTGGCTAAAGCGTCGCTGATATTGATTAAGCGGCGAGCTGTCACACGCCGTGGCGTTATCTTCAATAAACTTCACCTGTTCCTCTTCCCACACTGCATCCAGCGCCTGACGGGTGTCGTCGCGCTCCTCGCTGCGTATCTGTTTTGTGACACTGTCACTTGAAAGAGTACTTCCCGCCAGATGCAGCAGGGCGTCAAACAACGGATACCACGGTGCCTCGCGTTGTTTTAAGCGTCCGCCAAGCAGGGCGAGGATTGGCGCAACGTTGAGCAAACCTTCTTTAGCCTGGTCATCCGGCAGCACACTTAAATACTCCAGATACAGCGGCAGATAATCAGGCAGCTCGCGACAATTTAGTTGCAGGCCGACTTTTTCATACTCCGCCAGCAGATCTACCATTGCCTGACCGCGATCGCGGGACTCGGCATGAACATGCTCGAATAGCAGCAGAGAAGTGGTACGTCCACGGTCAAACACTTCACACCATTCAGCCTGTTTATCCAACAGCGGTGTATTGAGCAGGTCGCAGGTGAAATCGGTGAGCATCGGCGCGTTACGGCGAATCAGCGCCAGTGCGTCGTCTTTGTTCTCCCATAGCAGCTCGTCCGGATACTCCATCAACAAGCCGATCACTTTGAGGATTTGCATTATTCCCCCTCCGCTTTATTGCGTACTTCGGTAATGTCGATGGCATCGATCCGGCTACTGTTGAACAGGTTGAATTTGGTATCAGAGCCGTGGCAACCGTCGCCAAAGGTAAAGCCACAGCCGTTACGCTCTCCAAACGCATCACCCGCCATTTCCCGATGACTGGTTGGGATGACAAACCGATCTTCATAGTTGGCGATAGCGAGATAGCGATACATATCTTCGACCTGGGCGACGCTCAAACCCACTTCGTCAATTGCGCGGGTATCAGTTACGCCTTCTACGGTTTGCGAACGCATATAGTGGCGCATCGCCATCATCCGTTTTAGTGCCCGTAGTACAGGGCCGGTATCACCCGCACTTAACATATTGGCGAGGTATTGCACTGGAATACGCAGGCTTTCGATGGCCGGCAGCACGCCTTCGCTTTTGGGCAGTCCGCCCGCGTCGGCGTAAGACTGAATGGGTGACAGCGGTGGCACATACCAGACCATCGGCAGGGTGCGATATTCAGGGTGCAGCGGCAGCGCCAGTTTCCAGTCCATTGCCATTTTGTAAACCGGCGAACGCTGGGCGGCGTCAATCACGTTGTGTGGGATACCTTGCTTCAGAGCTTCTTCGATCACCGAGGGATCGTGCGGATCGAGGAACACTTCGCACTGGCGCTCATAGAGATCAACTTCACGTTCCGTGCTCGCCGCTTCTTCGATGCGGTCGGCGTCGTAGAGCAGCACACCAAGATATCGAATGCGACCTACGCAGGTCTCGGAGCAGACCGTTGGCTGTCCGGACTCAATTCGCGGATAACAGAAGATGCATTTTTCTGACTTGCCGCTTTTCCAGTTAAAGTAGATTTTTTTGTACGGACAACCGCTGATGCATAAGCGCCAGCCACGACATTTGTCCTGGTCGATCAGCACAATGCCGTCTTCTTCGCGTTTATAGATAGCGCCGCTGGGGCAGGTCGCCACACAGCTTGGGTTAAGGCAGTGTTCGCACAAGCGCGGCAAATACATCATGAAGGTATTTTCAAACTGACCGTACATCTCCTTTTGCATGGCGTCGAAGTTGCGGTCGCGGGCGCGTTTTTCGAACTCTCCGCCCAGCAGTTCTTCCCAGTTTGGCCCCCAGATCACTTTGTCCATCCGTTTGCCGTCGATCAGCGAACGTGGACGCGCAGTGGGAATGTGTTTACCTTCCGGCGCGCTATGCAAATGTTCATAGTCGAAGGTAAAAGGTTCGTAGTAGTCGTCGATCTGCGGTATCACCGGATTGGCAAAGATTTTGGTTATCACGCCCATTTTGCTGCCCAGCCGCGGGCGGATCTTGCCATTGACATCGCGAACCCAGCCGCCTTGCCACTCTTCCTGATCTTCCCAGTTTTTCGGGTAACCAATGCCCGGTTTGGTTTCGACGTTATTAAACCACGCGTACTCCATACCTTCGCGTCCAGTCCAGACGTTTTTACAGGTCACCGAACAGGTGTGACAGCCGATACATTTATCGAGGTTAAGCACCATGCCGACTTGCGAACGTATTTTCATTTTTTCGCCTCCTGTACCTGATCGCGACCTTCATCATCCAGCCAGTTCACGTTCTTCATCTTGCGGATCATGATGAACTCGTCGCGGTTCGAGCCGACGGTGCCGTAGTAGTTAAAGCCCCAGGCCAGTTGCGCGTAACCGCCAATCATATGCGTCGGTTTCGGACAAACGCGGGTGACCGAGTTGTGAATACCGCCGCGCATTCCGGTCACTTCCGAGCCGGGGATATTCATAATCCGTTCCTGAGCGTGATACATCATGGTCATGCCCGGCGGTACACGCTGGCTGACTACCGCGCGGGCAGTCAGCGCACCGTTGGCGTTAAAGACCTCCACCCAGTCGTTATCAACAATAGTCAGTTCACGGGCATCGGTTTCGCTGATCCAGACAATCGGTCCACCGCGTGAGAGCGTCAGCATCAACAGGTTTTCACTATAAGTGGAGTGAATGCCCCATTTCTGATGCGGTGTCAGGAAGTTAAGGGCTTTTTCCGGAAAGCCGTTTGGTGGGATCTGGCGCATTTCGCTAACGCTACGGGTGTCGATAGGTGGGCGATAAGCCACCAGACTTTCGCCAAAGGCACGCATCCACGGGTGATCCTGATAGAGCTGCTGACGGCCAGACAACGTGCGCCACGGAATTAACTCGTGAACGTTGGTGTATCCCGCATTGTAGGAGACGTGATCGCTTTCCAGGCCAGACCAGGTCGGGCTGGAGATGATTTTACGCGGCTGCGCCTGAATATCGCGGAAGCGAATCTTTTCATCTTCTTTATGCCGCGCCAGATGAGTATGTTCGCGTCCGGTGATCTCACCCAGCGCCTGCCAGGCTTTTACCGCAACATGGCCGTTGGTTTCCGGTGCCAGCGCCAGAATCACTTCCGATGCATCAATGGCGGTATCAATCAGCGGACGCCCCTGAGCCGGGCCATCGCGTTTGGTGTAATTGAGTTTGCCGAGGAAATCGATTTCATCCTGGGTATTCCATGAAATACCTTTACCACCGTTGCCGAGTTTGTCCATCAACGGCCCCAGTGAGGTAAAGCGTTCGTAGGTAGCAGGGTAGTCGCGCTCCACCGCCACAATATTAGGCGCAGTCTTGCCGGGGATCAGATCGCATTCACCTTTGCGCCAGTCGAGCACTTCGCAAGGTTGGGATAGCTCTGCCGGAGAGTCGTGTAACAATGGCTGAAGTACCACGTCAGTTTCTTTGCCGAGATGGCCCACGCACACTTGCGAGAACGCTTTGGCGATACCCTTGTAGATTTCCCAGTCGCTGCGTGATTCCCAGGCGGGATCGACCGCCGCAGAAAGTGGATGAATAAACGGATGCATATCCGAGGTATTCATATCGTCTTTCTCATACCACGTGGCGGTAGGCAGGACGATATCGGAAAACAGGCAGGTGCTGGACATACGGAAATCGAGCGTTACCAGCAGGTCGAGCTTTCCCTCTATCGCGGCGGTTTGCCACTCTACTTCTTCCGGTTGAATTCCCTCCGTCGGCCCAAGTTCTTGCCCCTGAATGCCACTTTCCGTACCCAGCAGATATTTCTGCATATACTCGTGACCCTTGCCGGAGGAGCCAAGCAGGTTAGAGCGCCAGACAAACAGGTTACGCGGATGATTGCTGCCGTTGTCCGGCTGTTCGCAGGCCATGCGTAACTCGCCTGACTTCAACGCCTGAGCGGTAAATTCGGCGGGTGATAATCCGGCCTTATCGGCTTCGGCTTTCAGCCCGAGCGGGTTACGCCCCAGTTGCGGCGCGGAAGGTAGCCAACCCATGCGCTCAGCGCGAACGTTGAAATCAATCAGATGACCGCTGTATTTACTGGCATCGGCCAGCGGTGAGAGCAGTTCCTGGGCGGTGACTTTTTCATAGCGCCATTGGCTGGAGTGATTGTAGAAAAACGAAGTGCTGTTCATCTGGCGCGGTGGCCGGTTCCAGTCCAGCGCAAATGCCAGCGGCAGCCAGCCGGTTTGCGGGCGCAGTTTTTCCTGACCAACGTAATGCGCCCAGCCGCCGCCGCTTTGCCCGACACAACCGCAGAAAATCAACATATTGATCATCCCACGGTAGTTCATATCCATGTGATACCAGTGGTTGACGCCAGCACCGAGGATAATCATCGAGCGCCCGTGGGTTTTATGGGCGGTATCGGCAAATTCACGGGCGATGGTTTCAATATACTGGCGCGGTACACCGGTAATTTGCTCACCCCAGGCCGGGGTGTAGGCTTTGATTTCATCGTAATCTTTCGCGCTGTTTTCGTCCTCCAGCCCGCGATCGAGGCCGTAGTTTGCCAGCACCAGATCATAAACGCTGACGACCTGACAGGTGTTGCCATCGGCTAATGTCAGGTTTTTAACAGGTAACTGACGCACCAGGACGGGTTCGTGTTTTACGCTGCGAAAATGCGGATTTTCAATGCCGCCAAAGTAGGGGAAAGCCACGCCAGCGACAGCGTCGTGTTGGCCGAGCAGGGTTAATGACAAATCGGTTTCTGCACCTGCGGCAATGGATTCCAGATTCCATTTGCCTTTTTCGCCCCAGCGAAAGCCAATCGAACCGTTGGGCACGACCAGTTCACCTGCGGTATTAAATGCCACGGTTTTCCACTGCGGGTTATTGCTTTCACCCAGTCCATCCACCAGATCGGACGCGCGAATCATTCGTCCGGGAACGTAGCTGCCATCGTCACGCGGTTCCAGCATCACCAGCATCGGCATATCGCTGTAGCGGCGGCAGTAGTTGATAAAGTAATCGCTGGGATTATCGAGATGAAACTCTTTTAAAATCACATGCCCCATCGCCATCGCCAGCGCGCTATCGGTGCCTTGCTTCGGAGCCAGCCACTGGTCGCACAGTTTCGCCACCTCCGAGTAGTCAGGAGTAATGGCGATAGTTTTGGTGCCTTTGTAGCGTACTTCAGTAAAGAAGTGGGCGTCTGGCGTGCGTGTCTGCGGTACGTTAGACCCCCAGGCGATGATATAGCTGGAGTTATACCAGTCGGCAGATTCAGGGACGTCGGTTTGCTCGCCCCAGGTCATCGGTGAGGCGGGTGGCAGGTCGCAATACCAGTCATAGAAACTTAAGCAGGTGCCGCCGAGTAGTGACAGATAGCGTGTTCCTGCGGCGTAAGAGACCATCGACATTGCCGGAATCGGAGAGAATCCGGCAACACGATCCGGCCCGTAAGTTTTGATAGTCCAGACGTTAGCAGCGGCAATCAGTTGATTCAGCTCCTGCCAGTTGGAGCGGATAAACCCGCCGCGTCCGCGCACCTGTTTGTAGCTTAAGCACTTTTGCGGGTCATGCATAATCGATTCCCACGCCAGCACCGGATCGCTGTGCTGTTTAAGTGCTTCGCGCCACAATTCGATTAACCGCTTACGAATTAGTGGGTATTTCAGGCGGTTGGCGCTGTAGAGATACCATGAGTAGCTTGCGCCGCGTGGGCAGCCGCGGGGTTCATGATTGGGCAGGTCAGGGCGGGTACGCGGGTAGTCGGTCTGCTGGATTTCCCACGTTACCAGGCCGTTTTTGACATAAATTTTCCAGCTACAGGAGCCAGTACAGTTAACGCCGTGGGTGGAGCGCACGATTTTGTCGAATTGCCAACGTTGTCGATAGCTGTCCTCCCAGTCGCGGTTGCTATGCATCACCTGTCCGTGGCCATCGGCAAAGGTTTCGCCCTTTTGTTTGAAGTAGCGAAAGCGATCCAAAAGTTTACTCATGACATGACTCCTGCTCCAGGAATGATTTGGGATCTGATGCCTTGTCGGATGCGGCGTAAACGTCTTATCCGACTCCGACCTACGGGTGCGACACGGTTGTAGGACTGATAAGACGCGTTAGTGTTGCATCAGGCATCGATCTCTTATTTTTGGCTAAACTGCCGCCGACCATAGACCAGCCAGGTCAGCAGCACACAGATGATGTAAAAGATTAAAAACACTTTCATCGCGCCAACCGGCGAGCCGGTCATATTCAGCGACATGCCAAACGCCTGTGGAATAAAAAAGCCGCCAACTGCACCAATTGCCGAGATAAAGCCAAGTGCGGCGGCGGTTTCGGTGATTGCTTCTCGCTGTGCTTCTTCATCGCTACCGCCTTTCATCTTCACCCGATAAATGGTTATCTGGCGGAAGATGACGGCAATCATCTGGAAAGTAGAGCCACTTCCCAGACCCGCCGTCAGGAACAACCCCATAAATACGGCGTAAAACGCAATGAAATTACCTGAACCCGTGCCGGGTAACGTCAGAAACAGCAACGCACTGAACAGAGCCATAAAAATAAAGTTGATAAGCGTAACGCGAACGCCGCCGAACTTATCGGAGATAGCGCCGCCAACCGATCGCGCAATGGCACCGATAAACGGGCCAAAAAACGCCAGTTGCAGAATATTCACATCCGGGAACTGCGTTTTTGCCAGCATGGCAAAACCCGCGGAAAAGCCGATGAACGAGCCAAAAGTGGCGAGGTAGAGCAGACTCAACAGCCAGAGATGCAGGCGTTGTAACACAGGTAACTGGTCGGCAATTGATGCACGTGAACTGGCAATATCATTCATCCCTGACCAGGCAGCAATGGTGGCAATGACCAACAATGGCACCCAAATCCAGGCAGCATTAGCCAGTGACATCACAGAGCCATCGGCCTGCGGTACGCCATTAACACCAAGAAAGGCAAATACCGGAACAAAAATCACCAGCGGCGCAACCAGTTGCATCACGCTGACGCCTAAATTACCCAGTCCGCCATTAATGCCAAGTGCGCTACCTTGTTTGGCTTTCGGGAAGAAAAAACTGATATTTCCCATACTTGAAGCAAAGTTTGCGCCCGCAAAACCGCACAGCAGAGCAATTACAATAAATACACCGAAGGGAGTAGCTGTATTTTGCACGGCAAAACCGAGCCAGATGCAGGGAATAATCAGGATAGCGGTACTAAAAACGGTCCAGCGACGCCCACCAAATATTGGCACCATAAAGGAGTAGGGAACACGTAATAATGCGCCCGAAACGGAGGGTAATGCGGTTAATAAAAAAAGTTGATCGGTAGTAAAATTAAAGCCGATTTTGTTGAGATTAACGGCGACAGCGCTAAATAACATCCAGACACAGAACGCAAGAAGTAAACAACTGACTGATATCCAGAGATTTCTTCGTGCTATATGCTTTCCTTTATTTTCCCAGAATGCCGGATTTTCTGGCTTCCAGTCGCGCAAAAGATAACGATTGTTTTTCTCATTTTGCAGTGCCATATTCTTCCTCGCATGCACACATTGTTAATGAAAAAAAGAAAAGACAGGACGTTGGGCGCAACCGCCCGTTTTTAGAATTAAGGATGAATAGAGTGAAGTGCTGAATGAAAGAATAGATAAGAAAGCACAGCCGCGCGGTGAGAAAGCGGATTATCTGAAGGCTTATGTGTTACTGAATGTAACAAAAATATATCATTGCCTTCACTAATTTTTAAATCCGCATATCCCTGAACGTGTTTTGTTGCTGTATGAAGCGTTGGCCTCATCTTGTCATCTTTATTTATCGGTGACGTGTCGCCAGCCAGCAGAGCAGAGAACCGCCACAGACCATCAGTGCGCCTTGCCAGAATGAGAGCGACAGCGGTGCGCTGAGCAGCACGGCAGCAAGCGCTGACGAAAGTACGGGGGTAAAATAAGACCCTACTGCCATAATAGTGACATTGCCATGTAAAATACCGACATTCCAGGCGGCATAAGCAAATCCTAAAGTAAAAGCCGCAGAAATGAGTTTGACGATGACAGGGGTGCTAAAAACCATCTCTGGTTGTGGCGACAGAAAATAGTAAACCCATAGGCTTGCACCCGTCAGAAGAACGAAAACGGTAATGCCGTTAAATCCACGGGCATATTTATTGGTTACCGTGCAATAAGCCGCCCAGATAAAGGCACCAATAAACGCCAGAAAATAACTTAATGGGCTGGTAGTGATATTATTGATTATTTCATTATATTTCAGGCCATTCTCACCGCCCAGCACCCAACAAACACCCATCAACGCGAAAAGCAATCCTGGAATAATCAGCCAATTTGTTTTTTGTCCGTTAAAAAGAATGGCAAAAAGAATCGTCAGGCTGGGCCATAGATAGTTCACCATACCGACTTCAATGGCCTGATGGCGGGTGGCCGCGTATCCCAAAGAAAGCGCGAGGCAAATTTCATAGCTGACAAACAATACGCTGCCAGCAAGTAAATAGCCTTTCGGGATCTGCCGAAGACGTGGGAATCCAACAGTGAATATTAATAGTAGTCCGCTTAATGAATAGATCGCCGCCGCTCCTCCTACCGGACCGAGCCCCTCACTGACCCCACGAATCAACCCAACCATCGTGCTCCACAAGATGATCGCAATCAGGCCAATGAGTGTTGCTTTTTGTTTTGTCATATTTGCTCTTTTTTCTCTCTTGCCATTAAAAATTGCGCTGAAATTTATAGCATTTTTTTAACCTGCCTGTCAGGACGTGGTGACTTTTTCTACCGCTATTGAGGTAGGTCAATTTGTAAAGGCGAACTATTTTGTGGCAAACAGGCGTTCTTTTTGATTTGGCGCAAAAAGATTCGGAATTTTACTGTTAGTTTCCTCGCGCAGTTACACCCGTGTAAAAAGAGGAAAGCAATGGACGTCAGTCGCAGACAATTTTTTAAAATCTGCGCGGGCGGTATGGCTGGAACAACAGTAGCAGCATTGGGCTTTGCCCCGAAGCAAGCACTGGCTCAGGCGCGAAACTATAAATTATTACGCGCAAAAGAGATCCGTAACACCTGCACATACTGTTCCGTAGGTTGCGGGCTATTGATGTATAGCCTGGGTGATGGAGCTAAAAACGCCAGAGAAGCGATTTATCACATTGAGGGTGATCCGGATCATCCGGTAAGCCGCGGTGCGCTGTGCCCGAAAGGGGCCGGTTTGCTGGACTACGTGAACAGTGAAAACCGTCTGCGTTACCCGGAATATCGCGCTCCAGGTTCAGATAAATGGCAGCGTATTAGCTGGGATGAAGCATTTTCCCGTATTGCGAAGCTGATGAAAGCTGACCGTGATGCCAACTTTATTGAGAAGAACGAGCAGGGCGTAACGGTTAACCGTTGGCTTTCTACCGGTATGCTGTGTGCTTCCGGTGCCAGCAACGAAACCGGGATGCTGACCCAAAAATTTGCTCGCTCCCTCGGGATGCTGGCGGTAGACAACCAGGCACGCGTCTGACACGGACCAACGGTAGCAAGTCTTGCTCCAACATTTGGTCGCGGTGCGATGACCAACCACTGGGTGGATATCAAAAACGCTAACGTCGTGATGGTGATGGGCGGTAACGCTGCTGAAGCGCATCCCGTCGGTTTCCGCTGGGCGATGGAAGCGAAAAACAACAACGATGCAACCTTGATCGTTGTCGATCCCCGTTTTACGCGTACCGCTTCTGTCGCGGATATCTACGCGCCTATTCGTTCCGGTACGGACATTACGTTCCTGTCTGGCGTTTTGCGCTACCTGATCGAAAACAACAAAATCAACGCTGAATACGTTAAGCATTACACCAACGCCAGCCTGCTGGTGCGTGATGATTTTGCTTTCGAAGACGGCCTGTTCAGCGGCTATGACGCTGAAAAACGCCAGTACGATAAGTCGTCCTGGAACTATCAGTTCGATGAAAATGGCTATGCGAAACGCGATGATACGCTGACTCATCCGCGCTGCGTGTGGAACCTGCTGAAAGAGCACGTTTCCCGCTACACGCCGGATGTTGTAGAAAACATCTGTGGTACGCCAAAAGCCGACTTCCTGAAAGTGTGTGAAGTGCTGGCCTCCACCAGCGCGCCGGATCGCACAACCACCTTCCTGTACGCCCTGGGCTGGACGCAGCACACTGTCGGTGCGCAGAACATTCGTACTATGGCGATGATCCAGTTGCTGCTCGGCAACATGGGTATGGCTGGTGGTGGCGTGAACGCGCTGCGCGGCCACTCCAACATTCAGGGTCTGACCGACTTAGGTCTGCTCTCTACCAGCTTACCGGGTTATCTGACGCTGCCGTCAGAAAAACAGGTTGATCTGCAGTCGTATCTGGAAGCGAATACGCCGAAAGCGACGCTGGCTGATCAGGTGAACTACTGGAGCAATTATCCGAAGTTCTTCGTTAGCCTGATGAAATCTTTCTACGGCGATGCCGCACAGAAAGAAAACAACTGGGGTTACGACTGGCTGCCGAAGTGGGATCAGACCTACGACGTCATCAAGTATTTCAACATGATGGACGAAGGCAAGGTCAGCGGTTATTTCTGCCAGGGCTTTAACCCGGTTGCGTCCTTCCCGGACAAAAACAAAGTGGTTAGCTGCCTGAGTAAGCTGAAATACATGGTGGTTATCGATCCGCTGGTGACTGAAACCTCCACCTTCTGGCAGAACCACGGCGAGTCGAACGATGTCGATCCGGCGTCTATCCAGACCGAGGTATTCCGTCTGCCTTCGACCTGCTTTGCTGAAGAAGATGGCTCTATCGCCAACTCCGGTCGCTGGTTGCAGTGGCACTGGAAAGGTCAGGACGCTCCGGGCGAAGCGCGTAACGACGGTGAAATTCTGGCGGGTATCTACCACCATCTGCGCGAGCTGTATAAAGCCGAAGGTGGTAAAGGCGTAGAACCGCTGATGAAGATGAGCTGGAACTACAAGCAGCCGCACGAGCCGCAATCTGACGAAGTGGCAAAAGAGAACAACGGCTATGCGCTGGAAGATCTCTATGATGCCAATGGCGTGCTGATTGCGAAGAAAGGTCAGTTGCTGAGTAGCTTTGCGCATCTGCGTGATGACGGTACGACTGCATCTTCTTGCTGGATCTACACCGGTAGCTGGACCGAGCAGGGCAACCAGATGGCCAACCGCGATAACTCCGATCCGTCAGGTCTGGGGAATACGCTGGGATGGGCATGGGCGTGGCCGCTCAACCGTCGCGTGCTGTACAACCGTGCTTCAGCGGATATCAACGGTAAACCGTGGGATCCGAAACGGATGCTGATCCAGTGGAACGGCAGCAAGTGGACGGGCAATGATATTCCGGACTTCGGCAATGCCGCACCGGGTACGCCAACCGGGCCGTTTATCATGCAGCCGGAAGGGATGGGACGCTTGTTTGCCATCAACAAAATGGCAGAAGGTCCATTCCCGGAACACTACGAGCCGATTGAAACGCCGCTGGGTACGAACCCGCTGCATCCAAACGTGGTGTCTAACCCGGTCGTGCGTCTGTATGAACAAGATGCGCTGCGGATGGGGAAAAAAGAGCAGTTCCCTTACGTGGGTACGACCTACCGTCTGACCGAGCACTTCCACACCTGGACCAAGCACGCATTGCTCAACGCAATCGCCCAGCCGGAACAGTTTGTGGAAATCAGCGAAACGCTGGCGGCGGCGAAAGGCATTGCCAATGGCGATCGTGTCACTGTCTCCAGTAAGCGTGGCTTTATCCGCGCGGTGGCCGTGGTAACGCGCCGTCTGAAGCCGCTGAACGTTAACGGTCAACAGGTAGAAACGGTGGGTATTCCAATCCACTGGGGCTTTGAGGGTGTCGCGCGTAAAGGCTATATCGCTAACACTCTGACGCCGAATGTCGGTGATGCAAACTCGCAAACGCCGGAATATAAAGCGTTCTTAGTCAACATCGAGAAGGCGTAAGGGGGCGAACAGATGGCTATGGAAACGCAGGACATTATCAAAAGGTCCGCAACTAACTCCATCACGCCGCCTTCGCAGGTGCGTGATTACAAAGCAGAAGTCGCGAAACTTATCGACGTTTCCACCTGTATCGGCTGTAAAGCCTGCCAGGTGGCATGTTCGGAGTGGAACGACATCCGTGATGAAGTGGGGCACTGCGTCGGGGTCTACGATAACCCCGCCGATCTGAGCGCCAAATCCTGGACGGTGATGCGCTTTAGCGAAACCGAACAGAACGGTAAGCTGGAGTGGCTGATCCGTAAAGACGGCTGTATGCACTGTGAAGATCCGGGCTGCCTGAAGGCGTGTCCGTCTGCCGGTGCAATCATTCAGTACGCTAACGGCATTGTCGATTTTCAGTCGGAAAACTGCATCGGCTGTGGTTACTGCATTGCCGGGTGTCCGTTTAATATTCCGCGCCTCAACAAAGAGGATAACCGGGTATATAAATGCACCCTCTGCGTCGATCGCGTCAGCGTCGGCCAGGAACCGGCTTGTGTGAAAACCTGTCCGACCGGGGCGATCCACTTCGGCACCAAGAAGGAGATGCTGGAGCTGGCGGAACAGCGGGTGGCGAAACTGAAAGCGCGTGGCTACGAACATGCTGGCGTCTACAACCCGGAAGGGGTTGGTGGCACGCACGTCATGTATGTGTTGCATCACGCCGATCAGCCGGAGCTGTATCACGGTCTGCCGAAGGAGCCGAAGATTGATACTTCGGTGAACTTGTGGAAAGGCGCGTTGAAACCGCTGGCAGCGGCTGGCTTTATCGCCACCTTTGCCGGGTTGATTTTCCACTACATCGGTATTGGCCCGAATAAGGAAGTGGACGATGACGAGGAGGGAAATCATGAGTAAGTCGAAAATGATTGTGCGCACCAAGTTTATTGATCGCGCCTGTCACTGGACCGTGGTGATTTGCTTCTTCCTGGTGGCACTTTCCGGGATTTCGTTCTTCTTCCCGACGCTGCAATGGCTGACGCAAACCTTCGGTACGCCGCAGATGGGACGCATTTTGCACCCATTCTTCGGCATTGCGATTTTTGTCGCGCTGATGTTTATGTTCTTCCGCTTTGTGCATCACAACATCCCGGATAAGAAAGATATTCCGTGGCTGTTGAACATTGTCGAAGTATTGAAAGGCAATGAGCACAAAGTGGCGGATGTCGGTAAGTACAACGCCGGGCAGAAGATGATGTTCTGGTCGATCATGAGCATGATTTTCGTGCTGCTGGTGACCGGGGTGATTATCTGGCGTCCGTACTTTGCGCAGTACTTCCCGATTCAGGTTGTCCGCTACAGTCTGCTGATCCACGCAGCCGCGGGTATCATCCTGATCCACGCCATCCTGATCCATATGTATATGGCATTCTGGGTGAAAGGGTCGATTAAAGGGATGGTCGAAGGAAAGGTGAGCCGTCGTTGGGCGAAGAAACACCATCCGCGCTGGTATCGTGAAATCGAGAAGGCCGAAGCGAAAAAAGAGAGTGAAGAAGGGATATAATCTCTTTTGAGCTTTAAGCTGAAAATGGCGCTGTAAAAGGCGCCATTTTTTATTGTAGATAACGTGCACTTTGTTCATGCCGGATGCGGCGTGAACGCCTTATCCGGCCTACAAACCGTTCAAATCCAATAGATTGCAGTGAAAGTGTAGGCCTGATAAGCGTAGCGCATCGGGCAATGTTGCGTTTGTCATCAGTTTCAAATGGCGCTTTATAAGGTGCCATTTTTTTATTGCGTAACCAGACGGCGCAGTCGCGACACATCCACCGTTTTTTCAGCCTCTGCCAGGCTCCAGGCGTTTTGCAGATTCAGCCACATTTGCGGCGAACTGCCGATCACCACGGAAAGTTTAATCGCCATTTCTGGTGTCAAAGCTGCTTTTCCGGTCAGCAATCGGCTTGCCGTTGAGGGCGCAATTTCCATTGCTCTGGCAAACTCGCGCAGGCTGACATTAAGTTCGTCCAGTGATTCCTGAATAATGTCCCCCGGGCGGGGATGATTGGCCATTTTCATCAGTGATAGTCCTCGTAATCCAGTATGTATGCATCGCCATTGACGAATTCAAATGTGATTCGCCAGTTGCCTGAGACAGATATCGCCCAAATTTCATCGCAATCGCCGCTTAACGGGTGTAGTCGGTAACCGGGCATATCGATATCAGCAAGACAGCTTGCTGCATCAATCACAGCGAGTCGGTGGCGTAATCGTTTGACTTGCGTCGGTATAACGCCGGAGGTTTTGCCGAGAAGAAACAAGTCACGCAATCCCTTGTGTCTGAAATTCATTATCATCTCTTCATCCTTGTTCCTTCGAAAGGAACACTATCACTATTGTTCCGTGCAGCGCAACAAATTTCGCTACGTTTTCGCGAATTGTGAGGGGAAAGATCGGGGAGGAAAAGAAGAAGAGTGAAATTGCGGAAAGCGTCTCGCAAAACAGGCTGCGACCCGAACATGGCAGTCGCAGCAAAGGACTCTTAGCGACGGAAATCAATCACCATACGGCCACGGATTTTACCTTCTTCCATCTCGGTAAAGATGGTGTTGATGTCCGCTAACGGACGCAGGGCGACTTTTGGCACCACTTTACCTTCGGCGGCAAACTGGAAGGCTTCGGTTAAATCCTGGCGCGTGCCGACCAGCGAACCTACGACTTCAATGCCATCCAGCACCAGCCGTGGAATATCAAGACTCATAGATTCCGGCGGTAGACCTACAGCCACGACACGCCCACCTGCGCGAACGGCGTCGACCGCCGAGTTAAATGCGGCTTTTGCTACCGCCGTCACCACCGCGGCATGAGCGCCACCGGTTTTCTCTTGCACAATTTTGGCAGCATCTTCAGAGCGTGAGTTAATTGCTAAATCAGCGCCCATCTCGGTCGCCAGTTTCAGTTGCTCATCATTGACATCAATGGCGATCACTTTGGCGTTAAAGACATTCTTCGCATATTGCAGGGCGAGGTTGCCCAGACCGCCAAGACCGTAGATAGCAATCCACTGCCCGGGGCGAATTTTTGACAGTTTCACCGCTTTATAGGTGGTGACGCCCGCGCAGGTAATGCTGCTGGCGGCAGCCGAGTCCAGGCCATCCGGCACTTTGACCGCGTAATCAGCGACCACGATGCACTCTTCAGCCATCCCGCCATCAACGCTGTATCCGGCATTTTTAACTGAACGGCAGAGGGTTTCGTTGCCGCTGTTACAGTATTCGCAATGACCGCATCCTTCAAAGAACCATGCTACGCTTGCGCGATCGCCTGGTTTCAATGAAGTTACTCCAGGGCCAACTTCCGCCACCACACCAATGCCTTCGTGCCCCAGAATTACGCCGGTCTTATCACCAAAATCGCCATTCTTAACATGAAGATCGGTATGACATACACCACAACACTCCATTTTTAACAGAGCTTCACCGTGTTTCAGTGAGCGCAGCGTTTTATCCGTAACGTCAACATGATGATCCTTCGTAACAACCGCAGCCTTCATAGTTCCTCCTTTTCGGATGATGTTCTGCATAGCAGGTGAGGCAAATGAGATTTATTCGCCACTACCCAGTATGGATGAGATCTGAAAAAGGGAGAGAAAAATTGCCCGGCAGTGTTCACTACCGGGCAGAGACTTAGATGGAAGTACGACGGTAGTCGCGGTATTCGGCTTGCCAGAAATTATCGTCAATGGCTTGTTGTAAAGCTTCGGCGGAGGTTTTCACCGCCACGCCTTGTTGCTGAGCCATTTTGCCGACCGCAAAAGCTATAGCCCGGGAGACTTTCTGAATATCTTTTAGTTCCGGCAATACCAGACCTTCGCCGTTCAGCACCAGAGGAGAATACTGCGCCAGGGTTTCACTTGCCGACATCAACATCTCATCGGTGATGCGTGACGCGCCGGAAGCAATAACGCCCAGCCCGATCCCCGGGAAGATAAAGGCGTTGTTACACTGGGCGATAGGGTAGATTTTATCTTTCCATACCACGGGATTAAACGGGCTGCCAGTGGCGACCAGCGCATTACCTTCGGTCCAGGCAATAATGTCCTGCGGCGTGGCTTCGACGCGTGATGTCGGGTTAGAGAGAGGCATCACGATTGGGCGTGGGCAATGCTTGTGCATTTCGCGGATGATCTCTTCCGTAAACAGCCCGGCCTGTCCGGAGACGCCAATCAGAATATCCGGTTTGACATTGCGCACCACATCGAGCAGTGACAGCACATCGCTGTCGGTATCCCAGCCGCTGAGATTGTCCCGCTTCTGCACCAGTTTGGTCTGGAAAGGCAGCAGATTTGGCATCTTGTCGGTCAGCAGGCCAAAGCGATCGACCATAAACACTTTCTGCCGCGCCGCTTCCTCGCTTAATCCTTCGCGCTGGGTCTGGGCGATGATCATCTCCGCAATGCCGCATCCCGCAGAGCCAGCGCCGAGGAAGACGATTTTTTTCTCGCTTAACTGACCACCCGCCGCGCGACTGGCTGCTATCAGCGTTCCGACCGTTACCGCGGCGGTCCCCTGAATGTCATCATTAAAGGAACATATTTCATTGCGATAACGGTTCAGCAGCGGCATCGCGTTTTTCTGTGCGAAATCTTCAAACTGCAGCAACACGTCAGGCCAGCGTTGCTTCACGGCCTGGATAAATTCATCAACAAATTCATAGTATTCGTCGTCGGTGATACGCGGGTTCCGCCAGCCCATATACAGCGGGTCGTTAAGCAGTTGCTGATTGTTGGTGCCAACGTCCAATACTACCGGCAGCGTATACGCCGGGCTGATGCCGCCACAGGCGGTATAGAGCGACAGTTTACCGATTGGAATGCCCATCCCGCCGATACCCTGATCACCCAGGCCCAGGATACGTTCGCCATCCGTCACCACAATCACTTTAATGTTGTGATTCGGCACGTTTTGCAGGATGTCGTCCATATTGTGGCGGTTCTGGTAAGAGATAAACACGCCGCGCGAACGACGGTAGATCTCGGAGAAACGTTCACAGGCCGCGCCGACGGTTGGGGTATAAATGACGGGCATCATCTCATCAAGATGATTGTTCACCAGGCGGTAGAAGAGGGTTTCGTTGGTGTCCTGGATGTTACGCAGGTAGATGTGTTTGTCGATTTCGGTTTTGAATCCCTGATACTGGATCCACGCACGTTCCGCTTGTTCTTCGATGGTTTCGACCACTTCCGGCAGTAACCCCAGCAGGTTGAAGTTACGGCGTTCTTCCATGCTGAAGGCACTGCCTTTATTCAACAACGGAAATTCCAGCAGTACAGGGCCAGCGTAAGGAATATAAAGCGAACGCTGTTTTTTTGTTTTTGGTTCCATGTCACTCACTCTTTTTTGAATATCCATCCCTGGGGTGCTTTTATCGTCTTTGCTTTACCGCCAGGGCGTCGGCCCAAGTATAAAGCAGATAAAAACAAAAACACCATTGCGCTGGCAATGGTGTTTAATCGTCATTGAGGACGGATTGTTAAAACTTACTTTTCAGCGGGGCGTTTTCTGCCTGTTGGGTTATTTACCACGCTGGATTTGTCACCTTCGGTAACTATTTTGCGCTGGTTAGATATTTTATGATCCAGTCCAAGAATATGACGGGCCTGACGGTTCGATTTCATTTTAACTCCTCAATCCTGTTACTAGTTTTAAGGACAATTCGCCAAAGCGAAGAAACGTAACCCCTAAGGTTGCGGATCAAGCATAGCAGCTTAAAGTGTAGGGTGCTGGCCACTGACCACATAATTAATAGTTTGCTGGTAGATATCACTGAGGATGTCGTTATCAGAAGCTTCCAGCCATTTGGTCAGCTCCATGAGAATATCATCTTCAGTGACAACACCGTGCTCTGCCCGAAGGCCTTGCTCAATGGCGTTAACCAGAGCGGGTTCTGCTGTGGAATTTGCTGCCTGATAATAAGTAAACATAGTGATCCTCCTTGTCTGTGTATTTATGGTGTCTGCTACGCCTCGCAGATTTATAAAGCACATTCAGCATGGCAAATATTTATTGTCTCGTTACCAGGAATAATCCTGGTTGGTGATTTTTATATTTTAAATGCATGATGTTATTGGCTTTTATTTGTTGGGCTATCGTTTTAATCCTATATTTCCAGACATCCGGTGCGGTCATTCCATTTAAATGCGCAGGTGATTTTTTTAGCCGGTTTAATTCGGAATATCCTGCTTATCCTCTTGCTGTTTCTCCCGTAGTCTATAATTTCCTTTTTAAGCCCACAGGAGAGCAACAATGACAATCCATAAGAAAGGTCAGGCACACTGGGAAGGCGATATCAAACGCGGGAAGGGAACAGTATCTACCGAGAGCGGTGTGCTGAACCAACAACCGTATGGGTTTAACACGCGTTTTGAAGGCGCAAAAGGAACCAACCCGGAAGAGCTGATTGGTGCAGCACATGCCGCTTGTTTCTCGATGGCGCTTTCATTAATGCTGGGGGAAGCGGGATTCACACCAACATCGATTGATACCACTGCCGATGTATCACTGGATAAAGTGGATGCTGGTTTTGCGATTACTAAAATTGCACTGAAAAGCGAAGTCGCCGTTCCGGGCATTGATGCTTCCACCTTTGACGGTATTATCCAGAAAGCAAAAGCAGGATGTCCGGTTTCTCAGGTACTGAAAGCGGAAATTACGCTGGATTACCAGTTGAAAGCATAAATTCTCGCCGGATGATGCGTCATCCGGCAAGTTATCTACACAGATACTTTGTCCTTATCCCAATGAGATCTCGTATTTAAACCGCATCTTTATTCTGCTCATTATCCCCTCTGCGCATAAAAAATCATTATTGCATCAGGTTGTGAATTTATACTTCGTTCAGAATATCAGTAAATATTGGGTTATTTATGTTTTCTGTTTGATGGTGCGAATCATATGTGCCATTGTAAGACTTAGTTAATTTTAACCAATTCAAATCTATTTAAATTAATTCATTTCAATTAATTTGCTAATTGATATTGTTCAATAAGGATGAAGCCATGTCGGTGAAAAAGGTCTCTTTTTTTATTGTGTTAATTTATCTAAGCCAGTATGCAAGTGCATCTTCAGAATTTAATTTCTCACCTGACAGTGTTTTTGTTGATGCTTCTCTTTCATTTCTGAATGGTGAGTCAGGTGAGTTTGTCTATAGTAATGGTGGCACACTTAGCCAACTGGACTGGAAAATTCAAAATACGCCCATTGTTAAAATGGGCGTAACCTGGGATGCAGTCTCATGGCTGACTCTTAATGCCAACGGCTGGACGACGCTTGCCTCTGCCGGTGCGCTAATGGATGATTATGACTGGCTGGAACCGGGGCAACAACACTGGAGCGATTGGTCACATCATCCTGCAACACGGTTAAATTTTGCAAATCAGTTTGATCTCAATATGACTGGTTGGTTTTTAAAGGAACAAAACTACCAATTAGGCGCTGTGTTAGGCTATCAGGAGACGCGTTTCAGTTGGTTGGCGAAAGGCGGTTACTATAGTTATGACAACGGTGCCGACATTGGTGATATTCCTCATGGCCAAAAAGTTATTGGTTACCAACAAAAATTCAGCGCTCCCTATTTAGGTCTTTCTGGTAAATATATCTACCATGATTTTGATATTATAACGCAATTTAAATATAGCGCCTGGGGAGAAGGGAAAGGCACAGATCAGCATTACTTGAGCAACATTACATTTAAAGATAAAGTATCTAACCAAAAATATTACTCAGGTCTTATTAACGTGGGGTATAACATTAATCCACAGGCGCGTATTTTTACAGAAATATCATGGAGTAGATTCTCTAATGATGTTGGTAACACAACAATTTATCATAAAGAAAATGGTGAACGTGTAAAAGATAAAGATTCACCTGGGATGCAGAATTATAATTACATTATTGGTGCGGGTATTATGTACAGATTTTAATATAGCGGCGCGCAAATAGCTTAATACGAATACATGAAATCTTGCCCGCCAGTGCGGGCAAGATTTACTAAACGTCGATTTGAAGCGGTAGCGCAGTAGACATCCAGACAGAGATCTCTTCGGCGGGTAAAGGGCGTGAGAAGAAATAGCCCTGAATAACGGGGCAGTGGATCTTGCGTAACATCTCAAACTGTTCTTTTGTTTCTACACCTTCAGCCACTACGGTTAAGTTCAGGCTTTGTCCAATGCCGGTAATAGCTTCTAACAAGGCGCGAATGCGTTTTTCAGTCAGACAACGATCGACAAAACTTTTATCAATTTTGATTTCTGTTACCGGCAGGCTGACTAAGCGTGATAAACCAGAAAAGCCGGTGCCGAAATCATCGACGGATAAACCTACACCCATATCCCGCAGGATCTGGATGCGTTTAAAGATCTCCGTATCGTGTTCCATCATCATGCTTTCGGTGATTTCCACTGTTAGCTGGCGGCCGTCAATCGCCCAGGCTTCCATCGCGTCGGAAACCTGATTGGGTAGTTGATTACTGCGAAAATGCAGCGCAGACAAGTTAACGGATAACGCCGGGATGTGAATATTCTGGCTATGCCATTCTGCTAACTGGCGACAGGCTTCAGCGATGACCCAGCGACCAATGTTTTCAATTTCACCAATCTCTTCCGCGAGGGGAATAAACCGGGAAGGGGGAACATGACCATGCTGTGGATCGTACCAGCGAGCAAGAGCTTCAAGACCGTACAGTTCACCCGTTTCCGCGAAGATCTGCGGCTGGTAAACCAGTTTCAACTGGTTGTTGCTGATCGCTTCTTTCAGCGCCGCACCTAATACCAGCCGCTCTTTAACCATTTCGTTCATTGTCGGACTAAAGAACTGCCAGCCGTTACCGCCATTTTTGCGAATGAAATCCATCGCATTGTGGGCGGTAGAAAGCAGGTAGTCACGGTTTTTGCCAACGTCGTAACTGATACCAATGCTTAAGGTTAAAGGAAAAGGTTGATCGTCAATGATGACCGGCTTTCTAATGATGTTGCGTAGCTTATCAGCGATTTGGGTAATGTTGCTTACTTCATCCTCCAGGCTAATGAGGACAAACTGTGCACCTTCAACGCGGCAGAGATACTGATCGGGTTTGAGTTTTTCGCGAAAACGATTAACGACCTCTAACAATGCCTGATCGGCCCACGCGTAGCCGAGGCTGTCGATCACATCCTGAATATGGTCGACGCCAATAAGATACACCACCGGAGAGACGGCTCTATCGACCAGGTCATCAAGGTAATTGTGCAGATTATTGCGATTTGGCAGACCGGTCATCGGATCAAACTGAATTAGCTGTTCGATGTGCTGGCGGCTTTTCTCCTGTTCCAGCGCCAGTGCGGCCATATGCTGGCTGATATCTGCCACACGTTCGACAAATGCACTGGTTTCTGTTCCTGCCGCGGTCTTGATTTGCAGTATCCCCGCAGGCGCACCATCACGCTGGCGAATGGTGACAGCCCAGCTTTGTGCATTCTTTACATCTGCCTCATGAGAGGACGATGCCCAATGCACTGGCATCCCATTACGCAATGCATACAGCGATACGTGTGATTCATGAAGAATGGATTCAATATTACGGCAAATGATTTCACCCATTTCATGAAACGGTGGGCTACTGCACATGGCGGCGAGGATGTTGCCTTCCAGTTGGCGGATTTGCCGTTCTTCGGTGATATCTGAGAAGGTCATCACCAGGTTTTGTAGATGAGCAAGCACGTCATAGACCGGACTGATAGACGCTTTAATCCAGATATTTTCACCCGTACGCGTCAATAACAGAAATTCATCCTGATCGCGGGAGGTTTTCCACAATAGTTGCTGTAAGCGAATGCGGTTATCTGTCGGGTAATCAGGAATGTTAAGTAGCGTATCGGGTTGCATACCGCTGGCTTCGCTGATGCAGTAGCCAAACATTTCGGTAAATGCGCGATTGCACTGCACGATATGACGCTCAGGATCGAGCACAATCACAGGTCGGTCGAGGTGGTCTACGGCAATGAGCAACTGCCGGGTCTGTTCTTTCTGCGCCATTTCAACGCTGGCATCCCGAACCAGCGCCAGATAATAAATTTTCCCTTCGGCAGTCACTTTTGACAGGGCAAATCGTGTCCATATTTTACTGCCGTCTTTTTTCTCCAGTTGCAATTCCCGGCTCATTCCTTCGACACGCGCTTTACCACCTTCACGGTTATGCCGGATATATTCAGGATGTGCAGGGCGCAAATTATGGGGGATGAGCATATCGATGTTATTGCCAATGACCTCTTCGCGCTTATATCCCCAGAGCTTCTCTGCGGCTGGGTTGAAAAACATCACTTCATCATTTTCGTTAATTAACACCGCCCCCATCATATTTTGTTCAAGGGCGGGAAAAAAAATGCCGTCAGCGGCATTTTCTGCATCGGTTAGCTTCATGATTACCTCTGCATCCGGGCGCATTTAAAGACTGGCTTTCCAGAGTTCAACACGGTTTCTACCTCGTCTTTTAGCGATATACAGAGCTTCGTCGGCTATTTGAATTAAACGTTCATAATCAGGATGCCCATTAAACATGGCGGCACCAATGGACAGAGAGAGGACAATATCTTCGCCGTTTGCAGCTTTTAGTTTGGTTTTTTCTACCCGACTGCGTATACGTTCTGCGGTACGTAAAGTGTCAGTTTCTGAGGCTTCAGTCAGTACAATGATAAATTCATCGCCACCGTAGCGGAAAACATAATCACTGCTGCGAACATTGTCGTAAAACGCCTGCGAGACTTTACGTAAGATCTCGTCACCGGTGTTATGTCCCCATGTGTCGTTGATCTCTTTGAATTTATCAACATCGATGATTAGCACAGACAACGGCGTGCCGGTTCTATTGGCATGGGCAATTTCACGTTTGAAGATAGTCGGCAGGAAACGGCGGTTGAGTAGCTTGGTTAACACATCCATTCCCACTTCATGGCGAGAAACTTCTTCAAACAGTTCTCGTAGTAAAGTGATAATTTGCGATACGGTATTTCGTATCTGTAATAAAAATTTCACTCGCAGGCTTTTGTTACTCAGATTTTTGGCATGGAGTATTGTCTGATTGAAAATTCCGTCGAAATCCTGAACCAGGCGGGAGATATGGCCTACTTCAGCAATACCACTAAAATAATGGCGGCCTTTATGGTTAAACCACAGGCCAAAATCAGCCTGGCTTAACGGTAGGCTACTGCCTAAATCAGAATCCAACAGAACTTTATAAATAATATCTATTTCCCATGAAAGTAATGAGGCTATTTGCCGTTCTTTTTCTTCTTCAGCATTTTCCAGTAATGAGAATATACGATAGTTCTCATCTTCTTTAGCGGCGCTACTGTCGCTAAAGGTAAACGCCCTGGTCATAACTTCCATGGCTATATCGATACTGTTAATCGAAAAATGATAAACCTGAAGTTTTTCCGCAGGCGAATAATCAGAGGAAAATATCACTGGATAGAGGATTTTTTTCAGCACGCGAAAACCCATCTCGACAATTTCCACGGGAATGCCAATACGAGCATGGACTTCAGCCACGGTATGTTGGATTTGTATCAGTCTTTCAACATCGTCCGTTTGCGCAGAGAGTACGTTGATAATCCACTTTTCCATAGCACTTTTGAGCTGTCTTTCAACCTGTTCGTTACTCAAAAACTCTTCGGCGTGCGGGTCAGTGCGTACAATACGATAAAACTCATTGCTCAGGTAATGGGCATGGGTAACGGCAATTTCTGCGGCTTTTGTGCGAATGATGGGAGCGGCCTGGGCAACTAATCCGGTCCACTCATCTTTCATTCTTTTAAAGTACATCTCCATAATTCAGCCCCTTATACGACTGGAAAGGCAAATGAGATCGAAAAAACGAAACGCAACACACTGGACAGGCTTATTGCACCATATTCTCCTGAAATATGAAGATGTAATGAAGAGAAATAAACGAGTTAGACAGTTTTAATCTACGCTACTGTTCTTCTGAAGAGTATAGCCCATCGTGATTATTTTTCGGTGGCGACGAACATCACTTTGTTTTTCATATTAATACTAATTAATCAGGAGATTATGGCCATTTGCTTATACGCAAATAATTTAACATTAAGAGAATGTGACTTTTTTGAAAGGTAACAGGCCGGTGCTTTAATCACCGGCGATGGCACAGTAAAAAAGGGGATTAGCTTCCCCAGCGACTTTGCAGATAACTAACGGCTTGCTGGGTCTGTGGTTTATTCAGGTAATCTTCGCGGAACAAAATAGTACCGCTAATTTCTGGAACAGCGTCGTTAAGATCGAGCTGCTTTTTCAGTTCTGGCACGCCGCCGTTAACTGTCCAGTCAGGTTCTATCTTCGAGGGTTCTCCAACTTTATAGAAGGCGACACCGATATAGAGACGGGTTTTGGTCGGTTTGACGACATCTGCCCACCATTTAGCCAATACGTCATAGCGTGCGGCGCTACGAGAGAAAGGCCAGTAAATTTGTGGGGCAATATAATCCAGTAAACCTTGTTCGACCCAACGGCGGGTATCCGCATAGGATTCATCATAGGCAGCAGCTCCACGGGTATCTGAACCGAGTGGATCATGTGAGCGATTACGCCAGACGCCTGCCGGGCTAACACCAAATTCGACCTCAGGCTTCAGGCTTTTTATGGTATGCGATACTTTCGCGATTAACTGCTGGGTATTGTTGCGTCGCCAGTCTGCTTTCGAGGCAAAAGCGCCCCCATATTTGCGGTACGTCTCGTTATCGTTAAGCAGTGAACCTGGTGATTCGGTGTAGAAATAGTCGTCGAACTGCACACCATCAACCGGATAACGGGAAACGACTTCTGCAACTATCGATGTGATCCAGTCCTGAACTTCAGGGATGCCCGGGTCGAGAACAAAACGGTCGCCCGATGTCCTGATCCAGTCGCGATGCTGCACATAGACGCTGGCAGGTTGCTGCGACAGGGTGTTATTCAATTCCCTGATTGTTCCGGGTTTAGTATTAACCGACACGCGATAGGGGTTAAACCAGGCGTGTACTTTCATCCCACGCTTGTGGGCTTCATCGAGTATAAATTGCAGCGGATCGTAACCGGGGTCTTCACCCATCTTGCCGGTCATAAGATCTGACCACGGCAAAATTTTTGATGGCCAAAGGGCAGTGCCATCGGGCTTTACCTGGAAAAAGACCGTATTTATGCCGAGACGTTGCAGATGATCCAGCTTGTCGATCATCGCCTGTTGTTGCACGCTGGCTCGGGGGGTGGGGTTACTAATGTTAACCGAGGAAACCGGGGGCCAGTCGAGGCGAGACACAGTGGCCAGCCAGATACCACGCATGGGTTGCGACGATTGTTGCGCTGTTGCTGGTGGTTTTAAGCCTGCTGGTGGTGTAACTATTGTGGTTGGCGGTGTTGTCTTACAACTACACAGTAAAAGAGCCAGTGCAACGAGCGCCGCTGGTCTTTTGAGCGCGAATTTCACGTTTCGGGAGCAGATATCCATATATGCTGGTTTCCGGTAAACAGATGTGTTGCTCATTCTCGTACTTATCTGGGGCAAGTCAATACGATAACTGGTACGAAAAAGGGAGCGATTAACTATCGCTCCCTTATACTGTCACCACTCAGATAGGGTTAGTGTTTCTTGTCGTTTATCACAATATAGTGCGGTGAACGTGCACGTGGATGCAGGAAGAAGTGGCCTTTCGGCGCGTTCTGGCTGTTAATTGGCTCCAGTGTTACACCGGTATTCGCTTTGCCTCTACGATCATGGATGGCATAGAGAATAAAGGGCAGGGCGAGTACTACCAGGAAACTCACCACCAGTAATTCAACATACATATCGGTAGAGTCACCCTGGATATTATCCGGCGGCAGGAAGGAGACGATAAACGCCATAATTGAGGTCAGCAGACCGACAATAGCTACCACCAGTTTTACGCCTTTACCTCCTGGGATATTAAATGTGCGTTTTAAATCAGGATGTTTAAGGACTAATACAATGTAGCCAATAAACAGCATGAAATAAGCACACAGATAAATCACCACTGTCAGTGCCAGTGCAATCAGGAAGGACATGTTGTTACCACCACCGGTATTGGTGAGGATAATCAACGCAATTGAAGTGATCACCAATTGGGAAATAACCAGTGTTACCGGCACGCCATTTTTGTTCATTTTGGCGAAGCTGGCGGGCAGCAGGTTTTTCTGTGCAGTGACATACATACCGCGAGAAGGGCCGACAATCCAGGATGCTATTTCTGCCAGTACCCCCAACAGCAGTAGGGCGGAGATCACGCGTACCGTCCACTCAATTTCCGGTGCCACATGGGGCATCAGAACGGTAAAGGTTTGCATCACCCCTGCGGAGAGGTTGATTTCATTACCCGGAATGACCATCGCAATGGACAAACCACCAACCGAGCTTAAGCAGATTGCCGCCACCATCAATAGCAGCATGGCTAATGGATAATCGCGCCCTGGGTTACTCATTTCATTGACGTGCGTTGCGGATGCTTCCACCCCCATATAACTCAGGATGAAGGCAACAAACACAACCAGCGTGCCAATTTTTGAGAAATCAGGAAAGAAGGTTTTTGCATCCATTTCGATAGCAACCGGCGCACCGGAGTGCAGGTAAATAGCCGCTAATGCGATCAAAATAAATGCAGGCAGCAGGATCCCGGCGAAGAAGCCGACTTTAGCAATTCGCGCCGTATATTTCGTGCCGCCGAACTGCGTTAATGCCAGTGCCCAAAGAATGATGAGTGCTGCAATGGTTTTTGTTACCGGGTCTTCATTCAGTGCAGGCCATTTAAGGATGTAGGAGAGCGCTCCTAACACGAAATAGAGCATTGGAATAAAGCCGATAGCGATTTGCAGATAGCCAAATGAGATAGCTGCAAATCCCCATTTCAACCCCAGGGTATTCGATACCCAGGCGAAAACACCACCTTCCTCCCAGCCGTCCACGGTAGCCATTTCCGCAGCACAGAGGCCCACGGGAATAAACCATAAAATCCCGCCTAATAGCAGGAAGAAGACTAATGAAAAACCAGATGTTGCGAATGTCGGGTATTCATAAACAGCCATTACCATCGACGCCGTAATGGCGAAGAATCCAAGTAATGTTAGCTGCTTAGCTTTACCTGTCTGTACCGATGTAGCCATATTATCCCCCTAAAACGGTATTCCTGTCGGAACCGCACCTGTCTTGTTCTGAAGCGTGTTCAGAGCAATATTTTCCGTTGCTAATGCCAGTGAACAGACTTTGGAATTTGTCCCGAAACAGGAGCGTTCCGGGACAGCATTACCACTTAAACGTTATCAGGTATGTTTAAAGCTGTTCTGCTGGGCAATACCCTGCAGTTTCGGGTG
>OBUV01000122.1_pt1 | contig 37056 bp, 64 predicted proteins | sample 1475971 | NCBI WGS metagenome assembly OBUV01 (sample SAMEA2579962, study PRJEB22360) | human gut metagenome | biome: human gut; feature: human-associated habitat; material: faeces | place: Denmark | collected 2008/2010
CGGTCGCCGGCACTTGAGTAGGATCAGACGAACACGTTTGATCCTCTTTTTTTGCTCTTAACGCATCATCAAGCTGAGCTCTGATTTCCGCACGATGTCCGCTCTCATCATCACAGAAGTTATACACAATGATAGCATAGTCATTGTGAAGATAAATTGAGTTGACAAAGGTATTAATCAGCCGTATCTTAAACTCTGTGCTGTCAACGTCCTGATCTCTAAATTTATTGAGCCAGTACTCTACCATCTCCTCTGTGAGTTTCGGGCGTTTGATTTCTGCCTTGGCGATACAGATTTTGAGTTCTTCCTTACGCTCTTCTAAGGCCATCATACGCTCTTTCGTTGTCTCAGTGATAATTCCCATCTCTACAGCATTAACAAGGTTATTTAAGCCTTTCTGTACGTCTGAGAGCTGCTTTCTGAGTGACTGCATCTGTAATTCCTGTGCATCCGAGTTCTGAATTTCGACAACCTTTTTAGCCAGATAATCAATGGTATCTGGCTGAAGCACGTTATCAATAGTCTGAGAGATAATAAAATTCTCCAGATCAGTTTTACGGACTGTAGATTTTTCACATTTTACTCCCTTGTTTTTCCTGGAAGAGCACTTATAGTAATAGTGGCTTGCTCCATTCCGGCTTGTCCCAGATTCCCCGATGATCGGCCGCTTGCAATATTCGCAAAAAATCTTTCCAGTGAGAAGGAACTCCTCCGGAGCAGTGCATCGGCTCCTGGATCGGTTGCGGGAATTCATTTCAAGTATCATTTGGACTTTCCCCCACAACTCCATATTTATAATGGGGTGTATCACATCATTAACAACAATATCGCCGTAACGGTATATGCCTATATATTTTTCATTCCGCAGAATAAAGTATATGGTATTATTTTTAAAGGGATCTCCCTTGGCATTAACTACACCACGGGTATTAAGGTCGGTAGCTATGGCCTTTGCTGTCTCTCCGGCAGCATACCGCTCAAAAATCTCAACAACGATAGGAGATGTTACTGGATCTACAACATATTTCTTATTAATTATCTTATATCCAAGCATCAGATTACCTCCCAGTGCGTGTCCTTTAAGCATGGACTCTCTCAGCCCACGTCTAACCTTTTGCGACAATTCCGCAGAGTAATATTCAGCCATGCCTTCCAGCAGTGATTCTAGTATAATCCCCTCAGGGCCATTCGGAATATGCTCTTTCGCATAGAGCAGCTTCACGCCATGTTTTTTCATTTTGACTTTGTTCATGGCGATCTCCTCGCGGTTCCTGCCAAAGCGATCCACTTTCCATACAATCACAGCCGAAAACTGATGGCGCTCGCAGTCCTTAATAAGTCGGTTGAACTCGGTGCGGTTTTCAAAGTCTGTACCTGATATATGGCGGTCTATGTAAGTATCTATGATGGTGATATCGTTCTTTTTGGCATAGTCACGGCAGTCTCTTAACTGCCCTTCGATGGATTGTTCATTCTGGCCGGGTCCGGCGCTGTAGCGTGCGTATATTACTGCGTTCACTGTATCATTTCCTCCTTTAAATGTTGTGTATTTCTTTACAGACAAGTCGCGAAATGATACAATAGAAGTGCACTTTTATATCGTATCGGCGCCTTGCCGGTATATTACTTTTTGCCCTCTGTGTTACCAGCACAGGGGGCTTTATGTAATCAGTTATTTTTAATATATTTCAACTCCATAATCAAAAAGATAAGTGCAATAACTGTAAATACCGCTGTTAATATAAATAAATAATAAGATATGTAACATAACAAAGTGCTATATACCGAAAATGTTATCATTAAGAGCATATTAAAAAGAGGTTCCTTATCCTTGTTCAAATTATCTGGAGATATTTTTTTTCCATCTGCATCTTCCACAAAGTTTTGACAAATACAAAAGAAGTCTACACCTAACATCAAAAAATCAGCACCAAATGCAATACCAGCCCATGTCAGATTAATTGGAACGAGGCATAGTCCTACAACTAACATTGCAGCCATGGCAAGGCCTGTCCATACTTTTTCCATGTAAAACCGATGCATGCCTATTATGCCTCCAATTAGGCAGAGAACTCCTGTTTTAAAATGACTTTTTTTACTCACATCATAAGCACTATAATATGACATTATATTTCCCTCCTAAATAATTTATCAATAGAACAAATGTTCTTTTTTGGGGTTGATTTTTAGCCCTAATAGTTATATAATTTTTATAGAATAAAAGGAACAAACGTTCGATTGCGTTATCCCACAATGTATCATGCTTCCTTTCCCGAGCGTTTGATACATGGCGCTTTGAATATTTGCGATTTATTTGCAACTAATTGGAAAATAATGGCAATTGCCAGATTTTTCCATATATTATTTTGCATAAAATGCACAAATTTAATGACTATATGCTATAATATATGTATAGTACATACATACGGCATATGTTCTCGGAAAGGGAGGTACATATTTATGATTCTTATGGACTATAAAAAAATGTTACATGAATTAGTAGATACACTTGATAATATTTCTGCTAGACGCATATACCAGTTAGCAATGGGGGTATTGGGGAGGAAATTCTAATCCTCCCTAGATTCATTGCTTCCCCTGGCTTCTTTTAAGCAGCCTTCGAACTGATTAAAAATATAATCCCATTTATCATCAGGCACACTATAAACCATTTCGACTAAAGCGGATAACACCGCTTTTTTTTGTGCTGTTCCATTTCCCATTAAATACCCAAAATGATTATATGTAATGTCCATAGAATCCAACTTATTAAACATCTCGCCGTCTCCGGTTCGTAACCATTCCTCGTTAACATTAAACTCTCTACACATGGAAACGATTATTGCATCTATAGGCGTATTGCGTCCTGTTTCATAATTGGCAAACGAGTTTCTCTTTATTCCTATTCTATCAGCAAATTCTTGTTGGGTTAATTCTAACGCTTTTCTTAATTGTTTTATTCTGTCTTTCATTTTCACACCACCTCTCTTATGTCTTTTATTATAATACAAAAATGTGCTAACGTCAACAAAAAGTGCTAACAACAACAAAAAAAGTATTGACAAGAGTGTTAACAAGACTTATAATAGTGCTAACAACAACAAGAAAGGGGTGAAGCTATATGAAAGATCATAGAGGAGTACTAGAAACTAAGGAGCAAAAACGTCTTGAGCAGTTACGTTATATTGCTGAACATTGGGACGAACTCCCAGAAACATTGCAGTGCCGTTTCGATGGACAGGTTCAAACCGCAAGAGATTTTCTTATGCAAAAAACAAACTGATCGGCGCACGTTGATAATCGAGGAGGTGAGAATAGAGATGAAGCACAGAATAGTTGTAGTACCTGAAAGACCACTATCTAAAGAGCAACGACGAAACTTCAAAAAAGAAAACCCGGGATATAAACTTGACTTTATGTCCAGATACCCAAGCTTTCCATTATTTGTTTCAGTAATTTCGTTATTGCTTGTAATATGTAAGCCAGTTCTGAACGATATGCTCCAATGGTTGCAAATAGTGCTATTGCGGTAGTGATTTTCCATTTTGAAGACTGTTCAAATAGAGGGTTAGGGATTGTGCTATATGCATATTTGGACAGTCCTGCATGCTGTTTCAGAGATTTTTAAGAATAAGCGTGACAATATGCCGCTTTAATTCGACGTGATATATTCAGCACACGCTAATAATTATGGAGGTGAAAGAGATGTACATCCATGAAGCTGTGAATCAGGCTTTAAATGAGAATAACTATATAACCAGACAAAAAGCGTGGTGGGGAAGGGAATTAAAATTACTTCCGACAGATACGGACCAATGCGTAATAATTTATCATAGCAATAACAAAAAACCTCCACAAAGGGGCTGGGAACCCGATGCAGAGGATCTTGTTGCAAGCGATTGGATTACTTGCAACTAAAGAAACTTAGCAATGAAATCAATAACATCGTTTAAGCCGTTTTTGAATCTGTTTTCCATTTCGATAATGGAAAAGTTTGTCAATGTGGTGTATTGGACAATTCCATCGCCAAAAAAATTATCGAGATATCCGGCTGAACCTAACTCACAAAGAAAATCATTAACATCGTCAGAAGTATATTCAGAGAATAGATCTTGACAAAGAATATCAGGATCAAAAGATTTAGCCTCTGTTCTTGCTATACCAGATTTTATTCTTTGCAAATATTCTTTATATAGTACATAAAGAACTTTTTTAGCATCTTTGGTTAGTTCCATAGTAGAGCTCCATGTCTTAGTATTCGGACCTGCGCGTCCTGTACATAGATTATAGGAGATATGGAAGAAAATAGCAATAAGGATACAGGAAAATCACGATCACAGGAAGGAGAGTGAGAGAGATGGAAGATAGTACCTTTTACACAAATATCAAGAGGGTTCAAGAGGATATTTATACTGGAAAGGCCGCAATTAATGAAATTAGAAAGCGCTGTGGCCTTTCAGAGATTGAAGATGGAGATATACTTATTACCAAACGGATATCTGATAACAAAAAGGACTAGGGTTGTCTAAATCCGTTGCTGCCTTAAAATAGTTTGTAACTGTTGACTGGTCATTAATACATTCTCCTTCCTTTCTTTTGTACTTGGCCCTGCATGGCCTGTACTTAGATTATAGGAGATATGACAAAAAAATACAATAAACGGATTGGATAGAATTACCACAACTGTTTATACGGAGGTATTTATATGCAACAACATAGACAGTAAAGGGATAATGGTATACATGAAATTTCTTATTATGCAGACAACGAGATATGCATGAAAGAGATACGTATATGTGTATTTGCTAGTGATTGGCACTTACTAAAAGATCAATCCTGCTATCGTGAATTAGTGAGTTTATACGAAGCCTACACACTACATAAAAGAAAAGGAGGTGAAGACGATGTTTGTAAACTGTGACGATGTCGATTCTGGAAAGACCACAATCGCTGAAAAAAGAACTGAATGCGGTCTTTCCCGAATAGAAAATACGGATATTCCTGTTACCACAAAAATAGTTGATAGCAAAATGGATCAGGGTCCGAAAAAAAACGAGAAGATTACGAGTAGAAAATTAGAGTGTAGTCGCCCATTAACTGATGAAGAGAAAAATGATATCAAAGAGATTATAGATTATTTAGATAGTTTATAATTTCTTCAATATCTTTATCTGGCTTCATTGAATCAGTGACGATATCAAACAATTCTGCAAGTTGTTCACAAGTGTACGCATTATCTGTTTTTTCAGAATTTAGTGGCATTATTGATATAAAGTATTCTGCTTCAGCATTATCATCAAAAATTGGATTAGTATTAAAACATTTTGAGATAATCACTCTTTTGTTCGGCGTTTCAAAAGAAAAACTGTTGCAGTCAACGCATGGGTGTGGTGCATATAACGATTCAGCCCAATTGATTTTCTTATCCAAAGTAGTCCAGATAAGTGAAGAAACCAATTTATCTATTTCCATACAAATATCCCCTCTCTTTTGTACTCGGCGCTGCAACGCCTGTACTTAGATTATAGGAGATCTGTAACCAAATGGCAATATATGGGGAATGAAAGGATGCGATAACAATGATTAAAGTGAATATAGAACAGATACCGGAAAGCACTACAAATCCAATGGCAAGATCACTCGGTGAGATTATCAAGATATATTTTGAAAATCCGGATAATATGAGGGAGTTCGAAGAGTGGAAGAAAAGCCGTGGAAAACAGGAGGCAGGATAATGGATATGAAAAACTACTTTGCAGGATTTAGCGCCAGATATTGGAATCGTATGTTTCACGAGGCGTACGAGGGCCGTAGGAGTTACCGGACGGCGGCGCAGGTCGAGGCTGTGGTGATTGTGGCACTGATGGCAATTATTATTTTAACAAAATAAAGGAGAAAAAAGATGAAGAAAGAGACTATTAACAGAGTACTGGAATGGGCGAAGGCAACAAAGGAAATCATGCAGGCCGATGACGCGAAGGACTTTTCGGATCTGCGGAAGAGGGACAAGCAGACTATTTTTAAGACACTGCTCGAGGCCGATGACGACTATGATACGGACGGAGACACCGACGGAGCATACCTTTTCTTTGATGTTGAAGACGCTAGGATAACATTTTTTGCTCATTCTGAATCAAGCTTTCCGTCAGACATGATTAGATGCCTCGACTATATGGACGTACTCACAAACGATGGTGGTACGGGGCTGGACGAGTTGATCGGATATTTGGAGAGTCTCCTCGATACCGAGCTTATCAATCTGACACCACACGCAATTACCATATTAGACAAGGACGACAATGTCATATTGACAATTCCTTCTTCCGGTATCGCCAGAGCGGAACAGACACGGGAGCGGATCGGAGACATCGGCGGTATCCCGGTATCTAAGACAGGGTACGCAAGGTGGTCAATCTTCCGAATCCAAAAGCGGGAATTGCCTACATTGTATCTGTACTGACTGCACAGGCCGCGCCGGATCGCAAGGACTTATACATAGTTGATGAGATGGTGAGGGATGAGGGCGGTAATATTATTGGGTGCCGTGCACTGGCACAGATTTGAGGTGTGGGATGAGCAAGAGAAAGAACGGTACATACAGAGCCGCTGCGGCGGCCGGGCTTAACCCGTACGGCTGGGGAAACGGAAAAGCAAGGAAAAAGCCGCGTGAGGTGCGAACTCACAGCGGCAAATACGAAAAAACTTTACAGGCCCATGATACCATACGGGCCACAGAAAATCAAGAGGGTGAGAAAAATGAGATATCGGTGTGACCAGTGTGGTTGCTATCTCGACCCCGTAGAAGGCCGAAGGTGTGACGAGTGCCAGCGGAAAGCAGAGCAGCGGCACAGGATCACGGAACGGATACGGCTGAACGGGAACCAGTACGAAATGAAGATGGAGGATATGCTATTATGCAGGGATTAAAATTTGAGGTCGCACAGACCAATGGAATTATAAAAGTTAATTTTGAAGAACTGGAAAAGGGCTTGCGGGAGAAGCTTTCCGAGTATGAAGGCGCTGTGTTTACCGAGGAATCGAGAACCACGGCGAAGGGTGAGCTTGCGAACCTCCGGAAGCTGAGAAAAGAGATCGAAGACAGCCGGAAGCAGGTTAAGGCAGAGTGGATGAAGCCATATGAAGCCTTTAAGGTACGGGTTGATGGGCTGCTTGAAATCGTAGACAAGCCGGTCAATCTCATCGACAGCCAGCTTAAGGAAATGGAAGCTGTCAGGGTGGCAAAGAGAAAGACAGATATCCAGGCGTTATATGACAGCGTGATCGGGGAGATGCTGGAATACCTTCCCCTGGAAAAGATTTATGATCCAAAATGGGAAAATGCATCTGTCAAATTACCAGCGGTTAAAAAGGCTATGATCGAGGTGATCGGCAAGTCATACGAAGAGGTTACAACCATTAAAAATATGGATTCCGAAGTGGTTCCGAAGGCGCTTGAAATGTACAAGCGTGACCTGAGTCTTGCGAACGCTGTTAGATATATCAACAATTACGAATCCCAGCGTCTCGAAATCCTCCGCAGAGAGGAAGAGAAAAAACGTGATCTTGAAATCGAGAGAATCCGCCGTGAGGAACGTGAGCGGGTAGCTCAGGAACAGCAGATCAGAGAAGAGACGCGCCGGGAGACGGTAGATGAGTTGAAATCTGTTGATGAATCACTTGCCGGAGTCTGGCCGGTTGCACCGGAAGCAAAAAAAGTTATATATACGGTTCTCGGTACTGAATCGGAACTGGAAGAACTGGAAACTGCGCTCAACAGTCTGGGACTGTATTTTGAGAGGAAAGATGTGTAATGGGCGATAGCCGTGTAATGAATGTGTATGAGAAGTTGCTGAAAGTACAGCAGGAACTCAAAGTACCGAAAAGCCAGTATAATCTCTTTGGGAAATATTATTATCGTAACTGCGAGGACATACAGGAGGCCGTAAAACCGCTTTTAAAATCTGTGAATGCTGTGCTTTTCCTCAACGATGAGATAGAGCAGATAGGGGACCGGTATTATGTTAAGGGCATTGCAAAATTTGTTGATTGCGAGACCGGGGCCGAAATTACCAATAAGGCATATGCACGGGAAGAGGAAGAAAAGAAGGGCATGGACGCTTCTCAAATAACTGGAAGTACAAGCAGTTACGCCCGAAAATATGCGCTTAATGGCCTGTTCTGTATCGATGATAACAAAGATGCTGACTCCAACGGGAAAATCAATGAGGACCAGCGAAACGAAATTATAGAGGAGCTGAAAAGAACAGGCGTTGGAATAAAGGGGCTTTTAAAGAACTATGGTCTTAAGACTCTGGAGGAGATGGAGGCTGACCAGTATAGCGAAGCTGTAAAGGTGCTTAAATCGAAGCCGGATAAAGAGAAGATACCACCTCCAGTCTCAGACGATGAAATGAAACAATTATCGCCGCCAGATGATAATGGATTACCGTTTAATTAGTGGGGTGATGGCATGTATGAATTTGCACATATAACGGCTTACAAGCCAGTAGAGGAAGGGACGTATTTGCAGGTGTTCATTCCAGGTAAAAACCTTATGGGTCCGCTGGAGGAAAAGCACATGCGGACATGTAACGTCTGGCTTGACGATGGACGGCACATAAGCGCAGAGCAGCGGAAGAAAGCATACGCAACGATTAACGACATTGCAGCTTTCACAGGAGAGATGCCGGAAGTCATGAAAGAGTGGCTTAAGTATCTGCATATTTACCGTACAGGCTGCGAGTACTTTTCGCTCTCATCTTGCTCTATGGATACGGCCCGGGAATATATCAACACGATACTGGATTATGCGCTGGAAGCTGGAGTACCGCTATTAGATTTCGCACTTAACCGCACTGATGATATTGGACATTACCTGTATGCATGTCTGAAGCTTAAAAAGTGCGCTATCTGCGGAAGGCCGGGAGAAGTCCACCATGTTGATGCAATCGGGATGGGAAATGATCGCAGGACGCTTGATGATTCGGATCATCGAAAGATATGTCTGTGCCGTGTGCATCATACAGAGGCTCATACAACCGGTTTTAACAGCTTTGCAGAGAAATATAAGGTATACGGTATCAAATATAAAGAATAAGCCTTGTCGGCTCTGAAACGAGCCTTTAGATAGGGGGCAAGAATTAATGTGTCACGAACATAATAATTGCCATGGTACTGCCTCCGCCGTCTTTCGTCTAGCGGCGGGGGAACAAAGGAGGAATTACAATTGAGTTATATAGATTTAAGCGGTATGCATTTTGGGTTTCTGGTGGCTCGGGAATATGCAGGAAAGGGATACTGGAAGTGTCAATGTCTTAACTGCGGAAAAGACAAATTGGTCAAAGGAGAGCATCTTAGACTGGGGAATGTAAAGTCCTGTGGCTGCTTGAAGGAAGAGCAGGAGACACGCGGAAAGAGGGATACAAATAGCTATGTTATACGTACCCACAAGGGTGATGAAATTAACGTAGATGCCGAAGATGTAGACCGGCTGTCAAAACATTCATGGTCGATCGGAATAGATGGATACCCACAGGCCAGGGTAAACGGAAAAATGATGCGAATGCATGAGCTGTTAGTCGGCCAGTATCGCGGTGATGGGCTTGTGATTGACCATATCAACCATAATCGGGCGGACAACCGGAAAGACAACCTGCGGATCGTTACCCCGGCACAGAACGCCAGAAAAACAGGAATTGAGGTGTAGACATGGCAAACAAGAGAATGTTCTCAAAGGCAATTATTGACAGCGATATGTTCCTGGATATGCCGAAATCAGCCCAGGCGCTTTACTTCCATCTTGGTATGAGGGCGGATGACGATGGATTCCTTGACAATGCAAAAAAGATCATGCGTAGCATTGGAGCCAGTGAGGATGATTATAAGATTCTGGTGGCAAAAAATTACATAATCCAGATGGAAAAAGGGATTTGTGTAATCACACATTGGTGGGTCCATAACTACATCCAGAGGGACCGCTACAAGGAGACAATCCACCTCGAAGAAAAGGCACTTTTGACCCAGACAGAGACCGGCGTATACACTTTGGATACAGAATGTGTACAGCCTGTATCCATTTCGGCTTCTCAGATTAGATTAGATAAGATTAGTATAGATAAGATTAATAATAATATACCGGCTTCCGCTGACGCTCCACCCTCACCTGACGTTAAAGTAAAACACAAATATGGCGAATATAAACATGTTATGTTAACAGATGATGAAAAGGGAAAACTACAGGCTGAGTACGGCGAGGGGATGGCGGAAAAAGCAGTCACGTTTCTTGATGAGTATATCGAGATGAAAGGCTATAAAGCAAAGAGTCATTATTTGGCAATCCGCAAATGGGTGATAAATGCGGTGAAAGAAGCTGAGCAGAAGGACAAAGGAAGGACAGGAAAACAGAAAACAAACCAGTTCCAGCAGTTCCCACAGCGTGAGGTTGATTATGACGCTCTGGTAATGCAGGGACTACAGAATATGGGAGATGGTGAACATGGGAAAGAGATATAATCCCGAAAACTTTGTTGACAGGGTATACATGGATTCCAAATTTGCGGAACTCAGAACGGAATTGATTACATACTTTGACGGCAGATTACGGGAGCTGCAGGAAATGATAAATACAGAGTCGGAGCCTCCGGCGGAAAAAAAGAAGACAGCAGGGCCGGTCAGAAAACAGGAAGGGGAGCCGGACCCGTGCATGATCTGGAAAATGAACATGAATAAAAGAGGTACTGAACTGGCGAAGAGATATCCGAAGCAGAATGATTCGTTAAATACCGTGCTGCGGAAAATATATCTTAAGATGGATCGGCAGTATGGGGTCTGCCTGGCGCAGGAAGTAAAAGACTGTAAAGGCAGATCAGATAAAAAACCATCAACACTTGAGGCCATTTCACAGAGCGAGAAGTTAAGGAATCTTTTCGAATCAATCCTTTTCAATTTTGAGGAGGAATGCAGATTACGAGAAGAGAAAGCTCAGGCGGCGGAAGCTGCAAAACTTGCGTTGACAAGACAGGAGATCATTCAACCACTTATTGAGGCGAGAGCAGACAGGAGTACAAACGGCTGCTCAACCTATGCGGCAGTATGGCGGGAGATGCGAAAAAATGGTGCTGACTTCGAGGCGGCAGAGGCAAGGTACAGAGAGAAAACCAGAAGCAAACGGAGCATCAAAAGTAAAGAACTTGTTGACAATGATATAGACCTGAAAAAGAAATTTGCGGAGACCGTAGCTGAGATGCTTCACGAGGCCGGAAAGGCAGACCATGAAAGAGCGTCATAAGCAGATCAGGGACTACATAGTCCAGTACACTATAGCCCACGGCTGGCCGCCCTCGGTGAGAGAGATCGGGGAAGGCGTAGGACTGGAGAGCAAGAGCAGTGTACACCTGCATCTCAAGCAGATGGCAGACGCCGGGATTATCAAGATGGTGCCAGGGCAGCCGAGATGTATAACGGTACCGGAGCTGGTGATCGAATGGAAAGGGGATCAGGAAAATGTATAGTACTACACCACAGCGAAAGACACTTGAAAAATTATGTCCGTATTGCGGGAAAACCCGAACATATACCTACCGTGATGGATACGATGAAGTGGATTACGGTACCGGACGCAGCCGGTATATACCGTCAAGTACAGTTGACGAGGGCTGCGATTGTATGTTAGGCAAGCTAAGCCATGCTGCCGAAAAAATCCAGATAAAGAAACAGTGCGCTAACTGTGCATGGAATGTGAACGGAAATTGCACAAATAAGCAGGAGCGAACCGATGTTTCGGAGATGTTTGGAATAACCGGTGATCTGGTTATAAAAAATGAATCAAAGCGCTGTAAACATTATGAGTTATCGAAAAATATATTCGATGCCCTGATTGAGTTAAAAAATTAACATTTTCATGGGTACCGGGTATCCAGCGGAGTGCAGAGGGGTTCGAGTCCCTGAACTGCCGGGTTCGACTCCCGACAGTGCAAGGTGCAAAACTCCGCAAATATTAAGATTTGAGGGAGGACTAAAATGTATTTAAATATCGAATACAGAGACGGAAAGAAAGAACAGAAAAGTGTGGATGATTGCTCCGTTAAAGATGGGTGCCTGAAATATTATATCAGGACAGGAGTCAGTGCTGGTACGCATTATATTCCATTGGACACTATCAAAGAATTTCATAAAGAGAATTAATATTTAGGGAGGTCGAGAGAGAAAATGAAAGATACCAATATATACAGGATTTCCGATATACAGAAAGCGTATAAATGTAGTTATTCAGAAGCATTTAAAGCAAGACTATTATTGTTTTTTATTTCAGATAATGTAAAAGAGCTTGAAGAAATATTAAAAAAAGACGAACAGGAAGGGTTGCTTCAGTTTTGCATAAGATATGCGAAAAAAGACAAAGTTACTCAGCAAAATTAGCATTTAAAGGAGAAAAAAAGATGAAAGATGAATTATTGAAAATTGCACAGGACGTCTTGACAGAAGAGGAAGTACGGGAAATAGTAAAGGAAAAATTTAAAGAGGCATTTAAAAGTGCAGTAGGCGAGGCTTTCCGCTGGGGAGACGCCGAAAGGGCGCTTAAAAATAAAATTACGGAGGTTATGGTTCCGTATATCGAGAAGTACGATTTTACCGAATTTCTCCCTAAGTTGGATTCTGTGCTTGCTGAAATTGTGAATTCTGATAGCTGCATGGCCGAAAAGCGCATTTTAGAAAATTTTAAGGCGCTTATGCTGGAACCGGAACAGAAGGAAATCAAAGTCACTGACCTGTTTAAAGCGTGGATAAAACAATGTGCAAAAGACATTGATGTTGATAACTTGGAGATATGCTGTGATGATGGGGTGTATTATGCACCGGTAGATTGCGAAATGCGATTCGAGGAGGAAGAAAAACCGTCGTGGAGCTGCTTGCAGAGAGCAACAATTACGTTTGAAAACGATCACGACAAAGACCTTAACATGCAGATTCAGGTTTCAAAGTATGTTAGCGATTATGGAAAAGAACACCCATATTCTATAAGCATTTCGAGCAATATCAAAATCTCATCATTACGAAGACTGTCTGATTTTGAGGTCCTTCTTCTCAGGCTGGAACGCGCGGGAACCGCGATAGTGATTGATGAGGAATGGGACAGTAGCTACATTGAGCCGGAAAAAGAGCCGGAAGCGACATTTGTATAAAAAGAGGTATGAAATGAAAAAATGCTATTACTGTCCATGGCGATCAGATAAGTGCAAAAACCCTAATAGCCGTAACAAAGACAAATTTCTGGAAGATATAAAGCTTTGCAAGCCAATGTTGATTAATAAAGATATCAAACCAAAGTTGATCCCGTCATTTAGAGGTGAGCAAAATGAAATATAAAAAAGTAGATTCATGGAAGGTGTTTTCTGTTCTCGTATCATGTGATCTTGATATCATGTGTCCATTATGCGGGATTATAAACCTTGTAAATATAGCTTCTATACTGGGGACGAGCCGGTATCAAGTAAAAAAGTACATGGATTACCTTGTGAGAATCGGAGTAGCAGAAAGAGCCGTCTTCATGCCTCCATGGGAGAACGAAGTACCGCCGCCGTATCACGGCTATAAATTAACGGAGGCGGTGAAATACAAAGGTGGCGATAATATTCCGGACGGAGTAGACACGAGAACAATGTTAATGTACCGGGCTTATTATCAAAAAAAGAAAGCCGAGAATGATGCTTTTATCGAAAGGCATTTCGGTGCCTAAATCGAGATAAAGAAAATATTACGGAGTAATACACAGGGAAAGGAGCGGCCGGCATGGCAAGACCGAGAAAAGCAGAAGGAGAAAAATACATACGGCAGGATATAAGCATAGAGCCGGGACAGTTTAGGCGGCTTATGGCCTATTGCCAGCGTGAGGACCGCTCCATCTCCTGGGTGATCCGCAAGGCGCTGGAAATGTTTTTTATGTGTAACGATACGTAACGTTACACAACTAAATCGAGATTTTCAGAAAGGGGAAGAATGAAATTAAAAAGAGCTATATTAAGATTACAGATAGCGTATTGCAATGCTATGTTAAGGGGCTTACATGGATTACACAAAGTTATTGATAGAATATTAAAAAATAATCCTGCATACAACGAAACGCAAAGATTACAGGCAGAAAATGAGTACCTGCGTATGCGTCTGGCAGAGATACGGGATAAAGTGGACCAAATGGAGCCGCCAGAGGGATTTCCGCCAGTTTACACCCATGCGTATCACGATGCAAAAGAAGAAGTAAAGAGAATTATTGAATAAAAATAAGCCGGGATTCATTTCCCGGCAATAAAAAAAGAAAGTAAAGAACGTATGTGCGAAAAAAGAAAAACGCGGTGGACACCCGGGAAGATGCTTACCACCGCTCTATAACTGCTTGAGTATATTATAACCGGCTCAGGCAGAGAAAAGCAAGAGGAATAATTTTCCAGTCTGAGAAGGAGGATAATATCATGGCAGAACAGGTTAATTTAGACGAAGTTGTAACCAACATTATGTACGGACTTACAAATGTGATAGCAGAGCAGACGCGGCTTAATGATGCGAAAGCGGTATTATATATGGCCCTTCATAACATGCAGATATACCGGGAAGAGACCGGATTGTCTACTCAGATAGATAATACATCTGAGTGGGTGAGGCTGTTCCTGGCTTCCATGCTTGTTCGCGGCTGTACGGAAAAGACCGTAGAAACCTATAAGCAGGAATATAAGCAGTTTTTCACCGCTGTGAACAAGTCACTGAACGAGATTACCACGGGAGATATACGTGGATATCTGGCACATTGCAAACTGGTAAGGCATAATGCGGATCAGACAATTAATAATAAGACGCGTATGCTCCGCGGACTTTTTAAATGGCTTACCGAAGAAGAATACATTACAAAAAATCCGATGCTTAAGATTAAGGATAATAAGGTGGAGCATCGCGTAAAAGAAGTATTTACAGATGAGCAGATCACAATTGTGAAAGACATTGCAAAAGAGCATAGTCTCCGCGACATTGCTATAGTTGACTTCCTTCACAGGACAGGGGTGCGTATATCTGAAATGGTAGCGCTTAATCGTGAAGATATAGATATGTATGGGCGGCAATGTATTGTGTATGGAAAGGGACGGAAGGAAAGACCAGTATATTTTAACGGTGAAGCTGCGGTACATTTGAAAGAGTACCTTGAAAGCCGCACTGACGATAATCCTGCATTATTTGTAGGAAGCCGTGCACCACATAAAAGAATGACCGATGATGCAGTGCGGGTAATGCTGAAGAGTCTCAGCGAGATGGATAAGCGTCTTAATGGGATTGCAATTAATCCGCATAAGTGGCGTAGACAATTTGTTACGGAACTTCTGGAAAAAGACGTACCTCTTACTTTGGTAGCAGATTTAGTAGGACACAACAATCTTAATACAACAAAAGATAATTATGGAAATTACAGCCGTAGCAAAGCCAAAGAAGCACATAGAAAATATGTCAGTTAAGGAGAAGAAAATCATGAAAGCAAGAATGTATGATATTTACGACGGGGAAAAATTTGTTGATACGTTAAATTCCGATGAAGCTGCCAAACTTATAAATATTTCAGTTAGAAGTATTTATGCTGCGGCTTCCGGAGGCTATAAACTAAAACGGAAGTATTACATAGTACCGGTATCTGATGAATGTCAGACAAAGAGTTTCACGCAAGAATTGTGTGAGGAATGGGATAAAACTCGATTAGAAATTTTACATAAAGGAAGGGTGAACGCATGATACATAAAAATGGTGAGGGATATCCGGACCCGACGGCATACCGGGCAATAAAAGAAGCAGATCGGCCGCCAAAACCGGTAAAAGATGTGATGCATGTATTGCGTACAGTGGCGAGTCTGGCAGGATTTGAAATCGTCGGAAGGATACACCTTAAAGACAGAGAGACAGGGAGGGAATGGTAATGGGAAACAGAATACCAACAGAAGCATGGAGAATAATTGAACCAAAAGTACGTAGATATCCGCAAAATAAAGCAGAGTATGAAGAGCGTATTGATGAAATCATGAATCAGAAGGGCGGGAGCGACGGGCAGCCAAAAGGGAACAGTATAGGCAATCCGACGGAGCGCCTTGCAATTAAAATTGCCGACGATCCATGGTTGCAAAGAGTAAAGCGGGAAATTGATGCAGTGGAAAGTGTCTATAATAATATGCGGCCGGAACATCAAAAAGTAATCCGGGTGAGGTTTTGGTCCTATCGTTACCATAACATGAAATATTTTGATATGGAGCGGTGCACATCTTACCGTGAAAGGCAGATGCAGCGGATTGTAAGAGATTTTATTTATGCAGTCGGAAAAAAATTAGGTGAAATATAAAAGATGGCGTATTTTGCCTTGTCAAGTGTGATAATATGTTACCATGGATTACAAAACAAGGTGAGGGCTTCTAAATGCAGAGGCCCTTTTCTCATGCCGAAAAGGAGAAACAGGTGAGTGAATGAATACGGTAGAGCCTATACGAGACAAGGAAACAGTCATTGATATAGCGGAATGCTTAAGAAAGGACAGTGAGCGTAATTATGTCATGTTCCTTTTTGGTATTTATTCCGGCCTGCGGATATCAGATATTTTAAAGTTCCGGGTGCGGGATGTAAAAGATAAAAGTGATATTGTTCTTAGGGAGAAGAAGACCGGAAAAGAAAAGCGTTTTCCGATTAACAGAGACCTTAAGAAAGCCCTGGAGCAATACATAATTGGGAAAGATGATTATGAATTCCTTTTCAAAAACCCACATGAAAACAAGCCTATTACGCGACAGCAGGCTTATAACATTCTCTCAGATGCAGGAAAGAAGTTCGGGATTGAGAAGATAGGAACACACACGCTGCGGAAGACATTTGGTTATCACGTATATCAGTCTACGAAAGATGCAGCTATGCTGATGGATATTTTTAACCATGCAGACATTCACATAACCTTGCGATACATTGGAGTCAACCAGGACCAGAAGGATAAGGTATACAATAAGCTATCGTATTTTCGATAGTTCTTTTTATTTTACCTACAATTTGTCACAAAATGACAGTGTAAAATCAACTGTATAAAAATCGGCGGCATTAATTAGTAGAAACAGGATCACGACACGTTTTACAAAATAGCAGATATGTCAAATGGAAAGAGTGCGGAACATAGCTCAGCGGGAGAGCGACGGCCTTATAAGCCGTGTGTCTTGGGTTCGATTCCCGATGTTCCGATGATCGTTCTCATAATTCAACCGGCGCATGAAACTTAGGGCGCCGGTCCTCCTGAAAGGTGATGAGCTAATGAAATTTATTATTGAAGATGATGAAGGAAAGAGAATTGAATGTCAGGAAGTAAAGACGCTTAATGTACCTGATAGTATTCTTGTATTCCAAACTATGAAACGTTTAAGGGAAAAAGACATCAATGCGTTTTGTGAAGATATGAAGAAGAGAACAGGGCACAACTGCATTTTGTTGGAAGCAGGCATAGACCTTGTAGCGCAGATCGCACCGGCAGTAGAGGACAAGGAGAGGTAACTACATGGCAAAGGAATACGCACAGGCATTCTATCACTCAAAGAAGTGGAAGGACTGCCGAAGGTCATACATAAATAATCGAATCATGATTGATGGCGGAATGTGCGAGAAGTGTCACGAGCGACTGGGATACATCGTACATCATAAGGTTAGAATAACACCTGATAACATTAACGATCCAGAGATCACATTGAACTGGGACAACTTAAGATGGGAGTGCAAGGTGTGTCACGATGAAGAGGAAGGTCATGGCCTGAATAAGAAGGCGGCGCTGTTGGTTGCCTTCGATGCATCAGGGCAGCCGATACCGCTGCCTCCCCCCTTAAATAAAGGTGTGGGTGGTTTCTAAATTCACCGTGTCCCCAGATTTATTTAATACACAGGTCGCACGTAAAGGGGGTGTGGTATAAACGTGTACACAGACAAGGAATTTGAAGCGGAAGCAAGGAAAAGAGAAGAGGAAGTTGACAGCATTGGCAACTATTTGGAGAAAGTAAAACGGATTAAGCGGGAGACAAGCAGATTAAAAAAACTCTTTGCAAACATAGATGAGAACAAAAAGAAGCTTGTATTTACCACCATCGAGGACATTGCTTTCATGACAATTACAATGCAAGATCTCCGAGAAACGATCAACCGTAAGGGGACGACAGTGGAGTACAAGAATGGAGAGAATCAGTATGGAACCAAACAGAGCCCAGAGGCACAGTATTATTTGCAGCTCTCGCAAAGACAGACCCAGGCCATGAAAATACTGGTTGATTGTCTTCCGAAAACAGAAAAAAAAGTGGTTGTGGAAGACGACGGCTTCGAGGATTTTGTAAACGGGAGGGAGGATGTTTAATGGCCGGCAGAAAGAAAGTAGTCTATCCATTAAGCTATAACCCGATCCTGGAATATTGGAACCTGATAGAATCAGGGGAAGAGGTCGTATCAAATAAAATACACGAGTGGTACAAGCACCTCGCCTGGGAAGTCAATAATCCGGGCGAGTATTTTTATAGTCCGGCAAGGGCAAACCATGTCTTGGAGTTCGCGGAGAATTACTGCAAGCTATCCAAAGGGGCCGGCGCTGGTAGTCCGGTGCGATTGGAACTTTGGGAGAAAGCGCACCTGGCTGCGGTGTTTGGCTTTGTGGATATCAATGGTTTTCGTCAATGCAGGGAGTCAGTGTTAATCGTCGGAAAGAAAAACGGGAAGTCCCTTCTGGCTTCCATCGTTGGCCTGTATATGCAGGTTGGAGACGGGGAGTCGGGGCCGGAGGTTTACGCGGTTGCTACGAAGAGAGATCAGGCGAAGATCATCTGGACGGAATCAAAGCGAATGGTGAGGAAATCGCCGGCACTTTTGAAGCGCATTAAGCCATTGGTTGCGGAGCTGTCTTCCGAGTATTTCAATGATGGGATTTTCAAGCCGCTGGCATCTGACAGCGATACGCTGGACGGCCTTAACGTACATTGTGTTTTGATGGACGAAATCCACCAATGGAAGAACGGAAAGGCCCTTTACGATATCATGGCCGACGGCTGTTCGGCCAGAGACCAGCCGCTTGTCTATATTACCTCCACGGCCGGAGTAATCCGAGAAGACATCTACGATGCGAAGTACGAAGAGGCTGAAAAAGTTATCAATGGCCTGTTTGACAGTGTGGGGTACAAGGATCCTCATTTCTTCCCGTTTGTTTATGAGTTGGACAACCGGAAAGAATGGACGGATCCGGAATGCTGGAAGAAAGCAAATCCGGGCCTTGGAACCATAAAGAAGCAGTCAACCCTTGCGGCAAAGGTTGAGAAGGCGAAGGATAATCCAAAGCTTGTTAAGAATCTGGTTTGCAAGGAATTCAATATCCGCGAGACTTCTTCCGAGGCTTGGCTGACATTCGAACAGTTGAATAACACGGAGCTGTTCGATCTCGAAGCGCTGAAGCCGCGTTACGGCATCGGGGGAACCGACCTTTCCAGCACCACGGACTTGACGAACGCCACCGTAATATTCATGGTACCGGGAGATGACAGAATCTATGTGCTACAAATGTATTGGCTGCCGGAAGATCTGTTAGAGCAGCGCGTAAGGGAGGATAAGATACCTTATGACTTATGGGCTGAACAGGGATTGTTGAGATTAAGTCCAGGAAATAAGGTACATTACAAATACGTCAAAGAGTGGTTCGAAGAAGTGCAGAACGAACTTGACATCTACCTGTTTAAGTGTGGGTACGACTCGTGGTCAGCATCGTATTTTGTGGAGGATATGAAAAACACCTTCGGACTCGCGACGATGGAACCCGTTATTCAGGGCAAGAAAACGCTGAGCAGTCCGATGAAGTCCCTAGGAGCTGACTTGGCAAAAAAGAGAGTGGTTTATAACAATAATCCGATCCTGAAATGGTGTCTGGCAAATACCTCGGTCGATGTTGATAAAAACGACAATATTCAGCCATGCAAAGGGAATCAGGGTACGCGACGAATTGACGGTATGGCCGGCCTGCTGGACGCATATGTCACACTGGAAAACCATCTGGAAGAATATCTGAGCATAATCTGACGGAAAGGAGGAGAAGAATGCGAATAATAAACTTTTTTCAAAATATCGGGAAAAGCGCTGTTTACAAAATGATCACCGAGCAGGGAAACGGCTTTTTTGCGTGGAATGGAAAACTATATGAATCCGATATTGTCAGATCATGCATACGGCCATATGCGAAGGCGGTCGGGAAGCTGATAGCAAAGCATGTCAGGAATGACGGGAAATCCTTTTCGGTGAATCCTGAGCCGTACATACGCTTTCTACTGGAGGAACCGAACCCATATATGTGCGGCCAGGTGATGCAGGAGAAGGTGGCGACACAGCTTGCACTAAACAACAACGCCTTTATTCTGATCGTACGGGACCCTAATGGAATACCGGAACAGCTGTACCCGATTCCGGCCGCCGGCGTGGATGCAAAGTATGAAAATCAGGAACTATACCTTAAGTTCTACTACCTGAACGGCAAAACGTCCATGTTCCCATACAGTGAAGTGATTCACCTGCGGAATGATTTCAACGATAATGACTTGTTTGGAGATTCCCCAAAAGAAGCCCTGGCACAGCTCATGGACATCGTATCAACTACGGATCAGGGGATCATAAAAGCAATCAAAAACAGCGGTGTGATCCGATGGCTGTTAAAATTTAACTCGTCTATGCGGCCGGAGGATCTAAAAAGTTCTGTTCAGGAATTTGTGGACAACTATTTAAGCATTTCCAGTTCTACGTTTGGCGCTGCCGGAGTCGATTCCAAAGCGACAGCGGAGCGGATCGAGCCAAAGGATTACGTCCCCAACGCTTTGCAGATGGATAATACTAAAAAGAGGATCTATGCGTTTTTCAATACGAATGAAAAAATCGTCCATGCAAATTACACGGAAGATGAATGGAATAGCTATTTTGAATTGGTGATTGAACCGCTCGCCGGGCAGATGTCAGGAGAGTACACGCGGAAATTATTCAGTCGGAGGGAACGAGGCTGCGGAAACAAAATCTATTTCGATGCAGGAAACCTACATTGTGCCAGTCTGTCAACAAAACTGGCTTTACAGGCCATGGTAGACAGAGGAGCCCTAACACCGAACGAATGGAGAGAAACGCTGAACTTAAGTCCGGTGCCTGATGGAGATAAGCCACTGCGAAGACTTGACACACAGACAGTCAACCAGATCAAGGGCCTCCTGGCCCAAATGAATCTGGATAACGTAAATGAAACGAGGGCCGGAATCACGGCGCTATTAGAAGGGGGTGAGAAGAGTGGCAAAGCGAATTGATGTGAAGGGGCAGATCATTGAATCTGGGAATGAATGGGTATATGACTGGCTTGGGTTAGAGAGCACATCTCCAAAGAAAATCATTAAGGCTTTGCAGGAGGCTGGAGGTGAAGACGTTGAAATCTATATCAACTCCCCTGGTGGGAGCATATTTGCCGGTTCAGAAATCTACACAGAGCTCAGGAATTATTCCGGGAAGAAAATAATTAAGATTACCGGAATAGCCGCAAGCGCCGCGTCAGTAATTGCGCAGGCCGGGGAGTGCGAGATCAGTCCTACAGGAATGTTTATGATCCATAATGTCAAAACGTCGGCGTCAGGTGATTACAGAGACATGGATAACACCGGAGATGCCCTGCGGGCCGCTAACCAGTCAATCATGAATGCGTACATCGACAAGACCGGAATGGATGCGGAGATATTACAGGATTTAATGGACCACGAAACCTATTTGTCAGCCCAACAGGCTGTAGACCATGGATTTGTCGATAAAATTATGTTTTCCGACAACGCCATCCCAATGCAGAATGCATTCGGAGGAATCCCGCCGGAAACCATCGCAAAATTAAGAAACATGATTAAGGATCCGGGACAGAAAACCCCGGATTTTTTAATACACAAAGCACAGGCTGAGTTAAGGCTGAAATTGTTAAATCTGAAAGGAGACAGAGGTAATGAATAGAAAAGAGTATGAGACAAAAAGACAGGCACTTATCAACGAAGCGGAGGCGCTTATCAATGAAGGAAAGCTGGAGGAGGCCAACAAAAAAATGGAGGCCGTGACGGAGCTGGATAAGAACTTTGAAGCAGCAGCCAAGGCGGAAGCGAACTTAAGGGCACTGTCTACGCCGCCGCTTCCGTTATCCGGAGTTGGTGACGGGGCTTCTTTTGGAAGAGGAGACGACGAAAACGCAGAAGATATGTACGATTCCGTGGAGTATCGTAAAGCGTTCATGAATTACGTCTTGAAAGGGACGGCAATTCCTGAGAAATTCAGGAATGTATCTGCGACAACAAAGACCACGGATGTAGGATCCGTGATTTCTCCGACCATAGTCAACCGGATTGTGGAAAAAATGGAATCAATGGGAATGATTCTGCCGCTTGTCACTAAGACGTCTTATGCGGCTGGAGCCACAGTTCCCACGTCCAGTGTTAAGCCGGAGGCAACATGGGTAGCAGAAGGCGGTACCAGTGATAAGCAGAAGAAGGCAACCGGGCAGATTGACATTAAAGGATACAAATTGAGATGTGCTATTTCCATGACACTGGAAACATCTGTGATGTCTTTACAGATTTTTGAAACTGTGTTTGTTAACAGTGTGTCAGAGGCAATGGTAAAGGCTCAGGAAAAGGCGTTTATCTTCGGAACCGGGTCAGGGCAGCCGAAAGGTGTATTAACAGAAACGGCGGAATCCGGTTGCAATATTGATATTGCGGCGAATTCCGATCCGACTTACCAGACTCTCGTAGAAGCGGAAGCGGCGCTTCCACTAGCATATGAGAACGGCGCAGTATGGAATATGACCAAGAAGACATTTATGAAATTTGTAGGCATGGTGGATACAAATAAACAGCCAATTGCCAGAGTAAATTATGGAATTGACGGAAAGCCGGAGAGAACGCTCCTCGGACGCCGGGTAGTCTTAAACGATTATATGACAAGCCTTGGGGCAACGATTAATAAAGATACCGTAGTAGCTTTCCTGTTCGATTGGTCTGATTATATGTTCAACACCAACTACAATATGGTGGTTAAGAGTTATGAGGATAATGATACCGAGGATCAGATTACAAAAGCAGTTATGATCTGCGACGGAAAAGTAATTGACAAAAATTCCCTTGTGACTGTGACCAAGAAGAATGTATAAAAAGAGGTTATGTAATATGATAGAGCAAATAAAACTTTCTATGCGAATATCACATGACAAACTGGATAATGATATCGACGCAAATATAAACGCCTGCCTGTGTGACCTGTCACGGGTGGGCGTTGCTACTGCCGGGAAAGAAAACGATCCCCTTATTGTTAAGTCAGCGGAGTTCTATTGCAAATGGCAGTATAACTATGATGGCAGCGCCGATCGTTACGAACGGGCTTATGTAGCGCTGAGGGATTCCCTGAGTCTGTGTGGTGATTACAATGCGAAATGATATCTGTGTGCTGATTACACCGGTTCCGGAAGGTATAGAAATAACTCCCCATGAAACAGAAGTGTTCTGCGAAATCAAAAGCGTTGTTCGAAGTGAATTTTTCGCGGCATATGGTGTTGGTCTTACGCCAAAACTGACAATCAATATTAATCCGGATGATTACAAAGTGTGTATCAAGACAATTGGTAATCAGAAATACCGGCCATCACAGATCAGATATGACGGAGAGTTATTTACCATTATCAGGGCATTTCAAAAAAATATTGGAGAGATGGAGATAACCGTGAGGTGATGAGATGGACGTAAAATTTGATTATGAGCAGGGAATATTTGAGATCGACCAGATGCTTGCACAGATGCCGAAAGGACTCGAAAGCCAGGAACGCCCGCTGCTCCGGAAACTCGGTACTATCGTCAAAGGAAAAATAAAAAAGTATCTCCACAGCAGTGATATTGAAGCGCGCTCAAAAGAAATACCTCCCTCCAACTATGACGGCAGTCGGCCGTATGAACATGCCAGGGATGATGTAACCGCAGATGTACGGAAAGATAAAAATGGGATGCTGTATGCGAGTATCCGTGGAGGAAAAATGACCGGATATAAGTGGAATAAGATAAATGACGGCCATTTTGCCCGTGACGGCCATACCTGGGTGCCGGGGAATCAATTTATGGATAAGGCTATGAGAGACGCACAGGGCGAGGTAGAAAAGGCGATTGATGATATGGTAAAGAAGGTGACGGAATGACGGTGAAAGAAATCATCGAAACGGAATTAAATATTCCTGTTCTTAACGAACCAGCACCGTTGATGTCTGCCTGTGCCACCTGTATAGATTATTATACCGCTTCGGGGTTGAACGGAGATGGTGCCGGTCAGGAATGGGTAAGTAGTTATGAGGTTGATTTGTGGTATCGAGAAAGAATGGCACTTGAAGAGGCGGTGAAAAAACTCCTGAAGGCAATCGTCCTTCCGGAATTCTCTATACCATTAGTGGAAAAAAGCTGTGATCCGGCTGCGAAACTTTGGCGGGCGATTATAAAATTCGAGAAAATGGAAGGTGATATTTTTGACTAGCAAAAGTGGAAAATCAAACAGAATCAACGTAAAAAATCTGAAATACTGTCTGCTGACGACAGACGATAGCACTGGTACAACGTATGGAGAAGTTAAAGGCTTTGGAAAAGCCATGCAGATCCAGCTTACTCCCAGTGTGTCTAAAGGGGAATTGTATGGAGAAGGAGTAAAAGAGGAGGATATTTCTATCCTTAATGGCATTGCGGTTGTGGTTGATGTAAATAAAGTATTTGCAGAAGTAAGGGCTGAAATATGCGGGAATACATTTAAAGACGGCGTTGTTGTAGAAGCTGCCGGTAATGAGCCGCCGTACATTGCACTTGGGTATGAGGTAGAACAGACTGGAGGAAAAAGTGAGTTTGTATGGCTTTTAAAAGGACAAGCACAACCGATCAATTCCACAAACAAACAGTCTGAAGGTAATATTACTTTTTCAACGGACAGTGTTACTATAAACTTTATTCCACGAGAAAGTGATAAATGGTTGCGTTTTTTTGGTGATGCGGCTAATCCGGATTTTACAGATGCTCAGGCAGCTAAATGGTTTACAACGGGACCCAGTACATACCCGGCGAAGGGAGCATAAGAATGAAAAAAATTGCAGTAGCACCGGCTAATGAGGTTGAGATCGTATTTAACGACCGGTCTTTCATTGCTACATTTAACATGAGGGCAGTCTGCTATATGCAGGAAGAACTTATAAAACTTAATCAGAGCGTTACTGAAATCCCGATAGAAGAATTTGGAGCAATTGTATTATACTCTGGAATTAAAGTGAACCATACAGATTACACCATAGAGGAAGCTAAAGCCCTAGCGATGTCAATACGTCCTGCTGATTTAAACGAAATTATAACAGATTATCTTGATTCGTCCGGTTCTATGGATAAGGAAATGGAGGATGCAATTACAAAAAAAGTGATAGCTCAGATGTTGGTTGGGCTGGCAAAATCCAGTTAAACCAGCTGCTTTTCGATTTTGATTTTATCTTTTATTTATATTGTGTAAAGATGAAAATGTCTGAGCTTGGTTTTTGGAAAAGCAGCCTGGTAAAAATAATAAAACTGATAGACATCTATAATGATGAAAAGAACATGGAAATAGACGATGAATACGAGACAAAATATTTTAAGGCACCCACAATCACATCGATGAAAGAATTGGAGGGATTCGGAAGTGGCGAGTCAATATAAGCGTTCTATTGTTCTGGGGCTGGATTACTCCGAATTCAGTGGAGGAATTGCAGAATGTAATAGGAAGATGGGACTGTTGGAAGCAGAATTTAAGCTCGCAAAAGAACAGGCGAAAAATTATGGTACGGAAACTGACCAACTAACAATAAAAAAAGAAGTGTTGTCGCAGAAAATAAAGCTTCAGAGTAAAATTGTAGACGAGAATCGGAAGGCATACGATAAGGCAATGACAAGCGGAAATGCAACCGAAAAACAGGTTGATGCCCTAGACAAAAAACTACTGAACGCACGTACGACTCTGGAAAAACTGAACGGGGAATACGGTCAGGCCTGCAAGGAGCTGGATGAGTATTCGAAACAGCAGTACGAAGCAGGAAAAAAGACGGAAGAATCGGAGGAAAAGCAACGCTCTTTTGGGGATACGATTCGGGACATAGCCGATACGCTGGGAGTAGAAGTAAATCCAATGGTTGAAGCATTCGCATCTAAATTTGACGGCGTGGATGAAAAAGTCGGGTTGGCAGTAATTGCGCTCGGTACCCTTGCAACCAAATTGATTGACTGTTCAAAGTCGGCTGCTGAATATTCCGATAATATTCTTACCCTTTCCAGTGTTACAGGTCTGTCAACAGATACTTTACAGGAACTGGATTATGCTGCCGAACTTCTGGACGTCTCCACGGATCAAATTAGTTCATCCATGTCCAAAATGGTGAGGAGTATGGCGGATGCGAGAGACGGCAACAAAGATCTTCAGAAAGAATTTGCTAGACTCGGTGTCAGATATAAAGAACATAACGGAGAGCTCAGAAGTGCAGAAGCTGTTTTTTATGATACGATAGATGCACTTGGAAAAATGACAAATGAGACAGAGCGTGATTCTATGGCTATGGATTTATTCGGACGCTCAGCAAAAGAATTAAATCCGTTAATAGAAGCTGGAAGTAAACGATTTAAGGAACTGGGAAAGGAAGCCCATACTGTCGGATACGTCATGAGTACAGAAAACTTACAGAAGTTCGGTGAGCTGGATGATGCTATGCGGCGGATGGATAATACCAGCAAGAACCTGAAGAATAATTTCGGGCTTGCTCTCGCTCCGATTCTTACCGATCTGTTTGAAGTAATCGCAAAGGTGCCAATTCCTGTGATTCAGGGATTGGTCGGGCTTGTAGGTGCAGCGAGTGGGTTTGTACTGGTATATAAGGGGATCAAGAGTGTTACAGATGCAGGAAAGGGCGTTGTGAAAATGTTTAAAGGCATGGATATTCAGACATTAAAGACCACGGCGATTATCGTCGGAGTTGTAGCCGCCCTAATTGCACTTGCTACAGTCATTGCAGTAATTATTGGCAAAGGAAATGATTTGCAAAATGCAATGAATAGTGTGGGAAACAGCGTGAGCGCAGTGACCAGCACTGTGAATACAGCGCAACAAGTACCTCACTATGCTTTAGGAACCGACTATTCGATGAATGGTGATGCTTGGGTGGGTGAACACGGGCCGGAACTGGTGCGTCTTCCGCGAGGATCTCGTGTTGTGCCGAGCAATGTTGCTAAGAACGGAGCTGGAACAGTCAACGTATTTTACTGTACTATTGATGCCAGCAATGTTGATGATTTTAACAAAGTTGTAAAGTTGGCCCAGCAGGAAAACCAGGCGTATCGGACGGGAAGGAGTAAGATATAATGGCGGAACAGACAATTCTTTGTACTGGAGATACATTTATTAGTCGTTATTCCGGAAACGATAATAACTATAATCACACAGAACTTGCAATGTGGAGAGAGATCAATTCATCAAGTTTCATGGGGATTTTTCTCCAGTTTAATATACCTAGATTTGACAACAAAGAGATTGTGTCGGCGGTTGTAAGGTTACACAATAAAGTAAAAGTCAAAAACAGTATAATAGGCTGTGGACAATATAATATCCCTGACATCTCTAATCTTACAGGTAATTTGTTTTACAACAAGTATCTGGATAGTGATGTCGCATGGTCCCCTACAGAATATGAAACCAAAGCCACGGTGGAGGATAACAACGAATGGATTGAATGGGATGTAACCAGTATCGTAAAAAATAATGTCGGAAAGAATAACGTGGTTCTGGCAGTATACAGCATTGATGATAAGGTGGTACCAAGCTTATCATGGAAGTTTACAAGCAAGGAGGGCGGAAAGTCCCCATATATCAATGTAGTATACAACAACGCAGTTCCGAGTCTTCCAACGATTCTATATCCTAACGGTGATGTAATTGAGAAAAGCGGAAGTATTACGTTTCAGTGGAAATACAATTCGCTCTACGATACAGGGCAGGCGAAGTTTGAATTTGGTTGGCGAAAACAGGGAGAGTCTTCCTGGACCACAGTCACACAGAATACTTCAGAGCAGTCCTATACGATGGAAACGGCTGCAATATCTATCGGAATTGTAGAATGGAGAGTACAGACCTATAACGCCATTAATGCGGCTTCCGGGTATGCATACGGCACATTTGAACTCACCGGGAGGCCGGCCAGTCCAATTATAACGGGAATGAAGAATGATTCCATTACAGAAATAACCTGGAAATGCAACGAATCAGAAAATGCAGTCTATATTTTGCAGATCATAAAGGACGGAAAAATCATTCATGACAGCGGCGAACGGGCCGGAGGACTGTCTGATTCCTATGTGCCTGATATGATGCTGGAAAACGGCCAGTACGTTGTGAAAATGAGGATTGGAAGCGCATATGGTATCTGGTCAGATGAGAGTGCTCAGGTATTTACCATATCTGCCGCTGCGCCGGCCCGACCGTCCATAGCGGTATCCGCACTCGATGCAGGTGTGAAGATAACTACGGATTCGACAGCTGGTACAAAATTTGTGTATCGTTCGGAAGAAGGCGGAGCGTACAGCCCGATAGGCAAGTTTGCAGGAAACGAATACGAGGATTACACGGTGAAATCTGGAAAGCTGTACCGTTATATCATCAGAGCGTACGCAGGTGGCTACTCAGACAGTAATGCAGCAGATATGACCATTAAATATAAAGGTGCGCGTCTGGCTGAGGTTGGGAACCTTGCAGAGAGTATCCGGATTATAAAATCTACCAGTGACTGGCATATCGAAATACAACAGAAGAAGAGCAATGAAGCGGAATTGGTCAGCTACGAAGGCCGTACGTATAAGGTGAAAGAATCCGGTATTCATAAAGAATCAACGATAAGTACCTCTTTCTACCTTCCGAATAAGGAGGCAGAATCGCTGGAACGGATCCATGGCCTGAATGGAATCTATCTGTTCCGTAACTCGGAAACCTGTATCTGCTGCGAGATTACAGATTTTAGCTTTAAAAATGATCTTTTTGACAGAGGGAAGACTTTCGATTTGTCGTTAAGCCGCATCAATTACGATCTGGGGGTGAGGTTCGGTGACTAATCTGGCACAGGGAGGATATACCCACGAAGAAGTTTTAAAACGGCTGGAAGGTGACAGAATGATCGATTTTCGTTTCGAACTGCTGGACAGAAACGAACGGAAACTGAAAGACCTTGATAATGTATCTGGAAGTATCCGGTTTGACAGCTCCCAGGAGATCATGGGTACTGGAAGTTTTATCGTGGAGGAAACCGCAGGGGTGGATTTTAAGGAGACTGATCTTAGAATCCGCCCCGTTTTTATGCTGCTGACAGAGCATGGCTGGCTGAAATATCCACTCGGAATCTATATCATGAGCAGCCCGGAGCGTCAGACACAGAACTGTGGAATATATCAGAATATTGACTGTTATGATTACAGTACAATTCTGCGTGAGGACAAGATCCGGGAACGGCTTTTTATCGCTTCCGGATCAAACTACGTCAGGGAAGTAAGAAACCTCATCAATGGGGCCGGGATTAAAAAAATAAATATTGAGACTTCGGTATTAATGGCCCGCGAAAATATTGAGTTTGAGATCGGTACAAGCAAACTGGAAGTTATTAACGCACTGCTGACAGCGATCAACTATGAGCCGCTGCATTTTAATGGCAACGGGTATGCTGTTAGCCGCCGATATGTGGAGCCAGTAAACCGCAGAACGGAACACTCATACCGTACGGATGACAAAAGCCTTATTAAGGCAGGAGCGAAGCAGAGCCTTGATATGTACAATGTCCCGAATATATTTGTCCGATATACAGACGATCCGGATGGGGAGGAATTGAGAAGCGAATATGTGAACGACAGTGCGGGAAGTAAAATATCAACAGTAAACCGTGGAAGGAATGTTGTTGATATCGAAAGCGTTGATGATATCGCGGATCAGGAAACCCTTGATGCACTTGTCAGAAGAATTGCGATAGAAAAGAGTCAGACTTATGATACCATTACGATTCCTACAGGTCTGATGCCACACCATGAGTACCGCGACTGTATCTTTGTGAATGAAACAACTCTTGGTGTTGGAAATAAGTATATTGAATATGCGTGGGAGATGGAATTGAGCGTTGGGGGAACTATGACCCATACATTAAAACGGGTGGTGAAATTATGATCTATGATAATCCGGGTGAACGTCTCCAGGACATAAAAGATTATGTCGTAGGTGAGAGAAAAACTTATCGAATGGCAACTGTGATGAGTATATCTAACGGGCGTCCATATGTCCGCTTTTATGGGGAGGGAACGGCCAGCCAGAAGCCGTATAAATATATTTCCAGTTATGCGCCATCCATAGGAGATAAAGTTTTGTTGATAAGAGCAGGGGCGTCGTATGTAATCATGGGAAAGGTGGTATAGATGGTAAACTATGATATTGAGTTAAACACGAAATACAGTGATCCGATTGATACCGGTATCTGTCTCACGCAGGGAGACTATGGACAGACTCAGTTCACGCTCCGGGTAAAAAATGACGGTGCATATGTGACTGATGCAGTCAGTGCAACCATTAATATCAGACTGGAGAACCGTATTCCGGTTGTGGGAAATCTGATAAAATCCGGGAATGGCTATGTATATAGGCTTCTTGGGAATGAGCTGTCTATACCTGGTAAGGCAGTAGCCGACGTAAAGTTTAAATACAGCGACGGGCGGTCTTCCTCCTGCCGTTTCCTGTACTACGTCATGGAAGATACGATCAATGAAAATAGCCTGGATGCGGGTGGATATATCGGAAAACTGGATCAATTGGAAGCAGATGCAGAGGGCCTTATTACTCAATTGGTTCAATATGAAAATATATATCCACGGACCGTTAAGGCTACAGAAGATGCTGAAAAATCCGCTCATGATGCCAATATTTCAGCATCCAATGCCAATAGAGCAGCAGCCAATGCTGAATCTATTAGAAATGATTTAGTTAGCCGGTTACAGTCTGGAGAATTCAAAGGAGAAAAAGGAGATCCTGGACCACAAGGATTGCAAGGAGCCACAGGGCCAAGGGGGCTACAGGGGGTAAAAGGAGAGACTGGAGAAGCTGGAGTACAAGGCCCTAAAGGAGATGTAGGACCACAGGGGCCGCAGGGAATACAGGGGCCGAAGGGAGAACCGGGGCAGAATGGCGCGCAAGGAAAATCTGGAGTTAATATACCGGCACTGAGCCGTTTATACATCTATACTGATGATGAGGATAACAGTGCTATACACTGTGTGTATGATGATGCTTTTTATGACAGCCCTCCATTTTCATACGATAATGAAAATGGGGCTATTAAATGGAGTTATGACAATGGAAAATAGGAGGTAACTATATGGCAATGGTTGATGTGATTATTGGTTATGCAAAAGGTGCAAAGGGCGATATAGGACCGCAAGGGCCGGCAGGTGCACAAGGACCAAAAGGGGATACTGGACCGACTGGACCACAAGGCCCTAAAGGTAATGTAGGACCGGCTGGACCGCAAGGAATACAGGGAAATACAGGTGCGACGGGGCCGCAAGGTCCAAAAGGAGACACTGGTAATGTAGGACCGGCTGGACCGCAAGGCCCAAAAGGTGAAAAAGGAGACACAGGACCACTGCCTCCATTAACAAACAATTTCATGGCAACAGTAGCAGGGCAGAGCGCGCTTGATGCCGTTGCAGGAAAGACTTTGAAGGAACAGCTTGATAAACAAAATAGTGATTTAGGCGTCAATTTATCGTATTACACTTGTGGAATAGATGCACAAAATGGAGCCACAATAGCAGATGGGTACGCAAAACGTAAAGGCGACATATGTATGATATTTATAGGTGGCGTTACATGCACGCCATATACCGTCATCGGAAGGGTACGTGAGTCCGTTGTCAAAAGCGATATATGGTTTGACATCGACGATCAAATTAAGCTTAATGGCAGAGATATTGTGGTAAAAAACGTCTCGGCTATTGATGCAAAAATAATCACTATAATCGATACACAATAAATGATCATTCGAAGGAAAATATATTGACTTCGGCCCAACCGCTCTGTCCACTACTGAATCCAACAACGACCAAATCATTTTGTATGGCGACTGATACTTCAGACCAAAATATGCCGTCCGACATGCTGTATATTACCGGTATGCAATTTCCGCCAGATAAGCCGACCTGAGTTACATTATACGTGCCCAATCCATTGGTTATAGCAACACGCACGCGGGTGATAGTCCTTCTTTGGTTGCTTAAATCACTATTTGAACGAATAAGAAAACCGTTAATCAGAGCTGAAAGGCTCTTATTTTTATACCCGAAAGGGAGAAAGGAGTCCGTATATGAAGGACACTATGATCTTAAAAAATGGAACTATTATTGAACTGGAGGCAGGCGCAAGCCTGGGAGCCTTACAGGTGGCGGCGGCAAACCGGGCGGCCATGGTAACGACCTGGGAGGCGCTGACTCCTGACAATCTCACAGAAGTGCAGATTAAGAACGGTGATGGGTTAGTGGCAGGCAATTATATTGACCTTGTACTTGTGTCTGAAACGTCCATGGTGGCCGCCGATGGTACGGTGATTACAACATATAGCCTCCGTGAGAAAACGGCTGAGGAAAAGCGCCTGGACGCCCTGGAGGAAGGAAAGGCGGTACAGGACGGGGCAATTAATGATCTTGGTAAAGTGGTTGGAACACTAGCAGAAGGAGGTACGATTTAATGGGAGCATTTTACGGAACACGGATCAGACATGGTATTATTACAATTGATGATGTACCCAACTTTTGGCGGCTCAAGACAGAAGCGTGGTTGAAAGAAAATCCGGAATAACTGACGGGAGGGCTTATATATGCCTACAGATGTAATGGTGGCTCTGATCGGCCTGGGAGGCAGTGCAATCGGTACATTTGCCGGTGTGTTTGCGTCTGCGAAGCTGACCGCCTACCGGTTAGAGCAGTTAGAGAAAAAAGTGGACAGGCATAACACGGTAATTGAGCGGACCTATAAGTTAGAGGAGGCTCAGGCCGTGATGCAGGAGCAGATTAAGGTCGTCAATCACAGAATTGGGGATCTGGAAAGAGAGGGGTAATTATGGATTTAGGAATTGCAAGTGTAGCAGGTATCACAGCGTTGTGCTATTTGGCCGCTATGGCGGTGAAAGCGACGGCGGTAGACAATAAGTGGCTGCCGGTGATTTGCGGCGTTATTGGGGCAATCCTGGGCGTTGCAGGCATGTACACGATGCCCGACTTCCCGGCGGCGGACATCATCAACGCAGCGGCGGTTGGAACTGTATCGGGGCTTGCAGCTACCGGTATCAACCAGGCGTACAAGCAGCTGACGAAATAAGCTGTTGCGATATCGCAATGGTTGTAATATCACAACTTTTTGGGGCCTGGGAGAGATCCTGGGCCTTTTTCTTTTAAGGAGGACAGTTATGTTACCTATTACAAAACAAATCAAACAGATTAATTGCTATGCAAGCCAGAATCACCCAAAGTACATCGTAATCCATGAGACTGATAATTTCAACAAAGGGGCCGGAGCAGCTTCCCACGCCAGGGCGCATAATAATGGCAATTTGGCTACATCGGTCCATTATTACGTTGATGATGTAGCTATCTACCAGACACTCAACCACACGGACGGAGCATGGGCGGTAGGTAAGCAATATGGCACGCCGTTGGTGGCCGGAGCCAATAACAACAATACGATCAATATCGAGATATGTGTTAATCCGGACAGTAGCTACGACAAGGCGCGGCTTAACTGCGTGGATCTGGTGAGACATCTGATCCAGGAGACGGGGATCCCTGCTGATCGGGTAATCCGGCACTACGATGCGAAACGGAAGTGGTGCCCTCGTAAGATGATGGACAGCCCAGAGTTATGGACGGACTTCTGCCTGCGGATCCGCGGCCAGGTGGACGAGGTGAAGAGTTTTGAGGACGGCGCAGGGAACTGGCATTTTACGATTAATGGCGAGTTGCAGAAGACGCGCTGGGTAAAATATAAGAATAAGTGGTTCTACGTGGACGATTCCGGGAACATGGTAACCGGTTATGCGGTTATCGGAGGCCTGGTCTATATGCTTAACCCATCAAAGGCTGATATGGCGACATACGGGGCGCTGATGGTAACGAACAACCTTACACAGGGCAATCTTGAGGTGCAGTGGGTGGAATAGCAAACAACAGAATAATGATGCGACTGAAGCTCTGGGAGGAATCCCGGGGCTTTTCTATTGCAAGATGCAGAAAGGAATTAATATGAAACTAAGACTTGTCAAACAGGGAGATTTTTTAGGAACGAAATGCGATTTTTATGTAAATGAGATTGGCGATATTTTTATGAGCAGAACACAGATTGGATATGCGTTAAAATATAAGCAGCCGCAGAATGCGGTTCTAATTGTTCATAAGCGCCACAAAGAGAGATTGGATAAATTTTCTGTGGAAGTATCGGGGTGTCAATTTGTCACCCCGATTTATAAAAATGAAAACACCGATAAAGTATTCATGTATAAAGAACGCGGAATATATGAAATATGTCGTTACTCAAATCAGCCAATAGCAGACGATTTCAACGACTGGGTTTACGATACGATCCTGTCCATCAAAAAGAACGGCTACTACATCGCCACTGAAAAAGATGCAAAGTGGCTGGGGACCCGTCAGGAGACCAAAGAAGTACGTAAGGCCGAGACAGATCAGATTAAGCTCTTTGTAGAGTACGCAAGGGCACAGGGGAGCCAGCATGCAGACCGGTATTATGTGTCGCTGACTAATCTCATAAACTGCCGTTTGGGGATTGAAAGCGGAGAGAGAGACAAGGCAGACCAGAGGACGCTGATGCACTTAAAATCACTGGAAACGGTGGTGGAGCTGCATCTGGCTACGCTGATGGCAGAGGGGCTGCCGTACAAGGAGATATATCAGGGAGTGAAAAAGTTTATCGAAGCGCTGTAGGGAATCTCACGGCGGAAAATTCAGCCGCCAGAACGGCCTTCTACTCCCGATCGGGAACCTCGTTGCCTCGAAGAAACGAGGCGATGTGACAAGGGGAGCGGCCCAGGATAGAAAGGGCGGTCCGATTGGGCCGTCTGAAAACATGATCTGTATGTTATAAAATTTGTAATTGAAGCCATACTACTACTGTGCTTTGATATATAAATTGTAATCAGTATTTTATGCTTTACTGTAAAAGAGGGAAAATAGTTGAAAAGATATGATCCGATGATGCTGGGAAAAAGAATTAGGAGACAACGGATAATAATGGGGATGACCCAGGAAGAAGTGGCTGAGAAGATTGAACGGTCATATAAGTACTATCAGGATATCGAACGAGGGACATGTGGAATGTCGATTAATACAATACTTAGTATTGCAGAATGTCTTCATACATCTATAGACTATTTAATCTTCGGAAATAATGAGAAAATTTTCCACACCTTTAATGGTGAAGAAGAGCAACAAGCGCTTATAGATGCTTTGAGCAACTGTAGTATTCATAAGAAAAAATATGCCTTAGAATTAATAAAATTATTTTTGAAGGCTTGTGATGAACAATAACGGCGGCAGCTCCCCCATTAGCTCCGCCCTGTCTCCTCGGCATAATATAGGTGGTCCGCTTGGGCCTCCTTACTTCTAAGGGCGCTTCACGACTGTCGATTTTTTTTAAACACACCTCTTGCCAGGAGGCCACAGAAATGATATAATAAATTCGCTCGTATTATATATATCTTTCTGGCACGTCCAGTAAGAGTATTCATGCAAAGCCGCTCAGTATCCCCATACACTGAGCGGTTTTTGTGTGTAATTCATGTATAGGTGATCAGTAGTAGAGACACCTAAAATGAGTATGCTGCATATAGAAAATGTGATACAATTAAATTCCTTCTTTACAAAATGATATACGCGCGCTATAATAATTGCGTTTTTGCTTTTCTAACTTGCGGCTTAGCTATATTGGCAGGCCGCATTTTTTGTATACATAACTGCATAAATTTAGCAGAGTAGAGTAAAAAAGCGTTGATTTATTGAGAAAAAAGTGATATGATTTTCCCAGCAGCTCTTCATTGCGGTCGTCTAGGTATATTTCCCCCATATACCCGGGCGACTTTTATATGCGTATCTTACTACGTTACATCAACCGGCATCTGGCGTTCATTGCGTCAAAAGCCACATAGCAGTAATATCCACATCGATTATCATTTCCGCCATCTCGCGGGTCTCCTGATGCTTTGCGTTTCTGGCAGTCTGGGCGTGCCGCTGGTAAGTTTCAATCATCTCAAAAAAATAATTCATCTGTTCGGTTCATCTTTTTTCCCATCTCTGTTATAAAATCACTACATTTATTCTTGGAGACTTAGAATTAAAGTCCTTGTGATATATTTTCCTTGGTGATACTACAAAATTCGCTAATACTTTGAGTGGTAATTTGCTGACGAATTAAAAAGCGTACTTTTTCGTCATTGGATAAAGAAGATACCGGTTTTCCCATAAGACTAACTATGTTTATTTCTTTTGCGATATAACCTTTTACAAAAGTATTTGTGCTGCAAAGCATTTTGTTGTCTAAGCATATGCAGCCGTCATTTATAGTAGCATTATCCCAAACTGGCGGATCAGCCATATAATTCTGTTCTGCCTCAAAGCAATACTTTACAATATTAGCTTCTTCATTATTGACAGCAAGTTTCCCGTTTCTAAAATCATATCCAAATGGAGCCTTTTTTTTCATGCAGCTACCTCCTTGAGTATTTATAATCAAAGAATAACTCATTTTTAAAAAACGATCAAATAAATTTAATACTATTCTGTAAAAATTATTTGCGTGGTATACGAAATTTTATTGCAAAAATAGTTAGAGTAATTAATAAAATGTTCGTCTGTAGTACGGTCGCCGGCA
>OBUV01000126.1_pt1 | contig 36414 bp, 28 predicted proteins | sample 1475971 | NCBI WGS metagenome assembly OBUV01 (sample SAMEA2579962, study PRJEB22360) | human gut metagenome | biome: human gut; feature: human-associated habitat; material: faeces | place: Denmark | collected 2008/2010
CCCTTTGGCGCCTAACTGGGTTCGCCCGGCAATGGCGGCCGCCGCTGCCGTCACCGGTCATTTCGCTGACATTCGCAACATTAAATAAGGAGCACACCATGGCAGAGAAATTTATCAAACACACAGGCCTGGTTGTTCCATTGGATGCCGCCAATGTCGACACTGATGCCATTATCCCGAAACAGTTTTTGCAGAAAGTGACGCGCACTGGTTTTGGCGCGCATCTGTTTAACGACTGGCGTTTTCTGGATGAAAAAGGCCAACAGCCAAACCCGGACTTCGTGCTGAATTTCCCACAATATCAGGGCGCTTCCATTTTACTGGCGCGGGAAAACTTCGGCTGTGGCTCCTCGCGTGAGCACGCTCCCTGGGCGCTGACCGATTACGGATTTAAGGTGGTGATTGCGCCCAGTTTCGCGGACATCTTCTACGGCAACAGCTTTAACAACCAGTTGCTGCCGGTGAAATTAAGCGATGCCGAAGTGGACGAGCTGTTTACACTGGTGCAGGCTAATCCGGGAATTCACTTCGACGTGGATCTGGAAGCGCAAGAGGTGAAAGCGGGGAATAAAACTTATCGTTTTACCATCGATGCCTTCCGCCGCCACTGCATGATGAACGGTCTCGATAGCATCGGTCTGACGTTGCAGCACGGCGATGCCATTGCTGATTATGAAGAGAAGCAACCGGCGTTTATGCGCTAGTTTTATGAGTCGGATAAGGCATTCACGCCGCATCCGACACTCAATCGCCAAAAAGAAAAAAGCCAGCAGGTATTCACTGCTGGCGTGGCGATTAACACCAATACTCAGTCACACATGATGTCTGCAGATCAGTAGTCAGAATGACTCCCCTCCCACTGCATCAGTTATTCAAGCATGGCTAATCGTTGTGGAACGCTTAACCAACTCAGTCAGCACATCATTGCTGTCATTGCAAAATAGTGCCGATAAAACTGACGAATGGGATACCTCCTTGCTTCATCGTTAAGAATTATTGACTTAATATAGGGATAATAAAATTGCTGACTTTTGCGCAGGAGTTCCCCTTTTATGCCTTCAGGTCGTCTGCAACAACAGTTCATCCGGCTGTGGCAATGCTGCGAGGGTAAATCGCAGAACACGACGCTCAACGAACTGGCAGAGTTATTGAGCTGTTCCCGCCGTCATATGCGCACCCTGCTAAACACCATGCAGGATCGTGGCTGGCTGACGTGGGAGGCGGAGGTTGGCCGCGGTAAACGCTCGCGTTTGACCTTCCTCTACACCGGACTTGCGCTTCAGCAACAGCGGGCGGAGGATCTGCTGGAACAGGATCGTATCGATCAACTGGTGCAACTCGTCGGTGATAAAACCGCTGTGCGGCAAATGTTGGTTTCCCATCTGGGGCGTAGCTTCCGCCAGGGGCGGCACATTCTGCGCGTGCTCTACTATCGTCCGTTGCGTAATCTGCTACCTGGCAGCGCATTACGCCGTTCCGAAACGCATATCGCCCGGCAAATCTTCAGCGCGTTAACCCGCATAAATGAGGAAAATGGGGAACTGGAGGCGGACATTGCCCACCACTGGCAACAAATTTCCCCACTTCACTGGCGTTTCTTTTTACGTCCCGGTATCCAATTTCATCATGGCCGTGAGCTGGAAATGGACGATGTCATCGCCTCTTTGAAACGGCTCAATACGCAGCCGCTCTATTCCCACATTGCTGAAATTGTTTCGCCAACGCCCTGGACGCTGGATATCCATCTTACGCAGCCCGATCGTTGGTTGCCGTTACTACTGGGGCAAGTTCCGGCGATGATCCTGCCACGGGAATGGGAAACCATCAGCAACTTTGCCAGTCATCCGATCGGCACCGGTCCGTATGCGGTAATGCGTAACAGCGCCAATCAGTTGAAAATTCAGGCATTCGATGACTTCTTCGGTTATCGGGCACTCATCGATGAAGTTAACGTCTGGGTTCTGCCGGAAATTGCCGACGAGCCAGCCGGAGGGCTAATGCTGAAAGGGCCGCAGGGTGAGGAAAAAGAGATTGAAAGCCGCCTGGAAGAAGGTTGCTACTATTTACTGTTCGACAGCCGCACCCATCGCGGGGCGAATCAGCAAGTCAGAGACTGGGTAAGCTACGTTCTTTCTCCGAGCAATCTGGTCTATTTCGCGGAAGAACAGTACCAGCAACTCTGGTTCCCGGCCTACGGACTGCTCCCCCGTTGGCACCATGCCCGCCCCATGCATTGCGAAAAACCCGCCGGGCTGGAAAGCCTTACCCTGACCTTTTATCAGGATCATATTGAACATCGGGTAATTGCCAGGATCATGCAGCAAATTCTGGCGAGCCATCAGGTAACGCTTAACATCAACGAGATCAGCTACGATCAGTGGCATGCGGGAGAGATCGAAAGCGATATCTGGCTTAACAGCGCCAACTTTACGCTGCCGCTGGATTTTTCGCTGTTCGCGCATTTGTGCGAAGTGCCGCTGCTACAACACTGTATTCCGATCGACTGGCAAGCCGATGCCGCGCGCTGGCGCAATGGCGAGATGAATCTGGCGAACTGGTGCCAGCAGTTAGTGACCAGCAAAGCGATGGTGCCATTGATCCATCACTGGCTGATCATTCAGGGGCAACGCAGTATGCGCGGCCTGCGCATGAATACCCTTGGATGGTTCGATTTTAAATCAGCGTGGTTTGCACCGCCGGATCCATGATTGCTGGTTGATAACAAACTCACTACACTAACGCCGTTCTCAACGGGGTGCCACGCAAATGCGTGCGCTGAGAAAATACCCGTCGAACCTGATCCGGATAACGCCGGCGAAGGGATTTGAGGCTCCTTCTCAAGTCCTTTGCCACTCTTCTTTGAGGTGCAAAGTGTTAAAAAAATGTCTTCCTTTGCTGTTGCTGTGCACAGCGCCCGTTTTTGCGAAACCTGTTCTGACCGTCTATACCTACGACTCCTTCGCTGCCGACTGGGGGCCAGGTCCGGTAGTCAAAAAAGCCTTTGAAGCCGACTGTCATTGCGAACTGAAACTGGTGGCGCTGGAAGATGGCGTCTCGCTGCTCAACCGTCTGCGGATGGAAGGTAAAAACAGCAAAGCCGATGTGGTGCTGGGTCTGGATAACAATCTGTTAGATGCCGCCAGCAAAACCGGGCTGTTTACCAAAAGCGGCGTGTCAGCGGATGCGATCAATGTACCCGGCGGCTGGAATAATGACACTTTCGTACCATTTGATTACGGCTACTTCGCCTTCGTCTATGACAAGAACAAACTGAAAAATCCGCCGCAAAGCCTGAAAGAACTGGTTGAGAGCGATCAAAACTGGCGGGTGATTTATGAAGATCCACGCACCAGTACGCCAGGTCTGGGTCTGCTGCTGTGGATGCAAAAAGTCTATGGCGATGACGCCCCGCAAGCCTGGCAGAAACTGGCGAAGAAAACCGTCACCGTCACCAAAGGCTGGAGCGAAGCCTATGGCCTGTTTTTAAAAGGCGAAAGCGATCTGGTATTGAGCTACACCACTTCTCCGGCTTATCACATTCTCGAAGAGAAGAAAGATAACTACGCCGCCGCCAACTTTAGCGAAGGTCACTATCTGCAAGTGGAAGTCGCCGCCCGCACCGCTGCCAGCAAGCAGCCGGAGCTGGCACAAAAATTCCTCCAGTTTATGGTTTCTCCGGCTTTCCAGAATGCGATCCCAACCGGCAACTGGATGTATCCGGTAGCAAACGTCGCACTACCTGCCGGTTTTGAACAACTGACCAAACCGGCCACCACGCTGGAATTCACGCCAGCCGAAGTGGCGGCACAACGTCAGGCATGGATTAGCGAATGGCAACGCGCCGTCAGCCGTTAATTCCTGGCTGGTTAATTCCCGGTGTAAGCGCCGCCACGCTGGTGGTGGCGGTTGCACTGGCGGCGTTTCTCGCGCTGTGGTGGAACGCGCCGCAGGGGGACTGGGCAACAATATGGCAGGACAGCTACCTGTGGCATGTGGTGCGCTTCTCCTTCTGGCAGGCGTTTCTCTCTGCGCTGCTCTCTGTCGTGCCCGCAATATTCCTCGCCCGCGCCCTCTACCGCAGGCGCTTTCCGGGGCGGCTGGCGCTGTTGCGTCTGTGCGCCATGACCTTAATCCTGCCTGTGCTGGTCGCTGTTTTCGGCATTCTTAGCGTTTATGGTCGCCAGGGCTGGCTGGCATCGCTCTGGCAATTGCTTGGGCTGGAGTGGACTTTTTCGCCCTACGGCCTGCAAGGCATTTTGCTGGCGCACGTATTTTTTAATCTGCCGATGGCGAGCCGCTTATTACTCCAGGCACTGGAAAACATCCCCGGTGAACAACGTCAACTTGCCGCCCAGCTTGGGATGCGCGGCTGGCATTTTTTCCGCTTCGTCGAATGGCCGTGGTTACGGCGACAAATCCCGCCGGTTGCTGCGCTTATCTTTATGCTCTGTTTCGCCAGCTTCGCCACCGTGCTGGCGCTGGGCGGCGGGCCACAGGCGACGACTATCGAACTGGCAATCTATCAGGCGCTGAGTTACGACTACGATCCCGCCCGCGCAGCAATGCTGGCGCTGATCCAGATGGTGTGCTGTCTGGGACTGGTGTTGTTGAGCCAACGATTAAGTAAGGCCATCGCCCCCGGCACTACGCTGCTGCACGGTTGGCGCGACCCGGACGATCGTCTGCACAGCCGCATTTGCGATACGGTGCTGATCGTGCTGGCGCTGCTGTTGTTGCTGCCACCGTTACTGGCGGTGATCGTTGATGGCGTGAATTACCAGTTACCAGAAGTGCTGGCACAACCGGTACTGTGGCAGGCACTGTGGACCTCATTGCGCATCGCGCTGGCGGCAGGCGTATTGTGCGTAGTGCTGACCATGATGCTGCTGTGGAGCAGTCGCGAACTGCGGGCGCGGCAGAAAATGCTGGCTGGTCAGACACTGGAGATGAGCGGAATGCTGATCCTCGCCATGCCCGGCATTGTGCTGGCAACGGGCTTCTTTTTATTGCTCAACAACACTACTGGCCTGCCACAATCTGCTGACGGCATTGTGATTTTCACCAATGCGCTAATGGCGATCCCTTACGCGCTGAAAGTGCTGGAAAACCCGATGCGCGATATCACCGCCCGCTACAGCATGTTGTGTCAGTCGTTGGGCATTGAAGGCTGGTCGCGTTTAAAAGTGGTCGAGCTGCGCGCCCTGAAACGTCCGCTGGCGCAGGCACTGGCTTTTGCCTGCGTGCTGTCGATTGGTGATTTTGGTGTGGTGGCATTGTTCGGTAACGATGATTTCCGCACCCTGCCGTTTTATCTCTACCAGCAAATTGGCTCTTACCGCAGCCAGGACGGCGCGGTCACCGCATTAATTCTGCTGCTGCTCTGTTTTCTGCTGTTTACCATGATTGAAAAACTACCGGGGCGAAATGTTAAGACTGACTGATATCACCTGGCTTTATCACCATTTGCCAATGCGTTTTAGCTTAACGGTGGAACGCGGCGAGCAAGTGGCGATCCTCGGGCCAAGCGGCGCAGGTAAAAGTACCCTGCTGAATTTGATCGCCGGTTTTCTGACGCCAGCCAGCGGTTCGCTGACTATCGACGGTATTGATCACACGACGACACCGCCGTCACGCCGTCCGGTATCAATGCTGTTTCAGGAGAACAACCTGTTCAGCCACCTGACGGTAGCGCAGAACATCGGGCTGGGATTGAATCCGGGATTGAAGTTGAACGCAATACAGCAGGAGAAAATGCACGCAATCGCCCGTCAGATGGGGATTGATAATTTAATGGCGCGGTTACCGGGTGAGCTTTCCGGCGGCCAGCGGCAGCGCGTGGCGTTAGCGCGCTGTCTGGTTCGTGAACAGCCCATTTTATTGCTTGATGAACCGTTCTCCGCACTCGATCCGGCGCTGCGTCAGGAGATGTTGACGCTGGTGAGCACGAGCTGCCAGCAGCAAAAAATGACGCTATTGATGGTGTCACATAGCGTAGAAGATGCCGCGCGGATCGCCACGCGCTCGGTGGTGGTTGCAGACGGGCGCATCGCCTGGCAGGGGAAGACAAATGAGTTATTGAGCGGTAAGGCGAGTGCTTCGGCGCTGTTGGGAATTAAAGGCTAATATGCACTGTCGGATGCGGCGTGAACGCCTTATCCGACCTACGGGGGGCGTATTGTGGGCCTGATAAGACGCGGCAAGCGTCGCATCAGGCGCCCCGTACAAGACTATGCCCCTAAACCCCAACCACTTTACGCAAAATATCGATATACACCGGCATCAACGGATGGCGAATCAACACCACCAGCGCCACTACCCCAACGCCAGAAATTAGCGGCGTCAGCCACAGCAGATGACCACGCGACAAATAATGGCTTAAGCGATCGGTTACTTTGCCACTGCGCCATAACCGCCAGCACAACCAGCCGCCAACCCACAAAAACACCGCCGTTGCCAGCAATAACCACTTAAATTCACCGCTCTGCATCCCGGCAGGAATATCAATCGCCGCCCCCGCCAGAATCCCCGGCAGGAAGTAAAACGGTGGCCACAGCAGGCAGCCGATAATATTTGGCGTAATAAATTTTGCTACGGGCAGATCCAACATCCCTGCCACCATTGGCACCAGCGGACGCGTCGGGCCGACAAAACGACCGACCAGAATGGTAAACATGCTGTGTTGATGCAACGCATGTTCGGTTTTATCGAGCAACGCTTTGTTTTTCTTCAGAAACGACCAACGATGGAGCGGCTTTTTAAAACGCCAGCCCAGCCAGAAAGAGATCCAGTCCCCCATCAGACAGCCAACAATCCCCGCCAGCCAGGCGTGCCAGAAACTTAACTCGCCGCTGCCAATCAGCGCTCCCAGCCCCGCCATCAGTACCGTACCGGGCAAAATCAAACCGACCAGCGCCAGCGACTCCAGAAAAGCCACCAATACCACCGCCATCAGCGAATAAACGGTGGATTGGGTAATAAAGTGTTCCAGCAATGCTTGCATAATGTGCCTGTCAAATGGACGAAGCAGGGATTCTGCAAACCCAATGCTACTCCGTCAAGCCGTCAATTCTCTGATTCGTTACCAGTTATGACAACCTGACAGCTACATCATTCACTTTTTCTTCACAACCAGCACGGAACTCGCTTGGGCTGGCCCCAGTACATTTTTTAAATACCCGCGAGAAATAGAGTTGATCATCAAAGCCAACATTGCGCCCGACCGTCGCGATAGGCATCCGGGTTGTACTCAATAGCAGCTTCGCCTGGCTAATGCGTTGATCCTCACGCCAGCTTAAGACGCTAATCCCTAACTGCTGACGGAACAAATGCGACAAACGCGACGGCGACAGGCAGACATGCTGTGCAACGCTGGCGATATCAAAATTGCTGTCTGCCAGGTGGTCGCTGATGTACTGACAAGCCTCGCGTACCCGATTATCCATTGGCGGATGCATCGACTCATTGATCGCTTCCATCCGCCGCAGTAACAATTGCTCAAGAAGATTTATCGCCAGCAGTTCCGAATAGCGCCCTTCTCCTTGTCCGGCGTTAATAATTTGCCCAAACAACTCGCTGAAATGCGGCTGGTGCGCTTCGTCCGGGCGAAAGAAACCGGTATTGGCAAATATCGACGGCCAGTTAAGCCATTCGTGCCAGTAGGCGCGAGGACGAAAGTAAACCCACTGGTGATACCATTCACGAGCCTCCGGATGACGACCGTAGTGATGAATTTCTCCCGGCGGGAACAACAAAATATCCCCCGGTCGGCAAACAAATTCTCGTCCCTGATTTTTCACCACACCCTGTCCACGAATGGTGAGATTGAGAATATAGCCTTTCATTCCCAGCGGTCGGTCGATAAAAAAATCGAGATAACCGTTGGCCTCAATCGGTGTTAAACCCGCCACCAGATGGGCGTTAAACGAGTAACCCGGCAGCAAGGGATCATTTTGCGCTTCAGCCATACTTTTCATACTCCCGCCGTTCAGAGAAGAAACCAATTGTCCATATTGCATCAGACATTACCGTCACTGCGTCTTTTACTGGCTCTTCTCGCTAATCCAACCGGCAACCCCGCTTGTGAAAAGCATTTTGTAACAAAGGGGGCCGAAAGCCATGACAAAAACGCGTAACAAAAGTGTCTATAATGACGGCAGAAAAGTCCACATTGATTATTTGCACGGCGTCACACTTTGCTATGCCATAGCATTTTTATCCATAAGATTAGCGAATACTGCCTGACTGTTTTTATCGCAACTCTCTACTGTTTCTCCATACCCGTTTTTTTGGATGGAGTGAAACGATGGCGATTGCAATTGGCCTCGATTTTGGCAGTGATTCTGTGCGAGCTTTGGCGGTGGACTGTGCCACCGGTGAAGAGATCGCCACCAGCGTAGAGTGGTATCCCCGTTGGCAGGAAGGGCAATTTTGTGATGCCCCAAATAACCAGTTCCGTCATCATCCACGTGACTACATTGAGTCAATGGAAGCGGCGCTAAAAACTGTGCTTGCAGAGCTTAACGCCGAACAACGCGCGGATGTGGTCGGCATTGGTGTGGATAGCACTGGCTCCACGCCTGCACCAATCGACGCCGACGGCAACGTGCTGGCGCTACGCCCGGAGTTTGCTGAAAACCCGAACGCGATGTTCGTCTTGTGGAAAGACCACACAGCGGTTGAAGAAGCGGAAGAGATCACCCGCTTGTGTCACGCACCCGGCAAAGTTGACTATTCTCGTTATATTGGCGGTATTTATTCCAGCGAATGGTTCTGGGCGAAAATACTCCACGTTACCCGCCAGGACAGCGCCGTGGCGCAATCAGCCGCGTCGTGGATTGAGCTATGTGACTGGGTGCCAGCCCTGCTCTCTGGCACCACTCGCCCGCAAGATATCCGTCGCGGGCGTTGCAGCGCCGGACACAAATCACTGTGGCATGAAAGCTGGGGCGGTCTTCCACCAGCCAGTTTCTTTGATGAGTTGGACCCGCTCCTCAATCGACATTTGCCCTCCCCGCTGTTTACTGACACCTGGACTGCCGATATTCCAGTTGGCACTTTATGCCCGGAATGGGCGCAGCGTCTCGGTCTGCCTGAAAGCGTAGTGATTTCTGGTGGCGCGTTTGACTGCCATATGGGCGCGGTCGGCGCGGGCGCACAGCCTAACGCACTGGTAAAAGTGATCGGTACTTCTACCTGCGACATTCTCATTGCCGACAAACACAGCGTTGGCGAGCGCGCAGTGAAAGGTATTTGTGGTCAGGTTGATGGCAGTGTAGTGCCTGGGTTTATCGGCCTGGAGGCCGGTCAGTCAGCATTTGGTGATATCTACGCCTGGTTTGGTCGCGTACTCGGCTGGCCGCTGGAACAACTTGCCGCCCGGCATCCGGAACTGAAAGAACAAATCAACGCCAGCCAAAAACAACTGTTACCTGCGCTGACCGAGGCGTGGGCCAAAAATCCGTCTCTGGATCACCTGCCGGTGGTACTCGACTGGTTTAACGGTCGCCGCACGCCAAACGCTAACCAACGCCTGAAAGGGGTGATTACCGATCTGAACCTCGCTACCGATGCTCCTCTGCTGTTTGGCGGTTTGATTGCCGCTACCGCCTTTGGCGCGCGCGCAATTATGGAGTGTTTCACCGGGCAGGGGATCGCCGTCAATAACGTGATGGCGCTGGGCGGCATCGCCCGCAAAAACCAGGTCATTATGCAGGCCTGCTGCGACGTGCTGAATCGCCCGCTACAAATTGTCGCTTCTGACCAGTGCTGCGCGCTCGGCGCAGCGATTTTCGCCGCCGTTGCTGCAAAAGTGCACTCAGATATCCCATCAGCACAACAAAAAATGGCCAGCGCGGTCGAGAAAACGCTGCAACCGCGCAGCGAACAGGCACAACACTTTGAACAGCTTTATCGCCGCTATCAGCAGTGGGCGATGAGCGCCGAACAACACTATCTTCCAACTTCTGCCCCGGCACAGGCTGCCCAGGCCGTTCCGACTCTATAAGGACACGATAATGACGATTTTTGATAATTATGAAGTGTGGTTTGTCATTGGCAGCCAGCATCTGTATGGCCCGGAAACCCTGCGTCAGGTCACCCAACATGCCGAGCACGTCGTTAAGGCGCTGAATACGGAAGCGAAACTGCCCTGTAAACTGGTGCTGAAACCACTGGGCACCACGCCGGATGAAATCACCGCGATTTGCCGTGACGCCAATTATGACGATCGTTGCGCGGGTCTGGTGGTGTGGCTGCACACTTTCTCCCCGGCCAAAATGTGGATCAACGGATTGACCATCCTCAACAAACCACTGCTGCAATTCCACACCCAGTTTAACGCTGCATTACCGTGGGACAGCATCGATATGGACTTTATGAACCTGAACCAGACCGCACACGGCGGCCGCGAGTTCGGCTTCATCGGCGCTCGTATGCGCCAGCAACATGCCGTGGTCACCGGTCACTGGCAGGATAAACAAGCTCATGAACGTATCGGCTCCTGGATGCGCCAGGCTGTGTCTAAACAGGATACCCGTCATCTGAAAGTCTGCCGCTTTGGCGACAATATGCGTGAAGTGGCGGTCACTGACGGCGATAAAGTTGCCGCGCAGATCAAGTTCGGTTTCTCCGTTAATACCTGGGCAGTTGGCGACCTGGTGCAGGTGGTTAACTCGATCAGCGATGGCGATGTCAACGCGCTGGTTGATGAGTACGAAAGCAGCTACACCATGACACCTGCCACACAGATCCACGGTGAAAAACGGCAGAACGTGCTGGAAGCGGCACGGATTGAGCTGGGAATGAAGCGTTTCCTGGAACAAGGTGGCTTCCACGCGTTCACTACCACCTTTGAAGATCTGCACGGTCTGAAACAACTCCCAGGTCTCGCCGTACAACGTCTGATGCAACAGGGCTATGGCTTTGCGGGCGAAGGCGACTGGAAAACTGCCGCCCTGCTTCGCATCATGAAGGTGATGTCAACCGGTCTGCAGGGCGGCACCTCCTTTATGGAGGACTATACCTATCATTTCGAGAAAGGTAATGACCTGGTGCTCGGCTCCCACATGCTGGAAGTCTGTCCGTCGATCGCGGCGGAAGAGAAACCGATCCTCGACGTTCAGCACCTTGGTATTGGCGGTAAAGATGATCCTGCCCGCCTGATCTTCAACACTCAAACTGGCCCGGCCATCGTCGCCAGCCTGATTGATCTCGGTGATCGTTATCGTCTGCTGGTTAATTGCATCGATACGGTGAAAACGCCGCACTCCCTGCCGAAACTGCCGGTGGCGAATGCACTGTGGAAAGCGCAACCGGATCTGCCAACCGCTTCCGAAGCGTGGATCCTCGCTGGTGGCGCACACCATACCGTCTTCAGTCATGCGCTGAACCTGAACGATATGCGCCAGTTTGCCGAGATGCACGACATTGAAATCACGGTGATTGATAACGACACCCGCCTGCCTGCGTTTAAAGACGCGCTGCGCTGGAACGAAGTGTATTACGGATTTCGTCACTAATTAGCGGCATCAGGTAAGCAACGCCTGATGCAACGCTGGCGCGTCTTATCAGGCCTGCGATTACGAGCCGAAGGCTGATTTTGTAGGCCGGATAAGCAAAGCGCATCCGGCATTCAGCACCTGATGCAACGCTGGCGCGTCTTATCAGGCCTGCGATTACGAGCCGAAGGCTGATTTTGTAGGCCGGATAAGCAAAGCGCATCCGGCATTCAGCACCTGATGCAACGCTGGCGCGTCTTATCAGGCCTGCGATTGCGAGCCGAAGGCTGATTTTGTAGGCCGGATAAGCAAAGCGCATCCGGCATTCAGCACCTGATGCAACGCTGGCGCGTCTTATCAGGCCTGCGATTACGAGCCGAAGGCTGATTTTGTAGGCCGGATAAGCAAAGCGCATCCGGCATTCAGCACCTGATGCAACGCTGGCGCGTCTTATCAGGCCTGCGATTGCGAGCCGAAGGCTGATTTTGTAGGCCGGATAAGCAAAGCGCATCCGGCACGAAGGAGTCAACATGTTAGAAGATCTCAAACGTCAGGTATTAGAAGCCAACCTGGCGCTCCCAAAACACAACCTGGTCACACTGACCTGGGGCAACGTCAGCGCCGTTGATCGCGAGCGCGGCGTCTTTGTGATCAAACCTTCCGGCGTCGATTACAGCATCATGACCGCCGACGATATGGTCGTGGTCAGCATCGAAACCGGTGAAGTGGTTGAAGGAACGAAAAAGCCCTCCTCCGACACGCCAACTCACCGGCTGCTCTATCAGGCATTCCCGTCCATCGGCGGCATTGTGCACACCCACTCCCGCCATGCCACGATCTGGGCACAGGCAGGCCAGTCAATCCCGGCAACTGGCACTACCCACGCCGACTATTTCTACGGCACCATTCCCTGCACCCGCAAAATGACCGATGCGGAAATCAACGGCGAATATGAGTGGGAAACCGGTAATGTCATCGTCGAAACCTTCGAAAAACAGGGTATCGATGCGGCGCAAATGCCTGGCGTGCTGGTGCATTCTCACGGCCCGTTTGCGTGGGGTAAAAACGCCGAAGATGCGGTACACAACGCCATCGTGCTGGAAGAAGTCGCTTATATGGGGATTTTCTGCCGCCAGTTAGCGCCACGGTTACCGGATATGCAGCAAACGCTGCTGGACAAGCACTACCTGCGTAAACATGGCGCGAAGGCGTATTACGGGCAGTGATGACTGTATAAAACCACAGCCAATCGACCGAAACCAGGCTATACTCAAGCCTGGTTTTTTGATGGATTTTCAGCGTGGCGCAGGCAGGTTGTATCTTAACCCGACACTGGCGGGATACCCCGCAAGGAACCGAAGTTTCCTTTTGGTTAGCGACGGACAACGGGCCGTTGCACGTTACGCTTGCGCCGCAAGAATCCGTGGCGTTTATTCCCACCGATCAGGTTCCCCGCGCCCAGCTCATTTTGCAAAGTGAGCAAGGATTCCGTCTGACGCCGCTGGCGTTAAAGGATTTTCACCGCCAGCCAGTGCATGGCCTTTACTGTCGCGCCCATCGCCAGTTGATGAATTACGAAAAGCGCCTGCGTGAAGCTGGCGTCACCGTTTACGAGGCCGATGTGCGTCCGCCAGAACGTTATCTGATGGAGCGTTTTATCACCGCTCCGGTGTGGGTCGACGGTGATTTCCGTGATGGCGCTATCGTCAACGCCCGTCTGAAACCTAATCCCGACTATCGTCCGCCGCTCAAGTGGGTTTCTATTGATATTGAAACCACCCGCCACGGTGAGCTGTACTGTATCGGCCTGGAAGGTTGCGGGCAGCGCATCGTTTATATGCTGGGGCCAGAGAATGGCGACGCCTCCGCGCTCAATTTCGATCTGGAGTATGTTGCCAGCCGTCCGCAACTACTGGAAAAACTCAACGCCTGGTTTGCAACTCACGATCCGGATGTGATCATCGGCTGGAACGTAGTGCAGTTCGATCTACGGATGCTGCAAAAACATGCCGAGCGTTATCGCATTCCCCTGCGTCTGGGGCGCGATAACAGTGAGCTGGAGTGGCGCGAGCACGGCTTTAAAAACGGTGTCTTTTTCGCCCAGGCCAAAGGTCGGCTGATTATCGATGGTATTGAAGCGCTGAAATCTGCGTTCTGGAATTTCTCTTCGTTTTCGCTGGAAACCGTTGCCCAGGAATTGTTAGGCGAAGGCAAATCTATCGATAACCCGTGGGATCGCATGGACGAAATTGACCGCCGTTTCACCGAAGATAAGCCTGCACTGGCGACTTATAACCTGAAAGATTGCGAACTGGTCACACAGATCTTCCATAAAACCGAGATCATGCCATTTTTACTCGAACGAGCGACGGTGAACGGCCTGCCGGTTGACAGGCACGGCGGTTCGGTGGCTGCGTTTGGTCATCTCTATTTTCCGCGTATGCATCGCGCCGGATATGTCGCCCCCAATCTCGGTGAAGTGCCGCCTCACGCCAGCCCTGGCGGCTATGTGATGGATTCACGACCCGGACTTTATGATTCGGTGTTGGTGCTGGACTACAAAAGCCTGTACCCGTCGATCATCCGCACCTTTCTGATTGATCCCGTCGGGTTGGTGGAAGGCATGGCGCAGCCTGATCCAGAGCACAGCACAGAAGGTTTTCTCGATGCGTGGTTTTCGCGGGAGAAACATTGCCTGCCGGAGATTGTGACTAACATCTGGCACGGGCGTGATGAAGCCAAACGCCAGGGCAATAAGCCGCTGTCGCAGGCGCTGAAGATCATTATGAATGCCTTTTATGGCGTGCTCGGCACCACCGCCTGTCGATTCTTCGATCCGCGCCTGGCGTCGTCGATCACCATGCGCGGCCATCAGATCATGCGACAAACCAAAGCGTTAATTGAAGCACAGGGTTATGACGTGATCTACGGTGACACCGACTCAACATTTGTCTGGCTGAAAGGCGCACATTGCGAAGAAGAGGCGGCGAAAATCGGTCGCGCACTGGTACAGCACGTTAACGCCTGGTGGGCGGAAACGCTGCAAAAACAACGGCTGACCAGCGCACTGGAACTGGAGTATGAAACTCATTTCTGCCGTTTTCTGATGCCTACCATTCGCGGAGCTGATACCGGCAGTAAAAAGCGTTATGCCGGGCTGATTCAGGAAGGCGACAAGCAACGGATGGTGTTTAAAGGACTGGAAACCGTGCGTACCGACTGGACACCGCTGGCTCAGCAGTTTCAGCAGGAGCTGTATTTGCGTGTCTTTCGCAATGAACCGTATCAGGAATACGTGCGCGAAACTATCGACAAACTGATGGCGGGCGAACTGGATGCCCGACTGGTTTACCGTAAACGGCTCCGCCGCCCGCTAAGCGAATATCAACGAAATGTGCCGCCTCACGTACGCGCTGCTCGCCTTGCCGATGAAGAAAACCAAAAGCGCGGCCGCCCCTTGCAATACCAGAACCGCGGCACCATTAAGTACGTATGGACCACCAACGGCCCGGAGCCGCTGGACTATCAACGTTCGCCGCTGGATTACGAACACTATCTGACCCGCCAGCTTCAACCTGTGGCGGAAGGAATACTCCCCTTTATTGAGGATAATTTTGCTACACTTATGACCGGGCAACTTGGGCTATTTTGAGCAAAAAAAGAGTTCGTCAGATGCCATTTTGATGCGTGACGAAAGCGCCGCCATCCAGTACCATAGCGCCCTTTCCATTCCTGGACCTGAATAACACCACTACCGCATTAGCCTGGTAGCGGGTAGTTATTGCCTGCAATTAAAGATATAGAGCCAAACACATATGCCTTTTACACTTGGTCAACGCTGGATCAGCGATACAGAAAGCGAATTAGGACTTGGAACCGTTGTCGCGGTGGATGCGCGAACTGTCACTTTACTTTTCCCATCTACTGGTGAAAACCGTCTGTATGCACGCAGTGATTCTCCCGTGACCCGCGTGATGTTCAACCCTGGTGATACCATTACCAGCCATGACGGCTGGCAGATGCAAGTCGAAGAAGTAAAAGAAGAAAATGGCTTGCTGACCTATATCGGTACTCGCCTGGATACCGAAGAGTCCGGCGTGGCTCTGCGTGAAGTTTTCCTTGATAGCAAGCTGGTGTTCAGCAAACCGCAGGATCGTCTGTTTGCCGGGCAGATTGACCGTATGGACCGCTTTGCGTTGCGTTATCGCGCGCGTAAGTATTCCAGCGAACAGTTCCGTATGCCGTACAGTGGCCTGCGCGGTCAGCGTACCAGCCTGATCCCGCATCAGCTCAACATCGCGCATGATGTCGGCCGCCGCCATGCGCCGCGTGTCCTGCTGGCTGACGAAGTCGGTTTAGGGAAAACCATTGAAGCCGGGATGATCCTGCATCAGCAACTACTGTCTGGCGCTGCCGAGCGTGTGCTGATTATCGTGCCGGAAACCTTGCAACATCAGTGGCTGGTAGAAATGCTGCGCCGCTTCAACCTGCGTTTTGCGCTGTTTGATGACGAGCGTTACGCCGAAGCCCAGCACGACGCCTACAACCCGTTCGATACCGAACAACTGGTGATTTGCTCGCTAGATTTTGCCCGCCGCAGCAAACAGCGTCTGGAACATCTGTGCGAAGCCGAATGGGATCTTCTGGTTGTCGATGAAGCGCACCACCTGGTGTGGAGCGAAGATGCGCCGAGCCGTGAATATCAGGCCATTGAACAACTGGCAGAGCATGTGCCTGGCGTTCTGCTGCTGACCGCAACCCCGGAACAACTGGGGATGGAAAGCCACTTTGCCCGCCTGCGTCTGCTGGACCCGAACCGTTTCCACGATTTCGCGCAATTCGTTGAAGAGCAAAAAAATTATCGTCCGGTGGCCGATGCCGTTGCCATGCTGCTGGCTGGTAACAAACTGAGCAACGACGAGCTGAACATGTTAGGTGAAATGATTGGCGAGCAGGACATCGAACCGCTATTGCAGGCCGCAAACAGCGACAGTGAAGATGCCCAGAGCGCCCGTCAGGAGCTGGTTTCCATGCTGATGGATCGCCACGGCACCAGCCGCGTGCTGTTCCGTAACACGCGTAATGGCGTAAAAGGCTTCCCGAAACGCGAACTGCACACCATTAAGCTGCCGCTGCCGACGCAGTATCAGACGGCAATTAAAGTGTCCGGCATTATGGGCGCACGTAAGAGTGCGGAAGATCGCGCTCGCGATATGCTCTACCCGGAACGTATTTATCAGGAATTTGAAGGCGATAACGCCACCTGGTGGAACTTCGATCCGCGCGTTGAGTGGTTGATGGGCTACCTGACCAGCCACCGCTCGCAGAAAGTGCTGGTGATCTGCGCCAAAGCTGCCACCGCGCTGCAACTGGAGCAGGTACTGCGCGAGCGTGAAGGTATCCGCGCAGCCGTGTTCCACGAAGGCATGTCGATTATCGAACGTGACCGCGCTGCCGCCTGGTTTGCAGAAGAGGACACCGGCGCGCAGGTACTGCTGTGCTCAGAAATCGGTTCTGAAGGGCGTAACTTCCAGTTCGCCAGCCACATGGTGATGTTCGATCTACCGTTCAACCCGGATCTGCTGGAACAGCGTATTGGTCGTCTGGATCGTATCGGTCAGGCGCACGATATTCAGATCCACGTACCTTATCTGGAGAAAACAGCCCAGTCGGTACTGGTGCGCTGGTATCACGAAGGTCTGGATGCATTCGAGCACACCTGCCCGACCGGACGCGCTATCTACGATAGTGTGTACAACGATCTGATTAACTACCTGGCTTCACCGGATCAAACCGAAGGCTTTGATGAGTTGATCAAAAATTGCCGCGAGCAACATGAAGCCCTGAAAGCGCAACTGGAGCAGGGCCGTGACCGTCTGCTGGAGATCCATTCCAACGGCGGCGAAAAAGCCCAGGCGCTGGCTGAAAGCATTGAAGAACAGGATGACGATACCAACCTGATCGCCTTCGCCATGAACCTGTTCGATATTATTGGTATCAACCAGGACGATCGTGGCGACAACCTAATCGTACTGACGCCTTCCGATCATATGCTGGTGCCGGACTTCCCGGGTTTGTCGGAAGACGGTATTACCATCACCTTCGACCGTGAAGTAGCGCTGGCGCGTGAAGATGCACAGTTTATTACCTGGGAGCATCCGCTGATCCGCAACGGTCTGGATCTGATCCTTTCTGGCGATACCGGCAGTAGCACGATTTCGCTGCTAAAAAACAAAGCGCTGCCTGTAGGCACGCTGTTGCTGGAGCTGATTTACGTGGTTGAAGCACAGGCACCGAAGCAGTTGCAACTCAACCGCTTCCTGCCGCCGACACCAGTGCGTATGCTGCTGGATAAAAACGGCAACAACCTGGCGGCGCAGGTAGAGTTTGAAACCTTCAACCGTCAGCTTAACGCAGTGAATCGCCACACCGGTAGCAAGCTGGTTAACGCTGTGCAGCAAGAGGTTCACGCCATTCTGCAACTGGGCGAAGCGCAGATTGAGAAGTCTGCCCGTGCATTGATTGATGCGGCACGTAACGAAGCCGACGAAAAACTGTCTGCGGAACTGTCGCGTCTGGAAGCACTGCGCGCGGTTAACCCGAACATTCGTGACGACGAACTGGCTGCCATTGAGAGCAACCGTCAGCAGGTTATGGAAAGTCTGGATCAGGCAGGCTGGCGTCTGGATGCCCTGCGTTTGATCGTTGTAACGCATCAGTAACGGAGCCGAAGATGGGGATGGAAAACTACAATCCGCCGCAGGAACCCTGGCTGGTTGTCCTGTATCAGGATGATCACATTATGGTGGTCAACAAGCCGAGTGGGTTGTTGTCTGTGCCGGGGCGTCTGGAGGAGCACAAAGACAGCGTGATGACGCGCATTCAGCGTGATTATCCGCAGGCGGAATCGGTACATCGCCTGGATATGGCCACCAGCGGCGTGATTGTAGTGGCGCTGACTAAAGCCGCGGAGCGAGAATTAAAACGTCAGTTCCGCGAGCGCGAGCCGAAAAAGCAGTATGTGGCTCGCGTCTGGGGGCATCCATCCCCCGCCGAAGGTCTGGTCGATCTGCCACTGATTTGCGACTGGCCAAACCGCCCGAAACAGAAAGTCTGTTACGAAACGGGTAAGCCTGCGCAGACGGAATATGAAGTGGTGGAGTATGCGGCGGATAACACCGCAAGAGTGGTGTTAAAGCCGATTACCGGACGTTCTCATCAGCTACGTGTGCATATGCTGGCGCTGGGTCATCCGATTCTTGGCGATCGTTTTTATGCTTCACCAGAAGCGAGAGCGATGGCACCGCGGTTATTGTTACATGCAGAGATGTTGACGATTACCCATCCGGCATATGGCAATAGTATGACGTTTAAAGCGCCAGCGGATTTTTAATCGTCACGCTGGCGAAGTTCGGTAGGCCGGAGAAGGCGTTCACGCCGCATCCGGCAATTTTGCGCCGATTGCCTGATGCGACGCGGGCCGCGTCTTATCAGGCCTACAATTTGAAACTTATTTAAATCCTTTCTGCTGCTTAATCAGCTCATACGCTTGCTGAATTTCCTGTGCTTTCTGTTTCGCCATCTCCATCATCTCCGGCGGTAGGCCTTTCGCCACCAGCTTATCCGGATGATGTTCGCTCATTAGCTTACGGTAGGCACGTTTAATGGTGGTCGCCTCATCCGTCGGCTTCACACCCAGCACATTACAGGCATCTTCCAGCGTCGGGCCTCGTTGCGCCTGCTGCCAGTTGCCACCGCCAGACTGTTGCTGATAACCGCCACCAAACTGCGCACCGCCCTGCATCATACGCAAGAACTGGTCAAACTGGGCGCGGGAGATCCCTAACTCTTCGGCAATCACATACAGCACTGCGCGTTCATTTGGATGCAGCGAACCATCGGCAAACGCCGCCTGAATCTGGATCTCCAGAAACATACGAATTAAGTCAAAACGACCAAAGCAGACACTGCGAAACTGTCGCATCTTTTCGCGCAGTGGGTAATTGTCTGATTTTCCGACCCGGAACGCATTTTGCGCCGCTGTACGGGAAGCGCCGTGTAAATTCATCCGGTCCATGAGCAATGTGGCGACATGAATATCAGCCTCAGTAACACGTCCTTTGGATTTGGTTAAATGCCCCATCACTTCAAACGTGGTGGCAAAAAACAGCGCCTGACGCTCACGCTGGTTGGCGAACCACGCCATTTTGCGGCCACGGGCTTTATCAAACATATGGCCGATTAACAGACCTAATATAACGCCCCAAAAGCCGCCGCCCATCAGTAAGGCCACGGCCACGCCAATGATTTTTCCCCAATACTGCATATATTCCCCAAATCGACAGACGGATATCAGGGCTATCTCCCACAATATAAAGGTGCTTTTACCGTTTTCCGGCTGCGGTCAATTGTGGGACATCGCCTATAATTTGCATTATCATACCTGTCATTCAATGCCGTGCCTAACACCACTGACGCTATTCGGACAGGATTAACACTAGCGTAGAGATGACGAGTACGTTAGTCTCTGACCGTTTGTCACGCGCAACGTTACCGATGATGGAACAATAAAATCAACGTATGAAAAAACGTATCCCCACTCTCCTGGCCACCATGATTGCCACCGCCCTTTATAGTCAACAGGGACTGGCAGCCGACCTCGCCTCACAGTGTATGTTGGGCGTGCCAAGCTATGACCGTCCTCTGGTACAGGGCGATACTAACGACTTACCCGTGACGATTAATGCTGACCATGCAAAGGGGAATTACCCCGATGACGCCGTGTTTACTGGCAGCGTGGATATCATGCAAGGTAACAGCCGTCTGCAGGCCGACGAAGTGCAGCTCCATCAAAAAGAGGCACCAGGACAACCGGAACCTGTACGTACCGTTGATGCGCTCGGTAACGTCCATTACGACGATAACCAGGTGATCCTCAAGGGGCCGAAAGGTTGGACGAATCTGAACACCAAAGATACCAACGTCTGGGAAGGTGATTACCAGATGGTGGGTCGCCAGGGGCGCGGTAAGGCGGACCTGATGAAACAGCGTGGCGAAAACCGCTACACCATTCTGGATAACGGTAGCTTTACCTCCTGTCTGCCTGGTTCTGATACATGGAGCGTGGTAGGTAGCGAAATTATTCATGACCGCGAAGAACAAGTCGCAGAGATCTGGAACGCCCGCTTTAAAGTGGGTCCGGTTCCGATCTTTTATAGCCCGTATCTGCAGTTACCGGTGGGTGACAAACGCCGTTCAGGTTTCTTGATCCCGAACGCCAAGTACACATCTACCAACTATTTTGAGTTCTACCTGCCATATTACTGGAACATCGCGCCAAATATGGATGCCACCATCACGCCGCATTATATGCATCGTCGTGGCAACATTATGTGGGAAAACGAATTCCGTTATCTCACCCAGGCGGGTGCTGGCTTGATGGAGCTGGACTATCTACCTTCGGATAAAGTCTATGAAGATGAACATCCAGAAGATAGCAATTCACGTCGTTGGTTGTTCTACTGGCAACACTCCGGGGTCATGGATCAGGTGTGGCGCTTTAACATCGACTACACCAAAGTTAGCGACCCTACCTATTTCAATGACTTCGATAACAAGTACGGTTCCAGTACTGATGGTTACGCAACGCAAAAATTCAGCGTTGGCTATGCGGTGCAAAACTTCAATGCCACCGTTTCAACCAAGCAGTTCCAGGTCTTCAGCGAGCAAAACACCAGTAGCTACTCGGCAGAGCCGCAGTTAGACGTTAACTACTACCAGAATGATGTTGGTCCGTTTGATACGCGTATTTACGGCCAGGCAGTGCACTTTGTTAACACCAGAGACGACATGCCTGAAGCAACCCGTGTTCACCTGGAACCGACCATCAATTTGCCGCTCTCTAATAACTGGGGCAGCATCAATACCGAAGCGAAGTTGCTGGCAACCCATTATCAGCAAACCAATCTTGACTGGTATAACTCCAGAAACACGACCAAGCTGGACGAATCCGTTAACCGTGTGATGCCGCAATTCAAAGTTGACGGCAAAATGGTCTTTGAACGCGATATGGAAATGCTGGCACCGGGTTACACCCAAACGCTGGAACCGCGCGCGCAATACCTGTACGTGCCGTATCGCGATCAGAGCGATATCTACAACTACGATTCTGCTTTGTTGCAATCCGACTACTCGGGCCTGTTCCGGGATCGGACTTACGGCGGTCTTGACCGTATTTCTTCCGCTAACCAGGTGACGACCGGTGTCACATCTCGCATATATGATGATGCTGCCGTTGAACGTTTTAATATTTCCGTTGGTCAAATCTACTATTTCACGGAGTCTCGCACCGGCGATGACAACATAAAATGGGAGAATGACGACAAAACTGGCTCACTGGTATGGGCAGGCGATACTTACTGGCGCATCTCCGAGCGTTGGGGGCTGCGTGGCGGGATTCAGTACGATACTCGTCTGGATAACGTAGCAACCAGTAGCTCCAGCATTGAATACCGTCGGGATGAAGACCGTCTGGTGCAGTTCAACTACCGTTACGCCAGCCCGGAATATATTCAGGCTACATTGCCTAAATACTATTCCACTGCCGAACAGTATAAGAACGGTATTTCGCAGGTAGGTGCCGTCGCCAGTTGGCCGATTGCCGATCGTTGGTCAATCGTTGGAGCCTACTACTACGATACCAATGCGAACAAGCAGGCCGACTCAATGTTAGGTGTGCAATACAGCTCCTGCTGCTATGCGATTCGCGTCGGTTACGAGCGGAAGCTGAACGGTTGGGATAACGATAAACAACATGCGGTATATGACAACGCAATCGGCTTTAACATCGAACTGCGCGGCCTGAGTTCCAACTACGGTCTGGGTACGCAAGAGATGCTACGTTCGAACATTCTGCCGTATCAAAACTCTTTGTGATTTGTTGATTTACCACGTAATCCGCAGTGCGGTTAATTGAAATGGAAAAAGTATGAAGAACTGGAAAACGCTGCTTCTCGGTATCGCGATGATCGCGAATACCAGTTTCGCTGCCCCCCAGGTAGTCGATAAAGTCGCAGCCGTCGTCAATAACGGCGTCGTGCTGGAAAGCGACGTTGATGGATTAATGCAGTCGGTAAAAATGAATGCCGCCCAGGCAAGGCAGCAACTTCCTGATGACGCGACACTGCGCCACCAAATCATGGAGCGTTTGATCATGGATCAAATCCTCCTGCAGATGGGGCAGAAAATGGGAGTAAAAATCTCCGATGAGCAGCTCGATCAGGCGATTGCTAACATTGCCAAACAGAACAACATGACGCTGGATCAGATGCGCAGCCGTCTGGCCTACGATGGACTGAACTACAACACCTATCGTAACCAGATCCGCAAAGAGATGATTATCTCTGAAGTGCGTAACAACGAAGTACGTCGTCGCATCACTATCCTGCCGCAGGAAGTTGAAGCTCTGGCGCAGCAGGTCGGTAATCAGAATGATGCCAGCACTGAACTGAACTTGAGCCACATCCTGATCCCGCTGCCGGAAAATCCGTCTTCTGAGCAGGTGAACGAAGCGGAAACGCAGGCGCGCGCCATTGTCGATCAGGCTCGTAACGGCGCTGATTTCGGTAAGCTGGCGATCGCTCACTCTGCCGATCAGCAGGCGCTGAACGGTGGCCAGATGGGCTGGGGCCGCATTCAGGAACTGCCAGGGATTTTCGCCCAGGCATTAAGTACCGCGAAGAAAGGCGATATTGTTGGTCCGATTCGTTCCGGCGTCGGCTTCCACATTCTGAAAGTTAACGACCTGCGCGGCGAAAGCAAAAATATCTCGGTGACCGAAGTACACGCTCGCCATATTCTGCTGAAACCATCTCCGATCATGACTGACGAACAGGCCCGCGTGAAACTGGAACAGATTGCTGCCGATATCAAGAGTGGCAAAACCACGTTTGCCGCTGCGGCGAAAGAGTTCTCCCAGGATCCCGGCTCTGCTAACCAGGGCGGCGATCTCGGCTGGGCTACGCCAGATATTTTTGATCCGGCCTTCCGTGACGCGCTGACCCGTCTGAACAAAGGTCAAATGAGCGCACCGGTTCACTCTTCATTCGGCTGGCATTTAATCGAACTGCTGGATACCCGTAATGTTGATAAAACCGATGCGGCGCAGAAAGATCGTGCTTACCGGATGCTGATGAACCGTAAGTTCTCGGAAGAAGCAGCAAGCTGGATGCAGGAACAACGCGCCAGCGCCTATGTGAAAATTTTGAGCAACTAATGGTTAAAACCCAACGTGTTGTGATCACTCCCGGCGAGCCAGCCGGGATTGGCCCGGACTTAGTTGTCCAGCTTGCACAACGTGAGTGGCCGGTCGAACTGGTTGTTTGTGCCGATGCCACTCTCCTTACCGACCGGGCAGCGATGCTCGGTTTGCCGCTTACCCTCCGCCCTTATTCCCCCAACTCCCCTGCGCAACCGCAAACTGCGGGCACATTAACGCTGCTTCCTGTCGCGCTACGTGCATCTGTAACTGTGGGTCAATTAGCGGTTGAAAATGGGCATTATGTGGTGGAGACGCTGGCGCGAGCGTGCGATGGCTGCCTGAACGGTGAATTTGCCGCGCTGATCACCGGGCCGGTGCATAAAGGCGTCATTAACGACGCCGGTATTCCGTTTACCGGTCATACCGAGTTTTTCGAAGAACGCTCGCAGGCGAAAAAAGTGGTGATGATGCTGGCGACCGAAGAACTTCGCGTCGCGCTGGCAACCACGCATTTACCGCTGCGCGATATTGCTGACGCCATCACCCCACAACTTCTGCACGAAGTGATTGCTATTTTACATCACGATTTGCGTACGAAATTTGGCATTGCCGAACCGCAGATTCTGGTCTGTGGCCTGAATCCGCACGCGGGCGAAGGCGGTCATATGGGCACGGAAGAGATAGATACCATCATTCCAGTGCTCGACGAGTTACGGGCGCAGGGGATGAAACTCAACGGGCCGCTGCCTGCCGATACCCTGTTTCAGCCTAAATATCTCGACAACGCCGACGCGGTGCTGGCGATGTACCACGATCAGGGTCTTCCCGTGCTAAAATACCAGAGCTTCGGGCGCGGTGTGAACATTACGCTGGGCCTGCCCTTTATTCGCACATCTGTTGACCACGGCACCGCGCTGGAACTGGCGGGACGTGGCAAAGCTGATGTCGGCAGTTTTATTACGGCGCTTAATCTCGCCATCAAAATGATTGTTAATACCCAATGAATAAACGAGTCCACCAGGGCCACTTAGCCCGTAAACGCTTCGGGCAAAACTTTCTCAACGATCAGTTCGTGATCGACAGCATTGTTTCTGCCATTAACCCGCAGAAGGGTCAGGCGATGGTCGAAATCGGCCCCGGTCTGGCAGCGTTGACCGAGCCTGTCGGTGAGCGTCTGGCTCAACTGACGGTCATCGAACTTGACCGCGATCTGGCGGCACGTCTGCAAACGCATCCGTTCTTAGGCCCGAAACTGACGATTTATCAGCAGGATGCAATGACCTTTAACTTCGGTGAACTGGCCGAGAAAATGGGTCAGCCGCTACGTGTTTTCGGTAACCTGCCATATAACATCTCCACACCGTTGATGTTCCATCTGTTTAGCTATACTGATGCCATTGCCGACATGCACTTTATGTTGCAAAAAGAGGTGGTGAATCGTCTGGTTGCAGGACCGAACAGCAAAGCGTATGGTCGATTAAGCGTCATGGCGCAATATTATTGCAACGTGATCCCGGTGCTGGAAGTACCGCCATCAGCCTTTACACCACCACCAAAAGTGGATTCCGCCGTCGTGCGCCTGGTTCCTCATGCAACGATGCCTTACCCGGTTAAAGATGTTCGCGTGTTAAGCCGTATCACCACCGAAGCCTTTAACCAGCGTCGTAAAACCATTCGTAACAGTCTCGGCAATCTGTTTAGCGTCGAGGTGTTAACAGGAATGGGCATCGACCCGGCGATGCGAGCGGAAAACATCTCTGTCGCGCAATATTGCCAGATGGCGAACTATCTGGCGGAGAACGCGCCTTTGCAGGAGAGTTAACGATGATCAATTCGCCCCGAGTGTGTATTCAGGTTCAAAGTGTTTACATTGAAGCGCAGTCTTCACCTGATAATGAGCGTTACGTTTTTTCTTATACTGTAACCATACGCAACCTGGGGCGAGCGCCAGTGCAGTTGTTGGGACGTTACTGGCTGATCACTAACGGCAATGGCCGTGAAACCGAAGTCCAGGGCGAAGGTGTGGTGGGCGTCCAGCCACATATCGCCCCTGGCGAAGAGTACCAGTACACCAGCGGTGCGATTATCGAAACACCGATGGGCACCATGCAGGGTCACTACGAAATGATCGATGAAAACGGCGTTCCGTTCAGCATCGATATTCCCGTATTCCGACTCTCCGTTCCAATACTCATTCATTAAAATAATATGGCGACATACCTTATTGGCGATGTTCATGGCTGTTACGATGAACTGATCGCATTGCTACACAAAATAGAATTTACCCCTGGGAAAGATACCCTCTGGCTGACGGGCGACCTGGTCGCGCGCGGCCCTGGTTCGCTGGATGTCCTGCGCTACGTGAAATCATTAAGTGACAGCGTGCGTCTGGTACTGGGCAATCACGATTTACACCTTCTGGCGGTATTCGCCGGAATCAGCCGCAACAAGCCGAAAGATCGCCTGACTCCTTTACTGGAAGCACCTGACGCCGACGAGTTACTTAACTGGCTACGCCGTCAGCCTTTACTGCAAATCGACGAAGAGAAAAAACTGGTGATGGCCCATGCGGGGATCACGCCGCAATGGGACTTAGAGACCGCCAAAGAGTGTGCTCACGACGTAGAAGCGGTGTTGTCGAGTGACTCCTATCCTTTCTTCCTTGACGCCATGTACGGCGACATGCCGAACAACTGGACGCCAGAGTTACGTGGTCTGGCGCGACTGCGTTTTATCACCAACGCATTTACCCGGATGCGTTTTTGCTTCCCGAACGGTCAACTGGATATGTACAGCAAAGAGTCGCCGGAAGACGCACCTGCACCGTTGAAACCGTGGTTTACCATTCCTGGGCCAGTTAGCGAAGAGTACAACATTGTGTTTGGTCACTGGGCATCGCTGGAAGGAAAAGGCACACCGGAAGGCATTTACGCGCTGGATACCGGTTGCTGCTGGGGCGGTTCATTAACCTGCCTGCGCTGGGAAGATAAGCAGTATTTTGTCCAGCCGTCGAACCGGCACAAGGATATGGGGGAAGCGGCGGCGTCTTAAACACAGCCTGATACAGGAAGGCCGGATAAGACGCGACCGGCGTCACATCCGGCACTAGCCGTCAATTCTATACAAACTTACCGCCGTTCCAGAATCTCAAAGCAATAGCTGTGAGAGTTCTGCGCATCGGCGTCGTGGAACTCGCTGAACACCGATTCCCAGTCATCCGGCTCGTAATCCGGGAAATGGGTGTCGCCTTCTACTTCCGCATCGATATGCGTCAGATACAGTTTTTGCGCTTTCGGCAGAAACTGCTCGTATACGCGACCGCCGCCAATCACCATAATCTCCGGTACGTCACCACAGGCAGCGATGGCTTCATCAACCGATTTCACCCACATTACGCGATCATCCGTACCCGGCTGGCTGCTAATGACAATATTCTTGCGTCCAGGTAACGGGCGACCAATGGATTCCCAGGTATGGCGCCCCATAATCACAGGTTTATTTAAGGTGTTACGTTTAAACCAGGCGAGATCGGCAGGCAGATTCCACGGCATGGCGTTTTCCATGCCGATAACGCGATCTACCGCTAGCGCCGCAATCAAACTGATCATTGAGATTTCCCGATAAAAAAAATTGTCGTCACTATACGTAAAGCGTAAACCTTCGTCGACTGGCGAGAGGATGATGTTGAGGAAAATTTTTATTTTGCTGGCGAGTCCACGCTATGTCCCTGGACTCGCCGCATTACAGTTGCGCAAAAACAAACAGTTAGTTGTAAAGCATGCGACACATCACACTTTTTGATTACAACGGCTTAGTTTCTGGCTCATCCGCCATGTTGCCGGTATGTTTCCCTTCTTCGGTTCCCTGCCAGCCATGCCGTTGAATTAATGACAGATGTTCCCGATCTTCAGTAATGATTTCGCTTAACATCGCGCTGGTGCGTTTATAGACTGCCGCGCGGGCTTTGGTGTCGTTTTCGCCCATCGCCATCTCTTCCACCATTTGAATATTAAAGCGGCGGAACACATCAGCACGTTCTCGCGCTTCATATGGCCCCAGGCCTAAACTTTCCAGTGCCAGACGCCCGGTTTTGAGCGCTCCCTCAAAGGTTTCACGCTCTGGCCTTTCCACGCCAGCCTGGCGCAAACGAATGTAGTGATCGACATCACGGGCGCGGGCAATAATCTGCAGATGCGGAAAATGTTCTTTCACCATCTCCGTCAGTTGCAGGTTGGTTTGCGGATCGTCAATGGCATTAATCAGCACTTCCGCTTTCGCCGCTCCGGCAGATTCCAGCAAATCCATCCGCGTGGCATCGCCGTAAAACACCTTCATGCCAAATTTGCGCAACGTTTCTATATGGTCAGGATCATGATCGAGCACAACCATTTTCACTCCGCTGGAGAGCAGCAAACGTCCGGTGATCTGACCAAAACGCCCGAATCCGGCAACAATCACCCGCGGCTGTTCTTCGTCGATCTCATCAGCTTCGCGCGCCTCTTCAGTGCCGGATTGCTCAAGACGGTTGAGGATCACCAGCAAAATCGGCGTTGCTGCCATCGATAGCGCCACCGCCAGGGTCAATGATTTCGCCCACTCCGGCTCCAGCACATTCGCCATTTGCGCCGCGCCAAACACCACAAAGGCAAACTCACTGCCCTGCCCTAACAGCACCGCAAACCAGCGACGCTGTTTATTCGGCACCTGCAACGGTCTGGCAATCAGCCACAGCATGGCAATCTTGATGATGAGGAAACCGAACAGCAGAATGACAATGCGCAACGGGTTTTCAATCAGCGTGCCAAAGTCTATCGACATCCCAACGCCGATAAAAAACAACCCTAACAACAAGCCTTTGAACGGTTCGATATCGCTTTCCAGCGCATGACGATATTCCGAGCTTGCCAGCAGCACGCCCGCCAGAAACGCGCCCATCGCCATCGACAGACCAACCTCTTCCAGCAGCAAACCGAAGCCAAACACGAGGAATAAAGCCACTGCACTAAACACTTCCCGCAAGCCAGAGCGGGCAACAAAACGCAGCGCCGGACGCGTAACATAGCGCCCCAGTAATACCACCAGCACCAGCGCGCCCGCCACTTTTAACGCTGACAAGGCAAATGCACCTAGCGTAGTCGAGGCACTGCTCGCCGCCAGCAAGGGGATCATCGCCACCAGCGGGATCGCCGCGATATCCTGGAACAGCAGCACCGCAAAGGCACTGCGCCCCATTTGCGTCACCGTCAGGTTGCGTTCATTCATCGCCTGCATGGCAATCGCCGTTGATGAGAGCGCCAGCGTCATGCCAATCAGTTCTGCCACCTGCCAGCGCATACCGAGTAACATGCAGAACAGCCCCAGCAGGCCGCCGCAAACCACCATCTGCAATGCGCCACCGCCGAATACTGCCGCCCGCAGCTTCCACAGCCTTTGTGGGTCGAGTTCGAGACCGATGATAAACAGCATCAGCACCACGCCGATTTCGGCAAAGTGCAGAATAGATTCAGCATCGGTCACCAGCCGCAGCCCCCACGGGCCAATAATGCAACCTGCAATCAGGTAGCCAAGTACCGAACCAAGACCGAGACGTACTGCAATCGGCACAATCAGCGCCGCCGAACCGAGATAAATCAGCGCCTGAATCAGCGTATGACTATCCATGATGTGCCTCCTGCCATTCCAGCAGACGTTGCTTATAGTGGCGCGCCTGCCCTTCGAGAGTTTCGTCGTCACAAATAAAGGTACAGTGCATGGCAAACGGCGGCAGCCATTTCAGCCCGCAGTAGATTGCCGTCGCCTGTAGCGGCTGCGACAACACATCAAAGCCCGGATGAGTACCAATCTCAAAATGACTTTCCCCACCGCCAGTCGTCACCGCCCACAGCAAATGTTTGCCATGCAACGCCGTACCGCCGTGTCCGTAAGCCCAGCCGTGTGAGAAGACTTTATCGATCCACAATTTGAGCAACGGCGGAATGCTGTACCACTGCATTGGGTGCTGCCAGACGATCAGATCGGCACGAGAGAGCGCCTCCTGCTCGGCCGCTATATCGATATTGAAGTCAGGATAGAGTTGATAAAGAGAGCGGATTTCGACGCCTTCCAGCGTCCTTGCCTGTTCAAGCATCCGTTTATTCGCATGGGAATGATGCGGATACGGATGCGCATAAATGATTAGAATCATAGTTAGCCTGCGCGTTTACACCTTTGTTTTCCACAAAGTGTAGTCACATATTCACGCGGCTTATAGTCAATAATATTGATTCAAAAAAGAGAGAAATCTGAATAAGTTATCCTGCACGCTGCCTGCGAATTGTCATATTACTGGTCTGCGCCAACGACATCCCACGCGTCTCCGGAGCAAACGCCACAGAAATCAGCAGGCCAAACAGCGAGATCCCCGCCCCCATCAGCATAGTATTGCTGATACCGTAATTATTAATAAAGATCGGCAGCGCCCAGGTTGAGATAATTGTACCGATACGACTCAGAGACATAATGACGCCCACGGCTGAGGCGCGAATATCCGTCGGGAAGAGTTCATTAGGATAAAGCCACTGCAAATTGCCTGGCCCGCCGGAGAAAAACGCGTACACCGCAAACGCCATGACCACCAGCCAGATCCCCATATCCGGGATCAGCCCCAAAACCGCCAATGCCAGCGTCATCATGGCAAAGCTGCCGATCAACAATGGACGTCGTCCGGCAGTGTTCAGCCAGAGCATCGGCGGAATACAGCCGAGCATAAAGAACAGGCTAATCACCACGTTTCCCAGCGCCGCGTTTTTGCCGACGCCTAACCCCAGAAGACCGACGATTTGTGGGCCAAAGGTGTAAATGGCGAACATCGGGATCACCTGGCAGGTCCAGATGGCGGCCACAAACAGGACAAAAGGAAAATGGCGGCGGTTAAACAGATCGCGAAAACGAGTTTGTTGCGGCTGCTCTTCATCGAAAACCACCGGTTCGCCAAACAATTTGATCATCATCTCTTCGCACTCTTTCACTCGCCCTTTGCGCAACAGCCAGCGGGGAGATTCGGGCAGTTCGAATCGACCAATCAAAATCAACAAACACGGGATCGCCGCACTGCCCAGCATCCAGCGCCAGCCGCCTTCCACATCATAAAGCCAGTAGCCGACCAGATCGGCACAGGTCGCGCCGACATACCACATAGCGGCGATAAAGCTGATGGAGAACGCCCGCTGACGGGTGCTGGAGAACTCGGTGATCATCGAGGTAGCGATGGGATAATCCGCGCCGATAACAATGCCGATGAGCACCCGCATCACCAGCAGTTCGACAGGTGATGAGACAAACATCGTCGCAACAGAAATCCCCCCGATAGCAATGATATCGATGAGAAACATTTTGCGTCGTCCGACTTTATCGGAGATATAGCCAAACAGCGATGTGCCAACGAACAGCCCGGCGAGGGTTCCCGCGCCCAGCAGGCCGATCCAGTCAGCGTCCAGTTTTAGCGCCGGAGTCAGTTGCTCCAGCGCCACGCCGATCATTACCAGCACATAGCCATCCAGAAACGGGCCACCGCTTCCCCACAGCAAAATACGGCGGTGAATAGAGGAGAATTTGAGATCGTCAAAGTTTCTGGACGGTTGCATGGGTTGATCCTGTTTTTTAGCAATGGGGGTCAGTACGGCGTTACGTATCAGACCAACATCAGCCGTAACGAAACTCCACGCCAAAGGTGCCGCGCGGGTATTCCCACTGCTCCAGCGCCGACCCCAGCCCAAGAATGCGGCAGGTTCCACACTCCAGACATCCGGCGTAATCGAAGCGTACGCTGCCGTCATCCTGTTTTTTGTACAGACCCGCCGGGCACGCTTTCACCAGCAGTTCCAACGCCTGTTTATCGGCATCAGACTTCACAACAATGTGCGGATGCTCTTCATCAACATTGAATTTATTGACGCCCAGTTTGACGTCCACATTGACGGGAGAAGTCATAAAACGGTCACTCCTTTCATGCCATCCTTGATCAGATTGATGAAACCCACTTTCTTGCTGTGGCGGAGGATTTTCTTGCGCATCAGTTCCGGCGCACTGCCATCAATGGTGAACAGGTCACGCGCCACACCCACCGCCAGTTCCGGATAGCCGCTAAACATACGTGGGTTATCAAGAAAAGCCGGTAGCTTCTGGTACATACGCATATCGCGCAGCGGGCCACTCTCCAGATGCTGACGATACTCCGCCAGTTTCTGCTTACTGAAATCGTCGTTTTTCATCGCTGAAAGCACGGTTTTCGCTGCTGCTTCTCCGGCGGCAATCGCCAGATCCATACCACGAATGGTAAAGCCGAGATTCATACACATTCCGGCGGCATCACCGGCAATCAGCACGCCGTCACCAACCAGTTCCGGCAACATGTTGATACCCGCTTCTGGCACTACGTGAGCAGAGTATTCCACCAGCTTGCCACCCGCGATTAGCGGTGCAACTGCCGGATGCTGTTTGAAATCTTCCAGCATTTGTGGCACCGATTTCTTCGCGTCATGCAGATTATGCAGGCCGCAAACCAGCCCCAGTGACAGGGTGTTTTCATTGGTATAAAGGAAGCCGCCGCCCATCAGGCCATCGGTAGGTGCACCCGCAAACAGGCAGGCCGCGCCCTGATTACCCTGCAACTGAAAACGGTCTTCGAGAACCAACTTCGGTAACTCGATCAATTCCTTCACGCCAACCGCCACATCCGTCGGTTTGACGCGTTTCGCCATTCCCAGCTTTTCGGCAAGAATGGAGTTCACACCATCAGCGAGGATCACCGTTTTCGCTTCAATCACATCGCCATCGGCTTCTACGCCGACAACTTTGCCATCGCGCTGCACAAGGTTATCGACGCGAATTCCGGTAATTAACTGCGCGCCCGCTTCTTCGGCCTGCTCCATCAGCCAGGCATCAAATTTGCTGCGTAAAACGGAGTAAGAGCGCTGGGATGGCGAGGTTTCGTCGCCATTGCAGTAGTCCATAGTCATCGCTGACTTTTCGGTCATAAACGCAAGTTTTTCATGAGTGATCAGGCGTTCAACGGGGGCGCTTTCGGCAAAACCAGGAATGATGTGTTCCAGACTGTGGGCATAGAGACGCCCGCCGGTAACATTCTTAGCGCCAGCGGAATTGCCACGCTCGATAACTAACACTTGTGCCCCTTCGCGGGCGAGCACCAGCGCGGCAACCGAACCGGCCAGCCCTGCACCAACGATGATGGCATCAAAGATATCTTCGGACATAAGAACTCCCTGTCAGCGGCAGGGCCAAAAGCAGCCCTGCCAGAGTAGATCAACGCGCTAAAGCCGCCGTCAGCGCCGGAAGGATCTTCACGGCGTCGCCAACAATGCCGTAATCCGCGTACTGGAAGATCGGCGCATTTTTATCTTTGTTGATAGCGAAAATGGTTTGTGACGCATTAGCGCCAACCATGTGCTGGATCTGCCCGGAGATCCCCACGGCCAGGTACAGTTCAGGTTTCAGCATCAGGTTGGAGATACCAACATAGCGCTCGTGCTCCATCCATTTTTCGTTTTCCGCCACCGGACGAGAACAGGCCAACTCCGCGCCAATCACCTGGCAAAGTTGCTCTGCCAACGCAATGTTCTCTTTGCAGCCAATGCCGCGACCGACGCTAACCACCAGACGGGCTTTGTCGAGATCGACACTGTTGCTCTGGCGCGCCTGCGTTGCCGTGCGGGTAACCGCCACAGCCGGAGACTGCCACTCCACGGTGTGCGTTTCACCTGTACTTGACGTGTCCGGCTGAGCCGCATCGAACGTGCCGCTGCTGATGGTCAGTACCGCATACGGCGTGGCAATGCGTTCTTCGCCAATCGCCAGGCCGCCGTAAACCATGTGTTTCACCGTCGCTTTACCATCCTGCACGCTGACGGCGCTGGCATCGTTAGAAACCGCCGCTTTCAGGCGATAACCCAGTTTCGCCGCCAGTAATTTGCCGCGACGGGTGTTTGGCAGTAGTACCAGACCGTCTGTGCCGTGCTGGCGAATGGTGTCTGCCATCACTCCGGCGTAATCTTCGATCATCCGATCGTCCGGTTTGCCGCTTAATTTCCAGACATGATTAGCACCAAACTGGATTGCCTGTGCGCCGTCGTCGTCACTCAGAACAAACGCATTGATTTGATGAGCTAAAGCCTGCGCGCCGTTCATCAGTTCCGGCAGACGAGAAGGGGTATCGCTGAATACCCAGACTTGAGAAAACGTGTTCATAGCATCCCCTGTAATTAAATGACTTTGCGAAGATTTTCAGCAAATGCGGCGATCTGTTCTTCGCCGTCGCCTTCAATCACGATGCGCTGACGCTCGCGCTGTTTCGGTGCGGCAACCTGTTGTTCAGACCAGGCTTCCACGGCGTTAAAACCGATATCCGCCGCCGACCACACCTGGACTGGCTTTTTCGCCGCGCCAAGAATGGCTTTCATCGAAGGAATTTGTGGGGCATTGATATCAGTGGAAACAGCAACGACCGCAGGCAGCGGGATGCTTAAAGTTTCTGTTTCATCTTCCAGTTCGCGCTCAACGGTGAGGGTATCTGCCGTCAGGGAGAGGATTTTGCTGACACCGTTAACTGCCGGAATGTTGAGGATTTCCCCCACCAGCAGACCAACCTGCTGGGCATAAAGGTCGGAAGAACCGTCACCACAGAGGATCAGATCAAAGCCTGCTTTCTGCGCCGCGGCAGCCAGTGCAGTCGCAGTTTGTTGCGGCAGTGCCTGCTCGAACTGGTCATCAATCACCACAATCAGTTCATCCGGGCCGCGAGACAGCACATCTTTACGTCCTTTGGCGTTAGTCAGGGCTTTGCCGCCCACACTTAAAGCCGTCACCTGCGCCTCAGTCGCCTGCTGTTTTAACTGGCAAGCCGCTTCAATAGCGTTCAGATCATATTGGCTTATTTTCGCATCGGCTTTGCTGAGATCTAATGAACCATCAGCATTATTGATCGCAATATCCTGTTCATCAGGCACGCACTTATAGCAAGTAATAATCTTCATTGCATCTCCAGAAATCATGAAGGAAACGTCGTTCATATCGGTGGTGTTAATTACAGATATCACGTCATTTAATTCTGGAATAAAACTTTAATCACCAATATTGAAAATGTCACACGTAGATAAATCCAACTTTCAATATTGTTAAGCGCCTCACCAATATTGAAAACACGGTGTTGAAAGAAGAAATTTTCAATATTGTTTTATGGATCACCAATATTGAAAGTCAGATGCTGGATTTTCACTCAAAAACAAACTCATTTAATTGATTAATAACGAATATTTAAATTAAAACACTCTGTTTTTATCCGATAAAAACCTGTGATTACCATCACAGAATACAGCCAATTGAATACCCATTATGAGTTAGCCATTCACGCGTTCACGAGGTTAATAATAATTATATTAAATGTTAACAAAAATAAAACAAACGGGAACGTAAAATAAATATTTATTTTTACAGTGGAATTAACTCATGAAAGATGAAAAAAGAAAAACGGGAATAGAACCGAAGGTATTCTTTCCGCCGTTAATAATCGTTGGCATACTTTGCTGGCTTACAGTCAGAGATTTGGATGCGGCGAATGTCGTTATTAATGCCGTATTCAGTTACGTCACCAATGTATGGGGATGGGCATTTGAATGGTATATGGTGGTCATGCTTTTCGGCTGGTTCTGGCTGGGGTTTGGCCCGTATGCCAAAAAGCGTTTAGGTAACGAACCACCTGAATTTAGTACCGCCAGTTGGATCTTTATGATGTTCGCCTCCTGTACGTCTGCTGCCGTACTGTTCTGGGGATCGATTGAGATCTACTACTACATCTCCACCCCGCCGTTTGGCTTAGAACCGAACTCGACAGGCGCGAAAGAGTTGGGGCTGGCTTACAGCTTGTTCCACTGGGGACCTCTGCCGTGGGCCACTTACAGCTTCCTTTCAGTCGCCTTCGCTTACTTCTTCTTTGTCCGCAAAATGGAAGTGATTCGCCCCAGCTCGACACTGGTGCCGCTGGTAGGTGAAAAACACGTCAAAGGGTTGTTCGGCACTATCGTCGACAACTTCTATCTCGTCGCCTTGATCTTCGCGATGGGTACCAGTCTGGGCCTTGCCACGCCGCTGGTGACCGAGTGTATGCAATGGTTGTTTGGCATTCCGCATACCCTGCAACTGGACGCTATCATCATTACCTGCTGGATTATCCTCAACGCCATTTGCGTCGCTTGCGGTCTGCAAAAAGGGGTACGTATCGCCAGTGACGTGCGTAGTTACCTGAGCTTCCTGATGCTGGGTTGGGTGTTCATTGTCAGCGGTGCCAGCTTCATCATGAACTACTTCACCGATTCGGTGGGGATGTTGCTGATGTATCTGCCGCGCATGTTGTTCTATACCGATCCCATCGCTAAAGGCGGCTTCCCGCAGGGCTGGACCGTGTTCTACTGGGCATGGTGGGTGATTTACGCCATCCAGATGAGTATCTTCCTCGCCCGCATCTCCCGTGGTCGTACTGTGCGTGAACTGTGCTTCGGCATGGTGCTGGGGCTGACAGCGTCAACCTGGATCCTGTGGACCGTGCTCGGTAGTAACACTCTGCTGTTGATGGATAAAAACATCATCAACATTCCGAATCTGATCGAACAG
>OBUV01000143.1_pt1 | contig 29976 bp, 25 predicted proteins | sample 1475971 | NCBI WGS metagenome assembly OBUV01 (sample SAMEA2579962, study PRJEB22360) | human gut metagenome | biome: human gut; feature: human-associated habitat; material: faeces | place: Denmark | collected 2008/2010
AATCCGTATCTTCGAGTGCCCACACAGATTGTCTGATAAATTGTTAAAGAGCAGTTGCGACGCGGCTTTCAGCTCACTGTCGCGAGGTGGCGTATATTACGCTTTCCTCTTTCAGAGTCAACCCTGAATTTCAGGATTTTTTCTCTTCAACCGAACCGGCTGTTTGTGTGAAGTGATTCACATCCGCCGTGTCGATGGAGGCGCATTATAGGGTGTTCTCCGTAGGCCGCAATAGAAAAATTGCAAAAAAATGACTAACTGCTGCATTCCCCAGCAAAACCCCGCTTTATACCTTTTTACACACAGAGTTATCCACAATCATCAGCGTTATTTCTGTATTCCTGAACCGCTAATGGCAATCAAAATCGAGATCACCATCGAAACAAAAAAATTCGCGAGCGTTGCGCAAACGTTTTCGTTACAATGCGGGCGAAAAATAAAGATGCCCCGTTAGGGGCGTTAGCTGAGTTTTTTGCGAAAAATTCAGTTAACGCTCTCTGTAATAGTCAAATCCAGGGGATTTACCATGCAACAACGTCGTCCAGTCCGCCGCGCTCTGCTCAGTGTTTCTGACAAAGCCGGTATCGTCGAATTCGCCCAGGCACTTTCTGCACGCGGTGTGGAGCTGCTGTCTACAGGGGGCACTGCCCGTCTGTTAGCAGAAAAAGGCCTGCCGGTGACCGAAGTTTCCGATTACACCGGTTTCCCGGAGATGATGGATGGACGCGTGAAGACCCTGCATCCAAAAGTGCACGGCGGTATTCTGGGCCGTCGCGGTCAGGACGATGCCATTATGGAAGAACATCAGATCCAACCTATCGATATGGTGGTCGTTAACCTGTACCCATTCGCCCAGACCGTGGCCCGTGAAGGCTGCTCAGTGGAAGATGCGGTTGAGAACATCGATATCGGCGGCCCAACCATGGTGCGCTCCGCCGCCAAGAATCATAGAGATGTCGCTATCGTTGTTAAGAGCAGCGACTATGACGCTATTATTGAAGAGATGGATGCCAACGAAGGTTCTCTGACTCTTGATACCCGTTTCGACCTCGCCATCAAAGCCTTCGAACATACCGCCGCCTATGACAGCATGATCGCCAACTACTTCGGTAGCATGGTTCCGGCTTATCACGGCGAGAGTAAAGAAGCGGCTGGCCGCTTCCCGCGCACACTTAACCTGAACTTCATTAAGAAGCAGGATATGCGCTACGGTGAAAACAGCCACCAGCAAGCTGCCTTCTATATAGAAGAGAATGTGAAAGAAGCCTCCGTTGCCACCGCAATCCAGGTTCAGGGTAAAGCCCTTTCCTATAACAACATCGCTGATACCGATGCGGCGCTGGAATGCGTGAAAGAATTTGCGGAGCCAGCCTGTGTGATTGTGAAGCACGCTAACCCCTGCGGTGTCGCCATCAGCAGCACGATCCTTGATGCTTACGATCGCGCGTATAAAACCGACCCAACCTCCGCATTCGGCGGCATTATCGCTTTTAACCGTGAGCTGGATGCTGAAACCGCGCAGGCTATTATCTCCCGTCAGTTTGTTGAAGTGATCATTGCGCCGTCCGCCAGCGAAGAAGCCCTGAAAATCACCGCCGCCAAACAGAACGTGCGCGTCCTGACCTGTGGTCAGTGGGGCGAGCGTGTTCCGGGCCTCGATTTCAAACGCGTGAATGGCGGTTTGCTGGTTCAGGATCGCGATCTGGGCATGGTTGGCGCAGAAGAACTGCGCGTGGTGACTAAACGCCAGCCGACCGAGCAGGAACTACGTGATGCGCTGTTCTGCTGGAAGGTGGCGAAGTTCGTGAAATCCAACGCCATCGTCTATGCCAAAAACAATATGACCATCGGGATTGGCGCGGGCCAGATGAGCCGCGTGTACTCCGCGAAAATCGCCGGTATTAAAGCCGCCGATGAAGGTCTGGAAGTGAAAGGTTCCTCGATGGCTTCTGACGCGTTCTTCCCGTTCCGCGACGGTATTGATGCCGCCGCCGCTGCGGGCGTGACCTGCGTAATCCAGCCTGGCGGTTCTATCCGCGATGACGAAGTGATTGCTGCCGCCGACGAGCACGGTATTGCGATGCTCTTCACCGACATGCGCCACTTCCGCCATTAATGGAGCGACAGATGAAAGTATTAGTGATTGGTAACGGCGGGCGCGAACACGCGCTGGCCTGGAAAGCGGCGCAATCGCCGCTGGTTGAGACCGTATTTGTCGCACCAGGTAATGCGGGAACGGCGCTGGAACCTGCGCTGCAAAACGTCGCTATCGGCGTGACCGATATCCCGGCGCTGCTGGATTTCGCGCAAAACGAAAAGATCGACCTAACCATCGTCGGCCCGGAAGCACCGCTGGTGAAAGGCGTGGTTGATACCTTCCGCGCCGCTGGGCTGAAAATCTTCGGCCCAACCGCAGGTGCCGCACAACTGGAAGGCTCGAAAGCATTTACTAAAGATTTCCTGGCCCGCCATAAGATCCCTACGGCGGAATACCAGAACTTCACCGAAGTAGAACCTGCATTAGCGTATCTGCGTGAGAAAGGCGCACCGATCGTTATCAAAGCGGACGGTCTGGCCGCCGGGAAAGGTGTTATCGTGGCGATGACACTGGAAGAAGCTGAAGCGGCTGTTCACGATATGCTGGCGGGCAACGCTTTTGGCGACGCGGGTCATCGCATTGTGATCGAAGAGTTCCTCGACGGCGAAGAAGCGAGCTTTATCGTGATGGTGGACGGCGAACATGTGCTGCCAATGGCCACCAGCCAGGATCACAAACGCGTAGGCGATAAAGATACCGGGCCGAACACCGGCGGGATGGGTGCTTACTCTCCTGCGCCAGTGGTGACCGATGAAGTTCATCAGCGCACGATGGAACGCATCATCTGGCCAACCGTAAAAGGCATGGCGGCGGAAGGCAACACCTACACCGGTTTTCTCTACGCGGGTTTGATGATCGACAAACAGGGTAATCCGAAGGTTATCGAGTTTAACTGCCGCTTTGGCGATCCGGAAACCCAGCCGATTATGCTGCGCATGAAGTCCGATCTGGTTGAACTCTGCCTGGCGGCCTGTGAAGGCAAGCTGGACGAGAAAACGTCCGAGTGGGATGAACGTGCTTCTCTCGGCGTGGTGATGGCTGCGGGTGGATATCCAGGGGATTACCGCACCGGCGATGTGATCCACGGCCTGCCGCTGGAAGAAGTGGAAGACGGCAAAGTGTTCCATGCGGGTACGAAACTGGCAGATGACGAGCAGGTGATCACCAGCGGTGGGCGCGTACTGTGCGTCACTGCGCTGGGTCATACCGTGGCAGAAGCGCAGAAACGCGCTTATGCCTTAATGACCGATATCCACTGGGATGATTGCTTCTGCCGGAAAGATATCGGCTGGCGCGCCATCGAACGCGAGCAGAACTAACGCGACAGTTTTGCCAATAGCGTTTTGCGCGTGATCCCTAACTGGCGGGCGGCTTCGGTTTTGTTGCCGCCCGTTTTCTCCAGCGCCGCCAGAATCACCTCCTTTTCCACTTCCACCAGCGGCTGAATATCCTGACTTTGCACCAGCGGAATCGACGTACTGGCAATCGCCAGCGGCAGCTCGCGTTCGGAAATATATTCCCCGGTCAGTAGCACCACCGCCCGTTCCACTGCGTTTTCCAGTTCACGAATATTCCCCGGCCAGTCGTAGTGAATTAGCAGATCCATCGCCTGCGGCGTAAAGCCTTTTACCGCCTTGCGATTACGTTCAGCAAAGCGCTGCAGAAAATGATCTGCCAACAGAGGAATATCTTCCCGCCGTTGACGTAGCGCCGGCACTTCAATCGCCACCACGTTCAGTCGATAGTAGAGATCCTGGCGAAAACGCCCGGCATTCACCTCTGCGGCAAGATCGCGATGGGTCGCGGCAATCAGCCGGACATCGACAGAAATAGTCTGGTTGCTGCCAACACGCTGGACTTCACGCTCCTGAATGGCACGCAGCAGACGAACCTGCATCATTGGAGAAATATCGCCAATTTCATCGAGAAACAACGTGCCGCCGTCCGCCTCAACAAAGCGCCCTTCCCGCCGTTTATCGGCACCGGTAAACGCCCCTTTTTCATGACCGAACAATTCGGACTCCAGTAAGGATTCGTTGAGTGCCGCACAGTTGAGCGTTACCAGCGGTTTTTCACTACGTGCGCTACTGGCGTGAATTGCTCTGGCAACCAACTCTTTGCCAGTGCCAGAATCGCCGTGGATCAACACCGTGGCTTCCGATGGTGCGACGAGGGCTATTTCACTGAGTAAGTGTTGCATCGCCGGGCTTTTCCCAACCATCCCAAACTGGCTGGCTAGCACGGTAGGCGTTTCAGAAGCGACAATCTGCGTATGAGCAAGCGCCTTTTCCAGCGTTGCCTGCAAGTTATCGAAATCCAGCGGCTTGATGAGATAATCCAGTGCCCCGGTTTTCAGCGCTTCTACCGCCGTCTCGACGCTGGAGTAAGCGGTCATAATCAGCACCGGAATTGCCGGATTTAACGCTTTAATCTCTTTCAGCGTGGCGATGCCGTCCATCTCCGCCATTCGCACATCGCAAAGCACAAGATCAAAAACCTGTTCCCGCACCTGCTCCAGCGCCTGTCGCCCGCTGTTCGCCAGCGCGACGTTATAGCCCCAGCCACGTAGCAATGCCTGCAAGATGGTGCAGTGGCTAATGTCATCATCCACCACCAGAATATCGATGTTATCGTGCTTCATCCTTGTGGGTCCTTACGATTAATATTCACCGGAAGCCAGAGGGTGAATGTTGCACCTTTCCCCTCCTGGCTGGCGACCTGAATTGTACCACCGTGTTGTTCAACAATATTATGCACAACCGCCAGCCCCAGCCCGGTGCCTTCGGCTTTGGTGGTGAAGTACGGGGTGAAGATAGCCTCCAGTTGATCTGCCGCAATTCCCTTACCGCTGTCGGTAACGTTAATTTTCACGCCATTGCCGCTTTCACTTGCCGTCACACTAATCACGCCATGCTCACCAATAGCCTGAATAGCATTGAGATAAAGATTTAACAGTACCTGAGTCAGTCTGTCCGGGTCGGCCTGAATTTCCGGCAACCCGTTGTTAGCGTTAAAGCACAACTGTATCTCACGACTCTGAGCGTCCTGGCTCACCAGTTGTAATGAATGGTTAATCAGGGTATTGAGCTCCACCGCCTGCAAAGCAAGGTGCGTTGGCTTGACCAGTTCCAGCAGTTCGCTCACCACGCGATTCAAACGGTCGGCTTCTTTCGCCATCACCTGCGCCAGTTGATGCGCTTCGCCCCCCGCGGGCGTGCGCTCGGCAAAATATTTCGCCAGTCCTTTAATCGATGAAAGTGGGTTACGGATTTCGTGGGCGACGCCTGCCGCCAGATGCCCCAGCGCCACCAGCTTCTCTTTGCGCTTCATTTCATCCTGCAATAACTGGCGCGAGCGAAGGTAACGGCGATACCAGAAGAATGACAACACGCTCGCCAGCAATACCGTCGCCAGAGCAAAGAGAATAATCAGGGTATTGCGCTTCTCCCCAATCTGGGTTGCAACCAGATCACTGGCATCAACAGCGATAAAAATAGCCTGTTGTGCATCTGCCTGTGGCTCAGGTTTGCCGTTACAGCGCGGCATATTATGCATCCCATGCCTCCAGGAGGCTGACATGGGCTGAAACAAACGATAGACCTCAAGCGCAGGCGTTTTTTCCGCGTCCTCAAGCAGTCGCCAGCGGGAGTTTTCCTCTGGCTTTAACTGCCGCATTTCATCAGGCGAATAGAGTGCACGCCCGACCATTTCTGGGTCACTGTGAAGAATGATAATGCCCTGCGCATCGGTGACCGCAAACCACAACACCCCTGGCTGGCCTGCCATCTCTTCCAGAAGTGCCTGTTGCTGCACATGGTGCATTCGCATCCCCATCCCTACGCGACTTCCTGACTCCAGAGCGCGAATGAGCACATTACCTTTTTCCAGTAATGCCTGGCGGTCAGCCTCGCTTGCCCGCCCATAATCGCGAATCACCGTCACCGCAAACAATCCCACCAGCCCAACAATGACTACGGGGAGGATCGCGCTTAACCATTTGGCTAATGTGTCTTTAGAACGTTGCATAAAACGCATCTTCTTCTTTGCCTGTTCATCCCTTTTTGACAGCACAAATCATGCCATCTTTTATTGCCCCCTACCCTGCGCTGTAACACAAACGCTTATCTTTCAATGAGTAAAAATGACTCGCTACCCACCACAAGCGGGTCATTTTTACTCGCTAACCGCGCCAGATTGCCCGTTACATCGGTGTTTCATCGTTGGCACGAAAGATGCAATACGTAAAGTAAGACAACCACTGGAGGATTAACCATGAAACGGAACACGAAGATTGCCCTGGTGATGATGGCGTTTTCAGCAATGGCGATAGGCTCAACAACTGCATTTGCCCACGGCGGACACGGTATGTGGCAGCAAAATGCAGCGCCTTTGACCAGCGAACAACAAACTGCGTGGCAGAAAATCCATAATGACTTTTACGCCCAAAGCAGCGCGCTGCAACAACAACTGGTGACGAAGCGTTATGAATACAACGCCCTGTTAGCCGCTAATCCACCGGATAGCAGCAAAATTAACGCGGTCGCCAAAGAGATGGAGACTTTACGTCAGTCATTAGATGAATTGCGAGTTAAACGGGATATTGCGATGGCTGAAGCGGGTATTCCACGCGGTGTCGGAATGGGCATGGGTTACGGTGGCTGCGGAGGTGGTGGCGGCCATATGGGTATGGGCCACTGGTAAATCAGAACGTCTTCTCGTTGGGTTGCCAGCGACAAAAGTCAGAGTTTGCCACTAACAGTAATTGTGAACCCTCGGGCGCTTCCAGCCATGCCACGCTCACATCAACAGAAGAGCGGCTCTGGCGGCGCTCGATATGCGCTATCGCCTGCGAATCTAAATCAGGCTTAATAGTTTGCCCTTCGCAGGTAGTCACAGTCTGTTCCATCGCATGCCAGCGTCCCTGACGCAGTACCACTCTCCCCTGACGTAAGGCGTCGCTAATCTGGCGGATCTGGTCTGCACGATAACGGTATAAATCGATTTGATCGTTAGAAAGCTGCTGCTTTTGCCCGTCGGATTCACGTTGCATAAAGCTCAGATCACCGCGCTCGTCAAAGCGTGCGCGGATATTCACCGGCGGTTTGCTGTAAACGTTGATATTGATAAGCGTGAGGTTATCGCCCTGCCAGCGGTATTCACGGGTAGTGGTATCGCCATTGCGCCACGGACTGAACACGGCAAGCAGATGGATATTATCGCCGCTGTCTTTTCGCCAGATGCGCACTGCACCCTGGTCTTCGGCAAACCCACTGGCGGTAAAAGGGGGAAGTGAAGAGTTGTGGCTACAGGCAGAGAGAAACAGCACGCCTGCCAGCATCAATGTGCGACGCCAGAAAGACAAAAGGGGTGAAACCACCCCTTCGTTAAAACTGTTCACTGCCACGCAATCTTACTTAACTGCGTCTTTCAGTGCCTTGCCAGAAACAAATGCTGGTACGTTAGCTGCGGCGATTTTGATTTCTTTACCGGTCTGCGGGTTGCGGCCAGTACGCTCAGCGCGGTGGTTCACTTTGAAGGTTCCGAAACCAACCAGTTGTACAGCATCGCCTTCTTTCAGAGACTCAGTAATTGCAGCCAGAGTGGACTCCAGAGCAGCTTTAGCCTGGGTTTTGGACAGTTCTGCTTTCTCTGCAATTACATCAATCAGTTGAGTCTTGTTCATAAGTTATCCTTACAATGTGTTTATCGCTTGCTAAGCATCGAGTGCGACGGAAATGCCAGAATAGCACTCTCCTGCATACACGCACCGATAGCCACTTTTTTTCGCCCCCCAAATGTAGACCAGACGGGGGGCGAAAGGGAAGACTCCAGGTACGACAAATCAGGCGTTAATTCACGTTTTCTGGTCTTATTGCTGAAAAATTATACCAATATTGCTCTCACCCGCCTCACGCAGGTCTGCCCTAAGGCCTTTTATCAGCTCAATGTCGCGTTCTTCGCACTCGGCTAAAAGTCGGAATATTTCCCACTGAATGTCCCATTCTTGCTCAACGGCCGGGTTTTCTTTCAGCTCTTCATCGCTCATTTCGCGACCAGCCTGGGTCATTTCCAGCATCGCAACGGTGGTGATGGAAGTCTTACTGACTTCCACAGCGTGTTCCAGTGTTTCGCCACTCAAACGCGAATGAACCAGTTCACTTAACGCCACGCAGGCATCGATTGCCGGATAAACACCGTACAGATCGAAATCATCTGCTGAAGGGATAGCTTCCTCAAATTTCTCCAGTTGACTGTCGAAATTCACTTTTGCGTCTTTGACAGTCAGCGTTTCCCAGATGAGATCAAGAATGCGACGGTAAATCTGCCCATCACCGAAGCCGGTTTGCTGGCAGAACATGGCGTAATTGGGGTACATGCGTTCGCATAAGCAGGCCATAAAAGTAACGTGCTGCCAGCTTTCCAGGCGCTCCAGACGCAGATGAATCGGGTTTTGTAACATGTTGTGTTCTCAAATACGGAAATTATCCGCAGTTTACCTGAATTAGGGCTGATTTGCTGTATAGCGCACGAACGCCGGACGTTCCGAGGCCACAGCATCCGCCCAGCGCGTTGGTTCTGGCAGACGATAGCCTTTCATGCAGCGTTGTACCCACGTCAGCGCGCTATCCACGCTGATCCGATGACCAGTAGCAATAAACAGCGGATTACAGCGCGCTTTGCTACGCCAGACCCAGGCCAGTTGCTCGCCTTTGTCCATCAACGGCGACAGCGCGCCCGGTTCGCTGGAGAGTGGTTCGAATTTACCGCATAGCCGTTTTTTCGCCACGCCAATGGTTGGCACATCGACTAATAAGCCAAAATGACTGGCGACGCCAAGACGACGCGGATGCGAGATCCCATGACCGTCGACAAACACTAAATCCGGTTTTTGCGACAGCATCTCCCACGCTGCCAGCAGCGCAGGATATTCGCGGAAGGAAAGAAAACCAGGAATGTAAGGCATGGTGGTGGCGATGCGAGCCACTTTATACTCCACCAGCTCAAGAGTGGGATATTTCAGCAGCACTATCGCCGCTCGCGTCACATCTCCGCCCTGCTCAAACCCAACATCGGCTCCGGCGATCAGATCCGGGGGATCTTTATCGAGTCGATCCTCGCGGATCACAGAAGAGGCCAGTTCAAGTTGTTGAGCGCGTAATGACGCGAGATCCATAATCACTCCTTAACGGTGGTACTGTTCGGACAACCGATGTACTGCCTCCACAAAGACACCGGCATGTTCTGGCGGTACATCCTGGTGAATGCCGTGACCAAGGTTGAAGACATGACCTTCACCATGACCGAAACCGGCAAGAATTGTCGCCACTTCTTCTTCAATGCGGGCTGGCGGCGCATACAGCATCGATGGGTCCATATTGCCCTGCAACGCGACTTTATTACCCACGCGGCGGCGCGCATCAGCGATATCCGTTGTCCAGTCGAGACCCAGCGCATCGCAACCAGTTTCCGCCATCGCTTCCAGCCACTGTCCACCGCCTTTGGTAAACAGTGTTACCGGCACACGGCGGCCGTCGTTTTCACGCAGCAACCCATCGACAATTTTATGCATGTAGTAGAGCGAGAACTGTTGATAGTCACGTCCGGTGAGCACGCCGCCCCAGGTGTCGAAAATCATCACCGCTTGCGCACCGGCTTTGATTTGCGCGTTCAGGTACAGGGTGACGCTTTTCGCCAATTTATCGAGTAGCGCATGCAGCGCTTGCGGATCGGCATACATCATTTTTTTGATCACGGTGAAAGCTTTGCTACTACCGCCTTCCACCATGTAGGTCGCCAGCGTCCACGGGCTGCCGGAAAAACCAATTAGTGGTACTTCGCCTTTCAGTTCGCGACGAATGGTACGTACTGCGTTCATCACGTAACCCAGTTCATCTTCCGGATCCGGAATCGGCAGTTTATCGACGTCTGCTTTACAGGTGACTGGCGAGGTGAATCGCGGGCCTTCTCCGGCTTCAAAATAGAGTCCTAACCCCATTGCATCCGGAACGGTGAGAATATCGGAAAACAGAATCGCCGCGTCCAGCGGATAGCGACGTAGCGGCTGCAAGGTGACTTCGCACGCCAGCTCGGCGTTTTTGCACAACGACATAAAATCGCCCGCCTGAGCGCGAGTAGCTTTATATTCCGGTAGGTAACGACCCGCCTGGCGCATCATCCATACTGGAGTGACATCAACGGGCTGGCGCAGCAGCGCCCGCAGATAACGATCGTTTTTGAGTTCGGTCATTTTGGCTGTTCCTTAGTGCGTCAGGCGGTCAGTGTATCATCACTCATACTCTGCCCGACACATCGCCACCGTATCTTCTATCAGACGGCGCGCCACAGTGCCCGGTGGTGGCAATAATGGTAAATCGTCGTAGCGATACCAGTTCGCCTCCAGCAGTTCTTTCGGATCAATCACGATGTCACCACTGTCATACTCCGCCATAAACGCAGTCATCAGCGACTGAGGAAACGGCCACGGCTGAGAGGTCACATAACGCAAATTCCTGACTTTGATGCCACTCTCTTCCATCACTTCCCGCGCGACCGCCTGTTCGAGGGTTTCTCCGACTTCGACAAATCCGGCGAGTACCGTATGGACACCGTTACGATGCCGGGTATGCTGGGCAAGTAGGATCGAATCATCGCGACGGATGGCAACGATAATGCAGGGAGCGATTTGTGGGTAGTAACGCTCACGGCAGTGGCTGCACAGCATCGCCCATTCGGTTTTGCTTGGGTACATTTCATGCCCGCAATATCCGCAGTATTTATGCGAACGGTAAAACTCCGCCAGTTGCACGCCGCGTCCGGCTAATTGAAACAGCCCGACGTCCAGATCAATAACCTGGCGCACCGAGCCCATATCATGGCGACGCTGCTGTTGTACCAGCCAAACAGGTTCTCCTTGCCATTCGCCTATCTGCAGTGCGCGCTGACCCACAAGATCAAAATTTGCCGCTTTGCCATATGGCAATTCTCCCTTCGGCAACCATAATTTTTGCTCATGGCTGACTATCCACCAACCGTGATCTAATTTTTCAATTATACGATCCATAGCTCTTGCACTACCTTTGCTTCACTGGCATGTTTAACATGTTTTTTACATTCTCACTGAGCAGTTTTTGAAGACAAACTTGCGGAGTCAATCATGCTTAACCAGCTCGATAACCTGACGGAACACGTCAGAGGAAGTAACAAACTGGTTGATCGCTGGCTACATGTACGTAAGCATCTGCTCGTGGCTTACTACAATTTGGTTGGCATTAAGCCTGGCAAAGAATCGTACATGAGGCTAAACGAAAAAGCCCTTGATGATTTTTGCCAGAGTCTGGTCGATTACCTTTCTGCCGGGCATTTCAGTATTTATGAGCGCATTCTGCATAAACTGGAAGGCAACGGGCAGCTCGCTCGCGCCGCGAAGATTTGGCCGCAACTGGAAGCCAACACGCAGCAGATTATGGATTACTACGATTCCAGTCTGGAAACCGCCATAGATCATGATAATTATCTTGAGTTTCAACAGGTTTTATCTGACATCGGTGAAGCGCTGGAAGCACGCTTTGTGCTGGAAGATAAGCTAATTCTGCTGGTGCTTGACGCTGCCCGCCTCAAACATCTTGCTTGAGTTATGCGCTGTTAACGCGTAATTTACATTCAACGCCCCGTTTGCGGGGCTAATTTCTTGTCGGAGTGCCTTAACTGGCTGAGACCGTTCATTCGGGATCCGCGGAACCTGATCAGGCTAATACCTGCGAAGGGAACAAGAGTTAATCTGCTATTGCATCGCCTTTGCGGCGATCATCTCTTGCTTCATCCGTCGTCTGACAAGCCACGTCCTTAACTTTTGGAATGAGCTATGTCTGCAACAAAACTGACCCGCCGCGAGCAACGCGCCCAGGCCCAACATTTTATCGATACCCTGGAAGGCACCGCCTTTCCCAACTCAAAACGGATTTACATCACCGGCACACATCCTGGCGTGCGCGTGCCGATGCGTGAGATCCAGCTTAGCCCGACGCTAATCGGCGGCAGCAAAGAACAGCCACAGTACGAAGAAAATGAAGCGATTCCGGTCTACGATACCTCCGGCCCGTATGGCGACCCGCAAATCGCGATTAACGTACAGCAAGGGCTGGCAAAACTGCGCCAGCCGTGGATCGATGCACGCGGCGACACTGAAGCACTCACCGTTCGCAGTTCCGATTACACTAAAGCGCGACTGGCGGATGATGGCCTCGATGAACTGCGTTTTAGCGGCGTATTAACGCCAAAACGCGCCAAAGCAGGCCATCGCGTTACGCAGTTACACTACGCCCGCCGGGGCATCATCACGCCGGAGATGGAGTTCATCGCCATTCGCGAGAACATGGGGCGCGAGCGCATCCGTAGCGAAGTTTTGCGCCACCAGCATCCGGGTATGAGCTTTGGTGCTCGCCTGCCGGAAAATATCACCGCGGAGTTTGTCCGTGACGAAGTCGCTGCCGGACGCGCCATTATCCCCGCCAATATCAATCATCCGGAATCTGAGCCAATGATCATTGGTCGCAACTTTCTGGTGAAAGTGAATGCCAATATCGGCAACTCAGCGGTCACCTCTTCCATTGAAGAAGAAGTGGAAAAACTGGTGTGGTCCACGCGCTGGGGAGCGGATACTGTGATGGATCTCTCTACCGGTCGCTATATTCACGAAACCCGCGAGTGGATTTTGCGCAACAGCCCGGTGCCGATCGGTACTGTGCCGATCTATCAGGCGCTGGAAAAGGTTAACGGGATCGCTGAAGATCTTACCTGGGAAACGTTCCGAGACACGCTGCTGGAACAGGCCGAGCAAGGTGTGGATTACTTCACGATTCATGCGGGCGTTCTCCTGCGCTACGTGCCAATGACCGCTAAACGTCTGACCGGTATTGTGTCGCGCGGCGGTTCGATTATGGCGAAATGGTGCCTCTCCCATCATCAGGAAAACTTCCTCTATCAACACTTCCGCGAAATTTGTGAAATCTGCGCCGCTTATGACGTTTCGCTGTCGCTGGGCGATGGCCTGCGTCCCGGTTCGATTCAGGATGCTAACGATGAAGCACAGTTTGCCGAGCTGCATACGCTGGGCGAACTGACCAAAATCGCCTGGGAATATGACGTGCAGGTGATGATTGAAGGCCCCGGGCATGTGCCGATGCAAATGATTCGCCGCAATATGACCGAGGAGTTAGAGCACTGCCACGAAGCACCGTTCTATACCCTCGGGCCGCTGACTACCGACATTGCGCCGGGCTATGACCATTTCACTTCGGGGATTGGCGCAGCGATGATTGGCTGGTTTGGCTGCGCGATGCTCTGCTACGTAACGCCAAAAGAGCACCTGGGTCTGCCCAATAAAGAAGACGTTAAGCAGGGACTTATCACCTATAAGATTGCCGCCCACGCCGCCGACCTGGCAAAGGGGCATCCGGGCGCACAAATTCGCGATAACGCCATGTCGAAAGCCCGTTTCGAATTTCGCTGGGAAGACCAGTTTAATCTGGCCCTCGATCCGTTTACCGCCCGCGCTTACCACGATGAAACCCTGCCGCAAGAGTCTGGCAAGGTCGCCCATTTCTGCTCGATGTGTGGACCGAAATTCTGCTCGATGAAAATCAGCCAGGAAGTGCGCGATTATGCCGCCGCGCAAACCATTGAAGTAGGAATGGCGGATATGTCGGAGAACTTCCGCGCCAGAGGCGGAGAAATCTACCTGCGTAAGGAGGAAGCATGATGTATCAGCCTGATTTTCCTCGTGTACCTTTTCGTTTAGGGCTGTATCCAGTAGTGGACAGTGTGCAGTGGATCGAACGCATGCTGGACGCGGGCGTGCGCACCCTCCAGCTACGCATTAAAGATCAGCGCGATGAAGAGGTGGAAGCTGATGTCGTAGCGGCAATTGAACTGGGTCACCGCTATAACGCACGACTGTTTATCAACGATTACTGGCAACTGGCGATCAGGCATCAGGCGTATGGTGTCCATCTGGGGCAGGAAGATTTGCAATCCACCGATCTCGCCGCTATCCGCGCGGCAGGCCTGCGGCTGGGCGTTTCGACCCATGATGACATGGAAATCGACGTCGCGCTGGCAGCACGCCCTTCTTATATCGCACTGGGGCATGTGTTCCCCACGCAAACCAAACAGATGCCTTCCGCGCCGCAGGGGCTGGCGCAACTGGCTCGGCACATTGAGCGCCTGGCTGATTATCCCACCGTGGCGATTGGCGGTATCAGTCTGGCGCGCGCACCTGCGGTGATGGCGACGGGTGTCGGTAGCATCGCCGTCGTCAGTGCCATTACCCAGGCGACAGACTGGCGTGCGGCAACAGCTCAGTTGTTGGAAATTGCAGGAGTTGGCGATGAATGACCGTGATTTTATGCGTTATAGCCGCCAAATCCTGCTCGATGACATCGCCATTGAAGGCCAGCAAAAACTGCTCGACAGCCAGGTGCTGATTATCGGCCTTGGCGGGCTGGGTACGCCTGCTGCGCTGTACCTGGCTGGCGCTGGTATCGGAACTCTGGTGCTGGCAGATGACGACGATGTGCATTTGAGTAATCTGCAGCGGCAAATCCTCTTTACCACTGAAGATATCGACCGCCCGAAATCGCAGGTCTGCCAACAGCGACTGACGCAATTGAATCCCGATATTCAACTGATGGCATTACAACAACGGCTAACGGGTCATGCCTTAAAAGATGCGGTAGCACAAGCCGATGTGGTGCTCGACTGTACCGACAATATGGCGACTCGCCAGGAGATTAACGCCGCCTGCGTGGCACTCAACACGCCGCTTATCACCGCCAGCGCGGTCGGTTTTGGTGGTCAGTTGATGGTACTGACGCCGCCCTGGGAACAGGGGTGTTATCGCTGTCTGTGGCCGGATAACCTGGAGCCTGAACGCAACTGCCGCACGGCGGGCGTGGTTGGCCCGGTGGTCGGGGTTATGGGTACTTTGCAGGCACTGGAAGCAATTAAGTTATTAAGCGATATAGAGACACCTGCGGGAGAACTCCGTTTGTTCGACGGTAAATCGAACCAGTGGCGCAGCCTGGCGTTGCGCCGCGCCACAGAATGCCCTGTATGTGGAGGATGCAATGCAGATCCTGTTTAACGATCAACCGATGCAGTTCGCCGCCGGACAAACTGTTCACGAGCTGCTGGAGCAACTCAATCAACAACAAGCGGGCGCAGCGCTGGCGATTAATCAACAAATCGTCCCGCGCGAGCAATGGGCGCAACATATCGTGCAGGATGGCGACCAGATCCTGCTTTTTCAGGTTATTGCTGGGGGGTGAGATGTTACGTATTGCGGACAAAACGTTTGATTCACATCTGTTTACCGGCACCGGGAAATTCGCCTCTTCGCAACTGATGGTGGAGGCGATCCGCGCTTCCGGCAGTCAACTGGTGACGCTGGCAATGAAACGCGTCGACTTGCGCCAGCACAACGACGCTATCCTCGATCCGCTTATCGCTGCGGGTATGACGCTGCTGCCGAATACTTCCGGGGCGAAAACAGCAGAAGAAGCCATTTTCGCTGCTCACCTGGCACGTGAGGCGTTAGGCACACACTGGCTGAAGTTGGAGATTCACCCTGATGCCCGCTGGTTGTTGCCCGATCCCATCGAAACCCTGAAAGCCGCCGAAACACTGGTGCAGCAGGGGTTTGTCGTGCTGCCTTACTGCGGTGCCGATCCGGTATTGTGCAAACGTCTGGAAGAAGTCGGTTGCGCGGCGGTAATGCCGCTCGGCGCACCAATTGGCTCTAATCAGGGACTGGAAACCCGCGCCATGCTGGAGATTATTATCCAGCAAGCCACGGTTCCGGTGGTGGTTGATGCGGGCATCGGCGTTCCGAGTCATGCCGCGCAGGCGCTGGAAATGGGGGCCGACGCCGTATTAGTAAATACAGCGATTGCCGTCGCGGACGATCCCATCAACATGGCAAAAGCATTTCGTCTGGCAGTAGAAGCTGGCCTGCTGGCGCGTCAGGCTGGGCCTGGCAGCCGAAGTAGCTTTGCTCATGCCACCAGCCCACTGACCGGATTTCTGGAGGTTTCAGCATGAAAACCTTCAGCAATCGCTGGCGAGAACTGGACTGGGACGACATCCGTCTGCGCATCAACAGTAAAACGGCCGCTGACGTAGAGCGGGCGCTAAATGCGCCGTCACTTACCCGCGACGACATGATGGCATTGCTCTCGCCTGCCGCCAGTGATTATCTGGAACCACTGGCCCAACGGGCGCAACGTCTGACACGCCAACGATTTGGCAATACCGTCAACTTCTACGTCCCGCTCTATCTTTCTAATCTTTGTGCTAACGACTGCACCTATTGTGGATTTTCCATGAGCAATCGCATCAAGCGCAAAACGCTGGATGAAGCAGACATCGCCAGGGAAAGCGCCGCTATTAAGGCAATGGGCTTTGAGCATCTGTTGCTGGTCACCGGTGAACATCAGGCGAAAGTAGGGATGGATTACTTTCGTCGCCACCTTCCTATCCTGCGTGAACAGTTCTCTTCGCTACAGATGGAAGTACAACCACTGACAGAAGCGGAATACGCCAAGTTAAAGCAACTTGGTCTGGATGGGGTAATGGTTTATCAGGAGACATATCACGAGGCGACGTATGCCCGCCATCATCTGAAAGGGAAAAAACAGGACTTCTTCTGGCGACTGGAAACACCAGACCGACTGGGTCGTGCGGGGATTGATAAGATAGGCCTTGGCGCGCTAATCGGCCTTTCCGACAACTGGCGCGTTGACTGCTACATGGTTGCCGAGCATTTGCTGTGGCTGCAACAGCATTACTGGCAAAGCCGCTACTCTGTCTCCTTCCCACGGTTGCGGCCATGTACTGGCGGCATTGAACCAGCGTCGATTATGGATGAACGCCAGCTAGTGCAAACCATCTGCTCCTTCCGCCTGTTTGCGCCGGAGATTGAACTCTCACTCTCCACGCGGGAATCACCGTGGTTTCGCGATCGCGTTATTCCGCTGGCAATAAATAACGTCAGCGCCTTCTCGAAAACGCAGCCAGGTGGCTATGCCGACGGTCGCCCTGAACTGGAACAATTCTCACCGCACGACGATCGCAGGCCAGAAGTTGTTGCCGCCGCGTTGACCGCCCAAGGCTTGCAGCCGGTATGGAAAGACTGGGACAGCTATCTGGGACGCGCCTCGCAACGGTTTTGAGACTGAATGTAAGAGCATAAATTTATTCCGAGCAGTTACGAAAGATGGAAAACGGAAACTTGTTGAAAGTCTTCCGTTTTTTTATGGTAGTGCCGTCAGCAGGAATGTTGTCCAGGGCGAAAAGCTTCTTCCTCGTTTCGCCCTGCCTTTCTTAATATTTCTGGTTAACTATATGAATTCTGAACTAAACCCATAAAAAAACCCGCCGAAGCGGGTTTTTAAGTTATTTGTGGATTAACGATTACTCGTTGTCAGAACCACCAAGACCTGCGTTCAGCAGTTCTGCCAGGCTGGCAGATGCGTCTTCTGCAGTCACCTGCGGTGCAGCCGGAGCCTCACCTGCGGCACGGCGGCGCATACGATCCTGGTGATACGCATAACCCGTACCGGCTGGGATCAGACGACCAACGATAACGTTCTCTTTCAGACCGCGCAGTTCATCACGTTTACCTGCAACAGCGGCTTCGGTCAGGACACGTGTAGTTTCCTGGAACGATGCTGCAGAGATGAAGGACTCGGTTGCCAGAGACGCTTTGGTGATACCCAGCAGATCGCGGGAGTAAGTTGCCCCCACTTTGCCGTTCGCTTCCAGTTCGCGGTTTGCGATCTTGACGCGAGAGTATTCAACCTGTTCGCCTTCCAGGAAGTCGGAGCTACCTGCGTTAACGATGGTGGCTTTACGCAGCATCTGACGAACGATAACTTCGATGTGTTTATCGTTAATCTTAACGCCCTGCAGACGGTATACGTCCTGTACTTCGTTAACGATGTAACGAGTAACAGCATGAACACCACGCAGACGCAGAATGTCGTGCGGTGCTTCCGGACCGTCGGAAATAACGTCACCACGTTCTACACGTTCACCTTCGAACACGTTGAGCTGACGCCATTTCGGAATCATCTCTTCGTACGGTTCGCTGCCGTCTACCGGGGTGATAACCAGACGACGTTTGCCTTTGGTTTCTTTACCGAAGGAAACGACACCGCTGATTTCAGCCAGGATTGCCGGCTCTTTCGGACGACGAGCTTCAAACAGGTCTGCAACGCGCGGCAGACCACCGGTGATGTCTTTAGTACCGCCAGATTCCTGCGGAATACGCGCCAGAGTGTCACCAGAGCTGATCTGTACGCCATCTTCCAGTTGAACAATCGCTTTACCCGGCAGGAAGTACTGCGCAGGCATATCAGTACCTGGGATCAGAACGTCGTTACCCTGAGCATCAACGATTTTCAGTGCCGGACGCAGATCTTTACCACCTGCGGTACGCTCTGCAGAATCCAGAACAACCAGCGAAGACAGACCGGTCAATTCGTCGGTCTGACGAGTAATGGTCTGGCCGTCGATCATGTCAGTAAAGCGAACAAAACCGCTTACTTCAGTGATAACTGGCATGGTGTGCGGATCCCAGTTTGCAACGGTTTCGCCGCCAGCAACCTGTTCGCCATCGCCTTTCGCCAGTACCGCACCGTAAGGCACTTTGTAGCTTTCTTTGGTACGACCAAATTCGTCGATCAGTTTCAGTTCGGTGTTACGGGAAGTGATAACCAGTTTACCGCTGGAGTTCACAACCGACTTCACGTTGCTGAGTTTGATGCTACCTTTGTTTTTCACCTGGATGCTGGATTCAGCAGCCGCACGCGATGCCGCACCACCGATGTGGAACGTACGCATGGTCAACTGTGTACCCGGTTCACCGATGGACTGTGCCGCGATAACACCGATAGCTTCACCTTTATTGATGATGTGGCCACGCGCCAAGTCACGACCGTAGCAGTGCGCACATACACCAAAGTCGGTGTCACAAGATACAACAGAACGAACTTTAACCGCGTCGACAGAGTTCTCTTCCAGCAGGTCACACCACTGTTCGTGCAGCAATGTGTTGCGCGGAACGAGGATGTCAGCAGTACCCGGCTTCAGAACGTCTTCAGCAGTTACACGACCCAGTACGCGATCGCGCAGCGGCTCTTTAACGTCGCCACCCTCGATAACTGGGGTCATCATGATACCTTCATGAGTACCACAATCATCTTCGGTAACCACCAGGTCCTGCGCGACGTCAACCAGACGACGAGTCAGGTAACCGGAGTTCGCGGTTTTCAGTGCGGTATCCGCCAGACCTTTACGAGCACCGTGGGTGGAGATGAAGTACTGGAGTACGTTCAGACCTTCACGGAAGTTCGCGGTGATTGGCGTTTCGATGATGGAGCCATCCGGCTTCGCCATCAGACCACGCATACCCGCAAGCTGACGAATCTGTGCCGCAGAACCACGCGCACCGGAGTCGGCCATCATGTAGATGCTGTTGAAGGAAACCTGCTTCTCTTCCTGACCGTCACGGTTAATAACGGTTTCAGTTTGCAGGTTATCCATCATCGCTTTGGATACACGATCGTTCGCCGCAGCCCAGATATCGATAACTTTGTTGTAGCGTTCGCCCGCCGTTACCAGACCAGACTGGAACTGCTCCTGAATTTCAGCAACTTCTGCTTCTGCCTCGGAGATGATTTCGTGTTTCTTCTCCGGGATGACCATGTCATCGATACCAACAGATGCACCGGAACGCGCTGCATATGCAAAGCCGGTGTACATGATCTGGTCCGCAAAAATAACGGTCGGTTTCAGACCGAGAATGCGGTAGCAGGTGTTCAGCATTTTGGAGATTGCTTTTTTACCCAGCGCCTGGTTGACGATGGAGTAAGGCAGACCTTTCGGTACAATCATCCACAGAATGGCACGGCCAACGGTCGTGTCTTTCAGGCTGGTTTTCGCGACTAATTCACCGTTAGCATCTTTTTCATACTCGGTGATACGCACTTTAACGCGCGCATGCAGAGAGGCCAGGCCAGCGCGATAAATACGCTCAGCTTCTTTCGGGCCAGTCAGCACCATGCCTTCGCCTTTGGCGTTAACACAGTCACGGGTCATGTAGTACAGACCCAGCACAACGTCCTGAGACGGAACGATGATTGGTTCGCCGTTCGCCGGAGACAGGATGTTGTTGGTAGACATCATCAGCGCACGCGCTTCGAGCTGGGCTTCCAGCGTCAGCGGTACGTGAACAGCCATCTGGTCACCATCGAAGTCGGCGTTATATGCCGCACAAACCAGCGGGTGTAGCTGGATAGCTTTACCTTCGATCAGTACCGGCTCAAATGCCTGGATACCCAGACGGTGCAGAGTCGGTGCACGGTTCAGCAGTACCGGGTGTTCGCGGATAACTTCGTCCAGGATATCCCAAACGACAGCTTCTTCACGTTCAACCATTTTCTTAGCAGCTTTGATGGTGGTAGCAAGACCACGCAGTTCCAGCTTGCCGTAGATGAACGGTTTGAACAGCTCCAGCGCCATTTTCTTCGGCAGACCGCACTGATGCAGACGCAGGTATGGACCTACGGTGATTACAGAACGACCGGAGTAGTCAACACGTTTACCGAGCAGGTTCTGACGGAAACGACCCTGTTTACCTTTGATCATGTCGGCCAAAGATTTCAGAGGACGCTTGTTAGAACCGGTGATCGCACGACCGCGACGACCGTTATCCAGCAGGGCATCAACCGCTTCCTGCAGCATACGTTTTTCGTTACGTACGATGATGTCCGGCGCTGCCAGATCCAGCAGACGTTTCAGACGGTTGTTACGGTTAATGACGCGACGATACAGATCGTTCAGGTCAGAAGTCGCGAAACGACCACCATCCAGCGGAACCAGCGGACGCAGATCTGGCGGCAGAACCGGCAGAACGGTCAGGATCATCCACTCTGGCTTGTTACCAGACTGAACGAATGCTTCCAGCAGTTTGATACGCTTGGTCAGTTTTTTACGCTTGGTTTCGGAGTTGGTTTCGTTCAGCTCTTCACGCAGAGTTTCACACTCTTGCTCCAGATCCATGCTCTTCAGCAGTGCCTGAATAGCTTCCGCACCCATCTTCGCGTCGAATTCATCACCGAACTCTTCCAGCGCATCCAGATACTGTTCTTCAGTCAGGATCTGTTGACGTTCCAGGTTGGTCATACCGCCTTCGATAACAACATAGGATTCGAAGTACAGTACGCGTTCGATATCACGCAGCGGCATATCGAGCAGCAGACCGATACGGGACGGCAGCGATTTCAGGAACCAAATGTGCGCAGTCGGAGAAGCCAGCTCGATGTGACCCATACGCTCACGGCGTACTTTAGTCTGGGTCACTTCAACGCCGCACTTCTCACAGATGACGCCGCGGTGTTTCAGGCGCTTGTACTTACCGCACAGGCACTCGTAATCTTTTACCGGCCCAAAGATACGGGCGCAGAAAAGGCCGTCACGTTCTGGTTTGAACGTACGGTAGTTGATGGTTTCCGGCTTTTTAACTTCACCGAAAGACCATGAACGGATCATGTCTGGCGAAGCCAGAGCAATTTTGATCGCATCAAACTCTTCGGTTTTAGTCTGCGCTTTCAGAAACTTTAATAAATCTTTCACGGATTTGCTCCCGTCGGAGTTAGCACAATCCGCTGCCGGGTTTTACCCCGACAGCAGTGACCTGTTTGAGCGAGAATTACTCGTCTTCCAGTTCGATGTTGATACCCAGCGAACGAATCTCTTTCAACAATACGTTGAAGGATTCTGGCATGCCCGGTTCCATCTGATGGTTGCCGTCCACGATGTTCTTATACATCTTGGTACGACCGTTCACGTCATCAGACTTAACGGTGAGCATTTCCTGCAGGGTGTATGCCGCGCCGTATGCTTCCAGCGCCCACACTTCCATCTCCCCGAAACGCTGACCACCGAACTGTGCCTTACCACCCAGCGGCTGCTGAGTAACCAGGCTGTAAGAACCGGTAGAACGCGCGTGCATCTTGTCGTCGACCAGGTGGTTCAGTTTCAGCATGTACATGTAACCTACGGTTACCGGGCGTTCGAACTGTTCACCAGTGCGGCCGTCGTACAGGGTGATCTGACCAGAAGTCGGCAGGTCGCCAAGTTTCAGAAGCTCTTTAATTTCCGCTTCTTTCGCACCGTCGAATACCGGCGTTGCGATCGGCATACCTTTGCGCAGGTTTTCAGCCAGGCGCATCACTTCTTCATCGCTGAAGGTACTCAGGTCAACTTTCTGACGAACGTCAGCGCCCAGATCGTAGGCACGCTGGATGAACTCGCGCAGTTTCGCGACTTCCTGCTGCTGTTTCAGCATGGCATTGATCTTGTCACCGATACCTTTAGCAGCCATACCCAGGTGGGTTTCCAGAATCTGACCGATGTTCATACGAGACGGTACGCCCAGCGGGTTCAGTACGATGTCTACCGGCGTACCGTTTTCATCGTAAGGCATATCTTCGATCGGGTTGATCTTAGAAATTACACCCTTGTTACCGTGACGACCTGCCATCTTGTCACCAGGCTGGATACGGCGTTTAACCGCCAGATATACCTTAACAATCTTCAGCACGCCCGGTGCCAGATCGTCACCCTGGGTGATTTTGCGGCGTTTCGCTTCGAGTTTCTTCTCGAACTCGTGTTTCAGTTCGTCATACTGCTCAGCCAGTTGTTCTAGCTGATTTTGTTTCTCTTCGTCGGTCAGGCCCAGTTCCAGCCAGCGATCGCGCGGCAGTTTGTCGAGCTTCTCAGCTTCAACACCACCGGCTACCAGCACAGCTCGGATACGGCTGAACAGACCCGCTTCGAGGATCTGCAGTTCTTCAGACAGGTCTTTCTTCGCCTGTTTGAGCTGCATTTCTTCGATTTCCAACGCACGTTTGTCTTTTTCTACGCCATCGCGAGTAAAGACCTGAACGTCGATAACCGTACCGGATACACCGTTTGGTACACGTAGAGAAGAGTCTTTAACGTCAGACGCTTTCTCACCGAAGATCGCACGCAACAGTTTCTCTTCTGGGGTCAGTTGGGTTTCACCTTTCGGCGTTACCTTACCAACCAGAATGTCGCCACCGGTCACTTCCGCACCAATGTAAACGATACCGGATTCATCCAGTTTGGAGAGCGCAGCTTCACCCACGTTCGGGATATCAGCGGTGATCTCTTCTGGCCCCAGCTTGGTGTCACGAGACACACACGCCAGCTCCTGGATGTGGATGGTGGTGAAACGGTCTTCCTGAACAACACGCTCGGAGACGAGGATGGAGTCTTCGAAGTTGTAGCCGTTCCACGGCATGAACGCCACGCGCATGTTCTGACCGAGCGCCAGTTCACCGAGGTCGGTGGACGGGCCATCAGCCAGCACATCACCACGCTCAACCGGCTCACCCAGAGACACGCAAGGCATCTGGTTGATACAGGTGTTCTGGTTAGAACGGGTGTATTTGGTCAGGTTGTAGATGTCGATACCTGCTTCGCCCGGGTACATCTCGTCTTCGTTAACTTTGATAACGATACGGGAAGCATCCACGTACTGAACGACACCACCACGTTTAGCAACCGCAGTTACACCGGAGTCAACGGCAACAGCACGTTCCATACCAGTACCAACCAGCGGCTTATCAGCACGCAGAGTCGGAACGGCCTGACGTTGCATGTTCGCACCCATCAATGCACGGTTGGCGTCATCGTGTTCAAGGAACGGGATCAGGGACGCACCGACGGATACCACCTGCTGGGTGGATACGTCCATGTAGTCAACCTGGTCGCGGCTGAACAAGCTGGATTCGCCTTTGCTACGGCAGGTTACCAGATCTTCTACGAAGTGGCCTTCTTCATCCAGGTTGGAGTTCGCCTGGGCGATAACGTAGTTGCCTTCTTCGATAGCAGACAGGTAGTGAATTTCGTCAGTTACAACACCGTCGGTTACTTTACGATACGGAGTCTCAAGGAAGCCGTATTCGTTAGTCTGTGCGTACACGGACAGGGAGTTGATCAGACCGATGTTCGGACCTTCAGGGGTTTCGATTGGACATACGCGACCGTAGTGAGTCGGGTGTACGTCTCGAACCTCGAAGCCTGCGCGTTCACGGGTCAGACCGCCTGGGCCGAGTGCGGAGATACGACGTTTGTGCGTAATCTCAGACAGTGGGTTGTTCTGGTCCATAAACTGAGACAACTGACTGGAACCAAAGAACTCTTTCACTGCTGCAGAAATCGGCTTGGCGTTGATCATGTCCTGAGGCATCAGGGTATCCAGATCGCCCAGAGACAGACGCTCTTTCACCGCACGCTCTACACGTACCAGGCCAACGCGGAACTGGTTTTCCGCCATTTCGCCAACAGAACGGATACGACGGTTGCCGAGGTGGTCGATATCATCGACTTCGCCTTTACCGTTACGGATATCAATGAGCTTTTTCATAACATCAATGATGTCGTCTTTGCTCAGGATACCAGAACCTTCAATTTCTTCACGCAGCAGAGAACGGTTGAACTTCATACGACCAACCGCAGACAGATCATAGCGGTCTTCGGAGAAGAACAGGTTCTCAAACAGGCTTTCAGCGGCTTCACGAGTCGGCGGCTCGCCAGGACGCATCATACGGTAGATTTCTACCAGTGCGCTCAGACGGTCATTAGTTGGGTCGACACGTAAGGTTTCAGAGATATACGGGCCGTGATCCAGATCGTTGGTGAACAGCGTTTCGATACGCTTGTGACCAGACTGGCTCAGCTTAGCCAGCAGATCCAGGCTCAGCTCCATGTTCGCTGCGCAGATCAGCTCGCCGGTAGACTCATCAATATAGTCTTTAGCAACTACTTTACCTGCGATGTACTCAACCGGGACTTCGATCAGTTTTACGTCGTCTTTTTCCAGTTGGCGAATGTGGCGCGCAGTAATACGGCGGCCTTTTTCTACGTACACTTTACCGTTAGCTTCGATGTCAAAAGATGCGGTTTCACCACGCAGGCGTTCCGGCACCAGTTCCATCTGCAGCTTGTTATCACGGATTTCGAAAATAACTTTTTCGAAGAACAGGTCGAGGATCTGTTCAGTGGTGTAGTTCAGGGCACGCAGAATGATGGTCGCAGGCAGTTTACGGCGACGGTCAATACGTACGAACAGGTTGTCCTTCGGATCGAATTCGAAGTCCAGCCAGGAACCACGGTAAGGAATAATACGCGCGTTATACAGTACTTTACCCGAAGAGTGGGTTTTACCTTTGTCGGAGTCGAAGAAGACGCCCGGACTACGGTGCAACTGGGAAACGATAACACGCTCAGTACCATTGATAACAAAAGTACCGTTGTCAGTCATGAGCGGAATTTCGCCCATGTAGACTTCTTGTTCTTTAATGTCTTTTACGGTGCCTTCCGGCGCTTCGCGCTCATAGATCACCAGACGCAGTTTAACGCGCAGCGGTGCGGAATAGGTCACGCCACGGATTTGACATTCCTGGACGTCAAACACCGGTTCGCCAAGGCGGTAGCTGACGTATTGCAGCTCGGAATTACCGCTGTAGCTCTGAATCGGGAACACGGAACGGAAAGCAGCTTCCAGACCATACTGCCCTTCAGGATCTTGCTCGATAAATTTCTGAAACGAGTCAAGCTGGATAGAAAGGAGATAAGGCACATCCAGAACTTGTGGACGTTTACCAAAATCCTTACGAATACGTTTTTTCTCGGTATAGGAGTAAACCATAGGGTTCCTCAGCTCGCTGACAAGTCGACCCATCTGTCCATTGAGCGGACAGTTTGTGCAACACTATTTTGTTGACCGGAAAATGGATACTTTCCGCAATGCCTGTTGCTATCACGCTTAAACCATTTCATTGCGATTTACACAGAGCGGACGCTCTGTCGCAGTATATTAAGTCGTCGATAGAAACAAGCATTGAAAGGCACAGCAGTAGTCAAACAGTGTGAAACGCTACTGGCGCCTTACAGCGCAAAAAGGCTGGTGACTAAAAAGTCACCAGCCATCAGCCTGATTCCTCAGGCTGCAACCGGAAGGGTTGGCTTATTTAACTTCAACTTCAGCGCCAGCTTCTTCCAGAGCTTTTTTCAGTGCTTCAGCGTCATCTTTGCTCACGCCTTCTTTCAGAGCAGCCGGAGCAGATTCTACCAGGTCTTTAGCTTCTTTCAGACCCAGGCCAGTTGCGCCACGTACTGCTTTGATAACAGCAACTTTGTTAGCGCCAGCAGCTTTCAGAATTACGTCGAATTCAGTTTTTTCTTCAGCAGCTTCAACCGGGCCAGCAGCTACAGCTACAGCAGCAGCAGCGGAAACACCGAATTTTTCTTCCATTGCAGAGATCAGTTCTACAACGTCCATTACAGACATAGCTGCAACTGCTTCAATGATTTGATCTTTAGTGATAGACATTTAAATTGTTCCTGAATATCAGAATAAGTTTATACGTAAGCGAATGCGTTAAACAGATAACTGCGATTAAGCAGCTTCTTTCGCATCGCGTACAGCAGCCAGAGTACGAACCAGTTTGCCAGCCGAAGCTTCTTTCATGGTTGCCATCAGGCGTGCAATTGCTTCTTCGTAGGTCGGCAGAGTTGCCAGGCGGTCGATCTGAGACGCCGGGATCAGCTCACCTTCAAAGGCAGCGGCTTTGACCTCAAATTTTGCATTCGCTTTCGCGAACTCTTTGAACAGACGAGCAGCAGCGCCCGGGTGTTCCATAGAGTATGCAATAAGGGTCGGACCAACAAACGCATCTTTCAGGCACTCGAACGGAGTACCTTCAACAGCACGACGCAGCAGGGTGTTACGAACAACACGCATGTATACGCCAGCTTCGCGACCTGCTTTACGCAGTTCAGTCATTTTATCTACAGTTACGCCACGGGAATCCGCAACTACTGCAGACAGCGCGCCTTTGGCTACTTCGCTGACTTCAGCAACAATCGCTTGTTTGTCTTGAAGATTTAAAGCCATTAGCTTTGCTCCTGGATGTTTGCCAGAGAAAATCTCTGGAACTCACTTCACTCCTCCAAACGGAGAGAGCGTCTTAATTACGGTGAGCAGAAACAAGCCAGAATATAAAAAAATAATCTTAGCGTTCTGTCACCGTCTACGCAGGGTATTAAGTCTCTTACGAAACACCTGCGGTCTTCGACGGAGGCCTGGATTAGGCCAGGCTCCAACGAACAAATCTTTTTAGCCGCTAACTTTCGTTAACGTACGTGGGGGTAAGATTGTAGACAAAATCACCGCCCACGTAAAGGCATTAGTTTGCAGAAGCGCTCAGGCCAGCCTGGTCAACTGCAACACCTGCACCCATGGTGGTGGAGATGCTAACTTTCTTGATGTACACGCCTTTCGCCTGAGTAGGTTTTGCTTTTTTCAGCGCAACCAGCAGAGCTTCCAGGTTTTCTTTCAGTTTGTCAGCGTCAAAGTCCACTTTACCGATGGTGGTGTGGATGATGCCGTTTTTGTCGTTACGGTAACGGATCTGGCCAGCTTTAGCGTTTTTAACCGCTTCAGCTACGTTCGGCGTTACAGTACCCACTTTCGGGTTTGGCATCAGGCCGCGCGGACCCAGAACCTGGCCCAGTTGGCCAACAACGCGCATTGCATCCGGAGAAGCAATAACAACGTCAAAGTTCATTTCGCCTTTCTTGATCTGATCAGCCAGATCTTCCATACCTACCAGCTCAGCGCCTGCAGCTTTAGCAGCTTCAGCATTTGCGCCCTGGGTAAATACGGCTACGCGAACGGAACGGCCAGTACCGTGCGGCAGTACAGTTGCGCCACGTACGTTCTGGTCAGATTTACGAGCGTCGATGCCGAGGTTAACAGCAACGTCCACGCTTTCTACGAATTTAGCAGTCGCCAGCTCTTTCAGCAGAGCGATAGCTTCGTTGATGTCGTACTGTTTGGTCGCATCAACTTTCTCGCGGATAACACGCATGCGCTTGGTCAGTTTAGCCATTTCTTAGTCCTCCACTACCAGGCCCATGGAACGTGCAGTACCTTCGATGGAGCGAGTCATCGCTTCAATGTCGGCACCGGTCATGTCGGCAGCTTTGGTCTGCGCGATTTCCTGCAACTGAGCGCGGGAAATTTTACCCACTTTGTCTTTGTTCGGCTTACCGGAACCGGACTTGATACCAGCCGCTTTTTTCAGCAGAACTGCTGCCGGCGGAGTCTTGGTAACGAAAGTGAAAGAACGGTCAGCGTAAACGGTGATAACTACCGGAATCGGCAGACCTTTTTCGATGGAATCAGTTTTTGCGTTGAACGCTTTGCAGAATTCCATGATGTTTACGCCCTGCTGACCCAGAGCCGGACCTACTGGCGGACTCGGGTTAGCCATACCAGCCGCAACCTGCAGCTTGACATAGGCTTGTACTTTCTTAGCCATTATAAATTCCTCAAGTTGGGTAATAGCGCCTCAGAGAGGCTCCCCGTGATATAAAAAATCGTTTTACGGGCAAGGCCCATAAAAACAAAAGGCGCGAAATTGTATTCCAATCTCGCGCCTTGTGCAACGATTTAATCGCCGCTTTTTTGATCGCTGTGTTAGGCTTTTTCAACCTGGCTGAAGTCCAGTTCTACCGGGGTCGCACGACCAAAGATAGAAACAGAGACTTTCAGACGAGACTTCTCGTAATCAACCTCTTCAACGACACCGTTGAAGTCAGCGAACGGACCATCATTAACACGAACCATTTCACCTGGTTCAAACAGCGTTTTCGGACGCGGCTTATCACCAACCTGCTGCAGGCGGTTCATAATCGCATCGACTTCTTTATCGCTGATTGGCGCCGGACGATCGGAAGTACCGCCGATGAAGCCCATCACACGCGGTACGCTGCGCACCAGGTGCCAGCTCGCATCGTTCATCACCATCTGAACGAGGACGTAGCCAGGGAAGAATTTGCGTTCGCTTTTGCGACGCTGACCGCCACGGATCTCAACGACTTCTTCAGTCGGGACCATGACTTCGCCAAACAACTCTTCCATGTTGTGTAATTTGATATGCTCACGCAGCGATGTTGCTACGCGGCCTTCAAAACCGGAAAACGCCTGAACGACGTACCAGCGCTTTTTAGGAGCTTCAGACATCTCAGAACCTCAGGCCAGTGATAAAGGATACCAGGCGAACCAGAATACCATCCAGTCCCCACAGGATCAGTGACATTACTGCGGTAACCGCAGCCACAATCAGCGTGGTGTGCAATGTTTCCTGGCGAGTCGGCCAAATGACCTTACGGACTTCGGTACGCGCTTCACGGGCAAAAGCAACGGTTGCTTTACCTTTTGTCGTTAACAGCGCGACACCACCCGCTGCAGCAATCAGAATTACTACGGCCAGCGCACGCAGCGGCAGCATAATGTCGCGATAAAGGTAATTGCCGACAATTGCCACCAGGAGCAATGCCACCACAACGACCCACTTCATCGCTTCCAGGCCGCGCCCGCTTCCTTGAGCTTCGGTATTCGCACTCATAAACCAACCTGTCAGAAGTATTCTACAAACATTTTCACCCCGCGATCGCGAGGCAAACCAAATCGAAACGCGTATTCGCTTTTCGGATTATACGCCCTCAACAGAGCCTGTCTCAGCAATGATTATGACAAAGAAAATCACTGATGAGCCAGGTTCTGGTACGAAAGCGTGCAAAAAGGGCATCAAATGATGCCCTTTTATTGCGCATTGCGTCAAATGTTATCGGCAATTAGCTCAGAACTTTAGCTACAACGCCCGCGCCAACGGTACGGCCGCCTTCACGGATTGCGAAACGCAGACCGTCGTCCATCGCGA
>OBUV01000148.1_pt1 | contig 27635 bp, 19 predicted proteins | sample 1475971 | NCBI WGS metagenome assembly OBUV01 (sample SAMEA2579962, study PRJEB22360) | human gut metagenome | biome: human gut; feature: human-associated habitat; material: faeces | place: Denmark | collected 2008/2010
ACGCGTTAAGCGTCGCATCAGGCATCGCTTGTCGGATGCGGCGCGAGCGCCTTATCCGACCTACATCGGAGTCACCCGTAGGCCTGATAAGACGCGTTAAGCGTCACATCAGGCATCGCTTGTCGGATGCGGCGCGAGCGCCTTATCCGACCTACATCAGAGTCACCCGTAGGCCTGATAAAACGCGTCAGCGTCACATCAGGCATCGCTTGTCGGATGCGGCGCGAGCGCCTTATCCGACCTGCATCAGAGTCACCCGTAGGCCTGATAAGACGCGTTAAGCGTCGCATCAGGCATCATTCATCGGATGCGGCGATAACGCCTTATCCAGTCTACAGTGCAGGTGAGGCTTAAACTACTACACGTCCAGCAGCAGACGCGTCGGATCTTCCAGCAACTCTTTGATTGTCACCAGGAAACCCACGGATTCGCGACCATCGATCAGGCGGTGATCGTAGGACAGCGCCAGGTACATCATCGGCAGGATCTCAACCTGACCATTCACCGCCATCGGACGATCTTTAATAGCGTGCATGCCCAGAATTGCGCTCTGCGGCGGGTTGATGATAGGCGTAGACATCAGGGAACCGAACACACCACCGTTGGTGATGGTAAAGTTACCACCGGTCAGATCTTCAACCGTCAGCTTGCCGTCACGGCCTTTCACAGCCAGCTCTTTGATTTTCTTCTCAATGTCAGCCATGCCGAGGGTATCGACATCACGCAGAACCGGCGTTACCAGACCGCGCGGCGTAGAAACTGCCATGCTAACGTCGAAATAGTTGTGGTAAACCACATCATCGCCATCAATAGATGCGTTCACTTCCGGGTAACGTTTCAGCGCTTCAACAACCGCTTTCACATAGAAGGACATAAAGCCCAGACGGATGCCGTGGCGTTTTTCAAACGCTTCACCGTACTGCTTACGCAGATCCATAATCGGCTTCATGTTGACTTCGTTGAACGTGGTCAGCATAGCGGTGGAGTTTTTCGCTTCCAACAGACGCTCTGCCACGCGCTTACGCAGACGAGTCATCGGTACACGTTTTTCGCTACGAGCAGCCAGTGCTGGTTGAGCCGCCGGAGCAGTTGCTGCCGGAGTTGCATCTTTCGCCGGGGCTTTCGCCAGATGTTTTTCCACATCTTCACGGGTCAGACGACCGCCAACACCGGTGCCTTTAATAGCGCTGGCATCGAGGTTGTGTTCAGCCAGCAGGCGACGGATCGCCGGGCTTAACGCGTCGTTGTTTTGCTCTTCCAGAGACGCCTGCTGACGTTGCGCAGGCGTGGACGCTTTCTCTTCAGATTTAGCGCGGGTTTCTTTACCCGCGCTATTGCCTTCACGCAGGCGGCCGAGGATCTGACGAGACGTTACGGTTGTACCTTCATCTTCCAGAACCGCATCCAGAATGCCGTCTGCTGATGCCGGTACTTCCAGTACCACTTTGTCAGTTTCGATTTCCACCAGCACTTCATCACGTACGACTGCGTCGCCGGGTTTTTTATGCCAGGTTGCGACGGTGGCATCAGCTACGGATTCAGGCAGGTCAGGGACCAGAATATCTACGCTACTCATTTTGTATCCTTTATTTATTCGACGTTCAGCGCGTCATTAACCAGATCTTGTTGCTGTTTCTGGTGAACGGACATATATCCTACCGCCGGAGAGGCGGAGGCCGGGCGGCCTGCATAACGCAGAGAAGCCCCAAACGGAATCACTTCACGGAAATGATGCTGGCTGCAGTACCATGCGCCCTGGTTGAGCGGCTCTTCCTGGCACCAGACAAAATCCTTGACGTGAGCAAACTGCTGCAACACTTCCTGCATCGCTTTATGCGGGAACGGGTAGAGTTGCTCGATACGCACGATGGCGACATCTTGTTGATTGTTCTTACGGCGTTGTTCAAGCAGGTCGTAATAAACCTTACCAGAACACATCACTACGCGCTTCACGCCCTTCGGATCAAGCTCGTCGATTTCACCGATGGCAGGCAGGAAGGTGCCGTTCGCCAGTTCTTCGAGGCTGGAAACCGCCAGCGGATGACGCAGCAGCGATTTCGGTGACATGACCACCAGCGGACGACGCATCCCGCGCAGCGCCTGGCGACGCAGCATGTGGTAAACCTGTGCCGGAGTAGACGGTACGCAAACCTGCATGTTTTGCTCGGCGCAAAGTTGCAGATAACGTTCCAGACGCGCGGAGGAGTGCTCTGGCCCCTGCCCTTCGTAACCGTGCGGCAGCAGCATCACCAGACCACACATACGGCCCCATTTCTGTTCGCCGGAGGAGATGAACTGGTCAATAACGACCTGGGCACCGTTGGCAAAGTCACCGAACTGTGCTTCCCAGATGGTCAACGTCCGCGGTTCTGCGGTGGCATAACCGTATTCAAATGCCAGCACTGCTTCTTCAGACAGTACGGAGTCCCAGACGCGGAACGCGCCCTGACCGTTATGAATATGTTGCAGCGGCGTATAAGTGGAGCCGTTGGACTGGTTGTGAATCACTGCGTGACGGTGGAAGAAGGTTCCGCGACCGGAGTCTTCACCAGACAGACGAACCGGAATACCTTCATCAACCAGCGTGGCGTAAGCAAGGTTTTCCGCGCCGCCCCAGTCAAACAGTTTTTCACCGGCCGCCATCGCCTGGCGATCACCATAAATCTTGGCAACGCGAGACTGCATCTCAATGGCTTCTGGCACCGTGCTGATACGTTTTGCCAGTTCCTGCAAACGCTTCATCTCAACCTTGTTCGGGTATTCTTCATCCCATTCGTGGTTGAGATACGGCGACCAGGTGAAAGAGTGCATGTTCATCGGACGCCACTCAGCCACTACGCAATCGCCCGCATCCAGCGCATCGCGGTACAGGTTAACCATCTCGGTGGCATCTTCCAGCGTCGCCACTTTTTCCTGCTCCAGCTTGTCCGCGTAGATTTTGCGCGGCGTCGGATGTTTTTTGATTTTCTGATACATCAGCGGCTGGGTTGCACTCGGCTCGTCGGCTTCGTTGTGGCCGTGACGGCGGTAGCATACCAGGTCGATGAAAACATCACGTTTGAAGGTGTTACGGAAATCGAGCGCCAGACGGGTAACAAAGGCAACCGCTTCCGGATCATCCGCATTAACGTGGAAAATCGGTGCCTGTACCATCTTACCAATATCAGTACAGTACGGCGTAGAACGGGCATCCAGCGGGTTAGAGGTAGTGAAGCCCACCTGGTTGTTGATAACGATACGCACCGTACCGCCAACTTCATAACCACGCGCTTTTGACATGTTCAGGGTTTCCTGAACTACGCCCTGTCCGGTCACTGCGGCATCACCGTGGATGGTGATTGGCAGCACTTTGTTGCTGCTCGGCTCATCAAGTCTGTCCAGACGGGCACGAACAGAACCGATAACCACCGGGCTTACAATCTCAAGGTGAGACGGGTTAAACGCCAGCGCCAGGTGTACCAGGCCGCCATCGGTCTGGAAGTCAGACGAGAAGCCCATGTGGTATTTCACGTCGCCCGTGCCGAGGTGTTCTTTATGCTTACCGGCAAACTCGTCGAACAAGTCTTGCGGTTTTTTACCCAGCACGTTCACCAGCACGTTCAGACGACCACGGTGCGCCATCCCGAGAACCACTTCGCGGGTGCCGCTGTTGCCAGCGTGGCGGATCATCTCTTTAAGCATCGGGATTAACGCGTCACCGCCTTCCAGCGAGAAGCGTTTTGCGCCAGGGAATTTTGCACCGAGGTAACGTTCAAGGCCTTCAGCGGCGGTCAGTTCGCTTAAGAAGCGTTTTTTCTCTTCGCTATTGAACGTCGCGCGACCAGACTCGATACGCTGTTGGATCCAGCGTTTTTCTTCGGTGCTGGTAATGTGCATATACTCGGCGCCAATCGGGCCGCAGTAGGTTTGCTTGAGAGCTTCCAGCAGCTCGCCGAGTTTCATGGTTTCTTTGCCGCTGGCAAATGAACCGACGTTGAAGGTCTCCTGGAAGTCTGCTTCGGTCAGATCGTGGAAAGACGGATCCAGATCGGCCACTTTATCTTGCTGCCACAGTCCCAGCGGATCGAGATTCGCATGCTGGTGACCACGGAAGCGGTATGCGTTAATGAGCTGCAGGACTTTAACCTGCTTCACATTGGTGTCAGGGTCGGAGATCGTTGAAGAGTAACGTGAAGCATCTTTCGCCAGGCGGCGGAAATATTCACGCGTTTGAGAGTGGAATTGATCCGGTTTGACTCCCGTACCAGGTAACTGCTGGAACGTCGAACGCCAGTTAGCGTCAACCGAGTCAGGATCGGTTAAGAAGTCTTCATAGAGCTGTTCTATCCAGCTCTGGTTTGCGCCAGAGAGGTAAGAAGAGTCCAACCAGGCTTTCAAAGCGCTGTTCTGCATCGTGATCCCTTAAGCATCTTTTTTATGCTTACTTAATACTCTAAATAGTTCACGTTTCAGGAAGTTGGTCAGCTTGTGAATCCCCGGGAGCTTACACTCAGTAAGTGACCGGGGTAAGCAAGCGCAACCAACGCACATGCAACGTGAAATATGACGAGTATTTTCGCCGTGGATACTACCACGCACAATGATGTGCGTGCCGGGGTTCACTTGTTGCGGACTTGTCGTATTTTCTGCGTCCGCTAAGGAACCTTTAAAAACTGTCTTAGTGTCAGGGGCAGTTTTTAAAGATTTCCTGCATTTCTTTTGTAGGCCGGATAAGGCGTTCACGCCGCATCCGGCTCTGGTTGCCTGATGCGACGCTTGCGCATCTTATCAGGCCTGAGGTTTACGCATTGCGTTGCAACAACATCGACTTGATATGGCCGATGGCGCGCGTCGGGTTCAGCCCTTTTGGACAGACACTGACGCAGTTCATGATGCTGTGACAGCGGAATACACTGAATGCATCGCTCAAACCGTCAAGGCGGCTGTCAGTCTCGGTATCACGGCTATCGATAAGGAAACGATACGCCGCTAACAAGCCTGCCGGACCGATAAACTTATCGGGGTTCCACCAGAAAGACGGACAAGAGGTTGAACAACATGCGCAGAGAATACATTCATACAGCCCGTCGAGTTTTTCACGTTGCTCTGGCATTTGTAAATGCTCACGAGCTGGTAGATTTTGTCCATTATTCAACAAGTAAGGCTTAATTTTCTCATATTGGGCATAGAATTGTCCCATGTCTACCACCAAATCGCGGATCACCGGTAAACCAGGCAGCGGGCGAATCACAATCTTCTTGCCCGGCTGGTTGAGTGCCGAAATTGGGGTTATACAAGCCAGACCATTTTTGCCGTTCATGTTCAGACCGTCAGAACCGCACACCCCTTCACGGCAGGAGCGGCGGAACGACAGGCTGGAATCTTTCTCTTTGAGCTGAATAAGCGCATCCAGCAGCATCATGTCGCGACCTTCTTCCGCTTCCAGGGTGTAATCCTGCATACGCGGAGCATCATCAACATCCGGGTTATAGCGATAAATTGAAAACTCGAGTCTCATTTTCCTGTCTCCGCATTAGTAAGTACGAATCTTCGGCGGGAATGCCGGGCGCAGTTTCGGTTCCATGTTGACGCTACGTCGCGTCATGGATTCCGACTCTGGCAGATACAGGGAGTGGCACAGCCAGTTTTCATCATCACGATCCGGGAAGTCGAAGCGGCTATGCGCGCCACGGCTTTCGGTACGGAAATTAGCAGAAACAGCCGTTGCATAAGCCGTTTCCATCAGGTTATCCAGTTCCAGGCACTCAACGCGCTGAGTGTTGAACTCACTGGAGGTGTCATCCAGACGAGCATTTTTCAGCCGCTCGCGGATCACTTTCAACTGCTCAAGGCCTTTCGCCATCGCATCACCTTCCCGGAATACCGAGAAGTTATGCTGCATACATTCTTGCAGTGCTTTGCGAATCGCCACCGGATCTTCACCGTTACGGTTGTTGTTCCAGCGATTCATGCGTTCCAGAGAGGCTTCAACATCAGACTCGCTGGCATCGCGCAGTGCACCCTGTTCACTGATAGATTCTTGCAGATGCAGACCCGCCGCTCGTCCAAATACCACCAGATCCAGCAGAGAGTTACCGCCAAGACGGTTAGCGCCGTGTACCGATACACAGGCAATTTCGCCCACCGCAAACAGCCCTGGAATCACCACATCTTCGCCTTTCTCGTTCACGCTCAGCGCCTGACCAGTCACTTTGGTCGGAATACCGCCCATCATGTAGTGGCAGGTTGGGATAACCGGAATCGGTTCTTTCACCGGATCGACGTGAGCAAAGGTTCGGGAGAGTTCAAGGATACCCGGCAGACGGGATTCAAGAACTTCTTTACCCAGGTGGTCGAGTTTCAGTTTTGCGTGTGGCCCCCACGGACCATCACAGCCGCGACCTTCACGGATTTCGATCATGATGGAACGCGCCACCACATCACGCCCCGCCAGGTCTTTGGCGTTCGGTGCATAACGCTCCATAAAGCGTTCGCCATGTTTGTTCAGCAGATAACCGCCTTCACCACGACAACCTTCAGTCACCAGCACACCCGCACCCGCAATGCCGGTCGGGTGGAACTGCCACATTTCCATATCCTGCACTGGTACGCCAGCACGGATAGCCATGCCAACGCCGTCGCCGGTATTAATGTGGGCGTTAGTGGTGGACTGATAAATACGCCCTGCCCCGCCAGTCGCCAGCACTGTCGCGCGAGCTTTAAAGTAAACCACTTCACCAGTTTCGATGCACAGTGCGGTACAACCGACCACCGCGCCATCCTGGTTTTTCACCAGATCCAGCGCATACCACTCGGAGAAAATCGTGGTGTGATTTTTCAGGTTCTGTTGGTAAAGCGTGTGCAACAGTGCATGACCGGTACGGTCAGCCGCCGCCGCAGTACGTGCCGCCTGCTCACCGCCGAAGTTTTTCGACTGGCCGCCAAATGGACGCTGATAAATACGACCATCATCAAGGCGCGAGAACGGCAGGCCCATATGTTCCAGTTCCAGAATCGCTTCCGGCCCGGTTTTACACATATATTCAATCGCGTCCTGGTCACCGATATAGTCCGACCCTTTGACGGTGTCGTACATATGCCATTCCCAGTTATCTTCATGGGTATTACCCAGCGCAACGGTAATGCCGCCTTGCGCAGAAACAGTATGGGAACGGGTCGGGAAGACTTTGGAAAGCAGCGCACAGGTCTGGCCGCTCTGGGAAATTTGCAGCGCCGCGCGCATACCTGCGCCACCGGCACCAATCACAACTGCATCAAATTCTCTGACTGGCAATTTCATCACACACCCCACACCACAACGAATCCATAAATCACGTAAACCACCAGCGCAACAACAATTACCAGTTGCAGCATCAGACGCAAGGCCAGCGGTTTAACGTAGTCGGTCAACACCTGCCACATGCCGATCCAGGCATGAATCAAGATGGAAAACAGCGCCAGCAGGGTAAACACTTTGGTGAACGCAGAGGCAAAGAAACCGATCCAGACTTCATATGTCAGCTCGCTACTGGTAGCGAAAAAACCAACCATATAAATGATGTAGAGCGTCAGGACGATAGCGGTGGCGCGAACGAGGATGAAATCATGTACGCCATTGCGTCCTAATGCGGAGGCGTTGCTTACCATACGAGGACTCCTGCAAGAAGTGAAAGCACGACAGTGATAACAAAGGAGATTTTGGCGGAGCGTTTACCCGCTTCGAATGTTTCTTCCAGATAGCCAAAATCCATCATCATGTGGCGAATACCTACGACGACGTGATATGCCAGAGCGGTAAGGATGCCCCACATGATAAATTTGACGAAGAAGCTGCCCATAATGGCGGAAGCTTGTTCGAAACCTTCGGGGGAAGAGAGACTGGAACCCAGAAGCCACAGCAGGATGCCCACTGCAACAAACGTGATCACACCGGAAACGCGATGAAGAATGGACGCTATCGCCGTGATGGGGAACCGGATGGTCTGTAGGTCCAGATTAACAGGTCTTTGTTTTTTCACATTTCTTATCATGAATAACGCCCACATGCTGTTCTTATTATTCCCTGGGGACTACGGGTACAGAGGATAACTTTCTGTTACCAGGAGACGTCGGGATTTCCTTCCTCCGGTCTGCTTGCGGGTCAGACAGCGTCCTTTCTATAACTGCGCGTCATGCAAAACACTGCTTCCAGATGCGAAAACGACACGTTACAACGCTGGGTGGCTCGGGATTGCAGGGTGTTCCGGAGACCTGGCGGCAGTATAGGCCGTTCACAAAATCATTACAATTAACCTACATATGGTTTGTCTGGTTTTATCCAGAACAGTGATCTGAGTCACGATAAAAACATTTATTTAATTTTTAATCATCTAGTTTGACAATCATTCAACAAAGTTGTTACAAACATCATCAGGAAAAGCATATAATGCGTAAAAGTTATGGGGTCACTATTTCACCTAAGATTAACTTATGTAACAGTGTGGAAGTATTGACCAATCCATCCATGACAGTTATTAGTGATAGACAGGTTTAATAATTCGGATTGCTAAGTGCTTGATTCGCCGTTTATTCGTCATCAATGAATACTTTACCTGCAAGCGCCCAGAGCTCTGTACCCAGGTTTTCCCCTCTTTCGCAGAGCGGCGAGCCAAATAACAATCGGGTAAAGCCAGGTTGATGTGCGAAGGCAAATTTAAGTTCCGGCAGTCTTACGCAATAAGGCGCTAAGGAGACCTTAAATGGCTGATACAAAAGCAAAACTCACCCTCAACGGGGATACAGCTGTTGAACTGGATGTGCTGAAAGGCACACTGGGTCAAGATGTTATTGATATCCGTACTCTCGGCTCAAAAGGTGTATTCACCTTTGACCCAGGCTTCACTTCAACCGCATCCTGCGAATCTAAAATTACTTTTATTGATGGTGATGAAGGTATTTTGTTGCACCGCGGTTTCCCGATCGATCAACTGGCGACCGATTCTAACTACCTGGAAGTCTGTTACATTCTGCTGAATGGTGAAAAACCGACCCAGAAACAGTATGACGAATTTAAAACTACGGTTACCCGCCATACCATGATCCACGAACAGATTACTCGTCTGTTCCACGCCTTCCGCCGCGACTCTCATCCGATGGCGGTCATGTGCGGTATTACCGGCGCTCTGGCGGCGTTTTATCACGACTCACTGGATGTTAACAATCCGCGTCATCGTGAAATCGCGGCGTTCCGTCTGCTGTCGAAAATGCCGACCATGGCAGCAATGTGCTACAAGTATTCCATTGGTCAGCCATTTGTTTACCCACGCAATGACCTCTCCTACGCCGGTAACTTCCTGCACATGATGTTCTCCACACCGTGCGAACCGTATGAAGTCAATCCGATTCTGGAACGCGCGATGGATCGTATTCTGATCCTGCACGCAGACCATGAACAGAACGCGTCGACCTCTACCGTGCGTACTGCTGGCTCTTCGGGTGCGAACCCGTTCGCCTGTATCGCAGCAGGTATCGCCTCTCTGTGGGGACCGGCTCACGGTGGTGCTAACGAAGCTGCGCTGAAAATGCTGGAAGAAATCAGCTCGGTGAAACACATTCCGGAATTTATGCGTCGTGCGAAAGATAAAAATGACTCTTTCCGCCTGATGGGCTTCGGTCACCGCGTGTATAAAAACTACGACCCACGCGCCACAGTAATGCGTGAAACCTGCCACGAAGTGCTGAAAGAGCTGGGCAGCAAAGATGAGCTGCTGGAAGTGGCTATGGAGCTGGAAAACATCGCGCTGAATGACCCGTACTTTATCGAGAAGAAACTGTACCCGAACGTAGATTTCTACTCCGGTATCATTCTGAAAGCGATGGGTATTCCGTCTTCTATGTTCACCGTGATCTTCGCCATGGCGCGTACTGTCGGCTGGATTGCTCACTGGAGCGAAATGCATAACGAAGGCATGAAAATCGCCCGTCCACGCCAACTGTATACTGGTTACGAAAAACGCGATTTTAAAAGCGATATCAAACGCTAGTCTTTGATTACTGCGCAGTAAATTCTTTTAACCCGTCCTCTATATGGCGGGTTAATTTTTATATGCCTAAACACAAAAAACTGTAAAAATTAAATCGAGTACAAATATCCATAAATAGGGTTAAAAAATGTGATAACTCATATTCTGAGCAGAATGATAAGTTTAACTTTATACTTCCCCGTCGGTAGCATCATTAACCCAATGAAAATTATGCATATCCAAATGCGCCCTACCTTCATCACATAAAACAATAAATTTACACAATCAATTAATGGCCCCATTACATAACAAGATTTTTAATATTGTTAAATAAAACAAAACATATTCAATTGCCAGCTCAGATATTCTTGTCACGCAATACTCTATCTCTTTATTTAAAGGACTCAGTTATGTTTAAAGGACAAAAAACATTAGCTGCACTGGCTGTATCTCTGTTGTTCACAGCACCTGTTCATGCTGCTGATGAAGGTTCCGGTGAAATTCACTTTAAAGGTGAAGTTATTGAAGCACCGTGTGAAATCCATCAGGATGATATCGATAAAGAAGTTGAACTCGGCCAGGTGACCACCAGCCACATTAATCAGTCACATCACAGCGATGTCGTTGCTGTCGACCTACGCTTAGTCAATTGCGATCTGGAAAACTCTAATAACGGTTCCGGTGGCAAGATTTCTAAAGTCGCGGTCACCTTTGACAGCTCAGCGAAAACCACCGGTGCAGACCCGATACTCAACAATACCAGCACTGGAGAAGCCACCGGTGTCGGTGTGCGTTTAATGAATAAGGATCAAAGTAATATCATTTTAGGCACAGCTTCTCCGGACATCGACCTGGCACCGACGTCCAGCGAGCAAACGCTGAATTTCTTTGCCTGGATGGAACAAATTGATCAGGTTACACCAGTAACTCCAGGCGCAGTTACGGCTAACGCGACCTACGTGCTGGATTATAAATAAGTATTATTTTGGCGGCGTCATCGCCGCCTTTCTTCAAATATTTATCAGGTATGGACACCGTGAATATTTATCGACTCTCTTTTGTATCCTGCCTGGTCATGGCGATGCCTTCCGCAGTGGCGGTCGAATTCAACCTGAATGTCCTCGATAAATCAATGCGCGACCGCATTGATATTTCATTATTAAAGGAAAAAGGTGTCATTGTTCCCGGTGAATATTTTGTTAGCATTGCAGCAAATAATAACCAAATCAGTAATGGGCAAAAAATTAACTGGCAAAAAAATGGTGACAAAACCATTCCGTGCATCAATGAATTACTGGTCGATAAATTTGGCTTAAAACCTGAAGTCCGTCAGTCGTTACCACTGATAAATCAGTGCGTCGATTTTAGCTCCCGACCTGAAATGCTCTTCAATTTTGATCAGACCAATCAGCAACTGAATATCACTATTCCGCAAGCCTGGCTGGCGTGGCATTCAGAAAACTGGATGCCCCCCTCCACATGGAAAGAAGGTGTCGCCGGGATCCTGATGGATTACAACCTGTTTGCCAGCAGCTACCGCCCACAGGATGGCAGCAGCAGCACTAACCTGAACGCCTACGGAACAGTCGGAATTAACGCAGGGGCATGGCGCTTACGCAGTGATTACCAGTTGAATCAGACCGATAGCGATGATAACCATGAACAGTCAGGCGAAATATCACGCACTTATCTTTTTCGCCCATTACCGCAATTAGGTTCAAAATTAACCCTCGGTGAAACGGATTTCAGTTCCAATATTTTCGATGGCTTTTCTTATACCGGCGCGGCACTGGCGAGTGACGATCGGATGTTACCGTGGGAACTGCGCGGCTACGCCCCACAAATTAGCGGTATAGCACAAACCAATGCCACGGTGACTATCAGTCAATCAGGCCGCGTTATTTACCAGAAAAAAGTCCCGCCAGGCCCGTTTATCATTGATGACCTTAATCAGTCCGTCCAGGGTACGTTAGATGTTAAAGTGACAGAGGAAGATGGTCGTGTGAATAATTTCCAGGTGTCGGCAGCATCAACGCCCTTCCTGACGCGCCAGGGGCAGGCTCGCTATAAACTGGCCGCAGGCCAGCCACGACCCTCCATGTCACATCAAACTGAAAATGAAACCTTTTTTAGCAATGAAGTTTCCTGGGGGATGCTCTCAAATACCTCGCTGTACGGCGGCCTGCTGATTTCTGGTGATGACTACCATTCTGCCGCATTGGGTATCGGGCAAAATATGCTCTGGCTTGGCGCGCTGTCGTTTGATGTCACCTGGGCCAGTAGCCATTTTGACAACCAGCAGGACGAGCGGGGCTTAAGCTATCGCTTTAATTACAGCAAACAAGTAGATGCCACAAACAGCACGATTTCGCTCGCCGCTTATCGCTTCTCAGATCGTCATTTTCACAGCTACGCCAACTATCTGGATCACAAATACAACGACAACGATGCGCAAGATGAAAAACAGACAATCAGCTTATCCGTAGGCCAACCGATTATCCCGCTGAATCTCAACCTGTACGCCAACCTCTTACATCAGACCTGGTGGAACGCAGATGCCTCCACGACTGCCAACATCACGGCGGGCTTTAATGTTGATATTGGTGACTGGAAAGATATCTCAATCTCAACGTCGTTCAATACGACCCACTACGAAGACAAAGATCGCGACAACCAGATTTACTTGTCGATTTCATTACCCATTGGTGACGGTGGTCGAATCGGTTATGACATGCAAAACAGTAGCAGCAGCACCACACACCGCATGTCATTGAATGATACGCTGGATGAACGTAATAGCTGGGGCATGTCTGCAGGAATGCAATCCGATCGCCCGGATGATGGCGCACAGTTGAGCGGCAACTATCAACATCTGAGTTCGGCGGGCGAATGGGATCTTTCTGGCACCTATGCCGCCAATGATTACAGCTCTGTCAGCACTAGCTGGAGCGGTTCTTTCACCGCAACCCAATATGGTGCAGCGTTCCATCGCCGCAGCTCCACCAATGAACCACGGTTGATGATCAGCACCGATGGTGTGGCAGATATCCCGGTTCAGGGCCAACTCGATTATACCAATCATTTTGGTATCGCCGTGATACCGCTAATTTCCAGTTACCAGCCGTCCACCGTGGCAGTCAACATGAATGATTTACCTGACGGCGTGACGGTAGCAGAAAATGTCATCAAAGAAACGTGGATTGAAGGCGCGATTGGTTACAAATCGCTGGCATCCCGTTCCGGTAAAGACGTTAACACCATCATTCGCACCGCCAACGGCCATTTCCCACCTCTCGGTGCCGATATCCGGCAGGATGACAGCGGTATCAGCGTGGGTATGGTTGGCGAAGAAGGTCATGCCTGGTTAAGCGGTGTTGCTGAAAATCAACAATTTACCGTGATCTGGGGTGACAAACAAAGTTGCATTATTCATCTACCAGAACGTCTGGAAGACACAACAAAACGCCTGATTTTACCTTGTCATTAATTAAGGAAAAGCGAATGACATTTATTAAAGGACTGCCACTGATTCTGTTAACCGTCAGCCTGGGTAGCTACGCTGCAGTGCAACCTGATCGCACACGCATTGTGTTTAACGCCAATGATAAAGCCACCAGCCTGCGAATAGAAAACCAGAGTGACAAACTGCCTTATCTTGCTTATTCCTGGATAGAAAATGAAAAAGGGGAGAAAAGCGACGATCTTCTGGTCGCCCTGCCACCGATTCAACGTCTGGAACCGAAAGCAACATCGCAAGTGCGGATTGTAAAACAAGCATCAACTCCAAAATTGCCCGGCGATCGCGAAACGCTGTTCTACTATAACATGCGCGAAATTCCTCCAGCCCCGGATAAAAGCAGCGATCATGCGGTACTTCAGATCGCTATCCAAAGTCGTATCAAATTGTTCTGGCGACCTGCAACGTTACGCAAGAAAACAGGTGAACATGTAGAGCTGCAGTTACAGGTTAGCCAACAGAGCAACCAACTGACACTGAAAAATCCTACCGCCTATTATCTGACTATCGCCTACCTGGGGCAAAATGAAAAAGGGGTACTCCCCGGTTTCAAAACCACTATGGTCGCACCTTTCGGCTCGGTAACCACTCATACGGGAAGCTATAACGGCAGTCAATTTTACCTCGGCTACATGGATGATTACGGCGCATTGCGAATGACCACCCTGGACTGTAACGGGCCGTGTCGTTTACAGCCAGTGGAGGCGAAGAAATGAGTGCTGGCAAAGGATTATTACTTGTTATTTGTCTGCTATTTCTGCCGCTGAGGTCTGCGCTGGCGCTGGACTGTTATTTTGGTGCATCGGGTGGTCAGGTAGAAAAATCAGAAAATATTCAGCCGTTTGCTGTACCGGGTAATGCCAAACCCGGCGATAAAATCTGGGAGTCTGATGATATTAGAATTCCCGTCTATTGCGACAACAATACTAACGGCAACTTTGAGAGTGAGCATGTTTTTGCTTGGGTAAACCCGTACCCAGGCGTGCAGGATCCCTATTATCAATTAGGCGTAACCTATGAAGGTGTGGACTATGACGCCAGTCTGGGGCAAAGCCGCATCGACACGAATCAGTGTATCGATAGTAAGAAAATTGATATTTACACCCCGGAACAGATCATTGCGATGGGCTGGCAAAACAAACTTTGCTCCGGTGAGCCGACAAATATTCATAAATCACGGACTTTTATTGCACGTATGCGACTTTACGTCAAAGTCCGCACCATGCCGCCTCATGATTATCAAAGTACTCTCAGCGACTACATCGTGGTGCAATTTGATGGCGCGGGCAGTGTTAACGAAGATCCCACCGCCAGAAACCTGAAATATCATATTATCGGTCTGGAAAACATTCGCGTGCTGGATTGCAGCGTGAATTTTTCTATTACCCCAGCCAATCAGGTGATTGATTTCGGTAAATTTAATGTGCTGGATATCCGGCGGCATAACATGACAAAAACGTTCGGTATTAAAACGACCAAATCACAAAATGATCAATGCACCGACGGATTTAAGGTTAGCTCCTCGTTTTATACAGAAGAAACGTTAGTTGAAGACGATAAAGCATTACTCATTGGCAACGGACTTAAGCTGCGGTTACTGGATGAAAACGACTCGCCCTACACCTTCAACAAATACAGCGAGTATGCCGATTTCACCAGCGACATGTTGATCTACGAAAAAAACTATACGGCTGAACTTTCGTCCACGCCAGGCACTCCCATCGAGGCTGGGCCATTCGACACGGTGGTGCTTTTTAAAATTAACTACAACTGATGAGACTAATGCCCTTTGCCAGTACAGGGCATCTTATTCAGATAATTGCTGATTTTCCCCTTTTCCTTGATTGCCGTTATTTTTTCCAGGTCCGGCTTTCTTTATGCTGTATCGATACACCAAAGATAAAATAACGAGGATACGAAGGATGCCAGTCTTGCAGTGGGGAATGTTATGTGTGTTGTCACTTCTCCTTTCTATTGGCTTCCTCGCGGTACATCTCCCGGCGGCGCTATTGCTCGGACCGATGCTCGCCGGGATCATCTTCAGTATGCGCGGAGTGACCCTGCAACTCCCCCGCTCCGCTTTTCTCGCCGCGCAAGCCATTCTTGGCTGCATGATTGCGCAAAACCTCACCGGTTCTATTCTCACCACTCTGGCCGTTAACTGGCCGATTGTGTTAACTATTTTGCTGGTAACGTTGCTTTCCAGCGCCATCGTGGGCTGGTTATTGGTGCGCTATAGCTCACTGCCCGGAAATACCGGTGCCTGGGGCTCCTCGCCTGGTGGTGCGGCGGCAATGGTTGCTATGGCACAAGATTACGGCGCAGATATTCGCCTGGTGGCGTTTATGCAGTATCTGCGAGTTCTGTTTGTCGCGGGCGCGGCGGTTCTGGTAGCGCGAATGATGCTGGGCGATAACGCTGAAGCGATGAATCAGCAAATAGTCTGGTTCCCGCCCGTCAGCATAAATCTCCTGTTTACCGTCTTGCTCGCGGCCATTACTGGCACGGCGGGATGCCTGTTGCGTCTTCCTTCCGGCACGATGCTCATCCCGATGCTGGCGGGTGCGGTGCTCCAGTCTGGCGAGTTCATCACGATTGAGTTACCGGAATGGCTGCTGGCGATAGCATATATGGCGATTGGCTGGCGGATTGGGCTGGGTTTCGATAAGCAAATCTTACTGCGGGCATTACGCCCACTGCCGCAAATCCTGTTGTCGATTTTTGCACTGCTGGCTATTTGTGCCGGTATGGCGTGGGGGCTGACCTGGTTTATGCATATTGATTTTATGACCGCCTACCTCGCCACCAGCCCTGGCGGGCTTGATACGGTAGCGGTCATCGCCGCAGGGAGCAATGCCGATATGGCGCTCATCATGGCGATGCAAACCCTGCGCCTGTTCAGTATTTTGCTGACGGGGCCAGCCATTGCGCGGTTTATTTCAACCTATGCGCCGAAACGTTCTGCCTAGTGCTGGCAGCCAGGGCACCAGTAAAACGGGCGCGAAGATAGCGTGGTTTTTTCAATGATGCTGCCACACCGTTCGCACTTCTCACCATCACGATGAAAAACCTTAAAGCTGAACAGCGCCCCGTGATGTTTATTCTCATCAACCTGACCACGCGTTTTGTACGAGAGGCGCGGGATATCCAGTAGCGCGTGCGACAGCGCATCCAGTTGTGTCGCGTTAAGTTCTTTCGCTTTATGATTTCCGGTCAACCCAACCTGCCAAAGGATCTCCACCCGCAGATAGTTGCCCAGCCCCGCCAGAAACGCCTGATCGAGCAGTAATCCGGCAAACTGACGGTTACGAAAGCGCAGCGACAATAACCGTTCTTTCACCCCTTCCGGCGTCAGATTCGGGTCGAGCACATCGGGGCCGACCCGTTGTAAGAACGGATGCGTAGTCAATTGTTCCGGCGTCAACATCTCAATATCCGAGGCGCTATAAAGCAGAATGGTTTTGTCGGCCGTTTGCAGTTTTACCCGCAACACCCGCGTGGTCTGCGGCTCTTCGCCGGTATCAACCACTCGCCAGACACCGTAGAGTTGGTTATGGCTATAAAGCGTTAACCCGCCGGAAAAATGGGTCAGCAACGCTTTTCCGCGCGTTTCCACATGGGTGACGTGTTGACCAATAAGTTGTGATTGATAAGTTTTTAACTGCGGGAAGGCAAACCAGACATCGGTCAGTGGTTTGCCTTTGATCGCCGCCTCCAGGTTATCCGCTGCACGGCGGATCTCCGGGCCTTCAGGCATGGTGATTTCCTTTTTTCGTTCTTTATTCAACGGGATTATGCTGCAACCATAATCCCTTTTTCGGCAAATGCAGATCGTAGCCGGCGGGCGAATGCCAGTGCATGCTCACCGTCGCCATGCAAACAGACTGTCTGTACTGTTACCGTCGCCCATTCGCCAGTGATACTCTTCACTCTGCCGTGTTGCACCATCTCCAGCGTTTGCCCCAACGCCTGTTCTTCATCTTCAATCAACGCGCCTGGCTGGCTTCGCGACACCAGCGAGCCGTCAGCCTGATATCCACGATCGGCAAACACTTCCTCACGCGTTGTCAGGCCATATCGCTTGCCTGCACGAATCAGTTCGCTTCCTGCCAGTCCAACGAGAATCAATGCCGGATCGCAAGCGTAAACCGCTCTGGCGATGGCGTCTGCCAGTTGTGCGTCTCTCGCCGCCTGGTTGTACAGCATGCCATGGGGTTTGACGTGACGCATCACACCACCTTCACCACGGGCAATCGCCGCCAGCGCGCCAATCTGATACAACGTCTGGGCGTAAACCATTTCCGGCGGCAGTTGCATGGCGCTGCGTCCAAAGTTTTCCCTGTCGGGGAAACTCGGGTGCGCGCCAATCGCTACACTATTTTTTATTGCTTCACGCACGCAAGCCTGCATAGTTTGCGCGTCGCCTGCATGAAATCCACAGGCAATATTGACTGAGGAAACCAGCGTTAATAGCTCAGCGTCACTGGCGCAGCCTTCACCCAGATCGGCGTTCAGGTCAATTTTCATTGTGCAGCCGCCACGCTAATTGTTCGAAATAACGTTGCTGATCCTGCCGCGCTTTTAGTGCCTCTTCCAGTGAACACTGGACAAAATGAATCGGCTGTCCGAGTGGAATTTGCGCCAGATGGTACATATCGGCCTCAATGATACAGGCAATGCGCGGATAACCGCCGGTCGTCTGTGCATCATTCATCAACACAATCGGCTGACCGTTATGCGGCACCTGCACCACGCCCGGCAGCAAGCCGTGAGATAACAACTCGCGGGATGTATTACGCTTTAAGATTTGCCCCTGTAAGCGATAGCCCATCCGGTTACTTTGCGGGCTAAGCTGCCAGGGCGAACGCCAGAATGCATCCTGCGAGGCGCGATCGAACTCATGGTATTCCGGCCCCGGTAAGGCGCGAATCCGGTTACCCCACAGCAACTGTTTAACGCCTTGCGCTTCCATAAAATCACGCTTCGCTTTGCCGATGGGGAGTCGGTCTCCATCCTTCAGTAAGCGCCCTTCCAGCCCGCCAATCCCTACTTTGAGATCGGTACTGCATGATCCCATCACTGGCGGAACATCAATACCGCCCGCCACGGCCAGATAGCTGCGTACACCATGTTGTGGGCGTTTAAGCGTTAAACGCTGACCTGCTTTCATCGGCAAACGCCAGCCCGTCCAGACGGCGTTATCATCCAACCGAGCTTCGCAACCCGCGCCTGTCAGGGCAAACCAGCCGTCGCGTTCAAATTCAACCGTTAACTGACCGAGCGTGATTTCCAGTGCCGGAGCGTTAGCATCATTACCCACCAGCAGGTTAGCAATGCGCAGCGCAGGCAAATCCAGCGCTCCACAGTGGCTGATACCCGACTGGCGAAAGCCGTGACGACCGCCATCCTGAACAGTGGTGTACATCCCCGCGCGAATAATCTTCAGCATACTCCCTCCTTCTGCGGCACAAAGCGCACGCTGTCTCCAGGACGTAATAAGATAGGCTCGTCACGGGTCGGGTCAAACAAACTGAGCGAGGTATGACCAATCAACTGCCAACCGCCCGGCGTTGCCACCGGATAAACACCCGTTTGCGATCCACCGATCCCGACAGACCCCGCCGGAACAAGCAAGCGCGGTTCTGCGCGTCGTGGCGTGTTTAGTTGTTCCGGCAAACTCCCGAGATACGGGAAGCCCGGTTGAAAACCTAAAAACCAGACCACGTATTCCACGGAGGAGTGCAATTCAACAACCTGTTTTTCGCTCAACCCACAATGCGCCGCAACCACCGACAAATCCGGCCCGCCTGCGCCACCATAAACCACCGGGATTTCGATAAAGCGTGACTCTGGCTCCAGTGCCTCACTCTCCTCCCACCAGCGTTGCAAACGCTCTATAGCATCCAGCGCCAGCGACTCCGGATTACGTAAAATCACCGTGATATTGTTCATGCCGGGAATGGCTTCAACCACATTCGGCATATCCACCAGACGCTGGGCCAGTCGCCAGATACGTTTCTGGCTTGCCAACATCACTGGCGGCTCCAGCTCCAGCACTACCGCCGTTTCGCCTAACAGATAACAACGCGCTCGTTGCACTTTCGATCCCTCTGATTATTCGTTATGCAGGATTAGGAATATCAATAAAGGTCACATCAAGATCGGTATTTTCATTCAACCACTCGCTTAACGCGCGAATACCACCGCGTTCAGTAGCATGGTGCCCCGCAGCATAAAAATGCAATCCCTGCTCGCGGGCAGAATGAATGGTTTGTTCAGAAACTTCGCCAGTAATAAAAGCATCCACGCCAAAACGCGCGGCGCTATCGATAAAACTTTGCCCGCCCCCCGTGCACCAGGCGACGCGCTGTACCACCTCCGGGCCGTTGTCGCCACACCACAACGGCTTGCGTCCCAGACGCGCTTCAATCCACGAGGCAAGTTCCAGCCCCGGCACCGGCATCGTCAGTTCACCCCACGGCACAAGTGGTTCGATCTCACCCATTACCGTAATCCCCAACAATGCCGCTAACTGCGCGTTATTGCCCAGTTCCGGATGCGCATCCAACGGCAGATGCCAGCCATACAGGTTGATGTCATTCGCCAGCAAGGTTTTCAAACGGTTACGCTTCATGCCGCGAATCACCGGCGATTCGCCTTTCCAGAAGTAGCCGTGATGCACGATCACCGCATCAGCCTCAAGACGCACAGCTTCATCGAGCAGCGCCTGGCTGGCGGTGACGCCGGTAACAATTTTTTGCACCGTCTCCTGGCCTTCCACTTGCAAGCCATTCGGCGCGTAATCACTTATCGCCGCGCTGTTCAGTTTCTCGTTAATCAGTTGTTCCAGTTCGGTGTTTTTCATCTTCGCGCCTTCTGTATTCTGATAGCTACACCGTTAACATAGCGTTACCTCGCCTGTTCGTCGATAGCCAATCTTTTGACATATTAAGAAACAAACACACCGCCAAAAGACGCAAATTGTTTATCTCGCCACGCCATAGTTCATGTATATTTATGCAAACAGACAGCATATTGCATAAATAATCAGATCTGTTTCAAGGTTTTAACTTTAAAGAAACACACGCACGCCACGCAACTATTACGTGGTGTCGCATCCAACCGCGGAATTATTATGAATAAACACGCATCACAGCCGCGCGCTATCTACTACGTTGTCGCGCTACAAATCTGGGAATATTTTAGCTTCTACGGCATGCGTGCCCTGCTGATTCTCTATCTCACTAACCAACTGAAATACAACGATACTCACGCTTACGCGTTATTCAGCGCCTACTGTTCGCTGGTGTATGTCACGCCGATCCTTGGCGGTTTCCTCGCGGATAAGGTTCTCGGCAACCGCATGGCAGTGATGTTGGGGGCGTTGTTGATGGCGATCGGGCATCTGGTGCTGGGTGCCAGCGAAATCCACCCGACATTCCTTTATCTCTCGCTGGCGATTATCGTCTGCGGCTATGGCCTGTTTAAATCTAACGTCAGTTGCCTGCTAGGTGAACTCTACGAGCCAACCGATCCACGTCGTGATGGCGGTTTCTCGCTGATGTATGCGGCGGGTAACGTGGGTTCTATTATCGCACCTATCGCCTGCGGTTATGCCCAGCAAGAGTACAGTTGGGCAATGGGCTTTGGCCTGGCTGCGGTTGGGATGATCGCCGGGCTGGTTATCTTCTTATGTGGCAATCGTCATTTCGCTCATACCCGCGGCGTTAACAAAGAGGTGCTGTGTGCGAAAAACGTTCTCCTGCCAAACTGGGGATGGCTGCTGGTTCTGCTGGTCGCAACGCCTGCACTGATTACCGTATTGTTCTGGAAAGAGTGGTCGGTTTACGCCTTAATTGTCGCCACTATCATTGGTCTTGGCGTGCTGGCAAAAATTTATCGCAAAGCAGAAAACCAGAAACAGCGTAAAGAGCTGGGGCTGATTGTCACTCTTACCTTCTTCAGCATGTTGTTCTGGGCCTTTGCACAGCAGGGCGGCAGTTCAATCAGCCTTTATATCGACCGTTTCGTTAACCGCGATATTTTTGGTTACACCGTTCCGACCGCCATGTTCCAGTCGATTAATGCCTTTGCCGTGATGCTGTGCGGTGTGTTCCTGGCGTGGGTCGTAAAAGAGAGTGTCGCGGGTAATCGTACCGTGCGCATCTGGGGGAAATTTGCACTTGGCCTCGGCCTGATGAGTGCCGGATTCTGCATTCTGGCCTTAAGTGCCCGCTGGTCTGCAATGTATGGTCACTCTTCTCTGCCACTGATGGTGCTGGGGCTGGCGGTGATGGGCTTTGCCGAACTGTTTATCGACCCGGTTGCCATGTCGCAAATTACACGCATTGAAATCCCCGGCGTGACCGGTGTATTAACCGGCATTTATATGCTGCTTTCTGGCGCGATTGCCAACTATCTGGCAGGGGTCATTGCCGATCAGACATCGCAAGCTTCGTTTGATGCTTCCGGGGCGATCAACTACTCCATCAATGCATATATTGAAGTGTTCGATCAAATCACCTGGGGTGCGCTGGCTTGTGTGGGGCTGGTACTGATGATTTGGCTGTACCAGGCGCTTAAGTTCAGAAACCGTGCGCTGGCGCTGGAGTCTTAATAAGTCAACACCGGTGCCTGATGCGACGCTGACGCGTCTTATCAGGCCTGGAGTCCCCTGCAATATATTGATTTTGCACTATTTAGTAGGCCGGATAAGGCGTTCACGCCGCATCCGGCATCCGGCATCCGGGCACGATTGCCTGACGCGTCTGTTATTTCCACTTCCTCGCAGCCTCATACGCTGCCAACGTTCGTACTCTCGCTTCTTTGTGATCAACAATCGGTTGCGGATAATCCAGCTTCACGCCTGCTTTCTCCGCCCATTTCCACGGCTCATGCACCAATTTCCCCGGCACATCGCGCAGTTCCGGTAACCACTGGCGGATAAACTCACCTTCGCGGTCAAATTTCTCGCCCTGAGTTGTCGGGTTAAAGATACGGAAATACGGCGCGGCATCAGTTCCGGTAGAAGCCGCCCATTGCCAGCCGCCGTTATTGGCAGCCAAATCACCATCAATCAGTTGCGACATAAAATATCGCTCGCCTTCGCGCCAGTCGATCAACAAATCTTTCACCAGAAAACTGGCAGTAATCATCCGCAGACGGTTATGCATCCAGCCAGTGCCATTAAGCTGGCGCATGGCAGCATCAACAATCGGATAGCCGGTCTTGCCTCCCTGCCAGGCCTTTAAATGCGCGGGGTTACTCTGCCACTGGACGCGATCGGTCCAGGCAATAAACGGGCGATGTTTACACAGCGAGGGGTGATACGTCATCAGATGGCGGTAGAACTCGCGCCAGATCAGCTCATTAAGCCAGACGCTACCCGCCCCGCCCTCCAGTGCCTGCGGTTGCTCTGCCAGCAGGCGATGCAAACACTGACGAGGCGATAATCCTCCCGTGGCCAGGCTGGCGGACAAACGGCTGGTGCCTTCCACTGCCGGAAAATTTCTTTGTTGCTCATACTCTCCGGCACCGCTCTGGCAAAACTGGCGTAATTGTGCAATCGCCGTTTTTTCTTCCACCGGAAAATGCGCTGTGTCGAAAGACTGACGGGGATAATTCAGCGTAATGGATGACGGGGGCGCTATCGATCCGCTACTACGAACTTTTGGTGCAGCGACGCACTCCGGTATCCCTTCCCGCAGCCGTTTCAGCCAGGCATTTTTAAACGGAGTAAAAACTTTGTACATCTCATGATTGCCGGTCATCACCGCGCCCGGTGGCAGGATCACGCTGCCGTCAAATCCTTCACACACCACGTTATGCAACGTTTTCTCAACCAGGGCATCCCGCGCTCGCTCGTTCACCTCGTACTGATAGTTATAAAACAGATGGGTTACGCGGTTTTCCTCACACACCTGTTTAACCATTTCAACGCTGGCGGCAAAATCATCCACTTCATGAAACAACAAGGGAATGCCTTTTTCCGCCAGCATGATTTGCAGTGTATTAAGTTGAGCATTGATAAATTCAGCCTGACGCGGCGACATATTATGCGTCGCCCACTGACGAGGTGTAGCAATATACAGCGCCAGCACGCGTGCAGACGGATTGCGACAGGCAGCCGCCAGCGCCAGATTATCGTGCAGACGTAAATCCTGGCGGAACCAGACCAGATGGGTGGTCATAAAACTCCTGCATAGCGCAAGTTAAAAATACGCGGCCAAAGTTCGAAATAACGCTGCCCTGAAAGCCAGGCGTTAGGATAAAGCGCCATATAGTGTTTGATACGCATCAGCGGCGCAAGAAGAGGCTGCTCGCCACGGCGATAACTGTCGATAAGCGCAGCCAGTTGCTGGCGTTCTGTAGAATCAAGGTACGGGCGAAAATAACCCTGAACGTGCATCAAAACGTTGGTGTGATCGCGCGGGTTGGCGGGGTGAGAAAGCAAAACAATTACGCGTTGGCGATATTCGTTGTAATAGTCATCCAGATTTTGCCACCGGTGAATATCAGCCACAAACGGGCCAAGTTTGCGGTACTCAGGCTGGGAATGAGCCAGAAAGACGAGTTTATAGCGGCTGTGATAATCGAGAAGCGCCCCGCGCGTTAAGCCTCGCTCTTTGAGATTGTGTAACGCATGCAAAGCAAAAATGCGGATAAGGGGGCTGTCATCTAATAGTTGGTGATCCATTACTGCTCCTGAACGGTTTACAGGAGTAAGTGTAGACGATGGGAAATGAGATTTGTGGAGTTAATCCTGTTGTAGGAATGTGTGATGGGGCGTTTAGTGTGCTAAACGAGAATTAAATAATAAAAAGCCGGGAAGATTTTAGGAGCTTTCTCGGCTTTATTTAACTGATTATCTAATTTCCCATTTAATAGAACTATCTAAAGAGGTTAGCGGACAACTTAGAAAATTCTCGCTCCCTATGAAAGCCAAGTTATATCTCATAATATTCTTTCTGCCATAATACAATGAGTAATTTTTACTAGAAAACTTCATTAAATTGCTAAAGTCCTTTGGTGGAATATAGTACCCATTTTGAGAATCCAATACTTCATGCATATCTTGTATTACAATTCTACAAATATTTAAATGGTTATTAGTGAAAAGAGGTGATGAATGAACAGTATCAGTCTCGATAATAATAATCAACTCATCATCATCATAAGTTGTGAGATTAACGCTAAGCTCTTGTCCCTCAAAAGACCAATGATTTAAGGTTGCTTCAGCACAAAGCGATAATAGTAATTTATTATCACTCGAAAAATTTTTCAAAGTCATCCCATTGCCCTCGATTAATAATTTTATCTCTCAGGAAAATATGCCCTTTCTCACCATTAATATTTATATTCAGATGAGGGAATGTCGATTTCCCCACACCTTGCCCCCAGGGCGAAATTACGAAAGTCCGCTCCCCGCAAGGACTGACGCCAGATAGTTTCTGTCCATCGCTGCTTTTCGCATCTTACGTCTTAACCCTGCCTTGAATACCTTATCATTCGTCAAAATATTAATAGCGATGTGCCGTATCCCTGAAAATAATTCTGCTGCATTTCCTCTTCTTATTTTGCAGTCGTCTTCATTCATTACCACGTCCAGACGCCAGTGCAGCTTATTCTCCACGTGCCAGTGATTTCGGATCGCTGTGGCGAACTTCTCTGCGGTTAAATCAGCAGAACTGATATAATATCTGACCGTCATTTCTGGCTCTTTCTTTTGTTCTGCTATTATTGACCGAAAGGAGACTGCCACGCATAATTTCTTCAGCCCTTTCCATTCAAACGTGAAATCAATAAGTTCATCAGGGACATCGCAAACAATATGAAGACGGATTTCTTCTCTGCCGTGACTCTTTTCACTAATTGCGTAACTGTCATGCTCTGGATTATTTAATTCTTTCAGTGGAAATTTTTCCTCAAAGGCTTTATTAAGCCACCCCTGGTTTCCTTTTACAGCGAATAAATAATCACCTCCCTGTTTTTGTATCTTCTCTGCAATATCTTTCTGGCACCCCATCGCATCAGTTGTGATGATTTTTCCTTTAATATCCAGCATGTTAAGAAGTTCTGGGATAGCTGTAATCTCATTAGATTTCTCATCCGTCTTGATCTGTCCGATGACCAGACTGTGCATTGTTGAGAACGCACTAATGACATGAATCGCTCCCTTGCGGCGACTCTTGTCATAAGAGTGCCGGAGCGTTTTTCCATCAATTGCGATGACGTCTTTATCATCTGAAGAATGGCAGTCACGCATCCAGTTAATAAAGCACTCATGAAATTTTGCAGGACTGATACAGGATACAACTCTGGCAATAGTATCGTGAACAGGAATACCATTTTCAAATTCACCATATTGCTTCAAAAAATCGAGATGTGTTTCCCCGAAATCCTCTATATCTTCCCAACCTTCTGCACCAGAAATAACGGCACAAATAGTCAACAGTAGAATATCAGATAATTTATGTTCCACTTTCCAGGCTTGTCTGTAATCGGGGATAATAGAAATATGTTCCATCAATTTTTTAAGTTCCATTTTGTTCTCCTTAATTATGTAAGGAGTATTTGATCATGTATAAGCAATGAAAAACAGCTTTAGATAATAAGGAATATCTTAATTATTGAACATTTAGTGCGAATCATTTAGTACAAAAAAACAGCGTTACGTGATCTTTCCCTGACTGGTCATTGCTTCCGGCAGGCGTTCAGCACCGTGTGGTAGTAATATACCGTGGTTTTCGGCGGGCGCGTGTCCTGCGGTTTAATCACCTGCAGGGTAAAACGATCCCCTCTGGCCAGCGGCTCATAGCTGTCACCGCTGAACCTCTATGACCTTACCCGGGCTGTCTTCACCGCACAGCCGCATCCCGTCCCAGAAAAAACGCCCCCTTTCCGGGGCCGGTTCCGCTTCGCCCTCATCATGCCACCGGTACAGCCGTTTCCCCGTCCGTCGCCCTAGCAGATCGTATCCATACTCCAACTCCACCTTTAGGTACTTTTCTTCTTTGCGTTCATCATCACGGACAGTTTCCCATACCGTGCCTGTCGGGTATTTTAAAATCACTTAAATTTTTTAGATATGAAAACCCTTCGAGTGATTCATTGTATCCACATTTGACAAGATCATTCCTTAATATTAGCAGTAATTTATTCCACTCACTGATAAAAATATCAATAGGTATATTCAATGAATACAAATTATCACTATCACCACTACTATCATCTAAAAATGAAACTGTAATCCACTTTGCTTTAATATTTAACATATTAGCATCTATGACAAAATCCCATATAGCTGTAAAAGTACTTGATAAAAATGAAACTGAAAAAAAATTTTTATTCCTGTCCGTTAAGGCGTTTAACATTCGAATAATGTCATTATACATTTCACTAATATCACCTTTCCGATCTAAGCGCGTAATGTGTTCATTCCAATTTAAAACAATATCATGCGTATATTCAACATATATAGATTCGATTGCTTCAGATACACTTATATCCTCCTCATCCTTTTCTCCCAATACAAAGTCATCTAATACTTCTATTGAAAACATATTACCTCCAACACCCGTTCAACAAGAATAAAAAGGTCTTAAATTTAATCAGTATATATAGGCTCAGCGGTTTTCGAGTTTATTGGGAATCCGTGAAAAGTACCATCGCCATTATTACGAACGCGAATTTTATCTGGGATATCAATTGTTCCATCAGGATTAAATACAACTGACGAATGATCTGAATTTATTGGAAAATCTTTCATTTCCCCTGGCTGTAATGTAGCTGCTTTTTCGCCTGCATATTTTAAATCTCTTTTACTTCCCCATTTACCTTGAGGTAGTGGTGCCCTACCTGTTTTTCTGGCTTGATCTTCCGCTCTTTTTAGAGCGTCATTTTGCGTCCATTTTATACCATGAGCTTTACCCCTCAAATATCCATTTTCAGGTTTCAAACAACTCAAACCCAGAGGATCGATCCAACTTACTGGATTAGGCGCATAAGCATATAAGTTTAGCCCGCCCCTTAAGCCTATCGGATCCGTTACTATGAACCGCCCGACATCCGGATCATAGTAACGGTGCAGATTGTAGTGCAGCCCCGTTTCCCTGTCGAGGTACTGTCCCTGGTAACGC
>OBUV01000152.1_pt1 | contig 25833 bp, 32 predicted proteins | sample 1475971 | NCBI WGS metagenome assembly OBUV01 (sample SAMEA2579962, study PRJEB22360) | human gut metagenome | biome: human gut; feature: human-associated habitat; material: faeces | place: Denmark | collected 2008/2010
CTCTGCTGTAGTATCCGGTTCCTCAATGGCAGCTGTAGGAGAATGGACGCCAGGGAGTGAAGGTGGCTCATTCGAGATGAGTGGTACTTTAGTTGTTACAGGAACAAGTACAAATCCGTGGGAAGTGAAAGTTGGTCCGAATGTAACTAATTTGGATGGAAAGATTAATCAAGGAGACAGCGAAGTTAAAATCACTGTTGCTAATGCTGTTCCTGTGCTGGGTATTCGTACTCACTCTAATCAGGCATTTATAGGAAAACCCGGAATTAGTCCGCAGATTAACTATGGTGGAAAAATTAATCTGGACTCTTTTTCCAGTGGGAAAACCCAATTGGTACTGGATGTTACTGATGCATCTTCAAGTAATAAAATCGGTACTATGACGACCGAGCTTTTTGCTGGCGCAGTATATTCTTTGAGCGATGCAGTCGGTAATGCATATAGTTCAGTGTTTGGTATGTTGGCCAGTCAGGCTGGCGACGGGTTTTATGGCGGTTTGCCCAAGAATCAGAATGGTGCTTTAAAATATGCGGAAGTAGTTTCGAAGTTCAATGAAATTGACTCTTCTTTTTTAGCTAATTTTGATGACCAGAAGGGTTCGGATGTAGATATCTTAAATAGAACTTCATTTGAATCTGAGGGTGGAAAGTATAGTGGGGCCTATGGTTCTGGTGTCCTGGCAAATGAATCGCTGAATATCAAGCTTGACACTCCTGCTGCAAGCCAGGATATCGAGTGGCGTGCTTCCCTGCCAATTGTTGTTACTTACGCGTAATTAAATAATTACCAGCAGTAAATGTCTTTTATTTACTGCTGGTTAAAAATAATGCATCAACGTAACGTTTTTTTAGGATGTATGCGGGTTTTCTCTATTTTATTATTGTCCAATAAATGCGCAGAGTGAATGGCAATGAAAATAACTCATCATTATAAATTATTTATCTCCGCTCTGACGACAATGGCCTTGCTTTATTCTGCAATTCTTCAGGCAGATATTCTTGATGGTGGCGAAATTCAGTTTAATGGTTTTGTCACTGACGAAGCTCCGAAATGGACCTGGCAGATAAGTTCACCGGACCAGACTTGGTCTGTGGATACCGCTGATGCACGTACAGAGAACGGGCAACTGGTTTTTGATTTGAGCGACAAAGGGCCTCTGCCTTTTCTTGAGGGGCATTTGTATGAGGTGGCTGAGCGTGGTGGGCCCGGATTCACGCCCTTTATTACTTTCAGCAGTAACGGACGGCCTTTCGCCGTAAAGGAAGGCCGTGATACTTCAGCGCAACGTTTTCGCGCCTCTGTCCCGGTGCGTGACCCGGAGACGGGGAACGTGTCGGGACAGCTTTCTTTTACTCTGAATCAGGGGATGGCGGTCAGTACAGGTAAGCAGGAAGAGGGAGCCTCCACGCCTTCGGGTGTGTCACTGGTCAGTGGACAAAGTGTGACGGATGTACAGCCAGGTAGTCTTCCGCAGGGGCTGAAGAGCCGCCTGTCTGCCTTATTACTGATGAATCAGAATTTTGGAAATGGCATGAGTGCGATGGATAACGGACAGGTTATCAGTCAGGGGGTACTGGCTGACGGTCGAGTGATGAATCTGGCTGCGGCATATGCCTCTGTGGTGTCGGATTTTGAACTGCGGTTGCCGGCAGAGGGCACACCGGCCCGCTGGCAGGCAGGGCTGAATGTGACGGTCACAGTACAGTGATGGTCGCAAGGATATAAGGAGAAATAGAAATGAAGAAGATGACGTTGTTTCTGTTTGCTGTCAGCCTCCTGCCCTCCACTGTACTGGCCTGGAACACGCCGGGAGAAGATTTCAGCGGAGAGCTTAAGCTGGAAGGGGGGGTGACCAGCACACGTAATCCGTGGGTGTGGAAAGTCGGACATGGAAATGAAAGCCTGGAGGTTAAGCAGAGCCGTAGTGTTCGTGACGGTGAGCAGGGAATTCCGGTTGCACTGCCGGCGATGACCGTTTTACTGGGAAAAACCACCCTGACCACACCGGCAGGACGTGAGGGACTTTCTCCCCGGGTCAGTTACGGAAAGGAGGCTGAGGGTTTTTCACTTGTCTGGATAGCACCAGGCGTCGCGGAAGTGATGCTGCCTGTCACCGGAGATAATAACGTCCGGGCAGGCACATTTGTTTTCAGAATGCAGGCTGCGGGGGTATTGCGCCATGTGAAAGGCGGACAGTCGGTGTATGCCGGCGTGTATGACGACCTGGATGTGAATGGCCTGCCTGGTGAAAGCACAGCCATGAAGGGGGCTGATATTCCGGGGGTTCTGCAGAAGATGTTCAGTGGCGAAGGTCCCGTCTGGCTGCAGACAATGACAATCAGTGGTTATTCGGGAGTGAGTCATTTCAGTGATGCCACCCTGCGTCAGGTAGAAGGTGCGTATGGTGCACAGACTGTGGCAGGCAGTGGTGAATTACGTCTGAATGGCGCAATGCCTGAACGCTGGCGGGTGTCACTGCCGGTAAGTATTGAATACCAGTAAGCAGGAGGATTGTCCAGTACTAGTTCTGATTATTCCTCCGGGGCATTGGTAGGAAATATGATGCGGGAGATTTTTGTATTGGATCAATATAGAGAGTCCCGGAAAAGTGAGGCTAAGAAATCAGCAGGCAATAACTAATACATTGATATACAACAGAACTCGTTTTGGGAGTACTGGAGAAAGTGACATGGAAAAATTATACATTAATAGTAAATATATTTTATCGGTGAGTTGAGTAAGGATGGATATGCGTAGAAATATTATTGTTGATGTTTTGTTTGTTATTGTTTATTCTCTTTTGCTATTAATGTTTGGGAAGGCCTCCGCAAATGTGAAAGAAGGAGGGCGAAATACGCTATCTGGCATGGAATGTCAGATGGATATGCCGAATCCAGTGGTAATAATCATGAAAAATAAATAGCTATGCATTATTATATGATTTTTTTCGTAATTCCCACTGATATTTGATTTTGTGATATTCTACCATTATCTGAGGCTTCTGCGTGGTCACTGTTCATTGATATCGCTGCCATTCAGATGACGTTTATCGACCTGGCTTTAGTCCAACTAAGTGCGAGCGTTTCCGGAGCCAGAACTGAAATGAGACAGGTGAAACCTGTCAGTGTGTATCCGATGTAAGCTTTAATGAAATATAAAAATTACTTTTTATTTGTGTTGTTATGTCGTGTAAATGTATTTAAGAGTTTTTTATGCGATGATTATCTTTTTTTTGGGAATAATTGTTATCGTTTTTATAGGAATGGGTAATTCCGGTTAACTCATCTATAGAACCGGAATGAATATTGTATTGTTCCTCTTAGGTTCGTTTATTACAACACATCACTGATATACTTCTCCAGTTCATTTTTTTGCCTGCCGATAAACTTCCGAAGATTTCAGCAAAAAAATATAAAAATGTGATAATTTTGCGTTAGGTTTAATCATATCTTCAATTGTATCTAATGATATAATGATCTTTCTTGCTCTGTCTTTCGTGCTTTTTTCTGTTCTGGCATTACGGAATTCATCTAAAGCTTCAGACAGTTCCTGTTCGAAAATACGAAAACTGGCAAGAATTTGACTCCTTTCAGAAATCAGCCTGGAAGAGCTCAATTCACAGACCCTAATGGTTCTGTTAGCAATTTAATGGAGAGAACCTTCTTTAGGTTTGATCATTATACCCATGTCAGTGAAATAATCATCTGGATTATCATCATACGGATTAACAATAGGAAACTGATAGGTGTCATAATTGAGTTTTTTATTGTTGCACTGTTTGCAACAGTATAGAAGATTTTTCCATTCAAATGTTCTGCTTCAGCATAACCGGTTTCATCAGGTATACCTTCGCAAAAAGCGCATTTTCCATGTGTACTGTTTTTCAGGGGCTGTTGGATATCCTCATGCGTATAGAACCGGAGTGCGGACTCCTTTTCCATGGCAGAGGTTTTTTATATCCGCCATATTTATTAACCAGATCCATTAAGTTTTTTGTCCAGATTGGACCGTTTTCCCTAAGAATAGCTGGCGTTGATAATCGATTCAGCTTAATCATCTGATAGACTCCATACCTGCAATTCGTGTTTTGAGTGCAATCAAAATACTTTCATCTGGATGACTGATTGATTCAAGGCGAGAATAATTACGTTTCAGTTCATCAAGATCGTTTTATTCAATATTTTTATAGCAGATATTGGCTAGTTTTTCATATTCTTTGTTGTCGAGGCTGAGAACGCCCATTAACCCTGTAAGGATTAAATCGGTAGCCCACCCTGAATAGGCTTTACTCTGTGGGTATATATCATATTTTTCTTTTTCATAGGACGGAGAAAGAAGAATGATTTCATTTTTCTTTGCACAAACCAAGAGGTGCGGTGAGTGCGTCTTTACAATAAACTGCGATTTAGGGAGTAGCGCAGAGATACCGTTTCGGATGGTTAGTTACCATTCTGAATGAAGATGGTTGTCCAGTTCATCGATAAGCACCGCACCTTCAGCGTTTTTTACACTCCTTTCTCCTTCCGGCATGCATGATTCTGCCCATGAACTATATCGACATGTATCTGACTGAAAATGTCTGGAATTGTCGGGGGAATCCTCGCAGTTGTCAGCGCCAGTTATATAAGACGGTAATTCACCATTTGGATTATCCGCTCCACCCAACATGTTGTTTCCTTAAGGTTCTCACACCAGAAAGGACATCAACATGCTGAGCAGAGAGGAATTTTACATGATAAAGCAAATGCGCCAGCAGAGCGCGTACATTGTCGAGACTCAGATTGGTTGCTCTGAACGGGCCGTCAGACGCTACCTCAAATACCCTGAACCGCCAGCTAGAAAGACCCGCCATAAAATGGTTAAGCTGAAACCGTTTATGGATTACATCGACATACGCCTGGCAGAGAATGTCTGGAATAGCGAGGTTATCTTCGAGGAGATTAAGGCAATAGGCTATACAGGTGAACGCTCCATGTTGCATTACTACATCCCCCCCAAATGTAAGATTCGCTCATCGACAAAAAGGGTTCGCTTCGAAACTCAGCGAAGGCACTAGATCCAGCATGACTGGGCAAAGTTGGAACTGAGGTCGCCGGACAACGATGCCGGACTAACTTCGTGGTTAACACAATAAGAGCCCTTACATCGTTTCCATGCCTTTGCGGTCCTGAACAGAAGAACGTCTTCGTCCGGTAACGCTGGTTCGACAGCTTCGCTCATATTAATCAACTATAGGAGCTGTGGGGGCTGACGTTGCTGGTCTGGCTCCAGAAAACCAGAGTAGCTGAAAGATGTTATCAAAAAATATTTAAAAACAGTTCTTAAGAGTGAGCTGGTCAATATCTGATAACAACGTTTGGAATCGGTATCTGTCTGGCTTGTCGGAGTCTGGAACTGAGCTGAGCCTGATTCACAGTTATAAAAATAGGTAAATCAACGTATCATTCTGGCAGTGAAATCAGAGGATAAATCCGGTTATGAAGGTTACTTATGTTGAGTAAACTGTTTAAAAGCGTGAACTATCTGGTTGATAGTGAGTTCAGATATAATTTACGTATGAATTCTGAGTATCGAAAATATCGCTGGAATATTTTTGAACGCCTGCTGGCCTGGTGCTCTACATATTATGGATGGGCCATGCTGATTCTCTGGGTTGGTGCAATAATGATTGTACTTGCTGGTTTGTATCTGAGGCCGGTCCTGGCTCCATTTGGCAGGCAGTATTTTAAGGGAGTTGAAAATCTTCCAGATGGTCTTTCAGATCTGCTGGGTGGACAATTAACCATCATTGGTATTGTTTTTCCATTAGTTGTTGGTCTAATCAGCGTCCTTTTTCAGAAAAAATCGACCCGCGAACATATCCAGTCAGCCTATCAGCTTTACTCAGGATACATGTTTGCTGGTCTGAGCGGTCTTTCCCTTGCGGCATTTATCCTGGTGAGTGAGCTTTTATCTTCCTGGGGTGATAAGTATCTTGATATCTGCCTTGTTGTTGTTGCTCTGATTTGGATGCTCTTGAATATTGGTTTGTCGATCTGGTTTTTTATTCAGAGTCTGAATGTACTGGATAATCACCGGCGTGATCGAATCATGCTTAAGTATTTTGTTTCAAAAGTTGTGACACCGCATATAAAAACTGCTATTGTAAGAAACTGGTTAATTTCTCCAGGTGATTATATTAACAGGAAAGGACGGCTGAATTTTTTAGTTGATGTTTATAACCCTCCGAAAAAAGAAAAATCAGAGCTTCTGAAACTAAAACTTGGATTGGATGAATGTGTGAGAGATGTCTATACACTTCCATTATTATTTCTTTTCAGGAGATTAAAAACTGTCGGAACGGGAGCTGAACGAGTCTGTGTCTTACCCGGATGGGGGATACATAATGGCGAAGTGGTTATTCTGGCTACAATTGGTATCAGATATAATTCTCTCTGGGCGAAATTGTTTAAGCTCTGTTTTATCCGTGGAAGCAAATGGGAAAAAACAAATTTTTTAAATTTCACCAGAGGTTTTTATGGGGAAATTTATGATGCTCTGGATGAACGAAATCTGGGGGCGTTTGAGGAAGCTGCAGATCGACTTGTTTCGACCTTTATTACACTGAAAAGATGTTTTCAGTATGGTGATAAAAATTATATTGATGACGTGTCCGTTTCATTTTTTCCACAAAGTTTAAGCCAGTCTTTTCATAATGATTTCTACCGTCTTGCAGAAGAAGTGGTGAAAACACTGGATACCACATCTATGTATTTTCGAAAGATCATACATCTTCCTCACTCTTTTTACCGGTATCGGGGAGAAGGCAGAACCGGAGAGTTGCAACAGGCTCTTCAGTCCCAGTGTGATATCTGGCAGATACTGATTGACTGGAATGCTGGAAACAAGGCGTTATCAGTGAACCAGAAGCAACGTTATGTTGCAATGCTGCAAAATTTTATCGGCGAGTGGGAAAGCTGGCATATGTGGTTGCGTCTGACGTTTAAGAATAATGTTGATACTGCTGGCTATACTGAGGCCCTTGTATCACATTTGTTTCGCTCTATGGAAATGCTTATTACAGCAATAACATCTGATGATATTGATGCCACTGATCTGAGTACTGATATGTTTATGCTGTGGCTTAATCAGGGGCAGTTTCATAATCATTATCACGAAGAATATTTGTGGCACAGCCTTTTTCTTACGCCAGATTTTTTATTGCACTCTGTTTCAGACAACTGTCAGTCCTGCATATTGAGGGGGGCATCGTATAACGAAAAAGCCGCACTATCCCTGACAATGTATAATGTGATGACAGATCTCCGCCTGTTCCTGGCAGCTTATATAGTGAGATATCTGGAACAACAAAAAAATGTTAATTTATATAATATTATTAAACGGTTACTGTCTCCTTCACTGGTCGCTCCAACTGGTGCATATAATACACTACCTCCGAAAATAGTAGGTCAGACTGATATTATTGATGTTATATTACGTCTTACTTTCTGCCATGCAGACGAGCGCAGTAACTGGTTTTCACGCTTGTCTCATATGGTGGAGAGACTCACCAGAAACAACAACGGGCCGGTTATTTCCGGGCGGATTTATATGGGCTGGGTTGATGATTTAAAAACACTATACCCTGCATTTGCTGATATAGCAGTAATGCTGTCTGTTACTGAACAAAGTGTCAGTCCAAAAGTGATTGCTGCAATCAGTGAAGGGATTTTCTCATTTTCTGATAAAAAAGATATTGTCGATACTCTGAAATCTCTGATGAAAAACACGACAGACGTAGCAGGCAATTTTCTGATGACACCTGAGGAGTACGCTACGCGAGTTGTATTTTTTAACAGAACGCTGGACATGTACATATCCGCTTTTGAAGAAAGTATTAAGTCAGATATTATAAAGGCAGAAGCAGATATCGATCTTTTCAGAAGGATTGATATGAACATCTCTCAGAATGTCATTGATGATATTAAGAAAGATCATCTTCTTTCTCTGTTTGAGTTTATACCTGATACTGGAATTTCAGAGCGCTGGGAAAAACAATGGATTAATATTGGTATTGATAGGGAAAGTGTGTCAAAGAAACTTGGACGCACAATTGATCCAGCATTTTTTTACTCAACAACAATTTCAGACTACATACTTAATGCAGTCCACCGAAATCTCTGTATTAATCGTGGTCAGTTGAGTGAGGATGTAAGCGATCTGGATGAACTCTTTCATAAAGTAAAAATCCTGATGGAAAAGGAAGAAGATTGCACACTCATTGTGTATGGTGATTGTTTTTCCAGGAAGTTATACGAACTTGAGTATTGCACTGATAAACATAATGAGCTTGGCATAAAAAGGGTAAGTAAACCAGAAAAGGGGTATCAGCCACATGTTCTTCCATATATGATTGGAAACTGTACAATATATTTCGTTCCGGACTGTCTGGATAATTACTCATTACTGATCCGGAATTCATCTTTTGGTCGTTTACGTCTGTTCCGTTACCCTGATGATACGATGTTCTGCACGTTCTGCAGGGAAGATGCAGATGATCCACTTAAAAGTATTATAACCCACCTCTGGGAGCTGGATGCAGAGATGACAGATCCTGTCATAGCTATGTTTAATCACGTCTGAGTGCCATGAGCGATTTCTGTCTTTTCTGCAACAGTATCCGGACATTGTAATCAAAAAAGCATTAATGTGTTTTTGGTAGTAATCCGTTTTTATTAATGCCACAGAAGCATTAATCTTTCTTTTCCTTCAGGAAGATCCGAAAACCCCTGGTCACGGATCTTCCTCTCCCCCACACAACGCCACCTCCTGTAAGTACAACATGTAGTGCTTCATTCAGCTGCTTATGACACTATATGTTGTGTTATTTCCCTGACCTGTGATGCGCCACGCAGGGGCGGAAAACAGCGATATGATGATTTCCTCAGCGTGGTACACTTCCGGAAAGTTGTGATATTCCGGAAAGTCGGATCTGACGGAAACGGCTCTCCGGTAATTTAACGGCGTGGTTATATGGATGCTTGTTATCATGGTGATGATGATAACGGCATGATGTTATCAGACGGCGTGACGGTAAGGGCAGTGATGATGGATGACGTTATCGCATGACCGTCCCTGCCCGGAAAAGAAAAAAGGAGTCACCCATGTTTTTTATTGAGAATGAAGGTCAGGCTGTCGCCAGAACGGATTACTGGCAGTCTGTACAGGCGCAGGCCGGATATGTCTACCTCAGCTGGAATGCCGGCGCAGCCAGGCTGCTTGTCCCGGATGCGGCAAAACATTTACTCAGGGAGATGCGGGGGGCTGAGTACGTCATCATCAGTAAGGGAACGCTGCATGGCCGCGATGCGCTGGAACTGGTATTTGAAGACGGCAGCGATGCGCCGTTCGTGATCCACATGCTGAGTGAGCAGTGCGATCGCCTGCTCCCCGAAAACAACCAGGGAGGGGGTTTTGTTGTCACCGTCTGGACGCGTGGCGGTAACCAGCTCCGTTATCCGGGAAAGTACCGGGTTGTGGAAAACCTGCCCGACGTTTCCCCGTGGAGTGAACACTGATATGCAGCACCTGCCGGCACCGATCCACCATGCCCGGGATGTCGCTCAGCTTCCTGTTGCCATCGATTATCCGGCAGCGCTGGCACTCCGCCAGATGTCGATGGTTCATGATGAACTGCCAAAATACCTGCTGGCCCCTGAAGTGAGCGCCCTGCTCCATTACGTCCCGGATCTGCGCCGCAAGATGCTGCTGGCCACACAGTGGAACACCGGTGCGCGCATTAATGAAGCACTGGCGCTGACGCGGGGGGATTTTTCGCTTGCGCCTCCGTATCCGTTTGTGCAGCTGGCCACTCTGAAGCAGCGGACAGAAAAAGCAGCCAGGACGGCAGGAAGAATGCCCGCCGGTCAGCAGACTCACCGGCTGGTTCCGCTTTCCGACGCCTGGTACGTCAGCCAGCTGCAGACGATGGTGGCCACACTGAAAATCCCCATGGAACGGCGTAATAAACGAACAGGCAGGACAGAGAAAGCGCGGATCTGGGAAGTGACGGACAGAACGGTCAGGACCTGGATTGGGGAAGCGGTTGCCGCCGCTGCCGCTGATGGTGTGACGTTCTCTGTCCCGGTCACGCCACATACGTTCCGCCATTCCTATGCGATGCACATGCTGTATGCCGGTATACCGCTGAAGGTCCTGCAGAGCCTGATGGGGCATAAGTCCATCATCTCAACAGAGGTCTATACGAAGGTGTTTGCACTGGATGTGGCTGCACGGCACCGGGTGCAGTTTTCGATGCCTGAGTCCGATGCGGTCACAATGCTGAAAAACAGACATGCATAATAAGTCACAATTATGAATTGTGATTTCTTCTATAAAAAAGAGACCACTGCAATATGTGATCTCTTGTATTATTTCATAATTGTTAAAGCCACTTCACAGTATGCTCACATTGTACGGATATATTCGTAATGTTTTTTATATAGAATGAACGACAGAAGTTGTGGAGATTTTATGAAAGTAATTAGCATGAAATTTATTTTTATTTTAACGATTATTGCTCTTGCTGCTGTTTTTTTCTGGTCTGAAGATAAAGGTCCGGCATGCTATCAGGTCAGCGATGAACAGGCCAGAACGTTTGTAAAAAATGATTACCTGCAAAGAATGAAACGCTGGGACAACGATGTACAACTTCTTGGTACAGAAATCCCGAAAATTACATGGGAAAAGATTGAGAGAAGTTTAACAGATGTTGAAGATGAAAAAACACTTCTTGTCCCATTTAAAGCTGAAGGCCCGGAGGGTAAGAGAATGTATTATGGCATGTACCATTGTGAGGAGGGATATGTTGAATATGCGAATGACTAATACACTGTTATAAAGGCTGCATAAAAAGGCCGGAACCCCGGCCCTTATATTATCGCTTACCACTTTCTTTAATGTGAATTTCACCAGGAAGCAGTATCTGGTACTCTTTACCAGAAAACATCGCCCCGAGCCTTGTGAGCGACTCTCCGATAATGCCACGGTGAGTGCTGGCGTTAAAATCGTATTTATCATCATATGAACGAACAACGCCATTGTAAGTCCAGGAGCCATTGGCAGAGATAGTTAAAGTACCTTCTGTTTTCAGTGTGATATTACCAAGATATGCACCGGTAATAACATTATAATCACCAGTGGCATGTGTGAACTTTGTAGAAACAGGGAATGTACCTACTACACCAGATTTTATAATGTCTTTTATCTGATTAATTTTCATAGGGGAAATTTTAAGACCAATGTTGGCGATATTAACGCTCCTTTCAGCGCCATTACCCCATAAATAGTGAGCAAGCGCCACAATTGGTGTAGTGACATTACCGCTCATTTGTTTCATATTCATTGAGCGATAGTCATATTGACTTGGCGCTGGTTTTGCGAAGTGGTAAGCGTCATAAACGCTTATTCCAGGGTGGAGAACCAGATTTCGGTCGGCGTTACAGAAGTAACCAATATTTGTCGATATGATCTGCAATGTGAGAGGGTTGCTGGCCCCATGTTTTTTGATGTAATCCTCAAGTTGAGTTAAAGCCTGAAGACACATGTTTGGACTCTGGAAAAAACTATAAACAACCTGGACTAAAAGAGGGCCAGCACCAGGCACATGTGGTGCTGAAAGAGAAAATGCACCATTGCCATAACTTGGTAAGTTAGTTGATGGTGATGGTGCATGAACAGTTAAGGTTTCCATACATAACTCCTTATAAGTTAACAAGATAACAGAGTTCGCCGCTGGCTAACGCCTCCGCCGGCGAACAAAACCCATGAGGGAGGCTCCCCATAACATTGTTTGCCTGATATGCCGTTAAAAATGGTAGGGCAGCTCCTGAACTACCATATATAAGATATATATCTGTACACTCCATTAAATACTGGAAATATATTGAGAACTCTGATATATAATCTATATATAAAAATACAAAAAGGTATATATATGACCAGCAATAAAGATAAGAACAAGAAAGCAAACGAAATATTATATGCATTTTCCATAATCGGGATTATTCCATTAATGGCTATATTAATACTTCGAATAAATAATCCATATTCTCAAGTGCTGTACTACTTATATAATAAGGTGGCATTTCTCCCTTCTATTACATCATTGCATGATCCCGTCATGACAACACTTATGTCAAACTACAACAAGACAGCACCAGTTATGGGTATTCTCGTTTTTCTTTGCACATATAAGACAAGAGAAATCATAAAGCCAGTAACAAGAAAACTTGTTGTGCAATCCTGTTTCTGGGGGCCCGTTTTTTATGCCATTCTGATTTATATCACACTGTTCTATAATCTGGAACTAACAACAGCAGGTGGTTTTTTTAAATTATTATCTCATAATGTCATCACTCTGTTTATTTTATATTGCTCCATTTACTTTACTGTTTTAACCATGACATATGCGATTTTACTGATGCCATTGCTTGTCATTAAATATTTTAAAGGGAGGCAGTAACACTGCCTTCCTTTTAATTATTTTATGATCTTGTGATTCAACTCATCAACAAATTTATCATCGATAAATGCACCAATAGCACCTGCAATAACTACGCCAACAAAACCAACAACTGTGGCCGAAAGACCAAAGGCTATAAGGGCCGAGCCTAATGTCAAAGAAAACAAACTAAGAGCTACAGCAGATGCCATCCCACTGATAACCCAGGACTCGACTTCCAGCATTAATGGCCCCCAGTTACCAGTCTGGTAACCCTCAATACTCTTCTCCCTGATGTTGTTTGCCTTTATTGCATAATCTGCTGCTTTGAACGTTTTACCCAACGCAGCAAATTTATTCCCCATATCCTCAGCATTAAATGCTTTCCACGCATTCACAATGGCTTCTTTGTCCGTTGCATTTATTTTAAGGCTGGGGTTAGCCATTAACTTATTAATGGAAGACATTGCATCATCATAACTACGAATCGTTTTTCCCTGAAAATTATTTATATTCTCTGCAATTTCACGGGAAAGCGCCTTGTATTTATCTCCAAGATATTCCCCGACTTTGTCACCGACACTAATGATGACCTCGCTGGTTTTTGTCAGGACCGTCTTCTCGTCATTTTCTTGTTCTTTCTTGACTCTGAAGTCATCCTTTGCGTTATTTTCGGCTTCCTGGCGTTGGCTTAAACTATTACTGTCCAGAATCTCCACGGCTGAAATATATAGCGGAGAAACTCCACTGCCTTCAGGAAAACGGACAATGACATCATGATTATTACTGGACATCGTATAACCAGCCTCAACATAATTCCCTGTCTCAGAAATAACGCCATCTTCCTGGATTTCGGGATTAGACCGAACTGGAGTATTCATCTGACCCACACTTAATACCAGGTCCGGTAGATTTGGTGATACAGGGGCACTGTAAACATCTTTAATATTGGTTCCCGGACGACTCCGGTCCGGAACTGGAACGGCATCCACTACTGGCACTGTCATCGGAATACCTCCGATAATAGCCATATATTGTGTACCATTCTGCATAAGGTCCGTCAGACGATATTTTACCGGTACATTATTACCCGCTGCTGGTAACTGGCTGGCAGGGATATCCGTTACCTGCTCCAGTTGCTGTGTAACCATAAGACGAATAATTTTTTGCTCATTTCCGGAAGCTGGCTCCAGACGGGCAAAAGAAACAGCAGCCGGGCGAGACGGTTCTGGCAAACCACCACGTAAACCATTTTCAAGAACTGTTCGTGCAGCGGAAACTTTCTCGTTTCCCCAGGGGCTATGCACACTGACAGACCATCCCGACCAGTCTCCCTCTTCAAGTTCCTTATCAAGAATAATCCGGCGAATAATTCCAGGAAAAAGAACACTTTGTACAAGTGCGATACCTTGTGGGCTGTAATCCCCCCATCCCGGAGGCATGGATGGAGCGAGACCTGATGAGCCTCCGGGTTTCACATCACCGCCCGGAATTCGTCCTGTTGACGGCCACACAACCATTGTGTCCCCGTAATCAATACCTTCTGTCGGTACACTACCTTCATTATCACTCATAGAAAACCTCTTTGACTTTAAAAACAATCAATTAAAATTAAATACTGTACATATAATCACTGGTTTTATGTACAGATCAAAAATTACGCCGCTGTGTTTTCTCTGTCAAGACTGTGGATTTCAATTTTTGTGAAAACGATCAAAAAACAGGCATTCACACCACGTGCTATTCTCGCCTGATACCACAAAAAACGGCACAGGCATAACTGTTCTCTGGCCTCAGCATGTTTTAATGAAACTATGATATGAGACACCTGGGGGGATACTGTCACTTTATGGCATGGTACACATCGTGATATGTGTACAGGCCTTGTTAGTTACCGTACCGGTCAGGACGGACGACGGGAGTTTGAAACCAGTGAGTTGTTCTGTACTGGCGTGTTTTATAATGAAATCCTTATCGGTGGCGATGAGCAATGTTCTCAAGGGAGGATATTGTGATGAACATAAGTGTGGAAGATTTGTTTCCGGAGTCATTTCAACGAATTAAAGAAGAAGCGAACAGGCCTGATCCTAACTGGTTTGCACATTTACCGCCTGAAAAAATCAATGTGTATATGTCCAAGTATCCTTTCAAATCCTTTGATGATATTCCTCTGGACAACAGTGGGTTGCAATACCCTTCACTACAGGAACTGGAGTTTTATTTTCCCCCGGCGGCCCTGGCTGCTAATTGCCATCAACTTCCTGAGAGAATGAGACAAAAGCCTGTGGTCACGATGATTAATGGGTTAACCCTGTTAAGGTCGCTTGGCGTTCAGGCTTTCAATATCGATCCACGCCGATGGCACAAAATTAAAACCTATTTAAGTCAAGGAACGATTGAATATCCACAAATGTCAGAAGACGGGAAAGTAATTATAGATGGCAGGCATAGAATACTACTTATTATGCAGATTTATAAAGTAACTGATGTTCCCGTTTTTTTTCTGAAAGGAATAAGCTGAACAGTGCAAAGGGTAAAGCTATACTGATTTTTAGACTGTGATTTGTTACGTAGAAATAACTTGTCAGATGTAATCTGTACATAGCTAAAAAATAGGTTTATTGATACCTTTACCCCGTTTATGGGGGTAAAGGTATCAATAAAAATTTAATCAGTTTATTAACTTCATCGCGTTTTTTTTTGTCTCTTCATCACTTCTTTGCTCCTGTTGTGAAGAGGGTTGAGTGATTGTTGAAGAATTAAAATCAGCCATCTCTTTTGGAAATAGCGATCTCAATATATTCACGATATCTGAAAATGTGGTTTCTTTCGTCAGCAGTTCACATAAAAGGAAAGGGGCCCTGGGATCTTGTCTGTATAAGGCCAGACCTGCCGTCAGTGCGGCCCGGTTAAGGCGGCTGCGTTCCCCTTGCGGGATACTGTCCAGTGTATCACAAACAATTTTATCTGTTTGATTTACATCTGGATTTAGTTTGAAGGCAATGGTTCTGCGCTTGTCCATTATTAATTACCTATGAGATACATACCGTTAACTAAATCATATTGAGAGTTATTGGTTTTGAAAAAACGTTCATCACGAATCTGTGTGTGTTTTTTTACTGCATCGCATATTAATTCTGCGCCACCGCCTATAACCATAACATGCGTATAACCAGAAAATTCATTGAGCGTATTTAATACACGTTGCTCAAGTTTACGAAATGCTTCATTCATTGCTTCGGTGACTATTGATATTTTGTTCTCATCATTAATTCGTTGCTTCAGATAGTTGTTGTCTTTTCTGTGAATAATTATATCGTCAGCAAGATAGCTACTTCCTTTTGTTCTCGCAAGAGAAAGTGCATCTTTTACTGCAGATGTGACCAGAGATACACCAAGAGATGAGTCTCCGTATATTTTACTGATCCCTGATAATTTCCCCATTACCTGAGAAATATCTAATGTGGTGCCCCCGAGGTCTATAATTAATAAAGAATCTAACTCATCCAGTTCTTGTAGAACTTCATAACCTGCTGGTATAGATTCAGGCATGACTTTTACATCTTTTATTGTGAATGTATCCCCACCATTTAATGTAATTTTTTTCCGGAAGTTTGCTTTCTTACGCTCAATATTTTCCGTATTGGGTTGGTTATTCCTGTCGTAATACTCTGTCAGAGGAAGTGTGCAAACAATATCCACTTCGCTTACCGGCAGACCACTGGTCAGTAAGGCGTGATGCACCGCAACGACATTAACGTCGCTGTATTGCCATGCGATATTGGTTGTGACTACAGCATCCGGGCTGATTGGATCAAATGAATACTGTTCGCCGTTCAGTGTGTAGTTAAAGACCTTTTTATCACCAAAAGAGACTGCCCACTCGCGTTTGAAGCTGTTCGGGCTAATGTGCTGTTTAATTGTTCCGTCGCTTTCCTGCCACTGTAGTTTGATGTTTGTTGAACCGTCATCAATGAATACCAACATTTATAAAACTCCTTATGGTGTTTTTTTGGTGTGTATTTGGGTGTATTTGGGTGTATTTGGGTTTTTTGGGCGGGTAACAAAAGATGTCGCCGGGCTCCTCTTTTTACTGCGCTGGCTGACGCGGCGCGGCAGGAACGCTGCCTGTGGTCAGTGTCCCGCGTCCGGCCGGGCACGGGACGGGCGCTTTTACCGCTCCCGGCTGGCGTTGGTGACAGTGTACGCCAGCCCGTCGCCCTTTTCTGATGAACGCCCTTCAAGCCGCTTTCGCGGCATATCCTCGCCGTCAAAAAGACGACGGCTGCGGTATTCCACGGTCGGCCTGACCCGTTACCGGACGCGGTGAACAGCCCACAGGCAGCGGGGAACGGGCGCCACAGGGGCGCCCTCCCGGTGCCCTCTGTAAGAGAAGGAGTGCTGTTATGTCCCGTTTTATCCAGGGTGACTGCGTGCGTGTTATGGCCACGTTTCCGGGCAATGCTGTCGATTTCATCCTCACCGACCCGCCATATCTCGTCGGTTTCCGTGACCGTCAGGGGCGTACCATCGCCGGCGATAAAACCGATGAATGGCTGCAACCGGCCTGTAATGAAATGTACCGCGTGCTGAAAAAAGATGCGCTGATGGTGAGCTTCTATGGCTGGAACCGCGTCGATCGCTTTATGGCCGCCTGGAAAAATGTGGGATTCAGCGTGGTTGGCCACCTGGTGTTTACCAAAACCTACACATCGAAGGCCGCATATGTGGGCTATCGCCACGAATGCGCCTACATCCTGGCAAAAGGACGTCCGGCGCTGCCTCAGAAGCCATTGCCCGACGTGCTGGGCTGGAAATATTCAGGCAACCGCCATCACCCGACGGAAAAGCCCGTTACCAGCCTGCAACCGCTGATTGAGAGCTTCACACACCCGAACGCGATTGTGCTGGACCCGTTTGCAGGCAGCGGCTCAACCTGTGTGGCCGCCCTTCAGTCCGGACGCCGGTATATCGGTATCGAGCTGCTTGAACAGTATCACCGTGCCGGACAGCAACGACTGGCCGCCGTGCAACGGGCCATGCAGCAGGGGGCCGCGAATGATAACTGGTTTGAACCGGAGGCTGCGTAAATGAACTATGCCGGACACGAAAACCTTCGTGCTGAAGTGGCGGAGGTGGCCAATGCCATGTGTGACCTTCGGGCCAGGCTGAACGATATGGAGCATCGCTGTCGCTTTGATTCCGATGTGCTCGTTGAACGCCTGGCACGCCAGACGCTGTATCGCGCCAATCGCCTGTTCATGGAGGCATATACCGAAATTCTTGAACTGGATGCGTGCTTCAAAGATTAAGGGGGAGACGAAATGTACGGAACATGCGAAACGCTCTGCCGTGAGCTGGCAGCAAAGTATCCGGGAGACACGCCGCTGATGCTGCTTATCTGGTCCCCGGAAGAGATTCAGGCCCTCGCTGACGGAATGGATATTTCCCTGTCCGATCCTGAAATCAGGACTGTCCTGGCGCGCCTGGAGGACATCCCGGAAGACCAGCGGATTGAGTCCGGTATTTCTTCCGCCGCTGCGATGGAGATTATCAGCAACGTGAGCGAAAACCGCCAGGTGACCGTCTCTGCTGAACTGCTGGCGTCCCTGATTCAGACCGCTGAACAGGCACTGTGGAAACGTGAATGGGCCGCCCGGGATCATGGCCTCGCCGTCCCGGAATGCGTCACCCGCCGTCAGGCGGTGATTAATCAGGCCCGCACCCTGCTGAAAAACAACACACACGAAAACGACTGATGTTATCGCCGCCTGCCCTGCGGGCGGCGATACAGGGAGAACGCTTAATCATGAACGAAAACTGCACGCTGAACGCACTGATTTGTCGTCACGCCCGCAACCTGCTGCTGGCGCAGGGCTGGCCGGAGGAGACGGATGTTGATCAGCGAGATCCACAGAACTATCCGGGCTGGATCAGCATTTACGTGCGGCTGGATGCGCCCCGGCTGGCGACGTTACTTATCAACCGTCACGGCGGCGTACTGCCGCCGCTCCTGGCCTCCGCCATTCACAAACTGACCGGAACCGGGGCGGAACTGGTACTGTCCGGCAGTCAGTGGCAGTCGCTGCCGGTACTTCCGGCAGACGGAACGCAGGTGTCTTTCCCGTATGCCGGCGAATGGCTGACCGAAGACGAAATCAGGGCTGTACTTGCGGCGGTGCGCGATGCGGTACGCAGTGTCAGTTGCCGGGTGGCAGAAGATGCACGGCGTATCCGGGCGGCGCTGACCACAACCGGGCAGACGTTGCTGACCCGCCAGACCCGCCGCTTTCGCCTGGTGGTGAAGGAAAGCGATCACTCCTGCTGGCTCGATGAAGACGACAAAAACCTGCCTGTGGTGCTCGATGCCATCCTGAACCGGGGCGCACGTTTTACTTCGGTGGAAATGTATCTGGTCAGTGAGTGTGTGGAGCATATCCTGTCCAGTGGGCTGGCCTGCGATGTGCTGCGTATACCGGATGAACCGCCCCGCCGCTGGTTTGACCGTGGTGTTCTGCGGGAGATGGTCCGGGAAGCCCGGACCGAAATCCGCAGCATGGCGGATGCCCTGGCAAAAATCCGGAAATGATGACGTTGGCGGGGTAAATCCCCGCCTTTTTCCTGCCGGTCCCCGGACAGAGCACAAAGGAAGTCGCCGCCGGCTCCGCTTTACCCGGCCATGCGGGGCATGGCCTTGTGGGTTTTCAGTTATGTGACCGCCGTGTCGTGTGCGGGCTGTGCCGTGCCTCCATCTTAGCCGGGCTGGCAGGGATGCAAGGGTACGCTTCGCCGCTGCGGTCACCCGGTCCCTCCTTCCCGTCTGCCGTGATTTTCCGGTCGTTCACCCGCTCAGATTTCGCGGTCTCACCCTCCAACTCCCGCCAGCCGTGTGCGTCAGGCTGCGGCTTCCCTTGCGCCCTGTGCATCCCCGCCTTATCGCCCGGCTTTTATGGAGGCACGGCACCGCCCGGTGTCGCGGAATATGTGAACAACGGAGGAAAACATCATGCAATATGCGAAACCTGTCACTCTGAATGTTGAAGAGTGCGACCGTCTCTCCTTTCTGCCGTATCTGTTTGGCAACGATTTTCTGTATGCCGAGGCGTATGTGTACGCGCTGGCGCAAAAAATGATGCCGGAATATCAGGGAGGCTTCTGGCACTTCATCCGCCTGCCGGACGGTGGCGGTTACATGATGCCGGACGGTGACCGTTTCCACATGGTGAACGGTGCAAACTGGTTTGACCGTACCGTGAGTGCTGATGCCGCAGGCATCATTCTGACTTCCCTTGTGATTAACCGCCAGTTGTGGCTGTACCACGACAGCGGGGATGCAGGACTGACTCAGCTTTACCGGATGCGCGATGCGCAGTTGTGGCGTCACATCGAATTTCACCCCGAATGCAACGCGATTTACGCGGCACTGGACTGATTAACGGACGGGGCGGCAATGCCGCCCCTGTAAAGGAGACGAGAACATGTACTGCACTGTTAAAGAAATTATCCGCGATGTACTGGATACAGACGTGCCGGACAGTGAATGCGTTTTTGCCGTGGTGCTGACCCGTGGGGGGGGCGCCACATAGCCCAGGACTGGAGTCTGACAGACGATGAGCTGGAAACCGTCATGCAGCGACTGGACGATGCCTTTGAGCATGGTGCGGATGTCAGCATTGTTCACGACGTTGTTCGTGAGCTGATGGAAGAAAAGCGCGCCAGCCGTCAGGTGACAGTTCCGGCGGTGATGCTGGAAAAAGTGATGGCGCTGGCAGGCAGTGAAATGAAGCGCCTGTATGCCGTCGGGAATGAGAACGGGGGCGACGGTGACGCATTCGTCAGGGAAGAACGCGAAGCAATGGACGTTGTGTTACAGGCGCTGGACGGGGAGCACATGTCATGAATATCAGCACAGAAACCCGCGAAATTCTGCGCAATTACAAAGCCGTGATTAATGCGCGGCGTCGTGAAATGGGGCAGAAACCGCTCACCACTGCGCAGATTGTTGATGAAATCTGCGATTTTGTGGCGAATCAGCAGGCTGTTTTCCTCGGCGGTCACTACATCCTTCAGGGCAGCAGAAACAGGTGATACAGGGGCAGGCGGTGGAGGCCGCCTGTCAGCCCGCGCGAAAACCCCTGGCAGGCTGACGCCTGCCGGAAGGGAAGCGGGCCACGCTGACGCGTCGCCCGTTACCCTTCCCGTTTGTGATGTGTCAGGAATGTTTTTTCCTGATGTTATATTTCTGTGGTTACTGTGCTTGTTACTGTTGTTGTTCTTCCTGTTCTTTCCGTTCTTCTCCTGTTTATGGCTTCCCCGGGCGTCCCCCTGGCGGGGCGGGCTGTCGTGAACGGAGCCAGCGAAGCTGTCTCAGCCCTGGCGGGCTTCCATCCCTGACGCGAAACCCTAGCTTGCAGCGACTGTTCCGGTCGCGCCGCCTCTGTCGCGCCGTGGCCTGCGCTCCTGGCATCCCGGCAAAAGGCCGCCGGGATGTAAGGGGCAACGCCGTTTCGCAAACCGCGCTTCACGTCGTTGCGGCGGGACCCTGCCCGTTGTTGTGTCCGGTGCCACACACCCGTATGAGTCCCTGTCGCCGGGGGCAAAGACAGCCACAACCGTCTCCGCCAGTCCAGGGGTGAAATGCACATCCCGCAAAACTTTTTGCCCAAAAGCAGGCAAAAACTTTTGCGGTCTGCCCCCGGACAGTCGTTTCCGGCCGTGGCAGTGATGCCCCTTGCGGCGAAGGTTCTCAAAAAGGTGATGGTGAATACCGGAGGGAACAAAAGGCAGGTCCCCGCAAAACGTCAAAACCGCGGCTCCCGAAACTCAAAAGATGATGGGGGCTGAAAACATCAACAGAAGGAGGCACATCATGGCAGTTCGTGGCATTAACAAGGCCATTCTTGTCGGTCGTCTGGGAAAAGATCCGGAAGTCCGTTACATCCCCAACGGGGGCGCAGTGGCAAACCTGCAGGTGGCCACGTCAGAAAGCTGGCGTGACAAACAGACGGGGGAGATGCGGGAGCAGACGGAATGGCACCGCGTGGTGTTGTTCGGCAAGCTCGCGGAAGTGGCTGGTGAATATCTGCGCAAGGGCGCGCAGGTCTACATCGAGGGGCAACTCCGTACCCGTAGCTGGGACGACAACAACGGCGTCACCCGTTACATCACTGAAATCCTTGTTAAAACCACGGGCACCATGCAGATGCTGGGACGTGCCGCAGGTGCTCAGCCTCAGCCGGAACCACAGGCGGAGGCCGGTACGAAAAAAGGAGGCGCAAAAACGAAAGGCCGTGGACGTAAGGCCACGCAGCCGGAGTCGCAGCCGCAACCGCCGGAGAGTGACGATTACGGGTTTTCAGATGATATCCCGTTCTGAACGACTGACTGTGACAACCGCCCCGTCCTGTGCGGGGCATCACCGGAGAGATGAGGATGAGCGAATATTTCAGAATACTTCAGAGGCTGCCTGACGGTCCTTTTACCCGCAAACAGGCCGAAGCCGTTGCCGCACAGTACCGGAACGTCTTTATCGAGGATGGCCACGGCGAACAGTTTCGCCTGGTTGTCCGTAATAATGGTGCAATGGTCTGGCGCACCTGGAATTTTGAGGACGGTGCCGGGTACTGGATGAATCATGTCATCCGTGATTTCGGGATTCTTAAGTAAGAGAGGTGCCGGACGGGGACGCGTCCGGCAGACAATCATTATTACCGTTTTGGGAGGTACTAACTATGTCAGTTACAGAGTCTAAGGCAAAAACGGAGCGTAAATCCAGCCGTAAACCTGCAAAAACGCAGGAAACAGTCCTGTCGGCCCTGCTGGCGCAGACGGCTGAAGTGAGCGTGCCGCTGGTCTCGCTGATTAAGTCACCGCTGAATGTGCGCACGGTGCCGTATTCTGCGGAGTCCGTCAGCGAACTGGCGGACTCCATTAAAGGTGTCGGCCTGTTACAGAATCTGGTCGTGCATACCCTGCCTGGTGACCGTTACGGTGTCACCGCAGGTGGTCGCCGACTGGCTGCACTCAACATGCTGGCAGAGCGTGGCATCATTCCGGCTGACTGGCCTGTCCGTGTGAAGGTCATTCCGCAGGAGCTGGCGACGGCGGCATCAATGACTGAAAACGGTCATCGTCGGGATATGCACCCTGCTGAACAGATTGCCGGATTCCGCGCAATGGCGCAGGAAGGCAAAACACCTGCACAAATCGGTGATTTGCTGGGCTATTCACCCCGCCATGTCCAGCGAATGCTGAAACTGGCTGACCTTGCGCCTGTCATCCTCGATGCGCTGGCAGAAGACCGCATCACCACCGAACACTGTCAGGCGCTGGCGCTGGAGAACGACACCGCGCGTCAGGTGCAGGTGTTTGAAGCCGCCTGTCAGTCGGGATGGGGCGGTAAACCGGAAGTACAGACCATTCGTCGTCTGGTGACCGAAAGTGAAATGGCGGTGGCAGGGAACAGTAAATTCCGCTTCGTGGGGGCTGATGCCTTCTCGCCAGATGAACTGCGCACTGACCTGTTCAGCGACGACGAGGGTGGCTATGTGGACTGCGTGGCACTCGATGCTGCCCTGCTGGAAAAACTCCAGGCTGTCGCTGAACACCTTCGGGAAGCCGAAGGCTGGGAATGGTGCGCCGGACGTATGGAGCCTGTCGGTTTCTGCCGTGAGGATGCCGGAACATACCGCTGTCTGCCGGAGCCGGAAGCAGTGCTGACGGAGGCGGAAGAAGAACGCCTGAACGAACTGATGACGCGTTACGACGCGCTGGAAAATCAGTGTGAGGAATCCGACCTGCTGGAAGCAGAAATGAAGCTGATGCGCTGCATGGCGAAGGTCAGGGCGTGGACGCCGGAGATACGTGCCGGAAGCGGTGTGGTGGTGTCCTGGCGTTATGGCAACGTATGTATCCAGCGTGGTGTGCAGTTGCGCAGCGAGGATGACGTGGCTGACGACGCCGACCGCACGGAACAGGTGCAGGAGAAAGCAGCAGTGGAGGAAATCAGTCTGCCACTGCTGACGAAAATGTCTTCCGAACGCACGCTGGCAGTCCAGGCAGCACTGATGCAGCAACCGGACAAATCCCTGGCACTGCTGGCATGGACGCTTTGTCTGAATGTATTTGGCAGCGGAGCGTACAGTAAACCAGCACAAATCAGCCTGGAATGTAAACATTATTCGCTGACCAGCGATGCGCCGTCAGGGAAGGAAGGTGCCGCATTTATGGCGCTGATGGCAGAAAAAGCCCGTCTTGCTGCCCTGTTACCGGAGGGATGGGCATGGGATATGACGACGTTCCTGTCACTCAGCCAGGAGTTGCTGTTATCCCTGCTCAGTTTCTGCACCGCATGCAGCCTTTACGGTGTCCAGACCCGCAATTGTGGTCACACGTCACGCAGTCCGCTGGACTCGCTGGAAACGGCTATCGGATTCCACATGCGCGACTGGTGGCAGCCGACGAAAGCGAACTTCTTCGGGCACCTTAAAAAGCCGCAGATTATCGACGCCCTGAATGACGCCGGACTGTCCGGTGCCGCACGGGACGCAGAGAAGATGAATAAAGGGGACGCGGCTGAACATGCAGAGCACCACATGAAAGACAACCGCTGGGTGCTTGGCTGGATGTGTGCGCCACGTCCACAGGCAGAGACGGAAACCACGGAATACCGTGACAACCAGGCCGATGCCGCCTGACCGCCAGTTATAAACCATTTATCACGCCGCCCCGCCGGAGACGGGGCGGCAGCAAGGGAGATACCGTGATGAAACCTGAACTGACCCTGAATGTATTACAGACCATGAGCGCACAGGAATATGAAGATATCCGTGCTGCGGGAAGCGATATGCGCCGTAATCTCACTCACGAGGTGATGCGTGAAGTGGACGCACCGGCTAACTGGATGATGAATGGCGAGTATGGCAGTGAGTTCGGGGGCTTTTTCCCCGTCCAGGTCCGTTTCACGCCTGCCCACGAACGTTTTCACCTGACGTTATGTTCACCGGGCGATGTCTCTCAGGTCTGGGTGCTGGTTCTGGTGAATGCCGGTGGTGAGCCGTTTGCGGTGGTTCAGGTACAGCGGCGGTTTGCACCGGAAGCCGTCAGCCATTCACTGGCACTGGCGGCGTCACTGGATACGCAGGGGTACAGCGTTAACGACATCATCCATATCCTGATGGCGGAAGGAGGTCAGGTATGAGCGTACGTTCACAGGCACTGGTTCCCCTCAGCACAGAGCAACAGGCCGCATGGCGGGCGGTGGCGGAGACAGAAAAACGCCGCCATCAGGGTAACACGCTGGCGGAATATCCGTATGCGGGGGTGTTTTTCCGCTGTCTGAACGGAAGCCGCAGGATATCGCTGTCTGACCTGCGATTTTTCATGCCGTCCCTGACCGCAGAAGAACTGCACGGCAACCGTCTTCAGTGGCTGTATGCCATCGATGTGCTGATTGAAACACAGGGCGAGGTCTGCCTCCTTCCTCTTCCCGGTGATGCAGCAGAGCGGTTGTTTCCGTCGGTGCGGTTCCGTGTCAGGGAGCGCAGTCGCCATAAATCCGCGCTGGTCATGCAGAAGTACAGCCGCCAGCAGGCACGGGAGGCAGAGCAGAAAGCCCGTGCGTACCAGGCGCTGGTCGCTCAGGCTGAAATCGAACTGGCATTCCATTCGCCGGAAACAGTCGGAAGCTGGCATGCACGCTGGAGTGACCGGGTGGCAGAGCATGACCTGGAAACCCTGTTCTGGCAGTGGGGTGAGCGTTTTCCGTCACTGGCCGGGATGGAACGTTGGCAGTGGCAGGATATACCATTCTGGCAGGTTATCGCGGAAGCCAGTCTGGCAGCCAGAGAGGCCGGTCATGCCGTCCGTGAGATGGAGCGATGGATGGTGCCGAACAAACTCCGGGAGGCAGCGTGATGCGGCAACAATCACACGGATTTCCCGTGAACGGTCTGAATGAGCGGATTCTTTTCAGGAAAAGTGAGTGTGGTCAGTGCGCAGGGATATGGGCTATGATGTGCCCGGCGCTTGAGGCTTTCTGCCTCATGACGTGAAGGTGGTTTGTTATCCTGTCGTGTGGCAGAAAGCCCCGTAGTTAATTTTCATTAACCCACGAGGCCCACTGTATGTCTGATCCACGTCAGTATGGCCTCTTACCGTGCAAATTGCAAGGAGGAGTAAACCATGAAACTACCGGGAAACGCCCTTATCTGGTGCGTATTAATCGTGTGCTGCACGTTGTTGATATTCACACTCCTGACCCGGAATCGTCTGTGCGAAGTCCGGCTGAAGGACGGATACAGCAACTGTCTTGAATGATAAAATTAAAGAGATATCGAATGGTATGACATATC
>OBUV01000159.1_pt1 | contig 23156 bp, 18 predicted proteins | sample 1475971 | NCBI WGS metagenome assembly OBUV01 (sample SAMEA2579962, study PRJEB22360) | human gut metagenome | biome: human gut; feature: human-associated habitat; material: faeces | place: Denmark | collected 2008/2010
TATATTAAAAAATAATTATAATTAAGCAGATTTAATAATACGTGGAGCTTTCTGTATAATTTAGTTTCTGAAGAAACTTCTTGTAAGCAGTTATGAAAGATACCGTAAATTAGGAGACTCGAATATCAGCATTATCAGGAACAAGGATGGCGCTGGTTCGGGATAAGTATCTCAATCCTAAAGAAGAAATATATGGAGAGTGTGGTGCTTTTGTTAGGGCGTTTGCTGAATCTTGCAGATTACCTCCATGAGAATTATTGCATTATTGAGCGTAATGATGAAACACCAGAAAATTATTTCAAACCCATCCCAAAACAGCTGATGGAGCCTCGGTCTTTCATACTGCGCTTCAAAGACCTGCTGAGGCTTTGGAGAGACTATCTTTAAAAATGCAGATTTATGTGGAATGGGAAATGATTGCTCCGAGTAACAGGAACGGATGGATTTAATATGTGATGAAAGAGACGTTGAAGGGGGTGAAGTGGTTGGAGGAAAGTTTCCAGAAAAGCCAACTCTAGACGAAAGGGTAGAGATTATTATCGGATATAGAAACTAAATGCCGCGTAAAAAACGGTTACAGGTGAAAACGCTGCAGATAAATCCGGCGATCAACAGGAGGTAGAAATATGATGTAGATAGAACTGCACAGAGGGACAGGATTGCTTTGGATCGAAACTGTAAACTCAACCGTGAATGGAAATCCAGATCAGGACGGTGAAGCAAGACAACGCGGTGATGAAAGGGGAGAGATTTCTCTGGTTTCCTTTAAACATTAAATAGGTGAACTGATTGCATATAAAGAAGGACCAGTCTGGAAAGATATCAGTTCGGATTTAGGGATAAGCCCTGAGGAGATAGGGCATTACGGTATTCTGGAACGGATAGAGACAAAATGGACAGAAGTTAAAATTTTCAAGAAAAAAGCACTTGCTTATACAAGAGGAGAATATGGAAACTTATATTGCACACAAGATTAAAGAAACGAATCAAATCCAGACGGTAGAAGAGCATTGTGAAAGTACCGCCCGATTGATGAAGGAAAAATGTCCTCTGGAGGAATTGATTCCGATTGCCTGGCTAACTGGTTTTTTACATGACAGGGGGAAAGTCAGTGATCAGTTTCAGAAGTATATTTTAGCGGCTGTCGAGGGAAGTATGGAGGTACATAGAGGGGAGGTCAACCATTCGTCGGCAGGAGGACGTATTATTGAAGCTATGCTGCCCAAAACGCTTGCTTCAAAGATAATTCAGGAAGCAATATATTCTCATCATGGACTAAGAGACTGCCTGTCACCAAGAGATGGCCGCCTTATATTTGAATGGTCCGATGATAAGGCAGAGATCAAACAGGCCGTTGAGCGTTTTTTCAATAGATATGACAAAGTGAAATTAGAAAAACAGTGTAAAGAGGCGGTTGATGCGGTTGCAGAAATTAAAAATAAAATAGTTGAATTTGACAGGGCAGCAGGTGGTCATTCAATCTATGGAAGCAGAGAATATTTTCTGGGAATGTATGAGCGTCTTCTGATATCGTTATTAGTAGAAGGTGACAGAACAGATACGGCCTCTTTCATGCAGGAAAAGAACATCGAAAATATCCCGGATAATAATGAGATGAAGCTTTTGTGGGATGAATGCGTACTTCATCTGGAGGAGCATTTAAGCGGTCTGAAGGTTATAAATAAAGTGGACGAGGCCAGAAGAGCAATTTCGGAACAATGTCTTGAAGCAGCAGCAAAGCCATCTGTACTTTACCGCCTTACGGTTCCCACTGGGGGCGGAAAAACGTTCAGCAGTCTGCGGTTTGCTCTGCAGTACGCAAGGCGGTACAAAAAGCGGCATATTATTTACGTCGCACCCTACAATTCTATCCTGGAGCAAAATGCTGAAGATATTAAAATGGCGTTGGGAAGGAACGATATTGTTCTGGAGCATCACAGCAATGTGATTTATGAGGAGAAAGCAGATGAGGAGAGATACACACTGCTGACCGAAAACTGGGAGTCTCCGGTTGTTTGTACCACAGCCGTACAGTTTCTTAACACACTGTTTTCTTCGGGACTCAGAAATATAAGACGCATGTATAGTATCTGCAACAGTGTTATCCTGTTTGATGAAATTCAGGCGCTGCCTGTTAAGACAATCGAATTATTTAATCAGGCAATCAATTTTCTTACAGTGTTTGGGAAGTCGGCGGTTGTTCTGTGCTCAGCGACGCAGCCCCTTCTTGACTGCTTGGGAGTAAACTGCCTTTGTCCTCCGACGAATATGATTGAGGAACAGTTGTCAGAAACGTATGCAGGGGTATTTAGGCGGACTACGTTGATTGACTGTACAGATACATCTGGTGCAGGATTTGATGCAGAAGAATTAAGTGATTTTGCGGGACAGATATTTGAAAAGGAAAGGCAGATTTTAATTATTGTAAATACGAAAAATTGTGCCCGCACAGCATATGAGAGGCTAAAGGAACGGTATGGAAGCAGATGCCAGGTGGTTCATCTGAGTACCAATATGTGTGCGGAGAACCGGAATATTATACTGAAAAAGGTGAAAAATGCGTTAAATGAGGGGCAGGAAATTATTTGTGTCAGTACACAGTTAATTGAAGCTGGAGTCAATATTTCTTTCAAAGCAGTAATTCGGTCATTGGCTGGGCTGGACAGCGTCATTCAGGCTGCAGGACGCTGCAACCGTCATGGAGAAACTGATAATGGGAATGTTTATATCGTTAAAATGTCTTCCGAAGTAGAAAATATTTCAAGGCTGACGGATATTAAGGAAGCGCAGGCGGCCATGCAGGAGGTATTGTTTCAGTACAGAAAGAACCCTGAGAGTATAGGGGGGAGTCTTACCTCAAAACAGGCTATGGAGCTATATTACCAGCGCTATTTTTACCAGAGAAAAGGGGAGATGAAATATAATGTAAACGTGGACGGAATTGGGACTGGGGAGGAAGGCGCTGATTTGGTGAATCTGCTTTCTGTAAATCGGATTGGGATGGTGGAATACCACAAGAACTCCGGCAGACAGCTGCAAAATCGGTTAATGAATCAGGCATTTAAAACTGCGGGGGATTTATTTGAAGTGATACCCGAGGATGGGAAAATAGATGTTGTGGTGGAATATTACGAGGAGGCCAGACGGATTATAGACAGCCTGAATAATCCGTATTTGACTGTTACAGAGCAAAAAATATTATTTAGAAAGTTACAGCGTTTTACTGTGGGGATTTCTGAAACGATGAGAAGAAAAATAGGAAATGCCATTTATCCGGCCTGCAATGGAAAAATATTTGTACTGAACCGGGATTATTACAGTAAAGAAACCGGCGTATCGGACACACCTTGCAGTATGATAGATATGATATTTTAGTTGATATTAGAAAATATTTTGGGTAGAGTACATTGGTGTGAATGCCAAGTGAACATGAAATACTGGGGGGGGATTCGCACCGGATTTTTAAGCTGATTATAAGAAAAAAAGGAAGAAATAGAACTACAGATTGTTTAATATATGAAAAAGTTGTATAATATGTCTAGAATATATCTGATTATTAATGAGAAAAATGGATATATTTGCGGTCGTCTTCCGCTAGGAAGGTGGGGATTGAAATGAATTGTTCCGTCATCTCCCTCAAACTTATAAGAGTCGCCTTCCGCTAAGAAGGTGGGGATTGAAATAATGCAATCGGGAAAGTAGTGCGGTCGATTGCAAAGTCGCCTTCCGCGAGGAAGGTGAGGATTGAAATGTAACAGCAGAGCTAAGACAACCATAGGCTTTTTTGTCGCTTTCTGCAAGGAAGGTGGGGATTGATATATTGTATATTCGATAAGGATAGTATCAGCTGTGGCATTATATTTAGTAATGTGCATGCGATGTCTTGTTTTGCGTTGCAATGCAGGAGATTAAGAACCACGTCAGGTTTTTATAGTGATATGCCAAACACAGGAAAATCAGCGTTTATAAAGGAAACTATGCCATCATTCTTACTAATACCGTTAAAGGCTTTTTATGAATACGGGATGCAGTATTAATTCCAACAACGTCGAGAGGTAATTAATATGTTCTTTTATGGATTATCGCCACCTATGTATAAAAATGAAGAAGGGTAAGCAAGGCTTATCCTGATCAATACGCCACCTGAAAACTTCCATTATTAGTATTACATAACAGAAATATCCTGCTGTTGGCGTATACCTGGAAACCGTATTTGCATAATAAGTTGCGGTACTATAGCTGCAGTTTTTATGAACAACATTATAACACCTGGAACCATGATTACAAAGTAACTAATTGATTAACAGGCTGAGAATGAATGAACCAACACAGAAGAAACTTCTGAACAGAGAGTAGAGTTTATTCATTAGTTTTGCAAAAAAAGAATAAGCTTGTAAGCTTTTTTGTTTACAAACTTGTTATACGAGGAGGTGAGGTCAATGAAATACAGAAACACTGTAGAATTTCAGATATCAGGAGATTACGCGCTTTTTTCAGATCCTGTAACCCGTGTAGGAGGCGAAAAGTGCTCTTACCACATCCCCACATACGAGGCTTTGAAAGGAATTCTTCAAAGCGTATACTGGAAACCTACGTTAATCTGGATTATTGATGGAGTTCGCATTATGAAGCCTGTTCAAACAGAGACAAAGAGCATACGCCCGGTTAACTTCAATGGTGGAAATGATTTGTCTTACTATACCTACTTAAAAGATGTCAGCTACCAAGTCAGAGCACATTTTGAATGGAATGAGAACCGTCCGGAACTGGCAGGAGACAGAAATGAGAACAAACATCACAACATAGCGAAGCGGATGATTTTAAGAGGGGGAAGGCGGGATATCTTTCTAGGAACCAGGGAATGCCAGGGATACGTGGAACCCTGTGTTTTCGGAGAAGGAAAAGGCTTCTATGATGAGATGGAAGGAGAAGTGTCCTACGGTTTTATGTATCACGGTATTACCTATGCGGATGAGGCTGTACTTCCTGAGGATAAAGGCAGGATGACTGTACGATTCTGGAGGCCGGTTATGGAAAAGGGCGGTCTTATTGAATTTGTGCGTCCGGAAGGATGTACTCAGAAACGCCATATCCATGAGATGAAAATAAAACAATTTAATGATAATGAATTCAGTGGTCTTATGGAATTTGTCGGAGAGGAGGCGGAAGCTTGAATTGGATGGAGGAACTTAGCGATTTATATGAAAAAAATCGTGAAAAAGCCGGACTGGTATCATACAAATACTATCAAACCAAAAATGGAGAAGAAAAGATACCTTTTATTTTGCTTCCTGTTTTCCATACCACTGTCACGGCTCAAATTACGGTAACAATCGACGAAAATGGAGTGTTTCTGGGTGCGGAGAGCGTGGATAACGCGGATAAGCTGACTATTATCCCTGTTACAGATAAGTCCCTTGCAAGAACTGCCAATCCCGAACCTCATCCGCTGTGTGATAATTTAAAATACCTTGCAGGTGATTATATGCAGTACTGTAAAGGCAAAAAAGATAAGGATTTTGGCAGATATTATTCTGCATATATAGAGTCTCTGCAGGATTGGCATCAGTCTTCGTTTACTCATGAAAAAGTCGATGCGGTTTATCATTATTTAAAAAAGGGAACTCTAGTTCGTGATTTGATTGAGCAGAATGTCCTGCATCCCAATGAGAACGGGATAGTTACTGATAAAGAGAAAATTCAGAATATCGCCCAGACGGATTCCTTCGTCAGATTTAGAGTTATGAGGACTCTGAGAGAGGGAGAGAATCTTCTTGAAGATACTACCGGAAAATTTCGTTCAGAATGTTGGTTGGACCAGACTCTGCAGCAATGTTATATTGATTATTATAAGTCAAAACAGGATACGAAAGATTTGTGCTATCTTTCCGGTGAAGTAACGGCTATTTCTTATCTGCATCCGAAGAAAATCCGCCATGAAGGAGACGGCGCAAAGCTGATTTCTGCAAATGACGAACAGAATTATACCTATCGGGGCAGATTTAGAGATAAAAATGAAGCCTTTTCCATTGGATACGAGGCCTCGCAGAAAGTGCACAATGCCTTAAAATGGATTATTCGAAAGCAGGGATATAAGTGGGATGAGCTGTATATTGTTATCTGGGAATCAGATTTAAATCCATTGCCGGATATTTATGCAGATACGGATTCTGTCTGCGGCAATTCCGAAGATTTATGGGGAGATGAGGAAGAAATACAGAAGCCGGTTCCCTATCTCGGAACGGATATGCGTGGAGCGCAGCGCTTTCAGAAGGCCATGCGCGGTTATGAAAGAGACTTAAAGCCTGGTTCCAGAACTGTCCTTATGTCTCTCGATGCCGCTACAACAGGGCGCCTTGCGATGACAGAGTTTAAATCGATGGATACCTCCTGTTATATTCAGAATATTAAATACTGGCATGAGAGTTGCGAATGGATTCATATCAAGCTAAAGGACAGAAAGTACTATACTTATATTGGAATGACTGGTGTGAAAGACATAGCGGATACTTTATATGGTGTAGAGAGAAACGGTGCATTGACACTTGATGGAAAGACTCGTCTCTATGCACAGGTTGTACAGCGGATTCTCCCCTGTATCTCGGATCGAAAACCGGTACCTGCTGATATGGTGAGCCTGGCTCTGCGAAAGGCCTCCTCGCCGGTATCGTATGAGTTACGGTATAATTGGGAACGGGTGGTTTCTGTGGCATGTTCTTTGATTAAAAGGCAGAGAAAAGAACAGAATAAGGAGGAATGGAATATGGCAGTAGATCAGGAATGCGATAACCGCAACTATCTGTATGGCAGGCTGCTTGCCATAGCAGACCGGATTGAGTACCGGACTTATGATAAAGAGGACGTAAGGATGACGAATGCCAAGCGTTATATGACTGCATTTTCCCAGAGACCATTCAGTACATGGAAAAATTTGGAGGAAAATTTGCCGCCATATTTGCAGAGACTGAAACTGGGAGAACGTACTAAATATATGAATATGCTTGACGAGATTGCAGGGAAATTTACGGTTAAAAGCTTTGGATGTGATGAACCGTTAAATGGATTATATCTGTTGGGATTCCACAGCCAGTCATGCGATCTGCGGAACTGGAAGGGTGAAAAGGAGGAAGAGAGTAATGGGTGAACTGAAGGGAAAAATTGATTTTGTATTATTGATTTCAGCAACGAATGCGAATCCGAATGGCGACCCGCTGAATGGTAATCAGCCGAGGATTAGTATAGACGGATTTGGAGAAATTTCCGATGTTTGCATTAAACGGAAAATCAGGAATCGCTTCCAGGACATGGGACAGCGTGTATTTGTCCAGTCAGACGACCGCTCTGACGATTCCTATAAAAGTTTGAAAGACCGTGCGGATGGATGTGCCGAATTAAAAGCAGAGATGGGTAATAAGAAAAATACCGATAAACAGAAATGCAGTGAAATCGCATGCCGTGAATGGATTGATGTCCGCAGTTTTGGTCAGGTATTTGCATTTAAAGGAGAAGATGTTTCACTTGGAATCAGGGGGCCGGTATCGATCCACCAGGCTGTCAGCGTATCCCCTGTCGATACAATCAGTATGCAGATTACAAAGAGCGTCAATAGTGAAGCAGGAAAGGAAAGTAAAGCGTCTGATACCATGGGAATGAAATACAGGGTTGGATTTGGCCTCTATGTGGTAAAAGGAAGTATTAATGTTCAGCTTGCAGAAAAGACAGGCTTTTCCCAGGAGGATGCAGAGTGTCTGAAGGAAGCCTTAAGGACGTTATTTGAAAATGACGCCTCATCTGCCAGACCAGAAGGAAGTATGGAGGTATGCAGGCTTTACTGGTGGCAGCATAATGAGAAAACTCCAGCTGTGTCAACGGCAAGAATTCACAGGAGTGTGAAGATTATACCACGTGTCGACAGGCCGAGGTGTTTTGAGGATTATGATGTTAATATCGAGGAACTGCCATGTGTAGAACCGGAGGTATACGGAATTGTATGAGGAAGATGACTGGCTCCAGTTATCCGGAATCCAGCATTTTGAATTTTGTCGGAGGCAGTGGGCGCTTGCTTATATCGAACTGCAATGGCAGGAGAATTTAAGGACCGTAGAAGGAAGGCTGATGCATGAGAAAGCACATGACCCTTCCGCGGCAGAAAAACGAGGGGATATTATTATTTCCAGAGCTATGCCGGTACATTCCAGAGAAATGGGAGTAAGCGGAGAATGTGATATTGTTGAATTTCACCGGAGTTCGGAAGGAATATCAATTACCGGCCGGGAAGGCAGGTTTGATGTAGTACCTGTTGAATATAAGAGGGGAGAGCCCAAAAAGGATGATGTTGACATTCTTCAACTGACAGCTCAGGCTCTTTGCCTGGAGGAAATGCTATGCTGCAGGATACCCGTTGGTTATCTTTATTATGGAGAGACCAGGCGGAGAAAGAAAATTGAATTTGACAAGGACATTCGTCACAAAACAAAGGATATTTTTCTGGAGATGCACAAGTATTATGACAGGCGCTATACACCAAAGGCAAAGCGGACCAGAAGCTGTAATGCCTGTTCCCTCAAAGATATCTGCCTTCCAATGCTTGGCAGGCACGAGAGCGCCGCAGATTATATCGAACGAAATCTGGAGGGAAAGGAGAGCGTATGAAGCATTTGCTAAATACATTATATGTCACTGCTCCAGAGCGCTATCTTTCATTAGATGGAGAAAATGTGGTAATACGTTCTGAAGATGAGGAGATTGGCCGTATCCCGCTTCATAATCTGGAAGCCATTGTGACATTTGGATATCAGGGGGCAAGTCCTGCACTGATGGGGGCTTGTGTACAACGAAATATAAATCTAAGCTTCTTATCAGCCAGTGGCCGTTTTCTTGCCAGAGTATCCGGTGAGGTTCGTGGCAATGTTACTTTGAGAAAGCAGCAGTACCGACTCAGTGAGAACGATGGTGAGGCCATTAAAGTGGCGAGAAACTGTATCCTTGGCAAGGTGTTTAATTCCAGATGGGTTTTGGAACGGGCCGCAAGAGACTATCCTATGAGGCTCGATTCAGATAAATTGAAGGAAAAATCCTCATATCTGGCCGAAAGTTTAGGGAAAATCAGAGCTTGCGGGGAAAGCGGAGCGCTTCGAGGCCTGGAAGGAGAAGCTGCATCAATATATTTTTCTGTATTTGACGATTTGATTTTGCAGCAGAAAGAACAGTTCTATTTTCATGGGAGAAATAAGCGGCCGCCTCTGGACAGAGTGAATGCAATGCTGTCGTTTGCCTATACGCTTCTGGCCGGGATGTGCGGAGCAGCATTGGAGACTGTAGGACTTGATCCGTACGTGGGATTTCTTCATACAGACAGACCCGGAAGGATGTCACTGGCGCTTGATATGATGGAAGAATTTCGCAGTGTTATGGCAGACAGATTTGTGCTGACGCTGATAAATAAACGGATTATATCAGGAGATGCATTTTCAGTGAAGGAAAATGGTGCTGTTATTATGGACGATGAGACGAGAAAATTATTTTTATCTCAATGGCAGATGAAGAAACAGGAGACGATAACCCACCCGTTTCTTAATGAAAAAATAGAATGGGGAATGGTACCATATGTTCAGGCGATGTTGTTGGCAAGGTATATCAGAGGGGATTTAGATGAATATCCGCCGTTTTTATGGAAGTAGGTGTTGATTATGCTTGTGCTGATTACATATGATGTAAATACAGAGACTGCCGCAGGCAGAAGCCGCTTACGCCGAGTCGCAAAGCAATGTGTTAATTATGGCCAGCGTGTTCAGAACTCGGTGTTTGAATGCAATATGGATGCGGCAAAATGCAGAGCTGTAAAGGGAATTTTAGAAGGAATTATTGATAAGAATGTGGATAGCCTCAGATTTTACTACCTTGGTGATAATTATAAGCACAAGGTGGAACATATTGGTGCCAAACCAGGATTTGATGTGACAGAACCATTAATTTTTTAGGGCAGTTGTTCTTTAAAAAAATAGTCAGACAATTCTTTTATGTTAAAGTGCGAATGTCAAGTGAACATTAAAATACCGGGAGATTCGCACCTGTATTTTAGATGTAGATAAACCGAAATATGTAATATAGTTTGACAAAATGACTGAATAAGTCAAAATAATAGAGTTTTGTTGCTGACGAGGAGAAATTCACTTGTAATTTGACTTATATTTGCCGTCGCCTTCCGCAAGGAAGGTGTGGATTGAAATCTATCTTCTCTTTTTCTGTAAGCTTATCCATGGGGTCGCCTTCCGCAAGGAAGGTGTGGATTGAAATAATTGCCATAATATTACGCTCCACGATCCCCTCTTGTCGCCTTCCGCAAGGAAGGTGTGGATTGAAATCTCAACATTGTGCAAAGATGGAGGCTTCTCTCGGGTCGCCTTCCGCAAGGAAGGTGTGGATTGAAATATTACTTCTGCTATATCGTTATCAATTTCTTTTGTCGCCTTCCGCAAGGAAGGTGTGGATTGAAATATCCTCCAGATTATCGGATCGTCTCATACAGTCGTCGCCTTCCGCAAGGAAGGTGTGGATTGAAATAGTAGTCAATATAGATATCAGAGAGATCCGCCAGTCGCCTTCCGCAAGGAAGGTGTGGATTGAAATATATAGCAGGCCATCCTTTCCTCGCGATAATCTTGTCGCCTTCCGCAAGGAAGGTGTGGATTGAAATACTTGGTACGGTCCACCGTGATGGCGTTGCCGTAGTCGCCTTCCGCAAGGAAGGTGTGGATTGAAATATTCTGGCACGAGAGGAACAGACGCTATTAGAAGTCGCCTTCCGCAAGGAAGGTGTGGATTGAAATGTCCAAAAAGTTGTAAAGAAATACAAGACGCGATGTCGCCTTCCGCAAGGAAGGTGTGGATTGAAATATGAAATGCAGCCAAAGTATAATTATATGAAAACGTCGCCTTCCGCAAGGAAGGTGTGGATTGAAATGTTTTCCCTTAATTCTTCCAGTCTCTCATATTTCGTCGCCTTCCGCAAGGAAGGTGTGGATTGAAATAGTGCATCTGATGCCGCGGACGCTATGACTTACGTCGCCTTCCGCAAGGAAGGTGTGGATTGAAATTTTAAATGCAGAGAGCAAAAAAGAAGTTAAAAGGTCGCCTTCCGCAAGGAAGGTGTGGATTGAAATACCATATGGACGATAAAGAGGTAATAGAAACCGGTCGCCTTCCGCAAGGAAGGTGTGGATTGATATGCTGAAAGCAAGAGAGCAGAGGAAGAACGTGAGAAGGTCGCCTTCCGCAAGGAAGGTGTGGATTGAAATGCCATTACTCAATCACCTCCAGCATCTTATCCGGGTCGCCTTCCGCAAGGAAGGTGTGGATTGAAATAGTCCAGGCACCCGCATCAGTAAGTGTAGCCCCGGTCGCCTTCCGCAAGGAAGGTGTGGATTGAAATCAACCAGGGGGCGGTAAGCCAGGATTTGCTGGGGGCGTCGCCTTCCGCAAGGAAGGTGTGGATTGAAATACGTCGTAAACACCTGCAAGCATTATATCCGTGAGCGTCGCCTTCCGCAAGGAAGGTGTGGATTGAAATATATCCAGTGTATTTTACATGCCAATCTTCTGTGTGTCGCCTTCCGCAAGGAAGGTGTGGATTGAAATAATCCTCCAAAAACTGTGCGGCTTCCATTTTAGCGTCGCCTTCCGCAAGGAAGGTGTGGATTGAAATGTCGTTGTCCCAGCCGCCGCGCTCCTCTGCATAGTCGCCTTCCGCAAGGAAGGTGTGGATTGAAATACCCTTAAAGAGCTCTGGGGCATGGGCTTAACGGTCGCCTTCCGCAAGGAAGGTGTGGATTGAAATACCGGTTTTAAAGGAGCCATATATCGAATCTGGGTCGCCTTCCGCAAGGAAGGTGTGGATTGAAATAATTGTTACTTTAACCATCTTGCACTCCGTTTCTCCGTCGCCTTCCGCAAGGAAGGTGTGGATTGAAATATTCTATGCGCTACCTGTACCCAGTTCAGATTCTCGTCGCCTTCCGCAAGGAAGGTGTGGATTGAAATGAAAAAAGAAATCAAATCTGATCTCTCTTTTTCGGTCGCCTTCCGCAAGGAAGGTGTGGATTGAAATCCTTCTTTGTCATAACCTTTAAAATGCGGTGTATTGTCGCCTTCCGCAAGGAAGGTGTGGATTGAAATTCTATGTTCTCGTTATCTCCATCAAACCGTGCCGGTCGCCTTCCGCAAGGAAGGTGTGGATTGAAATGCGTTTAACATGATTGACACCGCGCAGATGACAGAGTCGCCTTCCGCAAGGAAGGTGTGGATTGAAATACAAGTCCATTAAAGTATGGTAAGATGGGCTTACAGTCGCCTTCCGCAAGGAAGGTGTGGATTGAAATTCCACTTCCTCGCGCCGCTGTTGTTTCTATTACAGTCGCCTTCCGCAAGGAAGGTGTGGATTGAAATGCAATGTATCTACTTGTACCAGACGACATGCTAAAGTCGCCTTCCGCAAGGAAGGTGTGGATTGAAATGATAATATATATTGACAAATTGCGTAAAATATTCTGTCGCCTTCCGCAAGGAAGGTGTGGATTGAAATTCGTACATCCGGCGGCCAGTGCCTTCTCGTTGACCGTCGCCTTCCGCAAGGAAGGTGTGGATTGAAATTGTCTAAATCCAGTGTCAGAAGGTCTCTGCCCTCTGCGTCGCCTTCCGCAAGGAAGGTGTGGATTGAAATGGTGGGAAGGGGTGATGGCGATGCATAACTACTTTGTCGCCTTCCGCAAGGAAGGTGTGGATTGAAATAAATCTGATAAATGTCTCTTAAATGCAAGGCGTGGTCGCCTTCCGCAAGGAAGGTGTGGATTGAAATATACATGATATATACGGTAAAAGGTTGGAAATACGTCGCCTTCCGCAAGGAAGGTGTGGATTGAAATACGGCACCATTTGTTCAGAATAAGGATCTTATAAAGTCGCCTTCCGCAAGGAAGGTGTGGATTGAAATACCCGCGTTTGGATATCTTCTGGAACCGTGTATCCGTCGCCTTCCGCAAGGAAGGTGTGGATTGAAATATACAAGTCCTGGACAATTGCTAGAAATAGCAGGTGTCGCCTTCCGCAAGGAAGGTGTGGATTGAAATATATTTGCTGAACTACAAGGTATTACTGATGAGAATGTCGCCTTCCGCAAGGAAGGTGTGGATTGAAATATACCCAAAAATAAGTTGTGATATCACAACTACGTCGCCTTCCGCAAGGAAGGTGTGGATTGAAATTTTTCTACCCACAGAGCACCGCCGCGCCGTCCGATGTCGCCTTCCGCAAGGAAGGTGTGGATTGAAATATGAGAGACATTACATTATGCCATCCGCGTCTTGTCGCCTTCCGCAAGGAAGGTGTGGATTGAAATTTCCGTCTCATATGATTCATGATCCCTACACTTGTCGCCTTCCGCAAGGAAGGTGTGGATTGAAATTGGCATAACCACTTGCTCCCGTGATGCCAAAGATCGTCGCCTTCCGCAAGGAAGGTGTGGATTGAAATACGACAGACCAGAAAAGGATTTACGACGAATGGCGTCGCCTTCCGCAAGGAAGGTGTGGATTGAAATTCCCCATCCGCTCCGGCGCTGATAAGCTTCTCTGGTCGCCTTCCGCAAGGAAGGTGTGGATTGAAATACCGGCTTTAAAGGAGCCATATATCGAATCTGGAGTCGCCTTCCGCAAGGAAGGTGTGGATTGAAATGACGGTGAGTACTGGCTGATTCCGTTTGATGCGCGTCGCCTTCCGCAAGGAAGGTGTGGATTGAAATATCACAATTAACGGTCGGGAGTTTCCGCCTCCCGAGTCGCCTTCCGCAAGGAAGGTGTGGATTGAAATAAAGCATATTTGACCGGCTTAACTCCTGGCTGGGTCGCCTTCCGCAAGGAAGGTGTGGATTGAAATGAGAAACTGCTTCGTCAATTGTTCAAAGGTCATGGTCGCCTTCCGCAAGGAAGGTGTGGATTGAAATGTCTCTGTTGGAACTGCCGGAAAGTCTCCTCTGACGGTCGCCTTCCGCAAGGAAGGTGTGGATTGAAATTCCACTAAGGCTGTGTGGTTGGCAAGGGAAGCCTGTCGCCTTCCGCAAGGAAGGTGTGGATTGAAATGATAAAATAAGGAGAAAAAATTATGAGTGTAAATGTCGCCTTCCGCAAGGAAGGTGTGGATTGAAATTATCCGGGTAAGTGTTAGCAAAAGTGTTTACGGGTCGCCTTCCGCAAGGAAGGTGTGGATTGAAATTTCCATGGCTACGAGCACTATGACATGGGCTGGAAGTCGCCTTCCGCAAGGAAGGTGTGGATTGAAATGCGTCACACCACAGTCTCAAAAACGTTATATAAGTGTCGCCTTCCGCAAGGAAGGTGTGGATTGAAATCCCGGCTATTTGCATATTTGCCGGCGCCTGGAAGATGTCGCCTTCCGCAAGGAAGGTGAGGATTAAAATATTAACGTATTTCTCGAGGCATTTTACATCTCCTTCACTCCATATTCCCTGTTGACAACGAACCTCCTTGTCTCAGGGAATCTAATAGGTGCCTAAATGTTGAGAAAGGCGTTTAAAACAGCTGTCTGGAGCAATCGTTTACATGATACCCCACTCATTCTCAACAAGTTTTCCCTGTATAAACGGAGAGTTTCCCTGTATAGCCTGTTAAAAATCTTTCAAAAATCTATTACTCATCGGTATGCAGTATTGTATTTATAATTGGCGTTATATCATTTCCTTTCTTTAAACAGCTGCAATAATACCATATTACCATACACAGCCTGTGCCTGCTTCTGTACTGCGGCCTCTCCCCTCATCAGAAAAAAACAATTATTTAACACAGAACGGCAAAGGTTCCCGAATTACTGAACCTTTGCCGTTTTAATGTCAGAAATAAACCTCATATCCTTTCAAAAAGCACCATAATATGGTAAAATATTCCGATAATCACGCCCGGAGTTTTTCCCGACACCGAGCCACAAAATTCAACATTTACATAAAAATGAAGTCTGTCGGATTTTGTGACCAGGACTGGATTTGGATCGAAGGGGGATTTTTCCGCTTCGGGGGCCATCGGAGGAAAATGTGGGAAAAACGCCCGCCTTTTGTCGAAAAATGCGACAGAATTCCATTGCGGCAATTCGGGGGCAAGTCTATAATGGCTTTACACTAATCATTCAATCAACAAGAAAGGGAGAGTAGGAAGATGTCGGAAATCAGTATTGCAATCGCGGACGATAACCTGCAGACACTGAGTCTGCTAAACGATATATTGGAGGGAGAGGAGGATTTCCATGTCGTCGGGAAGGCGGATAATGGGGAAGATGCTTACAACATGATTGTAAAAACAAGCCCTGATGTTGTCTTATTGGATGTCATTATGCCGAGAATGGACGGAATCACGGTGATGGAACGGGTGCGCAGCAATGCCGCAGTGACTAAGATGCCGTCGTTTATTATGGTAACAGCGGCCGGAAGTGAGAATATTACCGAAGACGCGTTCCGCATGGGTGCCAATTATTACATCATGAAGCCTTTTAACAAAGATATTGTTGTCGATAAAGTCAGAAGAGTCGGACACAGGAAATCAAAAACTACGGGACTTTCCGGCATGAAGAAAGTCAAGCCATATGTGAACAAAAATGAGTACATGGAACAGAATCTGGAAAATGACGTGACTCAAATGCTTCATGAAATCGGCATCCCGGCTCATATCAAAGGATATCAGTACTTACGGGATGCCATTGTTATCTCTGTGCAGGACCAGGAAATGCTGACCAGTGTTACCAAGATTCTCTATCCGTCTATTGCCAAGAAGCATCAGACGACTCCGAGCCGTGTAGAGCGTGCGATCCGCCATGCCATCGAGGTTGCGTGGAGCAGAGGCAAGATGGATACGATCAATGATCTGTTCGGATATACCGTAAGCACGGGAAAGGGCAAGCCTACAAACTCCGAATTTATTGCACTGATTGCTGATAAAATAAGACTGGACTACAAAAAACTTTAGAAAATCTATCACAAATATACTTCCTTATTTAAGTAAAATGCAGTATACTATAAGACAAAGAGTGGCGCCCTCAGGGGTGACTGTAAATGAGGGAGGTTTTTTGATGAAGAAGATTTTGTTCGTTGCATCGGAGGCAGTACCTTTTATTAAGACCGGCGGACTTGCTGACGTAGTAGGGTCCCTTCCCAAATGTTTTGATAAGGAATATTTTGATGTCAGGGTAATGATTCCCAAGTATCTGTGTATGAAGGAGTCGTGGAGAAACGACATGGAGTATGTAAACCATTTTTATATGGATTACATGGGTCAGAGCAGATACGTTGGAATTCTTCAATACGTATATGAGGGAATTACTTTTTACTTTATTGATAATGAAGGCTATTTTAACGGACCAAAGCCATACGGCGACTGGTACTGTGATTTGGAAAAATTCTGCTTTTTCTCAAGGGCGGCTTTGTCGGCGCTTCCGGTGATCGGATTTCAGCCTGACGTCGTGCACTGCCATGACTGGCAGACGGCACTGATTCCCGTCCTGTTAAAAGACCGGTTCCATGACGGAGAGTTCTTCCGCAACATGAAGTCGGTTATCACCATCCACAACTTGAAGTTCCAGGGAGTGTGGGATGTCATGACGATCAAGAGGCTGACAGGCCTCCCGGATTACTACTTTACACCAGATAAGCTTGAAGCATACAAAGATGGCAATCTGTTAAAGGGCGGCATTGTATACGCCGACGCCATTACCACCGTAAGTGAGACGTATGCGGAAGAGATTAAGATGCCATTTTACGGCGAAGGACTGGATGGCCTGATGAGGGCGCGCGCGAACAGCCTGCGCGGCATTGTGAACGGCATTGATTACGATGATTTCAATCCGGAGACGGATCCTTACATTGTCCAGAAGTACAATGCTAAGAATTTCCGTAAGGAGAAGATAAAGAACAAACGGGCTCTGCAGGAAGAACTGGGACTGCCGCAGGATGACAGGAAGTTTATGGTTGGTATTGTTTCCAGGCTGACTGACCAGAAGGGCCTCGATTTGATCCAGTGTGTCCTGGACGAGATGTGCCAGGACGATATCCAGCTGGTTGTGCTGGGAACCGGAGAAGAGCGGTACGAGAATATGTTCCGCCATTACGACTGGAAGTATAATGACAAGGTTTCTGCGAATATTTATTATTCAGAGCCGATGTCCCATAAGATTTATGCGGCCTGCGATGCATTTTTGATGCCGTCCTTATTTGAACCGTGCGGTTTAAGCCAGCTGATGTCGCTCCGCTACGGAACCGTTCCGATTGTCCGCGAAACCGGCGGGTTAAAGGACACGGTGGAACCGTATAACGAGTTTGAGAGCAGGGGAACCGGATTTTCATTCCAGAATTATAATGCTCATGAGATGCTTGGGGTTATTCGCTACGCAGAGCGGATATACTATGATAAGAAACGTGAGTGGAACAAGATCATCGACCGGGCGATGGCGATGGATTATTCCTGGCATACGTCAGCCGGCAAGTATCAGGAATTGTATGACTGGCTGATCGGCTATTGAGTTCAGAGAAAAAAGGAAGCGGACATTGCATGAATAAAAAGTGTTTTACTCGGGAAGAAAAGAAGGAAGTGCTCCGCTGGGCGGAGGATCCTTCCTGGATCAATCAGGAGCGGTATGACGAGGATGAGGAATATCTTGCCTGCGTGGCGGATATTCTGGAAAATCCTGTCTTTCAATCCATGGATCGTTTTATGCAGCATGGGGATACTACCTGTAAGGCGCACTGCATCAAGGTATCCTATTTCAGTTACCGGATCTGCCGCCGTCTGGGCTGGGATTACGTACAGACCGCAAGGGCGGGGCTTCTGCATGATTTATTCTTATATGACTGGCATACCCATGCGAAGGAGACGGGAGAACACTTTCACGGATTTACCCATCCGCGCAGGGCGCTGGCCAACGCAGAAAAGTACTTTGACTTAACGGATAAGGAGAAGGACATGATTCTGCGCCATATGTGGCCCCTCACCCCTGTTCCGCCAAAGAGCAGGGAAGGAATGGCCATTATATACGCGGATAAGTTCTGCGGCCTGGCAGAGACGGCCGCCAGAGTAAAAAGGTGGATTTTATACAGCCTCAGAGCGGGAAGAACCGCTTAGTGTTATCATGGCTGGAAGAATCCGCTGATACAAAAAGCAGGAGAAAACCATGACATTTTGGGACGAATTACTGGCAAATCAGGTTTTGATGAGTGCTGTCACCGGCTGGACGGTGGCTCAGGTACTGAAGACAATCATCGACCTTGCCCTGAATAAAAGTTTTAATCCGGAGCGGCTGGTGGGATCGGGCGGTATGCCCAGCTCCCACTCCGCGACGGTATGTGGAATGACGACCGCCGCCGCCATGCATTATGGCGTCGGTTCTTTTGAGTTTGCGGTATGCTTTATCCTTTCTATGGTAGTCATGTATGACGCCATGGGAGTGCGCAGAGAGACGGGGAAGCAGGCGAAGCTGTTAAACAGTATCCTGCTGGAAAACCCACTCAAGCTGAGCGGAGAAGTTTTGCAGGAGAAGCTGAAGGAATACGTTGGACATACGCCGCTTCAGGTGGCGGCCGGTGCTATTCTTGGCATTGCTCTCGCCGTGTTTATGGCGCAGTACTATTAACGGCGGTGCTTCATGGTCAAAGCGTGGGGCAGCCGCAAAAAAGTCGGAATATTTCCGTTAATCGTAAGAAAATAATTCTTGATTTCTTAAGATTTCCATATTATACTTTAACAAGTTAAAAAACTGTTAAAGTTGGAGGTACAATGGATATGACGATTTACCATACGATTAACTGGTTTTTCGCATTTAGTTTCATCGGTTACCTTCTGGAATGTACCGTGCTCAGCTATGAGAACCGCAGCCCGGTGTTGAACCGGGGATTTGGACATGGCCCGTTTTGCGTCATTTATGGTTTTGGTGCGCTGGGAGCCAGCCTGATTCTTGAGCCGTTGGCAGGACAGCCTGTGGAGCTGTATTTCGCTTCCATGGTGATGGCAACTTCCATGGAACTTGTGACAGCACACATTATGATTAAGCTGTTCGGAGCATTCTGGTGGGATTACAGCCAGAAGCCATTTAATTACAAGGGCATTATCTGTCTGGAAAGCAGTATTGCCTGGGGATTTCTGGGACTGTTTTTCTTTAAATTTTTAAATGGTTTTGTAAGCCAGCTGGTGGATGTCGTTCCCATCGGTCTGGAACGCCTGGTGGCCTTAGGGCTCTTATCCTTTTATGTAGCAGATTTTACATACACCATGCGGTATCAGCTTAAGGCTGCGGAGATGGAAGAAGAGGACGGCGTATCAGTCGTAGGGCGTCTGAAAGTATATTGATGGTTGGCGGGATTCGTAAAGGGTCCCGCTTATTTCATTCCCTGGGAGTATGGGAGCGGACGTTTTTTGATTTTGACAGGACAGGAGGTAAATAGTTTGACAGAGGAGAGAGTGATTGTTCTGGCATCGGCGTCACCGCGTCGCCGGGAACTGCTGGGACAGATAGGAATCATACCGGAGATTATTCCCAGCACGCTGGAAGAGAAGATAACAACCGACAGACCGGAGGAAGTAGTGAAGGAACTGTCGCTGCAGAAGGCGGCTGATGTGGCGGCGCGGTGTATGGAAGGCACCATTGTGATAGGGGCCGATACGGTGGTGGCCGCGGGAGGCCGGATTCTGGGTAAGCCAGGGTCCCACGAGGAGGCCGAACGCATGATTGCGCTTCTGGCAGGGAAGACCCACCAGGTCTATACGGGAGTAACTCTGATTGTCTGCGGCCGGGAAGGCGGGATACGAAAGACATTTGCAGAGAAAACAGATGTGTATGTGTATCCCATGACAGAGGAGGAGATCCATGCGTACGCCTATTCAGAGGAGCCCATGGACAAGGCCGGGGCTTACGGAATTCAGGGAAAATTCGCTTCTTATATCAAAGGGATTGACGGGGATTATAATAATGTAGTAGGATTGCCTGTAGGACGTGTTTATCAGGAAATAAAGGGGCTATGCAGCTCATTGAACGCGTAAGCGGACACAGAAGGTCCGCCGGATGCTCATAACCAGGAGGGATAAGAGATGATTAAACTGATCGTATCAGATATTGACGGCACACTGGTGCCGGACGGAAGCCATGAGATGAATCCGGAGCTTCTCGACGTGATCATGAAGATTCGGGAAAAAGGGGTACAGTTTGCGGCTGCCAGCGGGCGTCAGTGGGCCAGCATTGAATCGATCTTCGGCCCCATCAAAGAAAAGGTATTTTACTTATCCGACAACGGAGCCTACGTGGGCTGCCATGGCCGGAATTTATTTTTAAATCCCATCGACCGGGAAACGGTGATGGACATGGTGCGCGATGTGCGGCGGATGGAGGGGCTCGAGGTGATGCTCAGCGGTCCGGACGTGGTTTATTTGGAGACGGAAAATCAGGATTTTATCGACTGGCTGGTGGAGGGATACCAGTTCCGTGTGGAACAGGTGCCGGATCTGACAAAAGTGGATTCCCAGTTCATCAAGATATCTGTATACCGTGAGACTGACGTGGAAGCGCATACCAGAGAACTGAGAGAGAAATACAGTGACCGGATGAAGATTACCATCGCAGGCGATATGTGGATGGACTGTATGAAACCGGGGATCAACAAAGGACAGGCGGTAAAGCTTTTGCAGGACAGCCTGGAGATAAAACCGGAGGAGACGATGGCTTTCGGTGACCAGTTAAACGATATCGAGATGCTGGAACAGGCTTACTACAGCTTTGCGGTAGGAAACGCCAGACCGGAGGTGAAAGCCACAGCCAGATTTCAGACGGATACCAATGTGAATGACGGCGTGTTAAAGATACTGAAGCTTCTGCTGTAGAGGACTGCCGGTACAGCAGGAATCTGACTAAGCTGTACTGGAGACGTATTAGACGAAAGGAACGAGGATGAGATTTATTCATACATCAGACCTCCATATCGGAAAGACCGTAGGCGGATTCTCCATGCTGGAGGAACAGGATGCGGCATTGAAACAGATAACGGATTACGTAAAAGAACGGCAGGCAGATGCCGTTCTTTTGAGTGGTGATTTATATGACCGTTCCGTGCCGCCGGCCGCGGCCGTGACGATGTTTGACCTGTTTTTGACCGGGCTTTCTGAACTGGGAGTGACGATTCTGGCCATTGCCGGGAATCATGACTGCGGGGAGCGGATTGGTTTTGCCAACCGGATTCTGGAGAAAAGAGGGCTGTATCTGGAAGGGAAACTGGAAGATCCGGTGCGGTTTGTGGATATTCCCGACCAGTGGGGAGCCGTGCGTGTGCATCTGGCGCCGTTTGCCAGGCCGGCGGAGGTGAAATCCCTCTATCGGTGCGGGAGCAGTATGAAGACGTTCGAGGAAAGCTTCGAGGAAATTCTGCGCCATGTGACATACAGTCCCGGCGGAAGGGATATTCTGATGGCCCATCAGTTTGTGGTGAACCAGGGGCTGCTGCCGGAGCTCTCCGATTCGGAGACGCGGGTGTCTGTGGGCGGAACGGATCAGGTGGAGGCCGCGCTGTTTCAGCCGTTCTGTTATACGGCTCTGGGCCATATCCACGGATGCCAGCAGATCGGAAAACAGCCGGTCTATTACAGCGGTTCACCGGTAAAATACTCATTTTCAGAATGCAGCCACCAGAAATCTGTGCTGTACGGTGAGGTGGGGAAGGATGGAAAGGTCAGTCTGGAACGCCTTCCACTGACACCGGTCCATGATATGCGAAAGATCAGGGGGCGTCTTTCTGACTTGATTCTTCCGGAGGTCGTCAGTGCGGCGGATCCGGAAGACTATATTCTGGCTGTCTTAACGGATGAGACGGAGCTTCTGGATCCAATCGGAACGCTTAGAAGCGTCTACCCCAATATCATGCAGCTAAAATGGGAAAAGCGGGCACTGGAGCAGGACGGATCCGTGATTCATGAGGATATCATGAAAGAAAAGGGGCCGTATGAACTCTTTGCCGATTTTTATGAACTTGTTACCGGAAAGGCCATGACGAAAGAGCAGGAGGCCGTGATGCGGGAGACCGCCGAGCAGGCAGAGGAGGAGAGGTCATGAAGCCGACATCGCTTGTTTTAAGTGGCTGGGGGCCCTACAGAGGCGTGGAGCAGGCGGATTTTGAGACCATGCAGCAGGGACTGTTTCTGGTCTCTGGACCGACAGGCTCCGGGAAAACCACGATATTTGATGGAATTACCTTTGCCCTTTACGGGGAGGTCAGCGGAAGCATCCGGGAGAAGGACAGTCTCCGAAGTGACTTTGCGGACGCGTCCACTCCTACTTTTGTAACCCTGAACTTCACCCACAGAGGAAAACAGTACCGGGTCACCCGAAATCCAAAGTATGACAGACCAAAGCTCAAAGGTGAGGGGATGACCACAGAGCCGGAGGGCGGCGAACTCTATGAGGGAGAGACGCTTCTGGCCTCGGGGAGCAGCCAGGTGACCGAGCGGGTGACCGGGCTGCTTGGTCTGGACTACCGCCAGTTCCGCCAGATATCCATGATTGCCCAGGGGGAATTTCAGCAGCTTCTCGTGTCCAGCTCTAAAGAGAGAACTCAGATATTCCGGGATATTTTCCAGACTCGGATCTACGATACGATGACGGCGCTTCTGTCGGCCAGAGTGAAGGCGTTAAACGGCCGGATTGATGAGGTAAAGCACCGGGCGGACGAGATCACCGGAACATTCCGGATTGAGAACGGGGACTGGGAAGAGCTGAAGTCGAAGAAAAACCGGAATTATCGTAAAATTCTGGATTTTATAGAACAGGAAGACGACCGGCTGGAGAGCAGGGAGAGAGAACTGGCTTCCTGCCTTGGGGAACTGGACCGGTCCTATAAGGAACAGGTCAGAGCCATTGAGGAACTGCGAAGCGGCAATCAGGCGGTCAGAAAGTATGAGAATGACAGAAAGACTCTGGAAAAGCTGGAGGAAGAACGGGACAGCTTAAAAGAACAGAAGAGAGAGCTGGCAAAGGCATACGGCCGTATCCCCGTCCGCAGAGAACGGCTGGAAGGGAAAAAGTCGGAACTGCGCGTACTGGAGGAGCAGAAAAAGGGGCTTGCCTCATGGCAG
>OBUV01000166.1_pt1 | contig 22159 bp, 20 predicted proteins | sample 1475971 | NCBI WGS metagenome assembly OBUV01 (sample SAMEA2579962, study PRJEB22360) | human gut metagenome | biome: human gut; feature: human-associated habitat; material: faeces | place: Denmark | collected 2008/2010
GTCTGGGACCACGGTCCCACTCGTATTGTTGGTCGGATAATCAGTCTGGGACCACGGTCCCACTCGTATTGTTGGTCGGATAATCAGTCTGGGACCACGGTCCCACTCGTATCGTCGGTCGGATAATCAGTCTGGGACCACGGTCCCACCCGTATTGTTGGTCGGATAATCAGTCTGGGACCATGGTCCCACTTGTATTGTCGGGCAGGTTATCAGCGTGAGACTACAATTCCATTAATGCCTGTCAAGAACAACTATTGACATATCGTTTCAACCCGTAGAACGGAGTAGTCTCGGCGTGCGGCTGTATGGCCACTGTGTCCAGCTTATCCACAGCATTTTTCGCACGGTTCTGTGGACAAAATACCTGGTTACCCAGGCCGCATGTAAGAGGAGAATTCCCATGCAAAACTGGTGCGCCACCGAATGTATTTTTCTGCCGAACTGGCAAAGATTGCTGAGATTAAACGACAGGCCAGTGGTGCAGTCACACCGTTTTATCGCCGCGCCACAGATGAAGGTATTCAGCTGTTTGTGGTCGGAAGTGCCGGACTTCTGCTGACCACTGAAGATATCCGCTCTGAACAGTGCCACGGAGTGAAGGCTGCCGGACGTGGCGTTGTATCGCCGGAGAATATCGCGTTCACCCGCTGGCTGATGCACCTGCAGAACGGTGTGCTACTGGATGAGCAAAACTGCCTAATGCTGCATGAACTCTGGCTGCAGAGTGGTACTGGACAGTGTCGCTGGGAAGGATTACCGGATGATGCCAGGGAAACCATCACCGTGCATTTCACCGCAAAAAGAGGTGACTGGTGTGGCTTCTGGACTAACGAGAATGTATCGGTGTGGTGGAACCGTCTATGTGACAACGTACTGGCGGAAAAACTATGCCGTTTTACTTGTTGACGGTTTTGCCCACCCGCCTGGATGTTGAAGTGAACGGCTTTAACGGTGGTGTTCTGAAAGATGTCCCCTCTGCATATCACTGGTATGCAGAACAGGGCTGTGATTTCTGTGGCTGGCAGTTGTATTAGCGCGGAGAGCTCGTTGATGTGCTGTGGGGGAAACTTGAATGGTCTTCCCCGACAGATGACGATGAGCTGTCGGAAGTCACCGGACCTGCGTGGATAGTCGACAATGTGGCGCATTATGGCGGATGAAGTATGACGGAGACGGGCGGGCAACCACCCGTTTCTTTTCCTGTAAAGGATGTCGCCGGGCTCCTCTTTTTACTGCGCCGGCTGACGCGGCGCGGCAGGAAAGCTGCCTGTGGTCAGTGTCCCGCGTCCGGCGGGCACGAGACGGGCGCTTTTACCGCTCCCGTCTGGTGTCGGTGACAGAGTACGCCAGCCTGTCGCCCTTTTCTGATGAACGCCCTTCAAGCCGCTTTCGCGGCATATTCTCGCCGTCAAAAAGACGACGGCTGCGGTATTCCACGGTCGGCCTGACCCGTTACCGGACGCGGTGAACAGCCCACAGGCAGCGGGGAACGGGCACCACAGGGGGGACCTCCCTGTGCCCTCTGTAAGAGAAGGTGTGCTGTTATGTCCCGTTTTATCCTCGGCAACTGCATCGATGTTATGGCGCGTATCCCTGATAACGCCATTGATTTCATCCTCACTGACCCGCCGTATCTCGTCGATTTCCGTGACCGTTCCGGACGCACCATCGCTGGCGATAAAACCGATAAATGGCTGCAACCGGCCTGTAATGAAATGTATCGCGTACTCAAAAAAGATGCGCTGATGGTGAGCTTCTATGGCTGGAACCGCGTCGATCGCTTTGTGTCCGCCTGGAAAAATTCGGGATTCAGCGTGGTTGGCCACCTGGTCTTCACCAAAAACTACACATCCAAATCTGCGTATGTCGCGTACCGTCACGAATGCGCTTACATCCTGGCAAAAGGACGTCCGGCGCTGCCTCAGAAGCCATTGCCCGACGTGCTGGGCTGGAAATATTCAGGCAACCGCCATCACCCGACGGAAAAGCCCGTTACCAGCCTGCAACCGCTGATTGAGAGCTTCACACACCCGAACGCGATTGTGCTGGACCCGTTTGCAGGCAGCGGCTCAACCTGCGTCGCCGCCCTCCAGTCCGGACGCCGGTATATCGGTATCGAACTGCTTGAGCAGTATCACCGTGCCGGACAGCAACGCCTTGCCGCCGTGCAGCGGGCCATGCAGCAGGGGGCCGCAAATGATGACTGGTTTATGCCGGAGGCTGCGTAAATGAACTATGCCGGACATGAAAAACTTCGCGCCGAAGTGGCGGAGGTGGCCAATGCCATGTGCGACCTGCGTACATCCATGAATGAGATGGAGCGGCGGTACAGCTTTAATGCTGACACCCTGCCGGAACGTCTGGTGCGCCAGACGTTGTTTCGCACAAACCGCCTCCTGATGGAGGCATATACCGACATTCTGGAACTGGATTCCTGCTTCAAAGATTGAGAAGGAGACGAGTATGTACGGAACATGCGAAACACTCTGCCGGGAGCTGGCAGCGCAGTATCCGGGAGACACGCCGCTGATGCTGGTTGTCTGGTCCCCGGAAGAGATTCAGACCCTCGCTGACGGAATGGATATTTCCCTGTCCGATCCTGAAATCAGGACTGTCCTGGCGCGCCTGGAGAAGATCCCGGAAGACCAGCGGATTGAGTCCGGTATTTCTTCCGGCGCGGCGATGGAGATCATCAATAACGTGAGAGAAAACCGCCAGGTGACCGTCCCTGCTGAACTGCTGGCGTCCCTGATTCAGACCGATGAACAGGCATTGTGAAGCGTGAATGGGCCGCCCGTGATAACGGCCTTGCCGTCTCGGATGTGTTACCCGCCGTCAGGCGGTGGTTAATCAGGCCCGCGCCCTGCTGAAAAACAACACACACGAAAACGACGTAAGCGGCTCGCCAGAACCGTATTGATATTTACTGAGAGGTCAGATCAACTTTCCAGGGCAACAGATCGCGTACCCGGTTTGCCGGCCAGTCCTGGATATGCTCAATAACGTAACGCAGCCATTTTTCTGGCTCTACATTGTTCAGATGGCATGTGCCGATCAGCGAGTACAACACCGCCGCATGTTCGCCACCGCTGTCGGAACCCGCGAAGAGCCAGTTTTTCCGGCCTACGGCCACTCCCCGTAAGGCATTCTCTGCAATGTTGTTGTCGATTTCCACCCAGCCATTACTGCAGTACACGTTCAGGGCCTCCCACTGTTTCAGCAGGTATGCGAACGCTTTTGCCGTATCCGAGTGACGCGACAGTGTTTTCATCTGAGTCTGTATCCAGTCATACAGTGACTGCATCAGTGGCGCAGCTCTGGCTTTTCTTGTCGCCAGACGCTGTTCTGCTGAACATCCCCGGACTTCTGCCTCGATGACATACAGTTCACCGATACGCTGCAGGGCTTCCGTGGTGATGTCGGTTGGCACTCTTGCATGCACATCGTGGATTTTTCTCCGGGCATGAGCCATACACGCGGCTTCCGTTATTCTGCCGGATTCGTATAACACCCGGTAACCACCGTAAGCATCGGCCTGAAGCACACCGCTGTAACCGGCCAGATGATTTTGTGGATGGATACCTTTCCGGTCCGGTGAGTACGCGAACCAGACCGCCGGGGGCATCTGTGAACCGGCATTACGGTCATCACGGACGTAGGCCCACAGCCGGGCAGTCCTTGTTTTACCACTGCCCGGCTCCTGGACCGGAACGGGGATATCATCGGCATGGACTTTACCGGGCATCAGCACATACTGGCGCAGGACGTCATACAACGGCTCCAGCAGTTCAGCAACAGCACCTGTCCAGCGCCCCAGTGTGGCACGGCTCAGCTCCACTCCCTGACGACGATATATTTCTGACTGGCGGTATAACGGCAGATGGTCTGCATATTTTCCAGCGACAACATGGGCCAGAAGCCCCGCTCCGGCATAACTGCGTGCAATGGGTTTTGAAGGCACCGGAGCCTGCACGATATGGTCGCACCGACAACAGGCCAGTTTCGGACGTTGTGTCTCGATAACCTTAAAGGCGCTGCTGATAAGCTCCAGTTGCTCTGACACATCACATCCCAGAGAACTGAGTTCGCCACCACAGGCAGGACAGCATTCCTCTTCCGGCCGGATAACCCGGGGTTCACGGGGAAGTGAGGTCGGTAACGGTTTACGGGCTGAAGACTGGCGCAGGGCGGATGGCAGTACCGGATCATACTGCTCACCCAGCGTTTCCGCCATTTCTTCCTGAAGTGCGCTGATTCGCTCCTGTGCTTCCTGTATCTGTCGTTCGGTTTTTGCGCGAAGTTTTTCTGAGCTTTTACCGAACTGCATGCGCTGCAGTTTTGCAACCAGCGCCTTCAGCCGGTTGATTTCAGAAGCATAAGCCGCCACCCGCTGTGAGAGCAGGCAGTTGTATTCGGCCATCTGGCGGATGGTGTCCTGTTGCGTCTGCAACAGTGCCCGCAGGCGGGCATTCTCATGAGCAAGTGAGGTGTCCATATCCTCACTTTACAACGGGTTATATACGGATTCCAGCGCGTTCCGTTCGTTTCGGGTGCTTCCAGTTGATGCCCTCAAGAAGCATGGACAACTGAGCCGGAGTAAGGTGAACCTTTCCATCGCGGGTGACCGGCCAGACGAAGCGGCCCCGCTCCAGGCGTTTGGTGAAGAGGCACAGTCCGTCACTGTCAGCCCACAGCACTTTTATCTGGTCACCCCGGCGTCCGCGGAAGATAAACAGGTGTCCGGAGAACGGGTCATCCTTCAGGACGTTCTGAACTTTTGAGGCCAGGCCGTTAAAGCCATTTCGCATGTCGGTGATACCGGCAACCAGCCAGATACGCGAACCGGCAGGGAGAGATATCATCAGTGGCTGCTCCCTTTCATTTCGCGGATAAGTGTCTGTAATAACGCCGGTGTCAGTTCACCTTTCAGCCTGAGAGTTCCGACCGGCAGAACCAGCTCACAGCACAGACTGTCAGACGGTGTATTTATCAGCTCTGGTTCCTGTGCCGGAGCCGGGATTTTATGTTCAGGATCTTCCTCTCCCCCACACAACGCCACCACCTGTAAGCACAACATGTGGTGCCGGATTCAGCTGCTGATGACACGATATGTTGTGTCATCTCCCTGACCTGTGATGCGTCGCGCAGGGGCGGAAAACAGCGATATGATTATTTCCTCAGCGTGGTACACTTCCGGAAAGTCGTTTATTCAAATAAAGTCGGATCTATATGAAACGGGAATGCGGTAATTACGCTTTGTTTTTATAAGTCAGGTTTTAATTTTTATTGGTTAACATAATGAAAGGTAAAATACATAAGGCTTACTAAAAGCCAGATAACAGTATGTGTATTTACGCGCTGATTTTTGCGGAATAAGAATATATACTGACATGCATACCCGAAGTATGTCAAAAAGAGGTGTGCTATGAAGCAGCGTATTACAGTGACAGTTGACAGCGACAGCTATCAGCTGCTCAAGGCGTATGACGTGAATATCTCCGGTCTGGTCAGTACGACTATGCAGAACGAAGCCCGGCGACTGCGCGCAGAACGCTGGCAGGCTGAAAATCAGGAAGGGATGGCAGAGGTCGCCAGGTTTATTGAAATGAACGGCTCTTTTGCCGATGAGAACAGGGACTGGTGAAATGCAGTTTAAAGTTTACACCTATAAAAGAGAGAGCCGTTATCGTCTGTTTGTGGATGTACAGAGTGATATTATTGACACGCCCGGGCGACGGATGGTGATCCCCCTGGCCAGTGCACGTCTGCTGTCAGATAAAGTCTCCCGTGAACTTTATCCGGTGGTGCATGTCGGGGATGAAAGCTGGCGCATGATGACCACCGATATGGCCAGTGTGCCGGTCTCCGTTATCGGGGAAGAAGTGGCTGATCTCAGCCACCGCGAAAGTGACATCAAAAACGCCATTAACCTGATGTTCTGGGGAATATAAATGTCAGGCTCCGTTATACACAGCCAGTCTGCAGTCATGGTACCGGCAGTGTATTCTGCCGGACAGCCTGCATCGCTGCCTGTTGCCATTGATTATCCTGCAGCTCTGGCACTCCGCCAGATGTCGATGGTACATGATGAACTGCCAAAATATCTGCTGGCTCCAGAAGTGAGTGCCCTGCTCCATTACGTCCCGGATCTGCGCCGCAAGATGCTGCTGGCCACACTGTGGAACACCGGAGCACGCATTAATGAAGCACTGGCGCTGACGCGGGGAGATTTTTCGCTTGCGCCTCCGTATTCGTTTGTGCAGCTTGCGACCCTGAAACAACGGACCGAAAAAGCTGCCAGGACGGCAGGAATAATGCCCGCCGGTCAGCAGACTCACCGGCTGGTTCCGCTCTCTGACTCCTGGTACGTCAGCCAGCTGCAGACGATGGTGGCAACACTGAAAATACCCATGGAGCGGCGTAACCGTCGCACAGGAAGGACAGAGAAAGCGCGGATCTGGGAAGTGACGGACAGAACGGTCAGGACCTGGATTGGGGAAGCGGTTGCCGCCGCTGCCGCTGATGGTGTGACGTTCTCTGTCCCGGTCACGCCACATACGTTCCGCCATTCCTATGCGATGCACATGCTGTATGCCGGTATACCGCTGAAGGTCCTGCAGAGCCTGATGGGGCATAAGTCCATCAGCTCAACGGAGGTCTACACGAAGGTGTTTGCGCTCGATGTGGCTGCACGGCACCGGGTGCAGTTTTCGATGCCGGAATCTGATGCGGTTTCGATGCTGAAACAATTATCCTGAGAATAAATACTCTGGCCTGTATATGGGAAATGTCTCAAGTCTCCCCTAGGATGGGAGACAGACTTGGTTATTTCTTCATACTAACAATGGTGATTATTGTCTTATATCACTGACGCTGGCAACTCCGACTACGCAAAGAAGCATTATCATCGCTGATTGGGCGCATGGCATTGCAGGACGGAAGGACGACCGCACAGACTTACGTCGGGCTTCGGCGGTTTTCTCCTGCGCCATATGAAATCACAGCATACCGTCTTACATGCCATTGACGCACATTGTTTAGGTTATCCAGTTGGACAACACCATTAAATATTTACTGCCAGCTCACGTAACCTAAGTGTCTGCAGGAGACGCACAGATTATGTTGTAATTTTGTGGTGAAACAACTTCTGTAACTTTTTGAACAGAGAAAACCATTTATTATGACGCAAGCCTAAAAGTAGCAACACTAGGACAGCGTAATTTACTGATTGCATTGAGATAATCTTTAATGACCACAGATAATGTATGGGGGCCAGGATCGCGATAAGATAGACGAAGTTATGCAATTGTTGCCAGCGTTTGCCTAAGTTTCGCTGCATCGCCTGCGTGGAAGTGAATGTTAAAGCCAGTAAAATCAGCCAACTGATAATTCCGAGCGTTAAATAAGGTCGGGTGATTAATTCCTGACCCAATAACGTCAGATTATTCACTCCCAGCTCCAGCAAGGCATAACTGGTTAAGTGCAGCGTTGCCCAGGCGAAACACCATAAACCCAACAGGCGGCGAGTGCGAATCAATAATGGTTGTTTAGCGTAGCGCGCCAGCGGTGTAACCAACAAGGTCGCCAGCAAGAATTTCAGCGCAGTCCGACCGGTAAAATGCTGAATATCTTTCACCGGATCGGCACTTAATCCACCGTGGTTAATTGCCCACATCAGCCAGACAAACGGCAAAAATCCGGCAAGATGCAGGCAAACTTTCAGCCATGTCACTTGTTTTGCTGTCAGTCGCACTTAGAAATTCTCCCGTAAATCCAGTCCACGATAAAGCGACGCCACTTGATCGGCGTATCCGTTAAACAACAGCGTTGGCTGACGTTGTACATCAAGAATGCCACCTGAACCGATAAACCGTTCGGTAGCCTGCGACCAACGGGGATGATCAACATGTGGATTGACGTTGGCATAAAAGCCGTATTCATCGGGCGCAGCCAGATTCCAGGTGGTTGGCGGACGCTCCCGGGTCAGCTTAATACTGACTATCGATTTAATCCCTTTAAAGCCATATTTCCACGGCACAATCAGCCGTACCGGTGCGCCATTTTGCGGCGGTAACGCCTTGCCATAAACACCAACGGTCATCAGTGTGAGCGGATGCATCGCTTCGTCGAGACGTAATCCTTCTATATAAGGATATTTCAGGCCGCCGCCAATAAACCGGTCCTGCTGGCCTGGCATCTGTTCCGGCGCATAAATGGTTTCGAAGGCGACGTATTTCGCGTTACTGGTCGGTTCTGCCAGTGCCAGCAATTTGTGCAGCGGAAAACCAATCCACGGCACCACCATCGACCATGCTTCTACGCAACGCATACGATAAATCCGCTCTTCCAGCGGGAAACGACGGGTCAGTGCATCATGATCGAGGGTTAACGGTTTAGCGACTTCACCGCTGATTTTCAACGTCCACGGATCAGTTTTCAGACTGCCGGCATTGGCCGCTGGATCGGCTTTATCCAGTCCGAACTCATAGAAGTTGTTATAGCCAGAAACTTTATCTTCCGGCGTCAGTGGCAGGTTATTTTGCCAGGCGGCAGGCTTGCTGAATTCTAATGGCTTTCCGGTTGGTGCGGATGGGCGATCGTTCCCTTTAAACCAGCTAAGCACATCCGCATGGGCGGCGTTTGGTAAAGAGAGGGCTGCAGCGCTGATACCTAATGCTTTCAGAACTTGCCGACGTTGCATAAAAAAAGCCGACTCGGCGGTAATATCAGATTCTTTTAATTTCATAATTCATCACGATTTTTTGTTATTTATCAGCAAGAGCTAACCTGTCAGGAAAAGCCTTTCCTGACAGAAGCAGAGATATGCATCTATATATTTATGAATTAACTTCCACGATAGGTTGAATATCCATATTGACTGAGCAATAAAGGCACATGATAATGTTCATTCAGTTTATTAATATGAAATTCAACGGGGATCTCAGGAAAGAAACTTTCAAGATTTTGTTGCTTGAAATAGTCCCCGGTTTTAAATATGACACGATAATCGCCCGTGGTCGCAGTTTGTTCGGGCCACAGCGCCTTAATTCGTCCATCTTTATCTGTTTTAGCGGTATTAATTTGTAACCAATTATTATCCGTTTTCTTTTCAAGAGTGACTGTCACATCGGCAGCAGGTTTTCCTGTTTGCTGGTTCAAAATATGCACGCTAAGAATGTTTTGTTGTGTGGCATAAACCAAAGACGGTAATGAGAATGTAGCCGTTGCCACCGAGAGTAGTAAATAACGCTTTAACATTTTTATATCCTTATCATGTGAATGAGCTTTGAGGATAGCGAAAAAACGTCTGGGTAACCTTACAGCAGAATTACAATTTTGTAATGAACCAGGCTGTTTCTAAAATATATGATTTATGGCATATTATTTTCATGAAGATTCTACTTATTGAAGATAATCAAAGAACCCAGGAATGGGTAACGCAAGGGCTTTCAGAAGCGGGTTATGTCATTGATGCCGTTTCTGATGGCAGAGATGGGCTTTATTTTGCGCTGAAGGATGATTATGCATTGATCATTCTGGATATTATGCTTCCTGGTATGGATGGCTGGAAGATCTTACAAACGTTACGAACGGCAAAGCAAACCCCCGTTATTTGCCTTACAGCAAGGGATTCTGTCGATGACAGAGTCAGAGGGCTGGACAGTGGGGCAAATGATTATCTGGTAAAACCCTTTTCATTTTCTGAGTTGCTGGCAAGGGTTCGGGCACAATTAAGGCAACATCACGCCCTGAATTCAACATTAGAAATCAGCGGGTTAAGGATGGACTCTGTCAACCAAAGTGTAAGTAGAAACAATATCAGTATTACTCTGACGCGCAAGGAGTTTCAGTTACTTTGGCTACTGGCCTCCAGAGCTGGCGAAATTATACCCAGAACGGTTATTGCGAGTGAAATTTGGGGAATCAATTTCGATAGTGATACCAATACGGTGGATGTTGCCATTCGCAGGCTCCGCGCAAAAGTTGATGATCCTTTTCCTGAAAAACTAATCACCACAATCCGGGGGATGGGGTATTCATTCGTAGTGGTAAAAAAATAATGAAAAGATTATCTATAACCATCCGTTTAACCTTGCTTTTTATATTACTGCTGTCTGTAGCTGGCGCTGGAATTGTATGGACTCTCTATAATGGCTTGGCAAGTGAGTTGAAATGGCGCGATGATACAACGCTCATTAACCGGACAGCGCAGATCAAGCAGTTGCTAATTGATGGAGTAAATCCAGACACTTTACCAGTGTACTTTAACCGGATGATGGATGTTAGCCAGGATATCTTGATTATTCATGGTGATGGCATCAATAAAATTGTTAACCGAACAAATGTCAGTGATGACATGTTAAATAACATACCTGCGACTGAGACAATCAGCGCACCTGGCATTTACAGAAGTATTATTAATGATACAGAGATAGATGCTTTGCAAATTAATATTAATGAAATTTCGCCAGTATTAACGGTTACTGTGGCTAAATTGGCTTCAGCAAGACATAACATGCTTGAACAGTATAAAATCAATAGCATTATAATTTGCATTGTCGCCATTATATTGTGCTCGGTACTTAGCCCGCTGTTAATCAGAACGGGATTACGAGAGATCAAAAAGTTAAGTGGTGTAACTGAAGCATTGAATTATAACGATACCCGTGAACCTGTTGAGGTTAGCGCACTACCGAGTGAACTAAAACCTCTTGGACAGGCGCTGAATAAAATGCATCATGCTTTAGTAAAAGATTTTGAACGCCTTAGTCAATTTGCTGACGATCTCGCTCATGAACTTAGAACGCCAATTAATGCATTACTTGGTCAGAATCAGGTCACGCTCAGTCAAACAAGAAGTATCGCTGAATATCAAAAAACAATCGCTGGAAACATTGAAGAGCTGGAAAATATTTCGCGATTAACAGAGAATATACTTTTTCTTGCCAGAGCGGATAAAAACAATGTTTTGGTGAAACTGGATTTGCTTTCTCTCAATAAGGAAGTTGGAAATTTGTTAGACTATCTTGAATATCTCTCAGACGAGAAAGAGATTCGTTTTAAGGTCGAGTGCAATCAGCAAATCTTTGCGGATAAAATTTTACTACAACGAATGTTATCGAATCTTATTGTTAACGCTATTCGATATTCACCGGAAAAATCGCTCATTCATATAACCAGTTTTCTTGATTTCAACGGATATCTTAATATTGATATCGCCAGTCCAGGAAAGAAAATTAATGAGTCGGAAAAAATCTTCCGCAGGTTTTGGCGGGGAGATAACTCGCGTCATTCCGCAGGTCAGGGACTTGGTCTTTCTTTAGTCAAAGCGATTGCCGAATTGCATGGGGGAAGCGCCACATATCACTATATAAATGAAAATAATGTATTTCGAATCGCCTTACCACAAAAATATTAATTTATGACAACAATTTATCTTTTGGGGTTGGCATATATTCTAAATGTGAAGGCGAAAACTGTCGCTGCAGGGGGAAATCTGGCAGGATGACAGTTGGCTGCCTGCTGCATAAGCGCCGTTTATCACTGCCTGGCAGACACTTCAGGCGACGGCGGTTACATACGACAGTTATTTACCGATTGCTGTCTGACAGTTTTTCTGTCCCTGCCACCGATTATGCTGAGCAGGAACTGGAGCGGAACAGCTATTGCATCAGCAGACCTGCAGCCACCTTCTTTCTGCGCGCCAGCGGTGAATCGATGAACCAGGCTGGCATGTACTTCCCATTGTATCTGATACTGGAGGCAGGTCACTTTCCTGAGTTTTAATGCATCAAAATAAACAGATTAAAACTTAACCGCATGTGATATGTGAAGCACTTTCATTGCCGGGGTAATGGTTATGTCTATAATCAATCACGCAATGAAATTTTTCAGTGGTGCGTCTACCGCCACCGGCTCTGTTTGTGGCTTAAAATCAGTACAACTGTTGTCAAAATCCGGCTCAACCAAACCATGCCTTGCCCCGGATGTAAGGCTCTGTTTATCTCCCGACGCTAGTCCCAACCAAAACAGCACTCAGAGCCCATACTCTATACTTAAGTTAAATTCCGGCAACTGCTAAATCCCTGATGCCTGACGCCCATCCTGAGAGAACGTTTCTGAACTGATTTTGCAACTGCTCCTGCGCGCTAACGTTGCATCAGAGCAATGCTATGAAAATGAACCCCAGAGCGTGGTTTAACCGCTCCCGTATCCCAATGAATGCTTCCGAATACATAACGTTTTCGGTGAATGACCCCGCAAGCGAAAGCATTCCGCGGTCTGAACTCTTTTCGACCGTCCAGATGGAACGCTACGGCCAGAAGCTGGCGCGGACTCATAAAGTATCACCGGATAAGCATCCTTATTATCTTCTGAAACGGCTTGGCGACAATGAGGCCGTCATTACCCAAAACTGCTATGAGCTTAACGCGGGTAAAAAGACCAGTATCATGCCCGCGGGTGAATGGTTGCTGGACAATTATTATCTGATTGAGGAACAAATCCGCACAGTCCGCCAGCACTTGCCGAAAAGCTTTGGAAAAGGTCTCCCGTCGCTGGTATCGCCACTGAATTGTCCACGAATTTATCATATCGCATCAGAGGCAGTTGCTCACGGTGATGGTCGCTGGGATGCCGCGAGCCTGACCAGCTATCTCACTGCCTATCAAAAGGTGACACCGCTGACGCTGGGTGAAGTCTGGGCGTTGCCGGGAATGCTGCGCCTTGCGCTGATTGAAAATCTTCGTCGTATCAGTATGGAAGTGATAAAAGCGCAGCGGGACAGAAACCTTGCTGATACGTGGATAACAAGGATTGTCGAATGCGCAGAGAGTGCGCCTGGTGATTTAATCATGGTGGTTGCCGATATGGCGCGCTCCCGACCTCCGTTAACCAGTGCGTTTGTCGCAGAACTGGTGCGGCGCCTGCAGGGGCATGGCAACGCGCTGTCGTTACCTCTGACCTGGGTTGATCAGTGCCTTCGGGAACAGGGGATCACCACTGACGTTCTCATACATAGTTTCAATCAGCAGCTTGCCGCCAGCCAGCTGTCCGTCAGTAACAGCGTCGCGGGCCTGCGTTTATTGAGTGAAACGGACTGGGCTGATTTCGCCGAAACGATAAGCGTTGTCGAACAGGCATTACGTAATGATCCTGCTGGCATCTATCCCCGGATGCACTTCAATACCCGGGATCATTACCGGCACGTAGTTGAGGTTCTGGCCAGAGACAACGGTCTCAGCGAGCTTGAGGTTGCTGAGAGGGTGCTTGCGCTTTCAGAGGAAAAAGTGCCCGATAAACCGGAACATCATGTTGGTTATTATCTTGCGGGCGAAGGTCGACAGGCGCTGGATATTCATCTCCTGGCAGACGCCTCAAGGCTCATACGCTTGCGGCACAGTTTCAACAGAATAACCCTGCTGTCATGGCTTGGCAGCCTGGCGTTGCTGACAACCGCAGCGACCGCAGCAATATTGCACGAAACCGCCATGCAGGGCGCAGACTGGCTATTGATCGCGGTGATATTACCTCTGATTATCGCATTAACTCAGTTAATGAGCGATTTGCTCAGTGATGCAACCACCCGTTTTCGCGTACCTCGCCCCTTGCCGGGGATGGATTTTTCAGCCGGTATTCCCGCTGACAGTGCCACCATGTTAGTCATTCCCTGCATGCTGACCAGCCACGAAAGTTTCAGCCAGCTCCTCACCAGTCTTGAAGTTTGCTGGTTGGGGAATGAAAACGAAAATCTTAGGTTCGCGCTGCTCACAGACTTCGCTGATTCTGAAAATGAACCCTCGCCGGAAAGTCACGCGCTGCTCAGAAAGGCTATCGCCGATACGCAGGCGCTTAATCGCCGCTACCCCTCCGGCCGACCACGTTTTTATCTGTTACATCGTCAGCCTGAATGGAACCCCTCGGAAGGAGCGTGGATGGGCTATGAACGCAAGCGGGGAAAACTGGCGTTATTGAACAGCTGGTTGCGACATCCCGGAATGCAATTCGTCAGCGTTGCAGACATGCCTGCCCATCTTTTACCGGGCCACATAAAATACGTCATTACCCTGGACAGCGATACGGTGCTACCGCGCGATACGGCACACAAACTCGTCGCGACGATGGCGCATCCGCTGAATACGCCTGAGTATGATCCGGTACGCCAGAGGGTTGTCAAAGGATTCGGTATTTTACAGCCCGGTCTTGCGGAGGAGATACCACGCAACGGTCAGGGGCGTTACGCAGCCCTGCGCAGCAGCGTACCGGGCAATAACCCTTATTCGATGATGTCTTCGGATATCTATCAGGATCTCTTTGGGGAAGGCTCGTTTGTGGGTAAAGGGATTTACGATGTTGATATTTTTATGCAGGCCACTACCAACATCTGCCCGGAAAATCTGGTACTCAGCCACGATCTGCTTGAAGGATGCTATGCACGTTCGGGTCTGCTGAGCGAGGTGTTACTGTACGAACAGTACCCTAATTATTATCTGTCGGATGTTGCACGACGTTCACGCTGGATCCGGGGTGACTGGCAACTGCTTAACTGGCTAAAACCACGCGTAAGAAAAGCCGATGGAACCCGGGTCAGGAATCCGCTGACCGCGCTTTCTTACTGGAAATTACTCGATAATCTACGTCGCAGTCTGGTCGCCCCCTCCTTACTGGTATTGCTGTTCTTCACTCTGCTTTGGGTACCCAATCCGTTTTACTGGCTGGGCATACTGTTGCTGATATGGCTGTTGCCAACCATCCTCTGCATTAGCCATGACCTTCTGCATAAACCTCTGCGTCGCCGCGTGAAACCGCATCTGTTACTGGTGGGGGCGGGCGCGATAAAGCGTCTGTCAGGTATCAGCCTTAATTTTGCGATACTGCCGCACGAAGCCGGATATTCGTTGAAAGCGATCGCCGTGACGCTATGGCGACTGGGGATAAGCAGGCGTCACCTCAGCCAGTGGGTCAGCCACAGCCAGGACAGCAGTCAGGCCAGATCCACCGTTGCATGTTTTTATCAGGCGATGTGGCTGAACGTTGCCAGTGGCGTGTCGCTGACAATACTGACCGGACAATTTGCCCCCCAACTGCTGTGGATTGCGTTACCGATCGGTTTGGTATGGTGTGTGGCCCCGCTGCTGCTGCGCTGGCTGAGTCACCAGCCCGTGCGTAAGGTTTTTTCGCCAACTCAGGAACAAAAACAGCTGTTACGCCAGACAAGCCGTGAAATCTGGGCTTTTTTTGAAACATTTGCCACAGCAAAAGAGAACTGGCTTCCGCCTGATAATTATCAGGAAATACCACAACCGACGGTGGCACACCGAACTTCTCCTACCAATATTGGCCTTTCACTTATGGCTAACCTGACGGCATGGGACTTTGGCTACCTTCCTGGCGGAGAGGTGCTCCGGCGCGTGTCGCTCACACTCGACACGCTGGATAAATTGGAGCACTACCGGGGCCATCTCTACAACTGGTATGACACCCGTACGCTGGTTCCCCTCAGTCCACGCTATATCTCCAGCGTTGACAGCGGCAACATGGCCGGGCATTTGTTGACCCTGCGTGCAGGCCTGTCTGCCATGCGTCATCAGCCTGTTTTAAGCAGCCAACAGATACTGGCAGGACTGAACGATACGCTGGATATTCTGGAAAAACAGTGGGCTAAGAACCCACCTGACAGCCTGAGACTGCTGCGTAAGCATTGCCTGAATGCGGTGTCGCTCTCTCCGCAGGCGTTTATCAGCGAACTGAAAAGCATGCGCACCCAGTGCAACCATCTGACCAGCGCATGTCATCAGGGAGCTTCTCTTCAGATGCGCTGGGCTGGACATCTGGAGCATCAACTGGTTCAGCTTTGCCATGAGTGGTCTCTGTTGCTTGGCTGGTTACCTGTATCCTGGAATGAACAGACGCTGCCGACGCTGAGCGAGCTTGCCCGTCTGACATTAACCGATACAGAAACGCCTCCGGCGTCAGTGGCGGAGCAGGCCCGAATGCGACTCAATATTATCACCGAGCTGGAACAGCGCTTGGATGAGCATGCCCGGATGGATTTCGCCTTTCTGTACAGTGAAGCCACCAGTCTGCTCAGCGTCGGTTATAACTGTGACACGAATACGCCTGACAAGAGCCACTACGATCTCCTGCCGTCTGAAATCCGCCTGACCAGTTTTCTTGCCATTGCGACTAATCAGTTGCCTCTTAAAAGCTGGTACGCGCTGGGTCGATTGTTTACCACGATTGATAATGAAACTGCCCTGATGTCATGGAGCGGATCCATGTTTGAATATCTGATGCCAAATCTGGTGATGCCCACCTGGCCCGGCAGCCTGCTCGATGAAATGAGTCAGTCGGCGGTTATGCGCCAGATTCACTGGGGGAAAGAACGCGGGGTACCATGGGGTGTTTCAGAGTCTGGCTATCATGCTTTTGATGTTCAGCATAATTATCAGTATCAGGCATTTGGCGTACCGGGGCTCGGTCTGCGCAGGGGACTTGCCGATGACATGGTTGTTGCTCCTTACGCCACGCTGCTGGCGCTGATGGTTTCCCCACAGAGAGCCTGTGAGAACCTGTTCAGGATGCAAAAAAATGGTGCACGCGGAGAATACGGTTTTTATGAAGCGCTGGACTATACCCCCTCACGTCTTGCAACCGGTCAGCTCTATGCGGTGGTACAGTCTTGGATGGCGCATCACCAGGGTATGGCATTTCAGGCGTTGGCTCATGTACTGCTTGACGCTCCCATGACTGAACGCTTTATGTCCAGCACGGTATTCCGGTCAGCGAGTCTGCTGTTACAGGAGCGCGTGCCGGATGCGGTCGATCTGTACAGTCCGCGCCGTCATTTTGAATCTCATGAGGGCAGGGTCAAACCCGTTCGCTATGAACCCCGTATTTTCTATAGCGTGGATACCCCCGCCCCGGATATTCAACTCCTGTCCAACGGCCATTATCATCTGATGTTGACCGCGGGCGGCGGTGGTTACAGTCGCTGGAATGATATCGCACTGACGCGCTGGCGCAGTGATGCCACCCGTGATAACTGGGGAGCATTCTGCTACATCCGCGATACCCAGACGGGTGATGTGTGGAGCAATACCTGGCAACCAACAGGCTACACCAGCGGACAAGACGAGGAAGTGTTGTTCATCGATGCGGGGGCAGAATTCAGACGCAGCTTCGGGGGACTCAGCCTCAAAACTCAGGTGGTGATCTCTCCGGAGGATGATGTTGAATTGCGACGGCTCACGCTGATCCATCGTGGTCGCAAGCCTCGCTCTCTGGAGCTGACAACCTATGCTGAAGTGGTACTGGCACCTGATGCCAGCGATCTGGCACACCCGGCATTCAGCAATTTGTTTATTCAGACTGAGCTGGCTCCTGAGCGTGACGCTATTCTTTGCCACCGGCGCCCGTGCTCACCGGATGAACCGGCCCCTTGCCTGTTTCACATGATGGTGGTGCACGGCGATAACCGACATAACGTGTCGTTTGAAACGGACAGGGCAAGGTTTATTGGACGTGGCAGAAACCCTGCGAATGCACAGGCAATAGAGGCGGGAGGGATGCTAGGCAACACGTCGGGCTCGGTGCTGGATCCGATACTGGCAATTCGCAACGCCATCATTCTGCAGCCGGGGCAGCCGGTTACGATTGATATCATTTATGGCATCAGCGAGACCCGTCAGCAGAGCCTGGCGTTGCTGGAGAAATATCGCGATTACCCTATCGCCGATCGCGTCTTTGAACTGGCTTGGTCTCACAGTCTGGTGGTATTGCGCCAGATGAACGCCAGTGAAGATGATGCCACGTTGTTCAATAGTCTCGCCAGCGCTGTGCTTTACCCTGTCCAGGAGCTGCGCGCCGAAGGCCAGGCGATCGTCCGCAACCGGCGTGGCCAGTCCGGACTGTGGGGCTGGGCAATTTCAGGGGATCTGCCGATAGTGCTGCTGAGTATAACCAGCGAGGAAAGTATCACCTTAGTGACCACACTGATTCAGGCACACCGTTACTGGAGGCAGAAAGGGCTGGATGTTGATTTGGTTATCCTGAATAACAGTCCTGGCGGCTACCAGCAGGGATTACAAAATCAGATTATGGAGTTAATTTATGCCGGGTCTGAAGCCAGTCTGCTGGATAAAAAGGGTGGGCTTTTTGTCCGCAACGGTGAGCATCTCTCCGCTGAGGATAAGTTGCTTTTGATGAGCGTGGCCTGTCTTTATCTTGATGATCGCGCAGGGGGGATTAATGAGCAGCTTAACCAGCGTATTCATACCCTGAAATCGCCGGCAAGGGCATTCATTCCGCGTGCTGTGCGCGAGCGTAATCAACATACGGACTGGAGCCCTGATACCAGTCAGCTATGCCATTTCAATGGATACGGTGGATTTTCTCAGGATGGGCGGGAGTATCAGATCGTCCTTCGGGAAAATGCGCTTACACCGGCTCCCTGGTCGAACATACTGGCAAATTCCCGTTTTGGCAGCGTGATTTCAGAGGCAGGGCAGGCCTATACCTGGTATGAGAATGCCCATGAATACCGGTTGACGCCGTGGGAGAACGATCCGGTGAGCGATCGCAGCGGCGAGGCATTTTACCTGCGCGATGAAGAGAGCGGGGAGTGCTGGTCGCCGACGGCTTTACCTGTTCGCGGACACGGTGATTACCTGACCCGCCATGGTTTTGGCTACAGCGTTTTTGCCCATCGTGAGAGTGGTATAGACAGCGAGTTGACGGTCCTGGTTGCTGAAGAAGAGCCAGTTAAACTGGTGCTCCTGACGCTCAGTAACTCTTCGGGGCGGACACGTCAACTATCCGTCACAGGCTATGTAGAGTGGACGCTCGGAGAAACACGAACGCGCTCAGCCCCTCACATTGTGACACATGTGGCCAGAACGCCCGGCGGCTGCGGGGTGCTTGCGAATAACTTTTATGGTGATAATGGTGGCGGCCGAACTGCATTTTTTGCCGTCAGCGGTAATGGCTGTTCTCTGACAGGGGACCGCCGGGAGTTTATTGGCCGTAATGGTTCCCTTCACGCCCCGTCGGCCATGAAACTGCAAAAGCTTTCTGGTAAGACGGGGGCCGCTCTGGATCCCTGCGGAGCGGTGCAATCGGCGGTTACATTAATTGACGGGGACCAGAGGACGTTTATTTTTATCCTCGGCGCAGAGGAGAATGATGTTTGTGCACAGGAGACGCTGGCCCGCTACATGAATGAGGATACGGTCCGCCAGGAGCTGAACCGGATTCATAATCACTGGCACAATGTGCTCGATAAAATCGTAGTTAATACCCCCGACACGTCCGTAAATTTACTGGTTAACGGCTGGCTGTTGTATCAGACGGTAGCCTGTCGTCTTATGGCACGGAGTGGTTACTATCAGTCTGGCGGTGCATTTGGTTTTCGCGATCAGCTGCAGGATACGCTGGCACTGAACCACGCTGCTCCGGACCGGATGCGTGAACAGATAATACTCTGTGCATCACGGCAGTTTATCGAGGGGGATGTGCAGCACTGGTGGCACCCTCCACACGGCAACGGTGTGCGTACCCGCTGTTCCGATGACTATCTTTGGCTTCCGCTTGCTGTTTGCCACTATGTTGAAACGACGGGGGATATGGATGCACTGGAAATACGCATTCCTTATCTGGAGGGATGCCCGCTTCAGCCTGGTGAAGAGTCTGTCTATGACACGCCGGTCATCAGCGGCACCGAAGAGACACTCTGGTTACACTGCGTCAAAGCTATTCACTATGGACTTCGCTTCGGGGAGCATGGCCTGCCGCTGATGGGGGCTGGTGACTGGAATGACGGGATGAACCGGGTGGGTATCGAAGGCAAAGGTGAAAGCGTCTGGCTGGGCTTCTTCCTGTACGACATTTTGCAGCGGTTTGCAGCGCTGGCGGATCGCAGGCTGGATGAAAGCGTCGCCGCGATGTGCCGTTCACAGGCTCTGCGCCTGCAAAGTAATCTCGAAGCCCACGCCTGGGATGGGGAATGGTACCGGCGTGGGTATTTTGACGATGGTACTCCCCTGGGATCGAAAACCTCACAGGACTGCCGGATTGATGCGATTGCGCAGAGCTGGTCTGTATTGTCCGGCGCCGCGAGCCCGGGGCGGTGCGCAAAGGCCATGCAGGCGCTGGATAAGCACCTTGTGGATAACGAAGGAGGGCTGATCAAACTGTTAACGCCTCCTTTTGACGGACACGGTCCAAATCCGGGCTACATACAGGGGTACCTGCCCGGTGTGCGGGAAAATGGAGGGCAGTATACGCATGGCGCCATCTGGGCAGTGATGGCCTTTGCCCGAATGGGGAATGCCGAACGAGCCTGGCAACTCTGGTCAATGCTCAACCCTGTAAATCATACCCTGAATGCGGGTCTGGTCGGGATTTATAAAGCTGAGCCTTATGTTATGAGTGCTGATGTCTACAGCGTCGCTCCCCATACCGGACGTGCAGGGTGGAGCTGGTATACCGGTTCCGCAGGCTGGGCCTGGCGTTTACTTACCGAGGAATTACTGGGGATAAAACGTTCCGGCACTGACTTTAGTGTTCATGCCCGGTTTCCGGATGAGTGGTCGTCTTTTTCTATGGCATATCAATATGGTGACAGCCATTATCAGATTAGTGTTTCACGTGGCGATGCAGAATATTGCGTGACGCTGGATGGTGTTCTCCTCCCTGATGACAGAATACCGCTGAAGGATGATGGACAAAACCATACGGTTGAGATCATTCAGAACTGACACTGATCCCGGAAGTGCATTAACGTCTGCCGTTAATGCGCTGATTATCCCTGAGAACATCAATCGCAGTCTGCATGGCGATTTTGTCATCCCGCCTTTTTTGTTTGTCCTGCATGACCTGAAGGTATTCCAGCAAGGTGCGGGTATTAATCGGTCGGCCCTGTTTACCCACAGCCAGCACGGCTTCGCCAAGAATAATTTTCACTGGCGGTAGTTGTGCCGGATACCAGTCGAGGGTGTCATCTGATTTCATCATAAATTTCTAACGGAAGGGTAGTGTATCATAAATCAGACGTTTAATTTTCAATATCTCTTCTTCTGGTTCAGTAATAAATTAACAGAACTTAAACCAGTTATTATTATATTAAAGCGTATAATAATTATTGTATTCCTCAGAGAGCTTTAATTATGTCTTACACAAAAGGACTCAGGCACTTTAAAGAAAGACCTGTTCATGTTGCCTGCCTAGTATGCGCACACAGAGCTGATCAGAAAGCAGGTAAATTAAGAAAAGATGTGCCCTGCCTGCGGACTGTTGTTCAGATCTTCAGAATGCTGGTGTATCGGCAGCTGATCAGCTTCTGCCACTTAACGTAAGTGATGTCGGGAAATGACAACATTTCTCCTGTACTGCAGTTGTCGAGGGTATGATAATGAAATCTAAAAAGTCAGTTTTTATTGAAGGACATATCCTGTCGAACAGCTGTCATGGGCAGGCCGGTCAGCCTTTCTGTATCCACAGGGTCGGTTTTAGTAATGGCAAATATGCAATTATCCGGGAAGCATTAGGCATATGTTTCAAACCTGGCGAAATTATTCAACGAAACGATTGTGAGTGGTTTTATAAACTTACCAAAATTCGGCTTCTTTCTTTTGAGTACCTTGATGATGATGAATCAAGAAGACAATTTCTTGAATATCAATGAGAAGTACTTGATTTTTTGCAGCATAACTTTGCTGGTTTACATTCATTTCTGACTCTCCAAATCGTTTACTCGGTGCGCCGTAAAGCCCCGTCCTTCTGGTCAGGGATATAAGGCGCGGTTTTCCTCCTAACTTTCTTTTGTTTAAAATAGCGGGATGAAATGACTACAGGCACTCAAATGCCGGTTAAGAGCAGATGGTCAACAGGAACGTGAAATGAGGTGCTTCGCGGGCGCGTGTCGTTTCGTTTTCAATCGTGCTCTGGCACGTCAGAATGAGAATCATGAGGCCGGAAATAAATATATTGCCTACACGAAAATGACCTCGTGGCTGGTTGAGTGGAAAAATGCCCATGAAACACAATGGATTAAAGATTCTCCCTCACCGCCATTGCAACAGTCACTGAAAGACCTTGATCGATAGGAATTTAAACCCTAAAAAGATTAAAAAAACACCCAAAAACGGATGTTTATTCA
>OBUV01000168.1_pt1 | contig 21084 bp, 19 predicted proteins | sample 1475971 | NCBI WGS metagenome assembly OBUV01 (sample SAMEA2579962, study PRJEB22360) | human gut metagenome | biome: human gut; feature: human-associated habitat; material: faeces | place: Denmark | collected 2008/2010
CGGTATGCACGGTGGTGTGAGAGGACGGGAGTTAATCACTCCCTCCTACTCGATTTTCACTTTCGAACCCCGGCAGAGTCGGTTTTCCGACAGGGGGGGTGGAATGCTGAGATCAGTGGTAAAACGATTTTTGAATGTTTAAAAAATTTTCCTTGACAGAAAAAAGCAAAGTGTATATAATTATTAGGCGTGCACAAACGCGTCATGTTTTTGTGCGCGCAACCAGGCTGAACGAAATACAGCAACCACAGACAATATCACAGGAGGTGAAAAGAATGCCAACATTTAACCAGTTAGTTAGAAAGGGAAGACAGACATCCGTAAAGAAATCCACAGCTCCGGCTCTGCAGAAGGGTTACAACTCCTTACAGAAGAGAGCTACTGATGTTTCCGCTCCTCAGAAGAGAGGTGTCTGCACAGCAGTTAAGACTGCCACACCTAAGAAGCCTAACTCAGCACTCAGAAAGATCGCCAGAGTACGTCTTTCTAACGGTATCGAAGTAACAAGCTACATTCCAGGTGAGGGTCATAACTTACAGGAGCATAGCGTTGTTTTAATCCGTGGCGGAAGAGTAAAGGACTTACCAGGTACCAGATATCATATCGTCAGAGGTACACTGGATACTGCCGGCGTAGCCAACAGAAAGCAGGCTCGTTCCAAATACGGTGCTAAGAGACCGAAAGACAAAAAATAATAATTAGAACCACATGATTGAATTTCTAGTGCCGGACTTTAGATATTGAACCTGTAGGTTGCAGGATTATATATAAGAGAACCGAGCGCGAACGCAACTTCAATGTTTGTGAGTACCTAAGATCTAATGAAGAGCTGTGGAACCTGCACAAAGCAGGCTCTGGCGGCGATATTAAGGAGGGAAGTAACGTGCCACGTAAAGGACATACTCAGAAGAGAGACGTATTAGCAGACCCGCTTTACAATAACAAGGTTGTTACCAAGTTAATCAACAACATCATGTTAGATGGTAAAAAGGGCGTTGCTCAGAAGATTGTATACGGTGCATTCGGCCGAGTAGAAGAAAAGACAGGCAAACCTGCCGTTGAAGTATTCGAAGAAGCGATGAACAACATCATGCCTGTACTGGAAGTAAAGGCAAAACGTATCGGTGGTGCCACCTATCAGGTGCCGATCGAAGTTAAGGCTGAGAGAAGACAGGCTTTAGCACTCAGATGGATCACTCTGTACTCCCGTAAGAGAGGCGAGAAGACCCAGGAAGAAAGACTGGCTAATGAGATTATGGATGCTGCCAACAACACTGGTGCTTCTGTAAAGAAGAAAGAAGACATGCACAAGATGGCAGAGGCAAACAAGGCATTTGCTCATTACAGATTCTAATAGGAGGAAAAAGCTTTGGCTGGAAGAGAATATCCATTGGAAAGAACCAGAAATATTGGTATTATGGCCCATATCGATGCTGGTAAAACAACATTGACAGAGCGTATCCTCTATTATACTGGTGTAAACTATAAAATCGGTGATACTCATGAGGGTACTGCTACCATGGACTGGATGGAGCAGGAGCAGGAAAGAGGTATCACAATCACTTCAGCTGCTACAACCTGCCACTGGACTCTGCAGGAACACTGCAAGGTGAAACCAGGCGCTTTAGAGCATCGTATCAATATTATCGATACTCCAGGCCACGTTGACTTTACAGTAGAGGTTGAGCGTTCCCTTCGTGTACTGGATGGCGCCGTAGGCGTGTTCTGTGCAAAGGGTGGAGTTGAGCCGCAGTCTGAGAACGTATGGCGTCAGGCGGATACCTACAATGTACCGCGTATGGCATTCATCAACAAGATGGATATCATGGGTGCGAACTTCTACGGTGCCGTTGATCAGATCAGAACCAGACTTGGCAAAAACGCAATCTGTCTTCAGCTGCCGATCGGCGCAGAAGATGAGTTTAAAGGTATTATCGATCTGTTCGAGATGCAGGCATATATCTACAATGACGAGAAGGGTGAGGATATTACCATCACTGAGATCCCTGAGGATATGCAAGTCGATGCCGAGCTTTATCATACCGAATTAGTAGAGAAAATCTGCGAGCTTGATGATGATCTGATGATGCAGTATTTGGAAGGGGAAGAGCCTTCTGTAGAGGAACTGAAGAAAGCACTGAGAAAAGCGACATGTGAATGTACAGCGATTCCGGTATGCTGTGGTACTGCCTACAGAAACAAAGGTGTTCAGAAGCTTCTTGATGCAATTGTAGAATTTATGCCTGCTCCGACCGATATCCCGTCCATCAAGGGTGTGGATATGGATGGCAATGAAATCGAGAGACATTCTTCCGATGACGAGCCGTTCTCAGCACTGGCATTTAAGATTATGACAGACCCGTTTGTGGGTAAGTTAGCATTCTTCCGTGTATACTCCGGAAGTATGAATTCCGGTTCTTACGTTCTCAATGCCACGAAGGGCAAGAAAGAGCGTGTTGGACGTATCCTTCAGATGCATGCCAACAAGAGACAGGAGTTAGATAAGGTTTATGCAGGAGATATTGCTGCTGCTGTAGGTTTCAAGACCACAACAACTGGCGATACTATCTGTGACGACCAGCATCCGGTTATCCTGGAATCCATGGAATTCCCGGAGCCTGTTATCGATATCGCAATCGAGCCAAAGACCAAAGCTGGTCAGGGCAAGATGGGCGAGGCGCTTGCAAAGCTTGCAGAAGAGGATCCGACCTTCAGAGCGAAGACAAACCAGGAGACCGGTCAGGTTATTATTTCCGGTATGGGCGAGCTTCATCTGGAGATCATTGTAGACCGTCTGCTGCGTGAGTTCAACGTAGAAGCTAACGTAGGTGCTCCTCAGGTTGCTTACAAGGAGACATTTACAAAGGCTGTTGACGTAGACAGCAAGTATGCGAAGCAGTCCGGTGGACGTGGACAGTACGGACACTGTAAGGTTCACTTTGAGCCGATGGATGCCAACGCAGAAGAACTGTTTAAGTTTGATTCCTCCGTTGTCGGCGGTGCTATTCCGAAGGAATATATCCCGGCAGTCGGTGAAGGTATTGAGGAAGCTTCCAAGTGCGGTATTCTTGGCGGATTCCCTGTACTGGGTGTTCATGCAACCGTATATGACGGTTCCTACCATGAGGTAGACTCCAGTGAAATGGCATTCCACATCGCCGGTTCCATGGCGTTCAAGGATGCGATGCACAAAGCAGGAGCTATCTTACTTGAGCCGATCATGAAGGTTGAAGTAACCATGCCGGAAGAATACATGGGTGATGTTATCGGTGATATCAACTCCCGTCGTGGCCGTATCGAAGGTATGGATGACTTAGGCGGCGGTAAGATTGTCAGAGCATTCGTTCCGCTGGCAGAGATGTTTGGCTACTCCACAGATTTACGTTCCAAAACACAGGGACGTGGTAACTACTCTATGTTCTTCGAGAAGTATGAGCCAGTACCAAAATCTGTACAGGAGAAGGTGCTTGCTGAGAAAAACGGTAAATAATCCGTTGATCCCCAAAAGGACTTCAGCAGGCCGGAAAATCCGGGTACTAAATGGACTCCGAGCGGCTTAAAACCGCCCGGAATCCATCAAATAGGCTTGAAAATAGTGCATAAATAGCATATAATAAAAGACAGCCTAACATAAAAATGAAAGCTCAAAAGAGCACAAATTAAGGAGGACGTTATAAAATGGGCAAAGCTAAATTTGAAAGAACCAAACCGCATTGTAACATCGGTACCATTGGTCACGTTGACCATGGTAAAACAACTTTAACAGCTGCTATCACAAAGACTCTTCATGAGAGATTAGGTACTGGTGAGGCTGTTGCTTTCGAGAACATCGATAAGGCTCCGGAAGAGAGAGAGCGTGGTATCACAATCTCTACTGCTCACGTTGAGTACGAGACAGAGAAGAGACACTATGCACACGTTGACTGCCCAGGCCATGCTGACTATGTAAAGAACATGATCACTGGTGCTGCTCAGATGGACGGCGCTATCCTTGTTGTTGCTGCTACCGATGGTGTTATGGCTCAGACAAGAGAGCACATCCTGCTTTCCCGTCAGGTAGGCGTTCCTTATATCGTAGTATTCATGAATAAGTGCGATATGGTTGACGATGCCGAGTTACTTGAATTAGTAGACATGGAAATCCGTGAACTCTTAAACGAGTATGAATTCCCGGGCGATGATACACCAATCATCCAGGGTTCTGCATTAAAGGCTCTTGAAGATCCGACCAGCGAGTGGGGCGACAAGATTCTTGAATTAATGAACGCTGTAGACGAGTGGGTTCCAGATCCGGTTCGTGAAACAGACAAGCCATTCTTAATGCCGGTAGAGGACGTATTCTCTATCACAGGCCGTGGTACTGTTGCTACAGGTAGAGTAGAGCGTGGTACATTACACGTATCTGATGAAGTTGAAATCGTTGGTATCCATGAAGAGACCCGTAAGGTTGTTGTTACAGGTATCGAAATGTTCCGTAAGCTGTTAGACGAGGCTCAGGCTGGTGATAACATCGGTGCATTACTTCGTGGTGTTCAGAGAACTGAAATCGAAAGAGGACAGTGTCTTGTTAAACCAGGTTCTGTAAAGTGCCACAAGAAATTTACAGCTCAGGTTTACGTTTTAACAAAAGATGAAGGTGGACGTCATACTCCTTTCTTCAACAACTACAGACCTCAGTTCTACTTCAGAACAACTGACGTAACTGGTGTATGTGATCTTCCAGAAGGCGTAGAGATGTGTATGCCTGGCGATAACGTAGAGATGACTGTAGAGTTAATCCACCCAGTAGCTATGGAGCAGGGTCTTCGTTTCGCTATCCGTGAAGGCGGCAGAACCGTTGGATCAGGAAAGGTTGCTACAATTATTGAATAATGCGTAAGCAATGAGCAGTGCAAAAATAAATGCGGAAACACCCGGAGGAGAGCTCGCTCTTCGCCGGGTGTTTTTGCATTTATTTTTATAGGGCGAAAGCCCGGAGCTTCTTGTTCGCCGACTTTGCGGACAAGAAGATGCACTGCGGATTAGCGGGAGGCCAAAGGAGGAATACCTATGAAACTATTTATCAGTGCCGACATCGAAGGCTGTGCCGGTCTAAGCTTTACCGAAGAAACACACAAAAATGAAGCTGTATATCAAAGATACGCCGAAGAAATGACAAGAGAAGTCGTGTTAGTATGTGAGGCGGCCCATGCCGCCGGAGCAGACACCATTGTAGTAAAAGACGGCCACGGAGATGCCTCCAATATAAACCCTCTTGCGATGCCGGAGTACGTTACGCTGATCCGAGGAAAGAGTGGTCATCCATACAACATGATGTTCGGACTTGACGAAACCTTTGACGGAGTCTTTTTCCTTGGATACCATGCGGCCGCCGGCAGTCCGGAATTTGCAGTCAGCCATACGTCTACGGGAAACAGCCAGTACATCCGTCTAAACGGCCGTTACATGAGTGAATTTATGCTAAACACCTACACGGCTTATTCACTGGGGATTCCCGTTTTGTTTCTGTCCGGCGACGAAGCTGTGTGCCGGGATGCCAGAGAACTGGCACCACATATCGCTGCTGCCGGAATAAAACACGGCACAGGCGGCGCTACGTTCTGTGTCCCGCAGTCCGTAGTGGACAGGCGTCTCCGGGAAGCGGCCGGAACCGCTGTGGAAAACTTAAAGGGATCCCTAATACCGGCAGTCGCACTTCCTGACGAATTTATTTATGAAGTAACGTACAAAGACTGGAAAAAGGCTTACCAGATGTCCTTTTACCCGGGCATGGAGCGTGTGGACCGTTTTACGAACCGCCTGAAAACCGAACACTGGCTGGAGGTTGTCACAGCACACAGCTTCGTCGTTTACTAGAGCATGTCTGTACCAATATTGTAAGTAAATTTAGAATTCCGTAATAAAAACGTTATTGCAAATGGCAGGGCAATTGGGTATCATGGTAGGGTACATATAGTCAGACATCACGGAGGGAACAGGAATGGATAGTAAGTTGATACGAAAAGGAGCGGCAGGCATACTGATTACAGTGCTCTTGTGTTTTACCGGTGTGTTTGCTTCATTTGCCAGTACGGAGGAAACTGCGGACGCAGCGGAAGCTGAGACACAGGGGCCAAAGGTGGAGTCGTCAATCACCTCCTGCCTGATCAATCCCGATAAGAAGAGTGTGACGGTAAAGGTCACCAGCAGCGGAGACATGACCGGTACGGATGGAGTTCTCTATCTGGTGGAGCAGAAGCCGTATCAGAAGGATTTAGAGGGACGCCTCGATTATGCGGGAGCTGCGGCGTTCGGAACAGAAGTTACCTATCAGTTTCCGCTTAACAAGGGAACTGCGGATGACCGGTTATACAGCCGGTTCGTGGCAGCGGTCTGGGATGGAACAAAATATATCGAAGTCAGCGAGCCGCATTATATAACAAATCCCGAGGCGGTAGCGTCCAACACGGCTGAATTTAATGATCCGCTGACGAAAAAAGGGCTTAATATCGAACTTAATATGCTTGCGGATGCGTTTGAACTGGGTGTCAAGCACGTAGGTACCAACATTGCGTTCCATCAGATTCTGGGACAGGGAATTGATTACCAGTACGATGGGAAGACGTATCACTTTGATAAGCGTGTCATCGAGGATTACGACAGGACCATAAGCGCACTTTCCGGGAAAGGCATGACGGTTACGGCTATTATTTTAAATGGCTGGAATGATGCTACACCGGACCTGATCTATCCCGGTACCAAAAAGTCCTCCAATGCATTTTATTATCTGTTTAATGCAGCGACAGAGGCCGGTTTCGAGCAGACAAAGGCGATTGCCTCCTTCCTTGCAGAGCGCTATGACGGTTCCAATCCGGATCAGGGCAAGATATCCAACTGGATTATCGGCAATGAGATCAATAACCAACAGTGGAACTATACCGGCGCATGGGATTTGAACAGCTACGTTCAGGCGTATCAGGATGCGTTCCGCGTGTTCTATACGGCAATCAAGAGCGTCAGCGCCAATGACAGGGTGTATTTCTCTCTGGATTACAACTGGAACAATGAGATTGACAATAAGTTAAAGTATGGCGGAAAGAATATTGTAGATACGTTTAATTCCATCGCGGCGGTTCAGGGCCAGATGGACTGGGGACTGTCTTACCATCCATATCCGGCGCCGATGACAGAACCGGAGTTCTGGGATGATGCTCAGACCGGATGGATTACCAATGATTTTAATTCGCCGGTCATTAATTTTGCAAACCTGAATCTTCTGACGGATTACATGGCACAGTCTGCATTCCGCTCACCGACCGGAGATGTACGCCATATTATCCTTACGGAAGAAGGCTTTACGGCCAAGAGTCCGACAAGAGGAGACATTCCACAGATTCAGGCGGCAGCATTTGCCTATTCTTATTATCTGGTGGACAGTAATCCCTACATTGACGCTTATATTTTAAGCCGTCAGGTAGATGCACCGCTGGAGGTGCGGAGCGGGCTGGCTTTTGGCCTGTGGGAATGCGATATGAACAAGGGTGATACCATTGTGGCCACAAGACGCCGTAAGATATGGCAGGTATTCCGGGATATTGACAAGAAAAAATATACGCTGGAAGCCACAGATTTTGCAAAACCAATTGTAGGCATTAACAAATGGTCCGATATCATTCCGAATTTCAGATGGAGAGCCATGGAACAGTAGAGAACGGGCGGGAGGAGTCTGAAACTTCACCGGAGACGTGGATCTCCTATGACAGCCGGACTCCATGCCCTTTATAGAAAATGAACGTGATTGTATGACACAAAACGTATGTGTCGGCCAGTCACGTTTATTTTTATAGTAAGACCGGAGGCCTGACTGGATAGTTCAGGAAACGGCCTGATGAAATGGGGGAAAACGAATATGATAGAAGAGAAAACAGGGAAGAAGAGAGAGATGCAGGGAAAGAATGGAAAGAAAAATAGCCAGAAAAGGGATGATCCGTATAATCTTGTCATACTGGAAAAAAGAAGCAGTGAACTGATTGCCTGTCTGACCGGAATCTGGCGGCGCTCTGTAAAGGAGACCCATCTTTTTCTCAATGATCAGGAGATCAGAAAAATAGAAGCGTATGTTCCGGAGGCGCTTCTTGAGGTTCCTGTACTGATCATTGCTGTCAATGCAGAGAATGAGCCGGCCGCCTTTATGGGGGCGGATGGCGGGCGGCTTGAAATGCTGTTTATAGAACCGGAGGAACGTGGAAAGGGGCTGGGCGGGCGGCTTCTTGCCTATGGGATTGAGAAGCTTGGAATACGGGAACTGTGTGTAAATGAACAAAACCCGCAGGCGAAAGGCTTCTATGAACATATGGGGTTTACCTGTTACAAAAGGACGGATACGGATGAACAGGGAAATCCTTATCCGCTGCTGTATATGCGTCTGAGTGAGAGAAAGGACGTACCTGTTTAATCTTCGACAGGTACGTCCTTTTTACGGCTCCCAGGAGCCTGATCCAATCTTCTGTTACTGCTGATAACTCAGTGCGGCATACGCATCAAGTATTCCGCCGCTTACCATCTTTCCGCTTAACTGGTCTGATTTACGGCTGGAATTCAGCAGAATATTTTTCACATCCTGAAGGGAAAGCTCGGGGCGGTAAGAATAGAGCATTGCGGCGACTCCGGTTACCATGGGGGCCGCCATGGAGGTGCCGCTCATGAAACCGTAATCATTGCCGGGCAGCGTGCTGACGATATAGGTTCCGGGAGCTGCAATATCCACGCTTGCGGCGCCATAATTGGAGTCACGGCTTAAGTTCCCGTCAAACAGTAAATTGGCAACGGAAATGACATTGTCAAATGGAAACGATGCGGGATAAACGGGATAGAGATCGGTGTCATATCCCTTCCCGGCGAAACCGCCGTTGCCGCAGGCGACGATGAACAGCATCTTTGAATTCTGCATGGTCTGGGCCAGCGCTTCGTTATAAGAGGAGGTTCCCATACTCAGGTTGCAGATGGAGGCGCCATTGGCTTCCGCATAGTGGATCGCCTCGATTACGGAGTCCGGGGAACCGGTTCCGTCACTGCCGCCCAAGGCCTTCAGCGACATGATCTTTACGTAACTGTTATCCGTGATGCCGGCGATTCCATAGGAGCCCCGAACCGCAGCGATGGTACCGGCGGCGTGAGTGCCGTGGCTGTCTTCCTCTCCAACAAATATCTGGCTGTTGCCGGAATAAAAGTTCCAGCCGTGAATATCATCCACGTAACCGTTTCCGTCATTGTCGATTCCGTCACCGGGGATTTCACCGGGATTCGTCCACATGGCATTGGAAAATTCCTGATGATTATAATCGATCCCTGTGTCAATGATGGCAACGACGACGGAACGCTTATGTTCGGACTGGTCATAGAGGTCCCAGGCGGGACGAATGTTAATATCGACGCCGGTAACTGCATCGGTAACCGTCGACTCAAAGTCTCCGGGGCCCAGCCCGGGAAGACCGAAACCGCCTTTGCCGCGGGAGTAAATATTGTCAGCGGCCTGAAATTTCGCTTTTATCTCAACGAGCTGAAATTCACCGTCATTTTTAAGTCCCCACTGATAGGTGGAAAACTGATCTGCCGGGGATAAGTTTACAACTCCCGGACCCAGCGCAAAGGCCTGCAGGGGCTGGCCGCTCTGGCTGATGGACAGCATATCTTCCTGTGCCGTCTTCCCGGAAGCCGTCATATCACTGGCCGAACCGGACATGGAACCGGAAGCTGGAATCCATGGGTTCACGGCATATGCGGTGATAGCAAGGGCGAAAGAAAGACTGACTGCACACATTCTTTTCTTCATTCTGATGATTCTCCTTATGCCAGGGCCTGTTTGAAAATTCATTCCCGCACAGCTGAGTGGAAGCTGCGTTCAAACACACCCCGGGAACATTTTTCTTTAGTATACCATAATCCCCAGGCAAAGGAGTGGAAAAATATGTGAAAATTCCCTTAATATTTTCTCACCAGACTGGCCAGAGCCGAGGCCAGCGCCTCATGCCCTTCTTTTGTCAAGTGCATATAATCGATTTTATTGTTTTCTTTCACGACAGTGTTGGCGTCAAAGAAGTGACAGCCCATAAGCTCTGCGATCTTTTTGTATTCACTGGAAAGACCTTCCGATTTTTCTGCGCAGCCACGTCCCATGGTGGCGCCCACAGCCGTAGTTTCATACTCTTTCTCGATATTTTTTGGAACCACCACCAGAATATTGGGCCGTTTATCATGCCAGCAGTCTGTCGTAGAGATGGCCTTTGCAATCAGACGTTTAAGGCCCAGCGCAATACAGGCGGCAGATGCGCCGAATCGTTCCTTGGTATCGTTGGTTCCCAGCATGATGATCAGTAAATCTACGGGTTCATGGCTCATAAGGCATGGATAAATATAATCCAGCCCGGAAAGTCCCTCGTGGATCGGATCGTCAAAGCAGGTGGTGCGGCCGGATAATCCTTCCTCGAATACGAGATAATCGTCTCCCAGCTTCTTTTCAAGAAGCCGCGGCCAGCGTTCATTCTCATTAAAACGTCCGTCATTTGCGGCACAGTAACCGTGGGTATTGGAATCTCCATAGCATACAATGTGTTTTTTCATGATATCCTCCTAAAATAAAAGAGAGGATGCAGCCTGCAAGCAGGTACATCCTCTCAGACTGTTTTTTAAGTCTTTTATAAATCTTTTGTATCCTCAACTGCTTTTCTGATATCCCGGTAGAGTTCCACCAGCTTCGGATCATCCAGGGCAACCGGAAGGAATGGAAGTCTGGGATCGCCCATCGGACAGCCGTCGAGGGAGATGATGCCTTTTACTGCACCATGCATGGACGGGAAGGAACAGAGGCGGTAAATGAGCGGGGTAACGAGATTCTGAACCTCTCTGGCCTTTTCCCATTCGCCGCGGTTAACCAGTTCATCCATCTTTAAGTATAATTCCGGCATGGCTCCGTATGTACCTCCGATCCCGGCGTCAGCTCCCATCAGACGTCCGGCGATGAACTGCTCGTCCGGTCCGTTAAATACGATGAAATCCCTGCCTCCGGCCAGCTTAAAGCGCAGGATATCCTGTGCCGGATCGGAGGAACATTTCACTCCGGCCACACGCTCGTTCTCCAGCATGCGTCCGAACAGCCCCATGGACAGATTGAATCCGGTCAGCTGCGGGATGTTATAGATGAAGAAAGGAAGATCGGCAGCCTCGGTAATTTTTGTCCAGTGCTGGTATACACTTTCCTCGCTCATGTGGTAATATACACAGGGAACTGCAGAAGTAGCGTCGGCGCCTGCAGCCTCTGCATGCTTTGCGAGTTCGGCGGAATGTCTCGTATCAGGACAGCCTACATGGACGATGATATTCATGCGTCCTGCCGCTTCCTTTACAACAGTTTCCGTCACAGCCTTTCTTTCTTCCGAATCGAGAAGGAAGCCTTCGCCGGTACTGCCGCAGACATACATCTGCTTGATACCCTTGCTGCAGAAATAGTTAACAACGGCTTTAGTCGCTTCCAAATCAACATCACCATTCTTATCAAAAGGTGTGTTGAGGGCAACAGTAACGTGTTTGAATTTGTTGATGTCATACTTTGACATAATACATACCTGCCTTTTCAATTATTATAATAATTCAACAGTATCTGTGTGTATCATATCATCATTACTGGCAGAAATCAATAAAAATAAAAACTTTTTTTTATTTAATGTTTGTATTGAAAATATTTTTTATACGTGCTATGATTAAAACAGTTAAAAATCCCAAAATCAGTAAAAAATATAAGAGGGGGTATCTAATATGGATTATTCAGTACTGGAACGAATCAGAGGTGGTCTGATCGTATCCTGTCAGGCATTAGAGGAGGAACCGCTGCACAGCTCCTACATTATGTCCAGAATGGCATACGCGGCGAAAGAGGGCGGCGCAGTTGGCATCAGGGCCAACACCGTGGCAGATATTGTGGAAATTAAAAAGACGGTGGATCTTCCGGTAATTGGAATTATTAAAAAAGTTTATGGAGACTGTGACGTCTATATTACGCCTACCATGAAAGAGGTGGACGCACTTGTCGAGTGTGGAGTGGATATTATTGCGACAGACTGTACCGACCGTATCAGGCCGGATGGGAAGACTCTGGACGAGTTCTTCGCGGAAGTACGCGCCAAATACCCGGATCAGCTCTTTATGGCGGACTGTTCCTGTTATGAGGAAGGCCTTCATGCCGCACAGATCGGACTCGATCTGGTCGGAACGACGATGAACGGCTACACGGAGTATACGAAGGGAGCAGTTCTCCCTGATTTTGATCTGATGAAGCGCCTTGTCGAGACCTGCGGCAAGCCGGTGATCGCGGAGGGCGGGATCTGGTCGCCGGAGCAGTTAAAGGCGGCTCTCGACACCGGAGTACTGGCTGCAGTTGTAGGTACCGCAATCACGAGGCCGAGAGATATTACGAGACATTTTGTAGCGGCAATACAGTAAAGAATAGGTGTGTAAGACGGACAAAGAGGCCAGAAAAGTTAGTTTCTTTGTCCTTTTTCTATCAGGAGGAGATTGTTATGAGGATTGCGGCACTGGATATCGGAGGAACCTCCATCAAGTCTGGAATCTGGAATGGACAGGACATGGTGGGAGTGAAGGAGCATGCCACCAATGCAAAAAATGGGGGACGGTATGTAATGGAGCGCGCAGTGGAGATACTCCGTCAGTACGATGATTTTGAAGCCATTGGAATCAGCACCGCCGGACAGGTAAATTCCGCAGAAGGATGCATCCGTTATGCAAATGAAAACATTCCCGGATATACCGGGATGAAGGTTCGGGAGATTATGGAGAGAGAGTTCCATGTGCCTGCCGCTGTGGAGAATGATGTTAACGCGGCAGCCATCGGAGAAGGCCAGTTCGGAGCGGGAAGGGCATTTAAAGATTTTCTATGCATCACCTATGGAACCGGAGTTGGCGGAGCGATTGTCATGAATAAGCAGATCTATACCGGAAACGATGGCTCGGCGGGAGAATTCGGCGGGATTATGATTCATCCTGAGGACAGTGTGTATGGAGAACCTTTCTGCGGATGTTACGAAAAATATGCGTCGACTACAGCGCTGGTGAGGAAGGCCATGGCTTACAACCGGGATCTGGACAATGGGAGAAAGATATTTGCCAGACTGGATGATCCGAAAGTGAGAGACATTGTGAACAGCTGGATTGATGAGATTGTGTATGGACTGATTACCGTTATCCATATTTTCAATCCGGCCTGCATCGTTTTAGGCGGCGGCGTCATGGCACAGCCTTATATTTTAAATGAGGTGAAGCAGAAGGCGGCAGCCAGGATTATGAGCAGCTTCCGCAATGCAGAGCTGTGTCAGGCACAGCTTGGCAACCGTGCCGGCCTGATGGGGGCGGCTTATCTGGCAGGCATTCGATTGGATCAGGAGGCACAGGTGTAATTGTTTTATTAGTGAACACAATAAAACAAAAATGTATACAATATTACAAGTGCCTGCAAGGGTTATTTGTAAATCGGATAAAAAATACATAAATCATAAAAAGGAAAAAAATTTTTTCTATTCAATGTTGACAAAATAAATTTTCAGTAATATAATGAGTTTATCAACAACGAGGGCGTGACGGATGAAGGACCAATGATCCATTACGCCTTTTTATTTCGAAAAAGGAGGAAGTATTGCATGAAATTGAAAAAAATCTTTTCTTTGGGACTGGCAGCAGCAATGACAGCATCTTTACTGGCAGGGTGTGGATCCGGTAACCCGGCGAGTTCGACCACAGCTGCCACCACGGGGGGACAGGCAGAGACGACAGCCGCACCGGCAGAGCCGGCAGCAGGGGACTCTGGTGTTCTTTACAGCAACGGCGGTCCTACGGAGTTCTTTGAGACACCGTGGCTGAATCCCGGCACCTATATGTACAACAAGACTCTCTATGCACATCTGATTTTTGCTGATGAGAACCTGGCGCCTGTAAGCGGCGAGGGAGATTTGGCCAAGTCCTATGAGATGTCGGACGACGGAATGACGCTGGCCTTTGAGCTGAGAGATAATATTTTCTGGCATGACGGCGAAGCGATTACTGCCGACGATATTCAGTGGAGTATCGAGTATGCACTGAAAACAACGGTATTAAACTCCGTATTCCGTTCCACCTTTGAAGCGTTAAAGGGTGCGGCGGCTTATGAAGACGGAAGTGCCGAACACATCGAAGGAATTGCCGTTGACGGAAACAAGATTACGCTGACCTTTGAGAAGGTTGCACCGGACGCACTGCTGACATTTACGCAGTTTGCTCCTCTGCCTAAGAAGTATCTGGCCGATACAGATCCGATTTCCTTACAGCAGGCCAAGTACTTCCAGAGCCCCATCGGTTCCGGCCCATTCATGGTGGATGAGGTTCAGATGAACAACTACACCACGTTAAAGCCGTTTGACAAGTACTACGGCGGAACAGCAAACTTCACCATCCACTTAAATCCGAGTGCAGGCGACAGCGACGCGAACTTCGTAACGAATGCGAAGGCAGGCAAGCTGGATTACGCTTATACGAAGAACATCGCCGATGTCAAGGCACTGGAAGGAACACCGGGACTGACCATCGACACCGTAAACGTACGTTATACCCGTCTTATGTATTTAAACAAGTTTGATAAAAAGGATGGGAAAAAAGCTCCTCTGGCCGATGAGAGAGTGCGCCAGGCCATCGCTTACGCACTGGACATGAAGTCGATCTTAGACGGCGTTTTCGAGGGGGCTGCACTTCCTGCAAACAGCCTGACACCAGACGGAGCAGACAAGGTGGACGGACTGAACAATTACGATTACAATCCGGAAAAAGCAAAGGAACTGTTAAAGGAAGCAAACTGGGATCCGAATACAGAGCTTGATGTTGTTTATTACTATACAGATCAGATGACACAGGATCTTATGGCGATCATTCAGCAGTACCTTGCAGAAGTAGGCATTAAGATGAACGCAAGACTGGTGGAAGGCGATCTGGCCACCATCCTCTGGAAAGCTCCGGAAGATCCGGTTAACGGACCGAGTGCAGTTGACTGGGATATGTGCTATGCAGCCAATGCGGCATTATCCTTACATGAGTACTACGACAGATACCAGACCGGTTATTCCATCAACTCCCATACACCGAGTGATCCGAAGCTGGACGAACTCATCGCGGCTACCAATTCTTCTGTAGATGCTGAAGTTCAGAGAAAGGCATTCTTCGAATTACAGAAGTATGAGAATGAAACATTATTCGAACTTCCGCTTTACTATCAGCCAATCTTCCTGCTGCAGAGCGATAAGATTGTAAAAGGTGCGAAACTTGGCAACCCGCAGTTTAACTACAACTGGGATATTCAGAACTGGGAAATCAAGTAACATATACATTGAATGGTCACATTCAGGAGGTGCTGTTAAGGGATTGTATGTATCAGGTACAGTCCCTTAACTTTTAAGAAAGGTGATAAAATGGCTAAATACACAATTAAAAAAATTCTTGGTATGATTCCCATGCTGTTGATCATTACGTTTATTATTTACTGGCTTCTGGATTTAACACCCGGCGATCCCGTGTCGTACCTGATGGATCCGGAGGCGCTTGCGAGGCTGACTGCCGAGCAGGTGGCGGCGCTGCGCGCGCAGTATGGACTGGATGATCCGTTTTTTATCCGTTATTTTAAATGGCTGGGCCGCCTGCTGACCGGCGACTTTGGCTACAGTTCTTCCAGCGGAGTGCCTGTAATCCAGATCATGGCGGAACGGCTTCCGGCAACCCTCGAGCTGGCGGTAGCGGCACTTTGTATCTCAACCGTATTAGGAAGTATTCTCGGTGTTCTGGGCGCGGTCTACAAAGGAACCATCGGCGACAACGTTCTGACCGTAGCCGGTATGATCGGCGTTTCTATTCCTCAGTTCTTCTTCGGTGTCTGTGCAATCTTAATTTTCGCATTAAACTTAGGCTGGCTTCCGGTTGGAGGACGAACCGATCCGACCGTGGTCAATTTTGCAGGGCGAATCAAGTATCTCGTGATGCCGGCCCTGGTTCTGGGAATCTCCATGACAGCCGGCGTTATGCGGTATGCCAGAAGCAGCATGCTGGATACCATGAACAAGGATTACATAAAAACGGCCCGGAGCAAGGGGCTCTCTGAATTCCGGGTCAATTTGGTACACGGTTTCCGCGTATCCTTAACACCTGTTATCGTCCTGGTGGGCTTCCGTCTTCCGACTCTGATCGCAGGTTCCGTAGTTATCGAGACCGTATTCCAGTGGCCTGGAATCGGAAGTGCATTCAATACGGCGGTTCGTTCGCAGAACTATAATCTGGTCATGATGCTGGCGCTGTTATTCGTCTTCATGACACTGTTTGCCAGTACGCTGGTGGACATCCTGACTGCCGCTTTAGACCCGCGTATTAAGCTGGAACGATAGGAGGGACGGAAGATGAGTATAAAATCAAAACAGTTGCATTTAAACCGAAAGTTTGACCAGATCCGGCAGATGGAGGAAGCCGGGGAGCTGAAGAACAGGAAATCAGGCAACCGGGCGCTGCGAAAGCTATTGAATAACCGTCTCGCCATTGTGGGAGGCGTGATATTTCTGATAATCCTTCTGGCCTGTATCTTTGCTCCGCTTTTAACCGGCTATTCGCCGAAGGCTGTGGATATGAAATCCATTTTAAAGCCGCCGTCCGGCGAGCACTGGTTTGGAACGGACAAGATCGGCCGGGATGTATTTGCACGTGTCTTATACGGCGGCCGCATGTCCATCGCGATCGGATTCGGAAGCGCCCTGGGCTGTGCGTTCATCGGCGTTCTGCTGGGATGCTACAGCGGCTACCGCGGCGGCTGGTTCGACAGGCTGATGGTCCGTATCTCCGAAGTGTTCATGTCTATTCCGCAGCTGATTCTCGTTATGATGCTGGTAGCAATTATGGGACAGAGCGCGAAAAATATTGTGATTATCTTTATCATCTGCGGCTGGGGCTCCTGTTTCCGAATGGCCAGATCACAGGTTTTATCCATCCGGGAGGAGGAATACGTACAGTCCTTAAAGGTGTTCGGACTCAATCCGTTTATCATTTGTTATAAGCATATACTGCCGAACGCCTTAAGCCCGATTATTGTCAATGTTACACTTAGTACAGCCATGTTTATCCTGGAAGAGGCTTCGTTAAGCTTCTTAGGCCTGGGCGTACCGCTGGAAGTCCCGACCTGGGGCAATATATTGAACGCGGCTCAGGATATGTTTACCCTTCAGAATAACTGGTGGATGTGGCTCCCAACCGGTATTGTGGTTTCCTTATTCGTCATGAGCATCAACTTCATGGGCGACGGCATCAGAGATACCACAGATCCGACACAGCAGGGCTAGGAGGCAGGATATGAGCGATAATGTAGTAATTTCTGTTAAAAATTTAAAGACGTATTTCTATACGAATGAGCGCTGCAACCGGGCGATCAATGGTGTTTCCATGGACATTAAAAGCGGCAAGACACTCTGCATTGTAGGAGAGTCCGGCTGCGGCAAGAGTGTGACGGCTACTTCCATCATGCAGCTGCTTCCCAAGCTTTCCAGGATTGAGGAAGGGGAAATTATCTATCACAGCGGGGATAAGCGGGGAGATATTAAGATCCATGAACTGGAGAGAAATGGAAAAGAAATGAGAGATATCCGCGGAAAGGATATCGCCATGATCTTCCAGGATCCCATGACTGCGCTGAACCCGGTCTATACGATCGGCTGGCAGATTGAAGAGATGATCCGTTCCCACAACAAGAATGTGACGAAGAAGGAGGCCAGGGAAACCGCCTTAAAGCTTCTGACCGACATGGGAATTCCGAATCCCCAGAAGAGAATCGACCAGTACCCTCACGAATTCTCAGGCGGTATGCGGCAGCGCGCCATGATTGCCATGGCTATGAGCTGCAATCCGAAGGTTCTGATTGCCGACGAACCTACCACAGCTCTCGACGTGACCATTCAGGCTCAGATTTTCGAGCTGATGGATCACTTAAAGAAGAACTACAACACGGCGATTATGCTGATTACCCATGATATGGGCGTGGTCTGTGAACTGGCCGACGATGTGGCCGTCATGTATATGGGCAACATCATTGAAAGCGGCTCTGCGGAGGAAGTGCTGGATCATCCGACCCATCCGTATACGAGGGCGTTATTAAAGTCCATCCCGGTTCTGGGAAGAGGCGCGGCTCAGGACATCAACCCGATCAAGGGTTCCACGCCGGATCCATACAACAGGCCGGCTGGATGCCAGTTCGCGCCGCGGTGCGACTACGCCTGTCCGGAATGCGATAAATGCATGCCGGAGGAGGTTCAGCTTGGCGGAACTCACATGGTACGATGCGCACGGTATCAGGAGGTGACAAACGATGGCAGATAAGAGTAAAGAAAAGAATAAAGAAGCGCTGCTCACAATTAAAGGATTAAAAACGTATTTTCCCGTGAAAGGCGGCTTTATGGGAAAGACCCAGAACTACGTCCAGGCCGTTAATGACATAGACTTAACGATTTACAAAGGGGAGACCCTGGGCCTGGTGGGCGAGTCCGGATGCGGAAAGACGACGCTGGGAAAAACAATCCTTCAGCTCTACAAGCCGACGGAGGGGGAGATGATCTATGAATTTGAGAATGGCCCCCGCAATCTGGAGAAGTTAACCAGTGCAGAGATGGATGAGGCCAGAAAAAAGATTCAGATTGTATTTCAGGATCCCCAGTCCTCCTTAAATCCCTCCTTCACAATCTATCAGTCCCTGTCCGATCCTCTGAAGAAATTCGGAGTCAGGACGAAAGAGGAGAGACGAAAGATCATCGGCGATCTTCTGGAGGCTGTAAATATGAGACGGGAATATATGGACCGCTTTCCTCATGAATTTTCAGGCGGACAGAGACAGCGAATCGGGATCGCCAGGGCACTGTGCATCAATCCGGAGCTGGTAATCTGCGACGAGGCGGTCAGTGCGCTGGATGTGTCGATCCAGGCTCAGGTATTAAACCTGTTAAAGAAACTGAAGGAAGAGCGTAATCTGACCTATATCTTTATCACGCATGATTTGAGCGTGGTAGAGTATATCAGCGACAGAATTGCAGTGATGTATCTCGGAAGAATTGTAGAGCTGGCCGATGCGGATGAACTGTACCGCAATACGATCCATCCCTATACCCAGGCTCTTCTGTCTGCGATTCCGGTAGCGGATATCCATCATAAGAAAAAGAGGATAATTCTGGAGGGGGATGTACCTTCTCCGATGAATCCGCCATCGGGCTGCCATTTCCATGGAAGGTGCAGCCAGTGCCGGGAAATCTGTAAGAACCAGAGACCGGAACTTAAGAAGTATGAGATTGACGGGCGTGAGCATTACGTCGCCTGCCATTTTGCAGAGGAAAATATGAAACATGCGGCTGAAAAACGAAATAACATGTGATGTGCTTGTCATGGGGGCCGGGATCGCGGGCATTATGGCTGCGATCTCAGCCGCCGAAGCGGGGGCGGATGTCTGTATTACAAGCGGTACATGCATCTGCTCCGGTTCCAGCTTTTATCCGGGGACATGGGGGCTGGGACTTGTCGGGCCCGAGAGTGAAGCGGACGAAGAAGATTTGGAATCCGTGATTTTAAATGTCGGTGAAGGCATGGCGGATCCGGAGCTGGTCTCTGTCCTGGTCAGCCATATCCACAGGGGCACAGAGCGGTTAAAAGCATTTGGAATCCAGCTGAAGGAAGCTGAACAGAAAGGGGAGAAAGAATTCATCCCCTGTTTTGATTATAAAAACAGAGACTGGCACGGGATCGTGAAAGACAGCGCACGGAAGGTTTTCCAGGCGCGTTTGGAGGAGCTGGGAGTCAGAAGCTTTCCGGGTACCCGGATTTTGCAGTTTATTATGACGGAAGGACGGGTGACCGGCGCGGTGGCGATTGCGGAAAAGAAGGGTCTCACCGCGTTCTCCTGTAAAAGTCTGGTGGTGGCTTCCGGAGGTCTGGGAGGACTGTTTCAGTACCGGCTGAATACGGATGACGTGACCGGCCTCGGTCAGTATCTGGCCCTCCGGTCCGGGGCAAAGCTGGTAAATATCGAATTTATGCAGATGATGCCAGGATATCTGTCGCCGGCGCCGAAGACGATCTACAATGAAAAGGTATTCAAGTACAGTAATTTCTGCCGTCAGGATACGGGGCGGTCTGTCTTTGAGGACTGGCGGAAAGAAGACTTAGAAGAGCGGATGAACGTCCGCTCCACCCATGGTCCCTTTACGTCCAGACTTTTATCTGCACCGGTAGACATCAGACTGTTCACGGAATTTTTAAGGAATCCAAAGGGCGTTACGGTGACATACCAGGATTCTTTAAAGCAAAATCAGCCGGAATTTGTCAGAACCTATTTTGAATGGCTGAAAGAGGAGAAGCATTTGACGATCGACGATCCCATTCAGCTGGGAATATTTGCCCACGCTTCCAACGGGGGAATTAAGATCGGACCAGATGGAAGCACAGGGGTTCCCGGTCTGTATGCCTGCGGGGAGGCGACGGGCGGAATGCATGGTGCGGACCGACTGGGCGGTTTATCGACAGCCAATGGCCTGGTGTTCGGAGAGATTGCGGGAAAATCCGCAGCTGCCTTCAGCGGCATCAGCAGACCGGGGCCGGAATGGTCAGACGTATCGCTTTCGGTTATACCGGATGCCGGTACCTGTCTGAAGCAGATTCAGGAAATGAATTTCGAGTGCGCCATGGTGATTCGCAATGGTGCGCGGGCAGAACTTGCCTTAAATAAGCTGGAACGGCTGAAAGTATTTTGCAGGCGTGAAGCAAAGGAATTCAGGGAAGGGGACGATGTGGCGGGACTTGATGCGTCCTGTCGCCTGACGGCGGCTCTGTATCTGTCGGAGTGCCTGATGAAAGCTGTTCTGCTGCGAAAGGAAAGCCGTGGTTCGCATTACCGCTGGGATTACCCGGAGAAAAAAGAAAAATTTTCCAAACGGATTTTATCAGTATGGGATGATGGGGTGAAAACCAGCTGGGAATAATTTGTCAGTTAAAAAGAAAATTTAAAAT
>OBUV01000169.1_pt1 | contig 21071 bp, 25 predicted proteins | sample 1475971 | NCBI WGS metagenome assembly OBUV01 (sample SAMEA2579962, study PRJEB22360) | human gut metagenome | biome: human gut; feature: human-associated habitat; material: faeces | place: Denmark | collected 2008/2010
TATCAAAGAACACAATGGGGTCAACTTAAGAAATACTTTGTTTTTAACAGCTCTATCCACATAATTCAGCAAATTCATGATCATTTAAATCTAATGCCTGAGCTATTTTAATGACAGTTGAAATTCTTGGATCCTTTACTTTTCCATTTACAACTTTTTCTATGCGATTTTGTTCTAAATTCATTTGCTTAGCTAAACGATAAATTGTCCAGCTTTTTAACATTAAAAATTTTTTTAATAATATGACATTCATTTATTTAATCCTCCATTTAAACAGAGTGCCTCATTGTGTACTCGTACATTTACTAGTATAATATTTATGTATTTAATTTTAGAAAGGGGAGTTTAAAATGAACTGTAGAGGTCATAATCGTCGTGTACATATATGCGAAAATTGGATTATTGAGCCAGTTGTTCACTTAAAATTATTAAAAAGACAATATGTTATTAGTGATGCTGGTGGTGGAATATAACAGATTCATATGTGTTGTTTAAATGTATTAACAAAAATAATCTCAATAGAATCGATTCAATTTGTTGCAGTCCAACTACTGCTAGAGATTTATGTGAGCTTTCTCATACAGCAATGCCTCCTTTATTCAATCCGCTATACCAGACTGATGGAGGCAATACCACTGGACACGGTACAAATATCTCTAAATGGGATCCATGTCGAAAACAACTCTATAATATTGTTATGCTTTTATTTGTATATTTTGGAAAAATCAATGAAAATTTACCATTATATGATATTAAAACTAAACTGGAAAATTATACTATTTTAATACTTGAAAAGCTCTCTTCTTTGTCAATACATGTTGGAAAAGATATAATTGATACGATAAGACTTAGAGATTTTTATATAAGAAAAGTAGAATCACAAAAAAACTTAGCCCAGGTTCTAGCAGTCAGAGATAGTGCAATTATACATTTCACAAAGGAACTTCATGAATTTTCTAATGTGAAATATTCCCCTCTAACCCTTTCCATGATTCAATATATAAATCTAAAAGTATACGATTCTTTCAAGACCACTGAACTTGCTAAACATTTTTTTATGTCTGAAAGTGCTGTTAGACGCAGATTCAAAAAAGAAGTTGGTATGAGCATTACAGAATATGTGAATAAGCGTAAAATTATAATATCAAAAATATTTTTGTTAGCAGATATTCCAATTTCAGAAATTTCAAAACGTTTAGGCTTTTTTGATTCTTCACATTTTTATAGAATATTTAAAAATATCGAAGGAATTACACCAGAACAATTTCAAATCCATTCAAAGGATATAGTTTATGATAATGATATAAATAAAGAAATATAGTTTTTTCTAAAGTATTGTGTTAATTTAAAGTAAGAGAGACCAAGGATAAAAATACGATATATTTTATCTTTGGTTTTGTTCATTAGTATACTTCATTTTTGCATTCCATTTTTTAATTTCATTAACCGTATTCCCAGCTTTCACTTTATTTGCATCATGGAACTTGTTCTATGTTAAAAAATGTTCTAAGCTAGATTTACCGACATGATTTAAATGCTTTTTTAGACCCCCAGCCTAGCTGGGGGTTTTATTGCAGACAATGAAATAAATTTTTTCAAAATTATATGCAATTTCTTAACTAATCTGTTTATAAGCCCCTTAAATAGCATTTTAAAACATAAAAAAAGCAACCCAAATAAATGAGTTGCTTTCTTGCAATATTGTATTTTATTTACTAAATATATTGTCTATCTCATTTTTCTTCTGATCAAGTGAACAATCAGGACATAACTCATATATTCCACTAAAATCAGAAATTCCAATAATCTCACATAAACACTTAATATTCATATTATTTGATAAACAATATGAAATAAAAGTATTTCTTAATGCATTAAAATCTGTTTTTATTTTTAATGTCATACATAACTCTTGTAACTTTCTTTGTACGGTTCTTGTATCATATATATTCTCATTTATTGATAGAATGAAGTAATTTGACTCCATAGGATAACATTCAAAGAAATCAACAAGATATTTCTTTACATATTTACTAATAGGAACAGAACGTAATGAATACTTGCTACGTGGTTCTAATACCGTTAATTTAGTTCCATTTTCTGTATTAATTCGTTCAACACTTTTAGATATGTGTATAACATTATTATCTAAATCAATATTTTCTTTTTTTAATGCACCAATTTCACCGATTCTAAGACCAGCATACAATGATAATAGAATAGCGAGAAAAACAACATCTTTATTACCTAAAAGATATCCATTAAGTATATCTATTTCTTTTTGATTTAAGATTTGAGTTGGTCTTTGTTTTTCACCATGTTTTAAATTCATAATATTGATTGTATTCAATTGATATTCTTTTTGAGCATATATAAATATTGAACGTAAAACATGACTAATTGTATAAAGAGTACTTTTAGATAACTTTTCTTCATTCTCTTTTTTATTAAAGAATTCATCCACTTCATATGCAGTAATTTTTTCAATATTCTTATCATTAAAATAAGAAAGGTGTTTACTAATAGCTTTTTCATATTTATCATAAGATAAATATTTAACAACACCTTGTTTACTCAAAAGCCAATCTTTGGAAATAACTTCAAATCTTTTAAATACCATTTTCTCACCACCCTTCTATAATTCTTCTTTACTTACTAAATATTTACTGTCTAATGTTTGATTATCAATCATTCCAATAACAGGATTATCATCATCAAACTCAACAGTATCGTATTTATATATATATAATCGTTGTAAGGCTTTAACGACGAGATGATATTGTTTTTCTTGGTTTGTTAAGTCATCATAGTTTTCAAAATAAATATCATCTATTGGCACTTGATATTCAAATTTATAATATTGACTATTTGATTGAAATTCATCAAATAATGCATCACTATCGATAAAAGAAAAAAGATATCCAAATAACTCTGGACCATCTTTTAATATTTCACAATAATCATTTTTCTCAATTGCATCATTAAAAGCAAAACCTTTGAAACTGTAATCTTGATATTCATATCCAAACATTTGTCTTAAAAAGACAGTTGAATAATCATTACACTCATCAGGTACAATTTCTTCATCATTTAAATACATTTTAATATATTTATCATATTTGAAAGTTAAACCATATTTCTTTAAGAACCTAGATAATGAAGTATCCTTGCATAAAGTATCTACTAAACTATATCCACTATCGTCTTCATTATCATTTAACCTTCTACTTAAATGATAAAAACTTAAATAATCAATACAAACACTTAGATTTTTCTTTACATAATCCATAAAGTAGCCATATTGATCATCTAAAATAAAAATAGATTTTTCTTTTTGATATTCTCTATAACAAGTTTCAAGCAAATCATTTAGCTTAATATTGTCAATATTCAACACTTTCAACAAAGACCCAATCATCTTTTCCTTAGAAGCAGTGTTAATGTACAAATGTAAACGCCACCTTTCGTTTTAATGTTATTTTATTAAATTTCTTCTAAATATATATAAAGCATCCTACCAAATAGGCAACCTATTGAAATTATTTTTATCTAACTGTTCTTTAGACATTCTGCTTTTTTTGGTCTTATTACTTTGACTAGAAAAACATTTGAATCTACAGGATTTACTTTTATTTTTAAGTTTGCCTGTTTGAAGATTTCGCATGCAAATTCATACCATGAACAAAATTCTTCATTTGTCGCATGATATTTTCCATATTTATTTGTTTGAATCATATCTACACAAAGTACTGCTAAGTCTTTTGTATGTGTTGGTGATCCAATTTGGTCATTCACAACACTTACTTTCCTCTTTCTTTTCCAAAGCGTAGCATCGTTTTTATGAAGTTGTTTCCGTTAATACCAAATCCCCAACAAAAACGAACAATAAAGTGTTTTGCATAGCTATCTACAACTAATTCTCCTTCATACTTTGTTTAACCGTAAATGTTTAATAGTTCTCTTTGGTCATATTCTTTCCAAGGTTCTTCACCTTGTCCATTGAAGACATAATCTGTAGAGAAGTACATCATTGGAATGTCTAATTTCTTACAGACATTCACAATGTTTTCTGTACCTTCTTTATTAACTTTCCTACATAAGTCAATTTCATCTTCTGCTTTATCTACCGCTGTCCATGCTGCACAGTGAATCACTGCACCTGCTTTAGAATTAGTAATGACTTCATTGACTTGAGAAGTATTGGTAATATCCATTTCATCAATATCTACACCTATAGCTTCAATATTTCTTTTTTCACATTTTTTAACATTATTTTCGTTTATATTAATTAGTTAATTTTCGCAATATTAACATCATAGTGAACAAAAATATTTCTTATACCAATAGTTCACTTTTCAAAATATATTAATAACTAGATAATTCCAGTGTATACACGTTATAATAGAAAAAGTAAAAGCGAGCACAAATAATAAAATTAAAATCAAGATTTTCTTTTCTTGATTAAAGACATTAGTTCACTATGCTTCAACAATACTTCAATCATAAAATAAACAATTATGCATAATAAAATATATATCGTAATAGTTACAAACTTTTTCTTAATTAACGTAAAATACAAAAAATATAATAGCACAATACCTATTACTCCAAATAATGTCTTTAATAAATCGATTACCAATTTATATCTAGGTAAATTAATCAACATTGTTCTAGACTGGAATACCGCTATAAAAAAAACGCACCATTCAGCTATTAACGTCGTGAAAGCTGCAGCATTAAAACCATATCTAGGAATCAATATAAGATTTAATACAATGTTAATAAAGCCTCCTATTAGTGTGCTAAATAATATTTTAGATTCTTTTCTTTGTGGCAATAAAATATTGTTATTAATTATTGTGGATAAAAGAGTAGGAAGAATTGCAACTGACAAAGTACACAACGTAATTTTACTTTCTAAGTAATCTTTATTTGAAATTAGCGTAATAAAAAAATCTGGTAAAAGAATAATTCCTACCACTATAGGAATTCCAAATAATAAAAGAATAGAAAAAATGCTCTTTAATTGCACTAAATATTCTTCTTTGTTTGAATCAATTATATAAGCAAATCTTGGTATTGTAACACTAATAACAGAAGCTAATATAGTCTTTATACAGGAATATATCTTAGAAGAAACAGTATATAAACCAACCTCTGTCTCTCCTCTTAAAAAACCTAATATCGTAATATCCGAAGTAACATAGATAGAAATAGCTATATTCATTGCAAATATAGTAAAAATAGGTTTTAAATGTCTCAACAATTTTTTATTAAATAATAACTTTAAGTTTACATATTTTTTCACATACATATAATTCAAAAAATTAATAACAAATGAAGAAAATGAACTTATTAAAGCGTATTTAAATATGTCAGTTTGATTTTTTACAAAAAATATAACAAGAACAAATGTAAATATTTGAAAAAAGATAGTTCTTATTGTTATATATAGAAAATCCTCATATACAATATTTACCCACTCTGTACCTAATGTTGTGCATATTATACTTACACTTAATATAAGAATTAGTATTCTATTAGTCGATAGAGCAGGCACAAATAAAACAATAAAAAACAAAATAGAATATGAAATAAGTGTAGAAATTATATTTATTGAGAATAATTCACTACTAAGCAAACTAATTTTTTCATTATTATTCCTAACTTTTGCACACTCTCTTATTGCATATGTCGATATTCCGAGTGCAGCAAATATACTGAAATATTGTATAATAGAGTTACTAAAATTTATTGCTCCTATTCCTTCTTTACCTAAAACCGATGTTACGTATTTAAATGTGATCAATGGAAAAACAGTAGTAAATATTGTTTTAAGAAAGTTCAAAAGCATATTAACATTTAACGATTTTTGCTTATATTTCATACGTTACCATTCCTTTATCGATTCATTTTTTAATAATAGATAATTTTGTATTATATGTAATAAATTTAACAATTGTAAGTGAGTAAATTAACATTAGTCCTAGAAAAGTATTTGACATTTGAAATCTAACAAGACTAAAAACAATATAATACAATATGATACAATACAAGATGTGGCTTAAAATTGATCCATTTGTTTTCTTATAAAGTCTATATATATACATGCTTAGCATACCAAACATAATTGAAAATGCAATCACTCCAATTATTCCAAAATCAACATAAAAGTCCCCAATAAATGTATGAAAAGCATTATATTCTAAACCATATCCCACTTCCGTAGTATACTCAAACCTTGTGATATATAAATTTCCCTGTTCAAACAAAGGTAAATTTAAATTTACACCAAATAAAGAAACAACTTTTACTAAAAAACGTATTACACTGTTAAATGACACAAATCCCATAGCATAACCACTCGGCATATAGAATGAAGTATTTATTACTTTATCAAGCATTGGTATACATCCTGAGATATAAAAATAAACACTTTTACTCCCCATAAACACAAATAAAAACAAAGCCAATATTATAATAATTGTTTTTTTCCCAAAGTGCTTATGGGTTCTTCCTGTAATATTTCTTGCCGTCGGCAATGCTATGCATAATATAGTGTATAATATTATTGTTTTAGAACCTGCACCAAAAAATTCAAAAATTAAATATATTCCCCCTAATGCAATAAGTGTTTTTTGATCTCGCCTGTAAAACATACAATAAGTACTAACAGCAATTATTATATATGTAAAAGGTCTAACTATATATTGCATTGTTATTCCTCCCAGATCAATATCACCTGTAACCAGCACCATTTTTATTTCATTTACAGTTGTACCTTGCAAAACTTTTATAATGTTAGGGACATAAAAGTTGAGAGACAATATAAACACTACAAAAAATACAATTTTAATTTTTGTAAAACATATTTTATTACTATATAAATAATGCTTTGGTTTTATAGAAATATACTTAAAAAAAGTAGCTCCTATTAAGAATCCAATAATTCCAAGGAATAGTATTACTTCAGTATTAAGTGATATTTCGTATATTCCATATAATCGCAAGTTATATAAAAAAAGTACAACTATCCACAAAGCAGGAAAAATAAATAATGGTGACATATACTCTTTTTTTAACCCTTGTGATATACACATAAAAGCAAGTATAATCATTGTTACAATTATCATTATGTCATCTCCCCTCTATTTGTAAACTTCCTATTCACCGTTCATTAATCTATTAATTTTTTTTGCTGTTCTATTTTTAGTGAATTCAGAGGCAAAATCAAATGAATTATTTATAATTGTCATTTTATCGTATTCCTTGCTTATTGCATATTTAATAATACTACAAAGATTTTCAATATCACCATATTTATACAAAAAGCCATTATATCCATCGTTTATTAGCTCCATAACTGAACCGCAATTAGCCCCAATTACAACAATACCAGAAAGCATATCTTCAATTATCGTTCTACCAAATGCCTCGCTCTTTGAACACACTATCGAAAATGACATTTTTTTTCGCAATTCTTTCATATCTTTAATCATTCCACAAAAATGAACATTTTCTATTTTATTATTTTGCACATAATGTATCATTTCTTCTGCATAAGAATTAATTTTACCAGCAAAGTATAAGCCTATTTGTGGATTGTTAAGTTTTTCAAATGCCTTCAATGCAATCCATTGCCCTTTTCCTTCAGAAAATGTTCCAGTAACAAGTATATTTATATTATCCTCTTTTGATGTTGCATCAAATTGCGTAATATAATTTGGAGATATATCATCATATAGCATCAATGTATTATCTAGTTTGTATTTTTCCCGATAATAGTTATCCAAAATATTTGAAATTGTAATAATTTTATCTGACTTTAAAGCTTTTTTCCTGAACGCATTATCAAACAATCTTAAGCTTTCTTGATCTTCTAAGCAGAATTCACGAAAATGCCATATATGATTTATTTTAAGAAAAAAGCTAATCCAATAGCCAATATTAATTGTACTTGTGTTAGTATAGACAAATTCATAGCATTCATTTCTCAAAATAAAAGCAATATACAGGGCAGACATTACTGATACTATGCTTTTTACAAAACATCTTAGTATACCTTTTATATTTGCCAAACCTTTTCTATTGGCTCTATATATATTTCCACCATATGAACAACTAATTGTCTCTATTTCGATTTTATTTAAATATTCATTTAAATCTCCTTTCTTTTTAGGTATAATACCTATGATTTCGTTGCCTTCATTTTTTAAATATTCAATTACAGACAGAAATGATAACGTGCCTCCACTATGTAGGTCATTATCATGAAAAACAGCAATAATTTTCATAAGAAAATCCCTTTCATTATATATTTTAAAAATCTAAAAGATTATGTTGATTCAGGTATGTGAATTTAATCTTTTGTATTACTTGCCACTACGCTTTATTTACCAATATTCTTATTTTTCTACTTAAATCTCTTATAATATGTCCAGAACTTATTTTATTTGTGAGAAATAGTTTAATTTTTAAATAATAAGATTTACTATAATTTGCTAGCAAATTTAAAATTTCCTTGTCTTCATGAACTAATCTATCACTATAATATTTCAACATTAATTTTGCTTTAACTTCATAACAAGGTTTCATATCGTTAATCTTTACTAATCTTCCAATCTGATACCTTAAATAACTAAAACCTTTTTTTACAGTACCACTAGTATTATTACCATGTTGTCTATATAAAATATATCCTTGTTCATCATAATAACATTTACCTAAAAAGGAACAAATCCAAAGTATCCAATTATCATGATATTCTAATTCGTTATTATTTAATTTACACATCTCTAACAAAGCTATTCTATTAAACACACATGTACACCCTAAAGTACATATTTCTGCCATTATCTGCTTTTTAGTATTAGTAACATATCCTGGAGTAAATCTATCATATAAGTAGTTTAATTTTTCATCAACAACCTTTAGATTTGAATAATACAAATTTGGTGAACCAGAGGGAAATCCTTCTAACACCGAAATTGCTTTGCACAATTTATTTGAAAGCCATACATCATCTTGATCGGCAAATGAGTAATATTCAAACTTTTTTTCGTACGATTTTGCATATCTCATAATTTCATAAAAACTAATTGTAGATCCAACATTGTTTCCTTCAATTAAAAATATTCTATTTCCATATTCTTTTCTTTTTTTGATTATTGATACTGTATTATCCGTCGAACCATCATCGCGAATCAATAGCCAAACATCAACAGAATCTTGTAAAAAAATACTATCAATTTGTTCGTTTATATATTTTTCTCCATTATATGAAGACATTAAAACACAAATATCCATAACGATTTTAATCACCTTTCTATCCATTGTAGTGTATTCACTAACAATCAATTTCTTCTCCAGTAATATAATCTAATATAACCATATTAGGAAGCATAACTTTTTCATTTTCTCTAATGTCTGCAAAAATATAATTAGGACTATATATTATTGCGTTTTCATTATATGATAAAAAAGCCCCCCACCATGAAAATGAGCTGTTTGAACATACATAATTTTTACAGTTTCTTAATAATTCAAACGATTCACACACATCAACATCATCTATATATGTTGCCTCCATACCATCAAACCATTTTTCTTTCTTAATTTTTTTATATCATCTGAGAAAATAAAAATTTTTAAATTATTATAATTCTGTTTTATTAAATTAATTCCTGACAAATAATATTCTTTAGAACATACTGGCCACCCATTATTTTTATAATCATCACCACATCTAACGCTTATTCCTACAGAATTACTTGTTTGAATATCATTTAAGTATTTTAGCGATGTTTTTGATATTTCTGATGGTCCAACTATTTCATTTTGTAATTCAACACGCATATGTTGCGCTATGTCTGCTGAAACAAAATAGCCATACATATATATTTCTTTATTTAAATTATTAAGCTTCTTTTTATTAAATTCTATACTTGATAGAAGATAAGTAGTTTTCCCCATTATATGTAGACATAAATACAGCAACGGTATATAGATTATTATTCAATTATCCCACCTCCTCAAAGAATGTATCTGGATGATTAGGATTAAATGATTCATTTGCCCACATAATAGTTACTAAATCATCAGTATCTGATAAATTAATAATGTTATGTGTATATCCAGGTAACATATGTACCGCTTCTATCTTTTCCCCTGATACTTCAAATTCATATAATTCATTAGTAATAATATTTCTTTCTTGTATTAACGCTTTGCCTGATACAACTATAAAGAATTCCCATTTACTATGATGCCAATGTTGTCCTTTAGTAATACCTGGTTTAGATATATTGACAGAAAACTGTCCACAGTTTTCTGTTTTTAATAGTTCTGTAAAACTACCTCTATCATCTATATTCGTTTTTAAAGGAAAACTCGTCTTTTCTTTAGGAAGATATGATAAATATGTAGAATATAATTTCTTAGAAAAGCTATTGTTAGGAATACTTGGCATAAATAGAGTATTAGGTTGATTATTGAATAAATCCAATAAATCAACTATTTCTCCTAGTGTTGCATTATGTGTTGTTGGTACATAACAATACATACCATCATTTCTAACTACAACATCTAATCCAACATAATTACATCGATGTTCATCACTAGTTAAAGCACTTAACATTTCTTCTACTAGATCATCTATATAAAGTAGTTCTAATTCGGTATTTCTATCATTTACTTGAATAGGTAAATCATTAGCTATGTTATTACAAAATGTAGCTACAGCACTGTTATATTTAGGTTTACACCATTTCCCAAACAAATTTGGAAAGCGATATATCAATACTTTAGCTCCTGTTTCCTTAGAATAATCAAAGAACAATTCTTCTCCAGCTAATTTACTCTTTCCATATTCACTACCTTCATATCTACCAACTAATGATGCTTGAATAGATGAAGATAACATAATAGGACAATGATTATCATGTTTCTTTAATGTATTTAGTAATGTAGATGCAAAACCATAATTACTATTCATGAATTCTTCGTTATCTTTAGGTCTATTAACACCTGCAAGATTGAAGACAAAATCACAATCTTTACAGTATGTATCTAACAATAATAGATCAGTATCAACATCATACTCATAAATTTCTTCAACAAAAAAAGATCTCGTACGATCCTTACCATCTTTTATATTCTTTAACGATTGAATTAGATTCTTTCCTACAAAACCATTTGAACCTGTAACTAGTATCTTCATACTATTTATTCTCCCATTTTTTCACTTCGTTTTGTATTTCTTTTAATGTCAATAATTTATCTGCAGTTTCATCAATAGTAAGAAGTCGTGTGTTATTACTATTAAATTCAGTCAACCCATTTCTATCTGTTCCTTGTGAAAGATAATTATCATAATTTAAATTCCTTTTATCTGCAGGTACTCTATAAAAATCTCCCATATCTATAGCTTTAGAACATTCCTCATTTGTAAGAAGTGTTTCATATGTTTTTTCACCATGACGTATCCCTATAACTTTATTTTTCTTTGAATAACTAAATATTTTTTTTACAGCTTCAGCCAATACTTCAACCGTTGTCGCTGAAGCCTTCTGAACTAATATATCACCACTTTCTCCATGTTCAAATGCAAACAATACTAAATTGACTGCTTCATCTAATGACATAATAAATCTTGTCATATTTGGATCTGTCAAAGTTAATGCTTTTCTCTCTTTTATTTGATTTATAAAAAGAGGTATTACACTACCTCTTGAGCACATAACATTCCCGTATCTTGTACACATAATACTTGTTTTTTCAGGATCTACTGTTCTACTCTTCGCTACGATTACTTTTTCCATCATAGCTTTACTAGTACCCATAGCATTTACTGGATAAGCTGCTTTATCTGTAGATAAGCAAACCACTCTTTTAACATTTGCTTCTATCGCTGCAGTTAAAACATTTTCCGTCCCTAAAACATTTGTTTTAACTGCTTCTACAGGAAAAAATTCACAACTAGGTACTTGTTTTAAGGCTGCTGCATGAAATATATAATCAACATCATGCATTGCATTTCTAACCGAATCTATATCCCTAACATCGCCGATATAGAATTTAAGCTTATCAAAAGTATCAGGATATTTAGCTTGATACTCATGTCTCATGTTATCCTGTTTTAATTCATCTCTTGAAAAGATTCTTATTTCTTTTATATTTGTTTCTAAGAATCTATTTAATACTGCATTGCCGAAGGAACCAGTTCCTCCGGTTATCATTAAAACTTTATCCTTAAAAATTGATTTCATTTATGTTTCTCCTCATTATTTGTTATATTTTTTCAATATACATTTTATATAATCTACACAAATGTCGAAACTCAAAAAATATTTGTGCAAACGTATTAACACAGATTTTCAATTTATTAATCTATCATAAATTTATAACCAAGTTTTTTTAATATGGATTTAACTATATTATATAAAGTATTATTTAAGTGTTTACTAAAAAATTTTTTAAGGTTATATTTAATACTATCTAATTTAGTTTGTATACCTCTTTTAGTAGTATCAATCACAATACCTCTTTTTTTATAAAAATTAACAGTTTTTAATATCCACTTACCTTGCAAAACTCCATTCTTATATCCTAATATATCTTCAGTGTTGTATCTTATTCCACTAGTATAATTTTTGATTTTTTTTGGTTCCTTATTTAGTAAAACAAAGTATTTTTCAAATTCCCATGGAGTTTTAGCACCCGTATCATATATTTCATAAAGTATATTTAAAAATTCTTTTCTATTCCAAATTGCTGCTTGTAAAGATATAGGATAAGATATATCTTTATTATAATCTGCTACAGCTTCTTTTGATTTTGACTGCACTGAAGATAATTGATAATAGTATATGTTTTCACTATACATATAATCAATTATACTATCATATGTTTTATTGTATTGGTTTTTACTTAAAAAATAATCTTCTAACAAAAATAAAACATAATCCTCATCAATAGATTCTAATGATTTAATCGTCCTATAAAACCAATCATTTTCTTTACCAGTCTTGATAGTAATTAAATCTTTGTATTCATATTTCATTTCATTAGTAACTAAATATTTATTATATTGACAGTCTGGCCAATATTTATCAAAAATTTTAAAAAATGTACTCCAAATATCACTATAGCCATCAAAAGAACTAATATAAATTGCAATTTTTTTATTCATTTATTCACCAACTTTCTCACTTTATTACTAGTTTACAAATACATATAGTTACGTATGATATTATTTGTTATTTTTAAAAAGATCTGTAGATGATATTTTTAAATTCATTCTATACAGATAATCAAAAGCCTTGGATTTTACATTATAACACTCACTTTAAAATTACCTCATTTACTATATAAGGAATGTTTTTCACCTGTTAATTAAGGTCAAACTCATTAATATTATAAACAGCCAGCTTTTATAGCTACTAACATCCTTTAAATGAAACAAATCAAACCCTCTTGTATCTTCTATTGTATTGCTCTTATCCAGCAAGGAAAACCAAAAATTTAATAGTTCTTTATAGTTCTTTTACAAAATCCTGCCTCATTACCATTATTTGAAACATTTAATTTATCAAAATCTTTTATTGATTTATTGTTGCTCCAAATAATATCATAACCACAATGTTTACAATACATATAAACTGTGTCATAAATAAGTCTAATATATCAACATAATCATCATATACAAGTGTTAACAATGTTAGTTTTTCCATAATTATCCTTCCATTATTTCAAACCTTATTCTCTCATAGCATTTTTTTCTATCAAATCTTTCTTCCGCTAACAATCTACTATTAATCTTTAATTCTTTCTTATTAATATCATTAGACAAAATGCTATCAATAGCATCACACATTTCTGTTGGATTTTCCGCTTCAACACTTATTCCCGCATCATATTTATTTAATAAATTTTGATACTCCTCATTTTGTAATGAATTTACAACCGGTAATCCCAGTGCGGCATAATCTCCAACTTTATTTATGATGCTTTGTGCTGCACCTTTTTTTAACGGATTTAAAGCAATATCACATTGACTAAGGATCTTCATTGCTTCAATATAATCTCTCCTACCTAAAAAAACAGAATTAACTTTTAACTCTGAAGCAATTTTCTTGAACCTACCTTCTAATGGCCCATCACCAAGTATTATTAGTTTAATATTAGGATACGTTTTTTGAAGTTCCTTTATTGCGTATAAACATGTTTCTATATCATAGCTACTTCCTAGCGTTCCTAAATATCCTAACCATATTTCATTTTCTTTTTTCTTAAAGGTTATTTCTTGCATTTCTAATTCTTTATACAACCATTGAAGATCTGTTCCCAAATATACAGTTAATCCATCTTTATCTTTTATATTAACACTAAGCCCTCTATCTCTATATGTATCTGATACAGCTACAATCTTATCTGCAGATTTGTAGATATAATCTGCTTTCTTTTTCATTGGATAAAATATAGCATTGATAATTACTGGTATATTAAAAACCAATTTAAAAGCTTCAGGCCATAGATCTTGTATATCAATTATTAATTTAATACTATTTTTATTACAATATTTAGCAACTACATATCCAACATCTAATGAAGGGACTGAACAATAAACTATATCTGGTTTTTTTCTTGAATTTAAATAATTTAAAATCCCTTTACTTAGAATATTGTGACTCCTAAACCTTTTCAAACTTATATTCTTTGGATAACCATTCTCATGAATTGCTGTGACTCTTACTCCTTCTAAATCACCAATATTTTTAAAATGATTTTTAGTTGTATGGTGAAAATCGGATGTTATTATTTCAACATCGTTTTTATCTTTTAACATTTTTGCTAGATATACAAAACGACTATTATTACCTTCAAAAGTCTCAATATTTCGTAAATATTGAGAAACAATTACTATATCCATTTATTTCACATCCTTGTAATTTTCAAAATACTCTTCACTATCTAGAACAATAGGCTCAATATCAACATCTCTTAAAAAAACATATGGTTTTTTGTAATGATAAAACTTATTTCGTTCAACATTATTACAATTACCATCTTCTAATATTTTAATAGTATCTTCTATTAAATCGAATCCCGCTTGAGCCATTACTCCTGTATAAGCCATATGCCGTATATTAACTTCGGTTACTTTCATATTTCCGTTTGAATCCTCTTTTAAATCAAAGGATAAAATACCATGTGCTTTACATCCAAGCTTTTTTTCAAGATACTTTATGCATTCATCACAAAATTTATTGATTTTATCTTCATTTAAGAATCTGCCAAAAGCCGTATTACCAGTTACATGTGATGGTGCCGTATTGGCCATAACATATTCTGCACACTCCAATGCTGCACCTTTAACATATTCTCCTTCATAATAAAGCATTTGATTTGCTAGATGACGCCCTGTAAGGAATTCAGATACTGTAAATTCATTAATATTAGAATTTATAAATAACCAGCTTTTATAACTACTAATATCTTTTAACTGTAAAGATCCTAATCCCCCTGTTCCTTCTGTTGCTCTTATCCAACAAGGAAAACCAATAATGTTTTCTACATCATCATATCTAGGATTGTCTTGTGTCACTTTTATTGTTTTAGGAATAAATTTTGTATCTTTCAATAACTCTGCCATTATAGCTTTATCTTTTAGTGACTCAGATAATAATTTATATCCCATAAAAGTAGGACATGGGAACTGACCATTTTTATCATAATAATCACCCCACTCAACTATTTCACTTTCTGGTTGTATAAATGCATAATCTATTTTTTTATTTTCAACTAATTCCTCAATCCAAGGAAAATAATCGTTTGAATCACAACGAGGACATACATAATATTCATCTAACAAATCTTTCATGAAAAAACCGATTGCTTTATTATTTATATCACAACCGATAATATGATAATCAGGATGATTCTTTTTTATTGTTTTGGCAATAGAACGTGGTGTAAGTCCACCTATTCCTGTTATTAATACTGTTTTCATATAGTCTCCTTACTTTTTATTATTTTCCACCAATAATTGTTCCTTCTAATATTTGATTCCTATTTTCTACTTCATCAAATCTAATAAATCGATTTTCAAACTTGAAAACAATTGTATCTTCAAAAGATAGTAATATTTTAAGTTCTTCACAAGATTTAAAACATTCTTTAATGAATGGGTTACTTAACTCTTTCGCTTTAAAAAATTTATATTTTTTCCCTTCACAAATGAAGAATACACCATGTGGTTTGTATCCAAATGCTCTAACCTGTTTCAATATATAATCAAATCCATTTTCAAAGTTTATTATCCAATCCTCCGGCTTTGCTGAATAATATATTAAATCTTTCATTTCGTTTTTTTTATTACATGATTTAAAATTCATTTCTAAAGATTTTTTAAATACTTCGACTTCAGCCTTAAAACAAAGTTGATATAATATACCAGCTTCTATATCAGGTGTAGTTGGTATCTTCACTCGAGAAATTATATCACCAGTATCTATATTATCATCCATTATGTGGCATGTTGCGCCACATGAACGATCAAATAAAAAAGCTGCATTAATTGGATTTTTTCCTTTTAAATCTGGTAAATAGGATGGATGGATATTAATATATATAGCTTTTTTTAAATCACTTATTGGTAAAATATATTTATTACCATTTGAAACAAGAATATCAAACCGTGTATTATTTATTTTATCAATTAATTCACTTTTTTTTGATATTACTTCATAATTAATAAATCTATCTTCAATTAAACGTTTATGTAAAAAAGTATCCTTCATTACCCAAACAGCATTTATCTTTAAACCCAAATTAATCATTTCTCTTAAAACGTATTCTCTAGCACCTACAAAAACATATTCTAAATTATTTGACATATTCCCCTCCTAAAATCCTTTATTACACTTATAGTTCCATTTATACTATTTATCTTCAATGAAATTATTACATTTACTTATGCATTCTATAATTCTATTCATGTCCTCAATGTCATATCTTTGATCACATACCAGAGATAATTCTGTATCGTACAAATTATGATTTTCTTTTATACTTGGTTTCGGCCAATGAGATGGACAATAAATACGTTCATGAATCAAAGCCTTTTTCAGTTTGTCTCTATGCTTGGTTTTAATAGGAACAAATAATGGACAATCATCCTTTTGCAATTGCTTATATACTAATAAAGTACTATCAATGTTATTTATCGCATCTATTAAAAACTTTGCATTTTTTATTCTTTGTTTTTTTAAAGCATCAAAATCAAATATTTTTATTATTTCTTTTGAATAATCATCTATACCATATAATTTATAGTTAGATACTAGATATTCATTAAAATACTCAAATTTTTTTAAATAAGACTCTTTGCATAATGTTTCATTATTTATATATGATTTTTTTTCACACATAGCTTCTTGCTTTAATTTCAACATTCTTTTATCAGGTTTACCCAAATTAGGGTGATATAGGAAATTATCCTTTTTCATGCATATTGCGCCACTGACAACAGGTAACCATTTTCGAATACTTGCAAATCTGTAATCCGAATTTTCATATCTTTGTTCAGAGAATAAACTATGTGTACAATCCTCAATAACAATTTTCCCTTTGCTCTGTATTTTTTTCAGTTGTTTATAATCATATAAATTTTGGTTAAACCCAAAATAATTACCCATGATCAAAATTATTTGACAATCATCTACATTATCTAATTCAGCTTTAGTCAAATCATCATTTAAACTATAAAACTTGCACTCAATATCATTATCTACAAATGGATCGATCATTGATTGACAACAATATCTTGGGAGATAAGCTTTTTTTACATCTTTGTATGCTATTTTAATATCTTTCAAAATGTAATCTATACAAGTTCGCCCACTAAACATAAAAATATTCTTATCATCTAAGAATACTATGTTATTTTTTGAGCCACCTATTAATGATTCATCAGTTTCAAATTCACTACCTATTTCCATTGTTCGCCTCATTTAACTGTTCTTTACGATACATATCAAAATCCGTTATGCTTGTAGTACCTCTTACACTGATGTTTTCTTTTATAAAAACCTTTTTAACAGTTTTAAATATAATATTTAAATCCTTTAAAAAAGAAATTTTATCCAAATACAATAAATCATATTCAAATCTCTCTTCCCACTGTAATCCGTTTCGACCATTGACTTGTGCCAAACCTGTTAATCCGGGTCTTACATCATGACGATGTTTCTCTTCAGATGAGTAATACGGTAGATATTGAACACGCAGTGGTCTAGGTCCTACTATTGACATATCTCCTTTAAGGATATTAAAAAGTTCAAGTAATTCATCAAGACTTGTTGATCTTAATGTTTTCCCGAACTTTGTTAGTCTGATATCATCAGGAAGAAAGTTTCCTTCTTCGTCTTTTTCATCAGTCATCGTTCTAAATTTATATAAAGTAAATATCTTTTCATTAAGTCCTGGTCTTTTTTGTTTAAAGATTACTGGACTTCCTAATTTTATTCTTACTAATAGTGCAACTATTAGTAAGATTGGTGATAATACGATAATAGCTAGAAGTGATAATACAAAATCTAATATTCTCTTTATATATCTTCTATACATTATTTAAAACAACTCCTTACAACTTCTATTATTCTATCTTGTTCTTCTTTTGTCATCTTGTTATCACTTGGTAAACATAATCCTCTATTAAAGATATCCATAGCTACATCTATTGATTGTCCTTCAGTATATGCATTTGTTTTTGCTCTTCCATTGCCATTTCTTGTAATGAATGGATTCATTCTATAGATTGGTTGCATATGCATTGGTTTCCAGATTGGTCTTCCTTCAGCGTTATAGCTTGCCAATGTTTCTAGAATTTCTGTTGGACAAGATTTTCCTTTTTCAGAAATGTATAAAGATTCCTGTTCTCCTCTGACTTGTTGACACATTGCTTTAGGATTGATAATCATACAAGATAACCAGAAGTTTGGTACTGATTTTTCTTCATCATATGGATTCATTTTTACTGGTAAATCTTTGAACCCTTCTTTATATCTTTTATAAATTGCTTGCTTTTGTTGGATATGTTCTTCTAAATAGGGAATTTGTCCTCTCACTACACCAGCAATGACGTTACTCATACGATAGTTATATCCTGTTTCTTCATGTTGATACCATGCAGCATTTTCTCTTGATTGAGTAGACCATTTTCTTACTTTATTAGCTGCTTCTAGATCATCAGTTAATAACATTCCACCACTTGAACCAGTAATGATTTTATTTCCATTAAATGAAATCACATTATAGTTTCCAAATGTGCCTGTTTCTTTTCCTTTATATGTTGCTCCTAATGACTCTGCTGCATCCTCAATAATGATTGCACCATGCTTATCACAGATTGCTTTAATTTCATCAATCTTACCGGGTGTTCCATATAAATGAGCGACAACTACCACTTTAACTTCTGGATATAATTCAAATGCTTTTTCTAGAGCTACTGGATCCATATTCCATGTGTCATATTCTGTATCAATGAATACTGGAATACCACCTTCATAAGTGACTGGATTAACAGTTGCTGCAAATGTCATATCTGAACAAAAAACATAATCACCATGTTTAATATTTGCTAATTTCATCGCTAAATGTAAAGCAGCAGTTCCTGCTGATAATGCAACTGCATATTTACACCCAACTTTTTCGCTAATCATTCTTTCAACTTCATTAATATTTTTCCCAACTGTACTCATCCAATTGGTTTCATATGCTTCAGTGACATACTTTAATTCATCCCCATGCATTGTAGGGCTTGATAACCAAACTTTGTTTTCAAATTTTTTCATCTCTTTAGCTCCCTTCTTTTGAACATAAAAAACACAGGTTGTTAGCCTGTGTTTATTGAGATAAGCTATTTTTAGGTATAGTCCTCCCTACCCAATTTATTCCCTTAAATCATACTATGTTCCAAACATCAGTAGAGGCGGATCCCCTGCGCTCTAAATCAATTCTTGCCTTTAAATTTCTAACCCCATACTTATTCTTCGATTAAAGAATTTTAGGTTTAGGTAGGCACATTGATTATGTTTATCAACTTTTGTAATATGCTTTTCTAACAAAGTTAATGGACCATCAGTAATGATTGTCTTACCATCTTCTTGATATCCATGAGATAGTTTTACTATGTAGTTTCTATTTAAAACTAAGTTAAAAAATTCAATCTCTTTTTCTGTTAAAGCTGTTGCATCAACATTTTTAAGTTGTTTAATTAAACCATCATTTTCTTCTCTCATCTTTAGTAGTAAATCATTAAATTCATTTTGATTTAAATGAGTTTTTACAAAAACATAGTTATTAAACATCGGTCTAATTAAAACTTCTTTTGTTTTACGATGACAAACTTCATATTCAGGGGCAAATGCTATTAAATTCTTATTTCTGTTCAAATTTGTAATAATCTTATTGGTTTTGTAACTTAATGTATATAGTACATACCAATTCATGACTTACTTACAACTTCTAATGGAACTAAGAATTTGTCATTTAAAAAAATGCTTTTGAGTGTTGCTGTTCTATGATGGCGATCAATCTTTACAATTTCACCAGTGTAGTTTAATAATGGGCCTTTATCAACAATTAATTTAGAATTAACTATATTTCCTACAGAATGTTTAATCACATTCTCTTTTGAATAAAAGTATTCCATTAATGGTTGTTCTTCACTATTTAATGTAAGTATATTGTTTCTTGAACGAAAGAACTCTTTGTGTGCTTCAAATAACACTTCTTTATCCATTTCAGTAACAATAAACATGTAATCAGGATATAAATCCTTTAATACATAATCTCTTACATTACTAGCACTATACCATTTCTCTACTTTAGGAATAAAAGCTCTAATGCCATCCTGTTTGTTAAAATAATTTACAAGACTATCATCTTTGTATATTTTTTTATGAACAACATACCAAAACACATTCAACCCCCTCATGCCTTCCTTTTATAACAGAACAAGTAGTTCTGTGAGAATTATTATAACATGAATATTCAACATTTCAAGAAAA